>Ga0154471_187_pt7 | contig 18712 bp, 14 predicted proteins | sample RifGroC2_FD_115950 | JGI IMG/M metagenome (GOLD analysis project Ga0154471, IMG submission 115950) | Geobacteraceae bacterium GWC2_53_11
GTGAGGAGTGAGGAGTGAGGAGTGAGGAGTGTTTTTCTCCTCACCCCTTACCCTTCACTCCTCACGGCTTCAGTAGTTAATGGTCCAGGGCTTCTCTGACTTTGCCCAGCAGCACTTGCATGGTGACCGGTTTGGAGAGAAATCCGACTCCGTCTTCCAGAATCCCTTTTTGTTCGATGATATCGGCAGTATAACCGCTGGAAAAAAGGACCCGAACCTGCCCTCCCTCTTTTCTGATCGCATCGTACACTTCGCGGCCATTCATTCTTGGCATGACGACATCCAGCAGCAAAAGCTGAATCCGCTTGCTGTTGACGTGGTATTTTGCCAACGCATCTTCGCCGTCACGCGCCTCGATTACCTGATAGCCGAAATCTTCAAGCGCCTGTGTCATGAAGTTTCTGACTCCATCATTGTCCTCGGCCAGCAGGATCGTCTCTGTTCCCCCTATCACCGGTGCAAGCGGGGCGATATCCGGGCGCGTGCTGACTGATGCTACCAGCGGCAGATAAATTTTGAAACTGGTGCCATTGCCAACTTCACTGTACACCGTTACATCTCCGCCATGCTGCTTGATAATCCCGTAGACGATGGAGAGTCCAAGACCGGTTCCCTTGCCGACTTCCTTGGTGGTGAAAAATGGTTCAAAGATTCTCTGCCGCGTCGTTTCGTCAATTCCACATCCCGTGTCTGAAATCGTTATCTTTGCATAGGGGCCGGGTTTGAGGGTAGCCCCGATCAGCTCCTCTGTCAGTTCCATACGTTCCGTGGTGATGCTGACAGTTCCCCCCTTGGGCATGGCATCACGCGCGTTGACCGCCAGATTCATAAGTACCTGTTCGATCTGCCCGCAATCTCCCATGATGGTCAGCTCATCAGGGGCAAAGGTGCAATGGAGTTCAATATCCTCACCGATTACCCGGCGCAGGATTTTGCTGATTGTCCGGACGATCTCGTTAACCTCCTCAGGCTTTGTCTCCATAACCTGTTTTCTGCTGAAGGCCAGAAGACTCTGGGTCAGAGTTGCTGCCCTGTCTGCAGCGGCGAGGATATCGTCGGCAAAATGGGCATGGGGAGAATCGCCCAGTTTGGCATTCAGAATGCCAGCAAACCCCATGATGGCGGTCAGGATGTTGTTGAAGTCGTGGGCTACGCCGCCGGCAAGGGTTCCGATTGCCTCCATCTTCTGTGACTGCCGAAGCTGATCCTCAAGCTTTTTAAAGGAGGTGATATCACGTCCTTCGGGAATCAGCATTACCACCTTGTTATCGGCATCCTTGATGGGTTTCAGAGAAAAGTCTATATGATGGGTTACACCTGCCGGGGTCACGTAGACAGTCTCGAAACGGACAAATTCACCTGCTGCCGCCCGCTGCACAGCCGTGCGGACAAATTCATGCTGATCCGGTGAAGTATTCCACCAGGGAGTTTCCCAGAATGGTTTATTGAGTACCTCTACTTCGGTTGCCCCGCAAAAGGTCAGTGCCGTCTGGTTTACTTCCAGCATGATCCCTTCAGGAGTCGTCAGCCCTATCAACTGGAAGGTCTGGTCAAAGATGGCGCGGAACTTCTGCTCACTGGTGCGCAACGCCAGCTGTGCCACCTGGAGCTCTTCAACTTTTTCTTCCAGAATAACGGTCTGTTCCTGAAGCTGTTCCTGAGCGGCCTGACGCTCGGCAATCTCGTCTTCCAATTCGCGGTTGGCAATTGCCAAATCCAGAGTACGAGCTTCAACACGCGCTTCCAGCAGGTCGTTTGACTCCTTCAGGCGGCGGTTCAAGTCGCGAATACTCAGGTGTACGCCAACCCTGGCAAGCAGTTCCTCCTGCTGGAACGGTTTGGTAATGTAATCAACTGCACCGGCTGCAAGCCCGTGTACCTTGTGCCCGGTCTCAGCCAGGGCCGACATGAAGATTACCGGAATGTCACTGGTGCTCTCCTGGAGTTTCAGACGCCGGCAGGTTTCATAGCCGTCCATACCTGCCATCATGATATCGAGCAGGATCAGGTCGGGACGGGCGTAATCCGCACGGCCAATGGCGCTTTCGCCATCTTCGGCTACCAGTACGGTATAGTTGAATCCGGACAGGCAGTCGCGAACGACAGCCAGATTGTTGGCATCATCGTCAACAGTCAGAATGACCGGTTTGCGCTCAAAAGGGCGGGGGGTACTTTGATTGTCTAACGTCATGATTCTTCTCCACGGCATTGTTTAACCAACGTCAGAACTGCTTTGGTTTTAAAACTTCCGGCCAGCTCCTTGAGTCTTCCGGCAAACACCCGGTAACGAGTATCCCGTTTTTCCAGTCCGGCAGCCCACTGTTCAACTCCCTGCATATCACCCAGCATGGCCAGATTCAGTAATTCATCCAGCTGGGCAGATGGCGGTGATAGCATCATATCATCTGCATCCTGCCCCGTAAACTTCTCCTTGGCCGGTATGATAATCTCTTGCGTGTCCCACACGATGTCAAGTTTGGCGCCGATCTTTTCCAGCAGCAGATCGATGCGGATCGGCTTGATGACAAAATCATCGCAGGCGTTGATAAATTCACCCTTGTTCCCGCTGTCGGTTACCGATGCCGAAGCACCGATGATCGCCGTAGTGTCAAAGCCGTGGTCGGCGCGTATGGCTTTGACAGCTGCCAGGCCGTCCATAACTGGCATTACCAGATCCATCAGTACCAGATCGGGATGCCGTGCACGCGCAACGGCCAGAGCTTCCTCGCCGTTTGCAGCGGTATCAACCTTAAAGCCGAGCGGATCGAGCAGCGATACCAGCATGGACGTGTTGCCGATGTTGTCATCAACTACCAGGATGCGTTTACGATCGCCATGATAGCCGGTCACTGAAATCTCGGTCTTCTCAAGGACCTGCTCCGGGTCGGAAACCGGTGGCAGAGCTACTTTCAAGCGGAATGTGCTGCCGATACCGACTGTACTTTCAACTTTCAACGTGCCGTGCATCAGTTCCAGCAACCGCCGGGTAATATTCAGGCCGAGACCGGTGCCTTCGCGCACCTGGCCATTGTCGACCAACTGGGTAAACGGCTCGAAAATGGCCTCCAGTTTGTCTTCCGGGATACCCACGCCGGTGTCAACCACATCACAGAAGAAGGCGCCGGACTTTTCGTTGCCATAGGAAACGCGCAGTGTCACGCTGCCATGTTTGGTGTTCTTTACCGCGTTTGACAGCAGATTCAGCAGAATCTGACGCAATTTACGCTCATCACCAAGCACATACGGCGGCAAGGGTGTCTGTTCGTCATACAGAAAACGCAGTTCTTTTTCCTCGGCGTTGAGGCGTGTCAGATTGAAGACCTGGCGTATCAGTGCCGGAAGGTCAAAGGCAATATGCTCAATGTCCATTTTCTGTGCTTCTATCTTGCCCACGTCAAGGATATCGTTGATCAGGGTAAGCAGATGTTCGCCGCTGCTGCGCATGATCTCAAGCTGTTGGCGCTGTGAGCCGGTCATGTTTTCCTGGCGCTTGAGAATCTGGGCGTATCCCAGGATTGCGTTCAAAGGTGTGCGCAGTTCGTGGCTCATGCTGGAGAGGAATTCGCTTTTGGCACGGTTTGCTGTCTCGGCGGCTTCTTTTGCGGTCTGTAGTTCTACCACGCCTTTGGCAAAGGCACCGGACAGGTCGTTGACGCCGACAACAAGATTGCGCCATTCGCCTTCGAACTGCTGCGTGTCGCTCCGGACGTCCAGACGGCCATCCTGTACCGCCACGATCAGGCGGTCCGTTTCGAGAAGAACTTTACGAATAGTGCTGCGCATGGCGGAAAACGATGCGGCAAGTGCACCGACTTCGTCATGCTGGTGGATTTCGAATTCCCTATTGAAATCACCGTGCGACACGCCGTCGGCCATCTTGACAATCTGCCGCAGCGGCGCGGTCGCGATGCCCATCAGGAAATAAGCCAGTCCGCAGCTTGTCACGGCAAAGGCCAGTGCCAGCATTACGCCGCGCTTCACGATGCGGCTCTCGTTTTCGTGCAGTGACTCCTTGGAAAAACCTATTCTGATCCAGCCGATCGTCTCCTTGATCTTTTGCCCGGAGTCCAGGCCGCTGATAATTTCAAAATCGTCCTGCACCCTCTCCGTATAGACCGGCGCATAAAATACGAAGGCATTCTGTTCCTCGGACATGGAGAGAGTTGGTGACGCCGGGGGGGTGGTCAGGTGATGTGCCAGCGGCTCTCCATCATGGCTCAGCGGTGTCATGGTTTTGTCGTAAAAGGTGACGGTTGCCACTTCGGTGTTGGACCTCAGGAACGCGCCTGCACTCTTCAACAATTCGGGATTGCCGGACAGGATGGGCAGTTCGCCGACCTTGGTTGCCAGGGTGGTGATTGCCTCGGCGCGCTTGATGATCTCGCTCCTGATAACACCTTTGCCGACGCTGATCGATTCCCAGGTGTGCACGAATGACATTACCAGCAGGAGCGGGATCATAAAGAGCAGCGCCTTGACCCGGAAGGTCATTATCAGCTTCAAGCGGTTCATGGATACACCTTTCTGGCCATGCGTACGACCTCATCCGGGATGCTGATACGCATCTTGCGGGCGGTATCCGTGTTCAGAAACAGTTCAAACTTGCGGGGAGGGAGGGAAGACGCCTGGCCGACGTTGCCGCTCTTCAATGCCCGTGCGGCATGCTCGCCGATACTTCTGCCGACCTGCACCATATCGACAACCAGCGCCAGCAGCGCCCCTTCCTTGACATGCCGCTCGGAAATTCCCAACAGCGGAATGCGGCGCCGGAATGAAAGGAGGTAGGTCTCCTGCAGGGCGGTTGAGGTCATAATCGTACTGTCCGGCAGCAACAGGATGGCGTCGGCGGTGTCCAGCTGTTTGATCATGGTGATGAATTCGACCGTACTTTTAACCGAATGGGGGGTGACCGGAGCAGAAACGTTGCTTGCCAGCATATTCAGATACGAGCGGCTGGCCACGACGTCCACGTGCTTCAAGGCCGGAAAAAAACGTCGTATCAGTTCGGCGTATTCATTGGCTGGAGTTGCCATGTAGAAACCGGCCGTATTGGGGCGGCTGATAGCCGGAGGGGTGACTACCATGCCGTAGATTACCGGAACGGAAGCGGGGAGGGTGAGCGCCTCGGCCAGAGCCTCGCGCCCCAGGGCAATCACCACCCGCGCGTCTTCCCGTTGCAGAACGGTAGCCAGGGTGCCTTTGATCTCAGCGGGAGCATAGGTCCTGGTCGAGGCGTGCAGGGTTTTGCGCAATCCCTGGGTCACTTCCATGACCGGCTTGAGCTGGGCATCGGCGATGATCAGGACGTCGGAAGCATGGCTTGGCAGACTGCTCAGCAGGATGCCTAGCAGGGCGTAGCGAACGATATGTGAGATGGATAATGTTTTCATGGAATTAAATGTTCGGCGACTATAAGTAGTATTGATTAAAATATCAATCAAAACAGCAGAGTGAATGCATTTTATTGTTTGTGTGGTGTAACGGGCTGATAACCGTTACACATTAAAGCCATAAGCCGGGATCTATTTGTGCTACCGGAATCGGTTATAGAAGGCCAGTCTGGTATTGCCCTGATATATCGGCCTGTTATGCACCAAAATAATAATTTGGAAAAACTGTTTTATCTGCTTGACATTTTCTGTCTGTGTGATATAAACCCCCGTCCTTTAATGAAAGATTTACCGATTAGTTTGTCGGGAATAAACAAATTTTCACCCGACGGGGAGTACCGGAGAGTCCCCCGCGGTCATACCATACGAAAAGAAGGGGAGTAGAAAAAATGAAAAAAAGTACTTTGGTAGTTCTGGAAAAAGGTAACGATTGCGCATTCGAAGGGCCGATGGGAGCTTGTTGCTTTGCGGCCGTTACAATGCTTATGTAATCGATTCCGTTATAGCTGTACCGGAAGGGGGGAGTGATCCTCCCTTTTTTTGTATCTAATCAGAGGAGTCCGGGGCACTATCGGACTCCGGCAGCTTCACCCACCCCCCAGCCCCCTCCCGTCAAGGGAGGGGGGAGAGGCACATCATGCAACTTTCAAACTATCTGAAAATATTTCCCTGTCCGGAGCAGCCGGGCATGAATTTGGTCTATTCCACCTTGCGTTCATCGGTGGTGCAACTGCCGGATGATCTGCTGGAGGCAGCCCGGAACGGCGCACTGGACGATGAGGATCGTGATGTGCTGGCGCGGATCGGTATTCTGACGGCGGATCGGGCTGCCGAACAGGAACATCTGCGCACGATCTTTGCCGTTCCTCGTCCCGGCACGCCGTTCAACGCTATTGTGGTGCTCAACCTGGATTGCAATCTGGCCTGTCCCTACTGCTACGAAGACCAGTTTCGCGGCAAGCATTATATGAGCGAAGCAACCGCCGCGCTGCTGGTTGAAACGATACTGCGCGAGCGGGTAGAGAAAGGGCAGCCGGTCAAGCTCACCTTCTACGGCGGTGAACCGCTGCTCTCCCTTGACTTGATCCGCGCCATATCCGTGCCGCTGCGGGAGGCTGCTCTGGTCAAGGGTGTGTCATTCAGCTTTTCCCTTGTCACCAACGGTACGCTGCTTAATCGCGCTTGTGCCGAGGAATTAGTGGCGCTGGGGCTTGCCGGAGCCAAGATAACCCTGGATGGCCCGGCGGAACTGCACAACGTGAGCCGCCCGTTCGTCTCCGGTAATGGCAGCTATGAGGCGATCATACGCAACGTGCGTGACGTTTATGACATCGTGCCGTTGCAACTGGGGGGTAATTTTACTCAGTATAATTACCGCGACTTTCCCCGTATGCTTGACGACCTGCTGGAACGGGGCATCGACCCGGCGAAGGCTGGTATAGTGCAGTTTGCTCCGGTAATTCCCAAGTCGGGGGAAAAGATGGTGACTGACTTCAACACCGGCTGCACCTGCTCCTATGAACCGTGGCTGATGGAGGCGAGTGTCTGGCTGCGCGAGGAAACCCTCAAACGGGGTTTTCCGGCCCCCAAGCCGAAGCTGTCCGTCTGCATGGTCGAGCTGGAACATGACCTGGTCATCGGCATTGACGGTTCATATTACAAATGTCCGGCCTTCATGGCCTATCCGGAATTGCGTATCGGTTCACTGAGCGAGGGAATCGCGGATTACCGCGAGTCGCACAATATGGATGTGTGGAAAAAAGAGGAGTGTCTGAGTTGCGCCTACCTGCCGATCTGTTTCGGCGGCTGCCGCCAGTTGACGCTGCTGCGTAACGGCACAATTGACGAGGTTGATTGTCGCCGGGAATATTACGATACGGTGCTGGAGAGGATCGTCAGGCAGGATCTGGAGTATCAGCGTTCAAAATTGTAGGGGCAAATGATTATTTGCCCCTACGGTTGTGTGTATTGGCCGAAATAATGTTCCCAACCTGGTAAAATGTTTTTATGAAATTCAATTCTGAAATTCATCATCGAAAATCAATTCGTCTGCGAGGCTATGATTATTCACAGGCCGGTTTGTATTTTATAACCATTTGTACACACGAACGATTGCCGTTGTTTGGAAAAATTGATGATGGGAAAATGGTGGCAAATGACGCAGGGTTGATGGTGGAAAAATGCTGGCGTGAAATACCGGATCATTTTCCACAGGTAATTCTTGACGGTTTTGTGGTAATGCCGAACCATATTCATGGCATTATCGAAATACGCGACACCGGTGTGGACGTAAATAACGTAGGGGCAAAAAATGTAGGGGCAAATGATTATTTGCCCCTACGGTTGCACGGTACGTCCAGAACGGTTGGATCAATTGTCCGGGGATTTAAAGTAGGCGTTACCACATGGTTTCGTGAACATACCGACATTCACCAGATCTGGCAGCGCAATTACCACGAACACATCATTCGCAATGAAGAAAGCTATTTTAAAATCTCTGAATATATCGAATACAATCCACAAAAATGGCTGGAAGATACCTACAATGTTTAATTGCCGGGTATCGTCGGGCAAATAATGATGTTGGCGACACCGTAGGGGCAAATAATTATTTGCCCCTACGGTGTCGCATATTGTATGGGTATGGGTGTGTAGGGGCAAAAGATTTTTTGCCCCTACAGTGCCCTACGGATACACCCGCTTAGCCATTCTCACCATCTCATCCGGAATATCGATCTTCATGCGGCGGGCCGTGGCGGTGTTGAGGTAGATATCGAATTTTCGCGGCGGGGAAGGGGGGAACTGGCCGATGTTGACCCCTTTGAGCGCTTTGGACGCCGCATCGCCGATCAGTTTGCCCACGTTGACCATATCCACCACCAACGCCACCAGGGCGCCTTCCCTGACGTTGCGCTCCGAAACCCCCAGCAGCGGAATACCCTTGCGGAACGACAGCAGATACGCTTCATCGAGCGCCGCCGATGTCAGCACCGAGGTGTCCGGCAGCAGCAGGATCGCGTCGGCGCTCTCCACCTTGCGCACCGCGCTGACGAATTCGGACGTATCGCGCACGGCGTACGAGGCAGCTTCCCCTTTGCCCAGCAGGGAAAGCTGATCGCGGGTTCCCACCACCGACACCTGGCGGATGGAGTGGAGATGCTTCCGCACCAGCTCGGTGTATTCCCGCACCGGGGTGGCCAGATAAAAGCCGGTAGTGTTGGGGCGGGTAATGACCGGCGGGGTGACGATCATGTCAAAAATGACCGGGATATGTGCGGGCAGCGCCATCGCTTCGCTCAACGCCTCTTTGCCCAGCGCCACTACCACCCGCGCACCTTCACGCTCCACGGCTCCCTTCAGCCCCCGCTTCGCTTCTTCCGGCGAGATGATCTTCAGTGAACTTCCGGCACTTTTCCTGATGCCGGAGATAATCTCCATGGCCGGACGCAACTGGCTGTCGGCCACCACCAGTACATCGGCGGCCAGGGTGGGGGAGGGAAAACATGTGGTGGAAATGAACAGGCTAAGGGCTGCAAGCGGGACAACGACAACAGTTCTATACATAAGGTGACAAGCTCTTTCCATTAGTTCGTGTGCAAAAACAATAAAAACCCCCCTTTGCAAAGGGGGGCAGGGGGGATTTGCCGTTGATGGTGATACTAAAACCTGAAGCGGAGCCCTCCCTCAACCCAGCGCCCAGGATTGGGGTAAACAGTGAGAGTCATGCGGTCACCGCTGAAAATATTATGAACCGTAAAGAAGGTTTCCAGCTTGTTCTGCTCGTCAAGCTGAAACTTTTTGGTAGCGGTCAGATCCCAGATAAAGGTGGTGTATTTATCGGAATTGATTCCCTTGTTGGGGTCGGTGTCCAAATCCCAGTAGATATAGTTGCCGGAGAGCAGGGCGCTGAATGATTGGCGGTCATCATATTTGATGCCTATCAGCCAGGAATAGTTGTCAAAGTACTTATGGGCGTAGCTGGTAATCAGGGAGTCGCCTTTGACATGGACGTAGGCATGCCCCGCTTTCAGCGACAGGTTATAGAACGGAACCGTATCAGCTTCCAGTTCGTAGCCCAGGCGGGATATTGTATCGCCATTGGCTGAAGTGCCGGAGCCAACGACTATAGCGTTGGTGGTATCATGATAGAAAATCGTGCCCTTTAGATTGACCAGGTCTGCCACGCCTGACTCAAGACCGGCCTGGTATGACCAGCCGTACTCGGCTTTGAGGTTGGGGTTGGCGGTGTAAAACTGGCCGCCTCCTCCCAGATATGATAGTGGCGGTGAGGTAAAGCCACGGGCAACAGAGGCGCGAGCGACGGTGTGTTCACTAAGTTCCAGGGTACTTCCCACGCTGGGGCTGATGAAGACACCAAAGAAACTGTCATGATCCAGGCGAATGCCGGGGGTAACGGCAAGTGGGCCAAACTCGACGGTGTCGTTGGCAAAGATCCCCCATTTATCGACTTTGGCATGGGCAGGGTCGGTAGGAATAAATCCCTTGTAGTTCTGCAAGAATGGTCCGTTGTTGGTTGTCTGGTCAAGTGTGCCATGACTCCCCTCTGCACCAACGGTAAGAGTCTGGATGCCGCTGTTCCAGGTGGCGCGCAGGTTTGCCCCCATGGTCTGTTCGTCATAGATATTCTGCTTGAACAGTTGGCCGGGACTGAGTATCGCAGGAGCTGATTGGAGAACACGGGCAAATGCGTCAAATTTAGCATTGAACAGGTGCAGGCCGCCGCGCACGGTCAGTTCAGGGGTGGCTCTGAATTCAAAGCTGCTGTTGAGGGAACTGGTGTCAAATTTGTTGAGACCGTTGATGAATTTAGATGGGACATCTCCGTCATTCATTTCCGGATTGCTGAAACTGCCGGAAAGAGTAATGTCCAGATCGCGTGTGGGGGTCAGTAACACTTTGCCGAAAATGCTGCTGCGCTGGAAAGAACGGCTGTTGACCAATCCATCCGAACCTTGCTGTCCGGCGTAGAGGTAATAGCCGAGCGGGCCGTTTTTGCCACGCAGTTCAGCCTCGCCATTGCGGGAACTTGCCTCACCCCAGGAGCCGCCGAACATGCCGTTGGGGGTGGCGTTGTCGCCGGTGCTGCGGGTGATGATGTTGACCACACCACCCAGGCCTGAACCCCAGGCGGATGATGCGGCACCCTTGATGATCTCGATCCGTTCGACGATCCGGAGCGGAATCATGTTAGTGACGGCGCCGCCGCTGTTGAGGAGATTTACCGGCATGCCATCCAGCAGCACGGTGACATGGCGGGGTTCGGATCCCTGGATTTGAAGCTGGGCTGAAGAAGCATAGTCAACGTAAGCAAAACTGGCAAAAAGGCCGGGGACGCGAGCCAGCACCTCATCGACGCTGTTGGCATTCATCACCTCAATATCCTTGGCCGTGATAACGGTCATGTTCTCGGCCACCTGGTTGATCGGCTTTTCGCTGCGGGTGGCGGTCTGGACGTACAGCTCTTTCTCGTCCCAGAACATGAGCAGTTCATCCTTGGAGGGAGTCAGGAAGCCCTGCTCCTCTTCAGCCGCACTAATGGCCGGAGTGCCGAGCAGTGCCGTTCCGAGGAAGGAAGCTGCCAGTAGTCGTGTTATCCACCTGGTGTCGTGATGTCTCATCGAGAGCCTCCGCAGCGTATACTTGTGTTCTAATTCAAGGTGCATACTACCTGATTGTCGATCATTGTCAACAGGATGTGACAGGTATTTTAATGAAGATATATCGTTAAAACTCGCCGCGTATCCCAAAGGCAGGTATGAAGGGTAATTGGGTGACTTTTTTGCGCGATGAATAATCGCCGTTGTACTGATACCCCGACACGTTGTCATGGGCGTAGATATTGATGATATCCAGGTAGAATGAGAGCTTCCAGGTTTCCAGCAGCAACTCACGGGCAAAGCGGACATCCAGTCGGTGATAGTCCGGCAGGCGCTCGGAACCGATTGCTCCGTACGTCGGGACCAATAAGGGGTTGCCATTGGTATCGGTTTTCGTACTTGTTCCGATTACGGGAGTAAACGGCGCTCCGCTCTGATAGCGCCATTTAGCGCCAAAGGTCCAGTTCTTGGCGAAGTTCCATTCGTAGACCATGTTTACGATCAGCGGCTGGTCATAGCTGTACGGAAATGCTTCACCGGTCACGTCGTTATGCCGCTTTGTCCTGGTGTAGGAGGCGGAGAGCCAGCCGGACCAGCCGGTGGTTTTGTTCTTTTTTACCAACGCTTCCATGCCGTAGGCTGTTCCGCTGCCACCGTTGATATAATTCTCCGGGTCGTGGGGAATGACCAGTTCGGACAACTTCTTGTAATACCCTTCCAGTTTGACGCTCCAGGCATCGTGCAGCTGTTGCTCAACCCCTACGGAGTAGTGATCCGCCTCCTCATAGCTCAGCCCCGGGTTTCCGAAATCCCGTACTACCTGAAATCCCTGCGGAAACTGGTGGTATTTCCCCCAGCCTGCGGTCAACAGCGTGTCTTTCAGAGGCGTATATTCAAGCCCCAGCCGGGGTTCCAGCCGGTATTTCTCAAAATATGTTTCGTAGGAACCATGCGCCCCGGCGACCAGGGTTGCCTTGTCGAGGAACTGCCAGCGATCCTTCAGCGCCAGATCGACCCATTGTGCGGAAATGGTGTCCTGCAGCCTGACCCTGGAGGAAAGACTGTAGATTGGCTGTCCGCCCCTGTATTCCGAGGGCATGTCCTTGGTGATGTCCAGGTCAAGTTTTGTCCTGCTGAGCCCCGATTCAACTCCGAATAGCAGCTCATGTTTTTCCGTCGCCTGCATGGTCAGATGGTCGCGGAAATGGAAGTTGTCTCCGTTGATCTTTACGTAGCCCAGCTGGGCCGGTTGTTGTTGCACATCGGTAAACATATGTGCCATGCCGAAACGGTTGGTCAGGGTGGAGCTGATCCGTGAGGTCAGGAGCGCCCCCTGAGAGTGATAGCCAACCTTCGACTGGATATCTCCGGCCAGGATCGGGTCATGTTTGACCGCGTCCGCTTCGCCGGTCAGCTCCAGTTTCATTTCATCACCGGCGCCGCCGACCATCAGCGTCAGCGAGTTGTCGGCGGATATCTGCCAGATGTATTTTCCCTGGTAGTCGTAGAACTGGGGAAACTGTTTGTAATTAACCCCGGTATCCATTGAGCCGGTTTTCGGCATGATCAGGTCGATATAGCTCCGCCGTCCGGCAAGGTAAAAACTCTGGTTTTTGGTCAGCGGCCCCTCGATCAGCAGGTCGCTTTCCAGCATGCTGATGTTTATCTTGGCGCCGAGCCGGTCTGTGCGCGGCTTGCGCAGACGGACATCGATTATGCCGCCGGTGACGTCAGTGTATTCCGGGCCGAACGATGAACTGTAGATATTGAAATCTTCGACCAGATCGGCATTGAAGACACTCTCCATCCCTCCCATGTGGAACAGATACCCGGCCGGAAGGAAATCGACGTAATAGGCATTGTCCTGCGGCCCGGAACCGCGGATCGCCGGGGCGCTGCTCGTGTCGCCCGATGACGTGATGCCGGGGAGGGCCTGGATGGCCCGCAGCGGATCTCCCATGGTGCCGGGAACCGAGGCCATCTCCTTGCCGGTGATGACCGTTTTTGCCGTTTTGTCCAGGTTGCGCTCCGCCTGAACCACTACCTCGCTCATGGAGTAGACCGGCTCCAGATAGATATCGACATCTCCGCTGGTTCCATCCTCCTTGATGGTTACTGTTCGTTGCGATGCCCTGGCAAAACCTACCGCGGCGGCGTCAAGCCGGTAGTCGCCGGGGGAAGGGACGGTCAGGGAAAAACGGCCATCCGGTTCGGTGGTTGCCATCAGAGCATCGTTACCCGCCACGAATACGGCGACGCCATCGAGCGGGCGGCGGTTTCCCTTTTCGTACACCGTACCGTGCAGGGTAAGGGGGGATGCGGCGCCGGCGATGGAGACCAGGGCGCTTGAACAGAGATACAGCACAATAAGGATTATGCGGGTGAATGACATGCAGGCTCCGGTTTATATCGTTTTATCTTAATTTAAAGGTAAATGGCATCTGGATAACGGTCGGCATTGCTTTGTCACCCATGTAGCCGGGATGGAAGCTGCTCTGGCGCACGGCCTCAAGTACCGCCTTGTCGAAAAGCCTGCCGCCGCTCTTCTTGATGACCACGTCATCCACGGCGCCGCGCTCATCAAGGTAAATCTCAGCCATTACCCGTGCCTCGTTGCCGGTCATCCGCTCCGAAGGGGGGTACACCGGTTCCTTCCGTACCTTGAATGCCGGAAGTCTGCTCAAGCGATGGAATGCCTGATAGCTTCCCTTGTCCCGCTTCTGTGGTTGTCCGCTGCCGGATCCTGCCGGGGACGATGGTGCGGTACTTCCGGCATTTCCCGGCTGCTCCTTACCCGGCGTTCCGCTTCCCGGCACCGGCATCGATGTTGTCCGGACCGGCAGTGCTTGGTCCGCAACCGGTGCGTTGTTACGTGTCTGAGGCGGTGCGGCAATTTCCCTGATAACCGGTGGGGTGGGAGGTGCTGGTTGTGATGCTGCCGGAGTTTTCACGGTTCGGGGGGAGGCGGCAACAGCAACAGGAGCACGCGCAGTTTCATATGGCGATGGAGGCAATTGTACCAGCTCGACAGGAATATATTCTTTATGCGTGTTTGGTTTTAGCGGTGAGTGCATCGCGGTGATCGCCCCGAACACCGTCACGTGGAGGAAAAGCGAAACAGCCAGTGCACCATTGAGAGGAATTTTATTGTAGAAAACAGGTATCACAACGATTCGCCAGTTCGGGGGATTTACTCAGGTTTTGCTTCGGCTACAGAATAAATTGCTGAAAATCTTCGGTGCAGACTAGTTTTTCAAGCGTATCCAGCAGATGGGGGGCAAAGAGATCCTTCATCTGGTTGCGCATGAGCTGGACAGCGATGTGGGGAGGCATGGTCATGGTGCCGCTCTTGTCAGTGGTAAGGGTGCAGTAGACATCTGCAACTCCGGTTATCTGGGCGCTTCGCGGGATGTCCCTGTTTTCGAGGCCAAGAGGATAGCCGCTGCCGTTGCAGCGTTCATGGTGAAGCCGGACAATCGTCAGTGCCACCGGTGACAGAACCCCTTTACCTTGCAGGAAGAGGTACCCCTCCTCCGGGTGACGTTTCAGTACCTTGATTTCTTCTTCGTTTAATTTACCGCTTTTGTTCAGAATCTCCTGCGGGACAAAAATCTTGCCGAAGTCATGGAGGATGGCGCCGGTACCCACATCAAGCATTTCGTCGCGGGACAGCGAGTACGCCTCGGCGTGCATCAGCAGGGTCAGGGACGCTACTTGCAAGGAATGAACAAAAGTATGATAGTTGTGCGACATGACTGTTTCCAGAGACGTTATCGCATCGGGGTTATCCGAAATAAACAGCATCAGGTTTTCTATGAGGCGTTTGGTACGATCCAGATCGGTGGTTTTGTCGGGATTGGTGAAGATGTCATTTACGAAGTTGATGGAGGTCTGATAGATCATCTTTCCCTTCGCCCGTGAGGTAAGAATGTCGCTTTTCAGCAGTCGTTCGGCGCTTGCTTCCATGTGACTGGTGATGACTTCCATATCGTCTTTGGAGACAAACACGAACTCTACGCCGTTTTTTGACAGGCGATCATGGTCGTGCTCGCTGAAATCACGGCCATGATTTTTGTACAGCACGTAATTCTCTCCGGTTTTAATGTACAGGGCCACATCGGGGAAAATAACCGGTTCGATACTTTCCAGAGTAATGGGGACAAAAACTTCTTTAGCTTCCATGGTATAGCTCCGGATTCCGGGGGATTTTTCTATGTGTATCGGCGTAACCGCCGTGCTGCTTGAGCGCCACTATACCATCTGCGAGGAAGAACACAATACTCTCAAGGAGTTGATTCCTCCGGCAGTTCAATGGTTGCCTCCAGTCGCAGTATCGTAAACAGGGGATTCCGGACTTCATCGCGTGGCGGCAGTACTTCTTTACGCTGATGGATCTTGAATAGGTGCAGCCCACCGTCTCCGGGAATGATGGCGGACAATGAGCCTGACTGGAGGTTGTGGACTTCGACGGGCAGCACAAGCGCCAGGTATTCCTCATGATCACCGATGTGCCAGGAACTGCCATCGGCTATGAGCTGCGTATAGGCATCCGGTATGGTCGCTCCGGCTACGACCAGGGCGCGCAACTGCTCCAGTCGGGCGCGGTCCGCAACGCGAACCTTTTCATCCTCCGCATCCTTGAGCCAGGCGTGGTCCACGATCAGCGTAACGCTGAGCGGCGGGACGTCGATCGACATTGCCTGAGCCAGTGCAAATTCGATTTTGGCCGCTGTTTCAGAACCCCACTCTCCGGCAGGCACACTGATCTTGTGTGCAGCCAGTGCCGCTCTCAACAGCTTCATGTTGATGATGTCTTCCAGAGCCTCTTCGCGGGGCTGGTGAGTCGCCGCGGCATGCGACTCCACGTCGGAAGTTTTGACCGGCTGGCCGTTAACGGTGGCAACGATCCGGTCGCCTGAGCCGGTCTGGACGGCTGGCGCCGTGTCCTGTGCCGCTGAACTGCTTCCGATTGAAATCAACATGAATGCAACTGACAGCAGAGTTTTTTTCATTGCTTATCCTCCCCGAAATAATTAACAAGCGATTACGTGGTGAAATATACTGCCGCATCCCGATTTTCGCAACGTTAAAGGTAATGTATTTTAATAAATTGTGCTTATGATATTATTTCCTGTGCATGCATGGTAGCGTTGTCTAACAGAGAAACTATTTGACTTGGCGTAACCGGCGGCGTAGGTATCGCTACGATATGGGTATAGAGAGATAAGGAGCAAATGGCATGTCAAAAGCGTCACAATATTTCTTGAAATCCGTTATGTACGGACTGATTGTATGTGCCTTGATTCAGGTGGTTCCCTATGGCCGGACCTACACCAATCCGCCGATTGTTCGCGAGCCGTCCTGGGATAGTCCCGAAACCCGTGCCATTGCCAGGCGTGCCTGTTTTGACTGCCACAGCAACGAGACCATCTGGCCCTGGTACTCCCGGATTGCTCCCGTCTCCTGGCTGGTGCGGTACGATGTAGATGAAGGGAGAAAAGAACTTAACTTTTCCGACTGGCAGAACGGTGCGCGCGAAGGCGAACGACCGGACAAGATCGGCAGGGAAATCAGCAAAGGGAAGATGCCGCCGTTTCAATATTTCCCGACGCACCCCGAGGCACGTTTGTCCGAAGCCGAGAAGCGCCGGCTCATCGACGGTTTGAACGCGACTGCGTTGCGCCGCTGACCGGTGTGCATGTGCCGTCTGTCTGATGACGATTGACGTTGAACCCTGCGTTGAGTTGGGGTATTTTAGCCGGACAATGCAGTTATTTACCGGATTTATTCAAAGTTGCCTATGATGCCTATGAGCACCTCAAGACTCAGACTACATATCAAACGCGCTCTCAAAATCACGGCACTTACGATTGTCAGCATCCTGTTACTGTTGCTGGTCTGTCTTGCCTTTCTTCCGGCGCTTGTCAGCAGTCATGCGCTGCAGAGCCGCGTTCAGAATACGCTCTCCACCTCCATGAAACGCCAGGTCGCCTGGTCGAAACTCGTCATGACCTGGACCGGCGGGCTGTCGCTCACCGGCCTCAAGCTTGGCGCCGGTCCTGCGCCGCTCCTGAAAACCGATATCGATCAGCTTGTTATCGTTCCCGGATTCGGCCGCGGGAGTGATGGCCGTTTCGGTATTGATCTGGTCGTCAGGATTCAGAATGTCCGCGCCGAACTTGCCCCCGGTCCGCCCAACCCCCCTCCGCCACCATCAGTCAAGGATCCGCTGACTCAGTTGGCCGAAACGATTCAGAAAGTTCAGGGGCTTGATTTCGGGCTGCCGGTGGACGTACGCGTCCAGATTGACGTTGCCCCGCTTAATGTAACGTACAAGGCTCCGGCACCGGGAAAACAGCTGCGTCTGCAGGATTTCTCGTTCCGCTTTGCCATGCCGTCACTTGTCTCCAAGCCGGTCCGTGCGGAGATAAAGGGGGGGGTGTCGGTTGATGGCCGCGACATGGGCAAGGTCAGCCTCACGGCAAACATCCGCGATCTGGTGACGAAAGCGCAGCGGATTCATCTCGCTTCGGCGCTCTTTGCTGTTGACGCCGTTGCGCCCGGCACGAGCCTGTCGCTTACCGGCGGACTCAGCCACGCTGACGGTTTTGCCGCGCGCTGGAAGCTGGATTTGCCGAAATTGCTTGTGGTGGCGCATCCGTTTGTGCCACCAAAAGTTCCCGGGATAGCGGGCACTGTCGAGCTGCTGCTGAAAGCAAAAACCGATGCCCAGCGTGATCTTCACGCCACGCTGACCATTGACGGCGTTGGCCTCGCGGCGAGCGGCGGTGCGCTGAAAGCAAAGCGGGTTGGTCCGCTGGATGTGAAGCTACATCAGCAGATTGCCACCGGCCATGTTGAGCAAAAAGTAGCCTTTCCGAATGGCTCTTTAGCAGTGCCGGGCCTGTTTGATGCCGCGTGGAGTGCAACCGTCCACCGGCCGACCGTTCCGGGCCGCACAGTGGAGGCCCGTTTTGGACCGTTGCGCCTTGATCTTGCCCGGGCGCTCGTTGTGGCCGCTCCGTTTCTTCCTCCTGACACTCCGGTCAAGGAGCTCACCGGTGAAATCTCCCTTCGTTCTCTGGAACTTCATCTGAACGGGCCTTCAAACAACGGTGATGTTGCCGTTGCCGGTTTCGGCCTTACGCTGCCCCACGTTCGCCTGGCGTTCAAGAAGGGTGAACTGACGGCGGATGGTATCGAACTTATCCTTGATAAAGTGGCGTGTCCGCTGACCGCCAAATTGCCGGCCAAGGTGCTGGCGGATCTGCACTGGGGTATCAAGCGGGCAGCGCTTTCCGGCGCCCAGCCACTGTTGGTTCAGGGGGCGCGGGGTACGGTCGGTGCGGTGGTCAGCGATCTCAATTTGAAAAGCGCTTCGCCGCGTAAAATTTCCGCGTCCGCTGTCCTGACCCAGACGTTTGATCTTGAAAAAGCTTCCAGCGGAACAAAGTTTTCCATCGAAAAAGTACACGAGCAGCTCCGGTTGCTGGCCCGGGCGACCGAGAGCGGTAGTGTGGAGGCGGACCTGCCGGAATTTACTGTTGCCGCCGCTTCGCTCGGTGGCATGCAGTCCGGCAAACGCTTCGGTCCGCTGCCGTTTTCCGCATCGTTAATTGCGAACGATGTCCGCCTGCCGGCTGAAAAGGGGAGCAGGCCGACGCTCCGGCACGCTGCCGCCAGGATTACGGCGGGTGATTTTCT
>Ga0154471_191_pt7 | contig 18480 bp, 17 predicted proteins | sample RifGroC2_FD_115950 | JGI IMG/M metagenome (GOLD analysis project Ga0154471, IMG submission 115950) | Geobacteraceae bacterium GWC2_53_11
ATACATAATCATTGACAGGGCGATCAGCATGACCAGTGTGGCGGTCCCCAAATCAGGCTGTTTCATGATCAGTGCTGCCGGCAGGGCAAGGAGGCTTAAAGGAATCAGAACTTCTCTGACCGTCAGGCCGCCGACCGCTTGAAAATTGTTAAAAAATCGGGCAAACGCAATAATTATGACAAGTTTCATGAGCTCGGACGGCTGGATGTTGAAAAAACCGAGATTCAACCAGCGGGTAGCACCCATGGAGCGTCTGCCAACCACCAGCACGGCAACCAGAAGAAAAATTAAAATACCGTAAAACCAATATGACAGATCTTCAAGAATGTGGTAGTCAAGGCTGCACACAACCAGAGAAATAGTCATTCCCACCAGCATCCAGTAGAACTGTTTGATATAGTAAGCGGTCCCGATAATTTTGTAGGGAGTCGTCGCACTGTAGATATTCATGATTCCGAACAGGCAGACGGTCACAACCAGTCCGGCAAGAACCCAGTCAAAGTTGGTCAAGAGTCGACGATCAATCATGGGCCGCGTCTCCGTTGTTCCGGGTCTCGTTTATCGAAGCCGGAACATTGTTCTCATCATTCCCTTCATCTTCATCTTCGTTGGACGAAGCATCCGTATCCTTGCGCGGCGGTTTTTTGCTGTCAAAATATGCTCTCAGCATTCGACTGGCAATCGGGGCGGCAGCAGCTCCGCCATGCTCACCATGTTCGACGACGACAGCCACGGCTACTTCCGGTTTGTCATAGGGGGCAAAGGCGACAAAAAGGGCATGGTCGCGATATTGATAAGGGGTGCCGAGTTTGCTGTCGCGCAATTTTACAACCTGGGAGGTGCCGGTCTTACCGGCCACCTTGACGTCGTACTGCCGGGCTGCGGCGCCGGTTCCGCCCGCATCGTTGACGACCGCATACATGCCCTGTTTAACCAGGCGAAATGACTCTTTGGAGAACGAAGCAGTGCCGATGACTTCGGTCTTGGTCTCCTTAAGTGTTTTTCCGTCGGCATCAACGATCCGTTTTACCAGGTGGGGACGGTATATGGTGCCTTCATTGGCAATGGTTGCCGTCATGGACGCCAATTGAATCGGAGTCAGCAAAACAGCCCCCTGGCCGATGGCGACCGGAAGGGTTTCGCCATGATACCACCGCTTGCCGAAGCGTTTCTGTTTCCAGTCTGATGTCGGAATGAGGCCGCTTCTTTCGTTGAGCAGTTCAACACCGAGCGGCTGCCCAAGTCTGAATGCCTGAGCCGCAGCGGCAATTTTGTCCACACCCAGTTTTTCTCCCAGCTGGTAGTAATAGACGTCACACGATTCCCGCAGGGACTTGCGCAGGTTTGTAGAGCTATGCCCCTTCTTGTTCCAGCATTTGAAGGTTGAGGTGCCCAGATCATAGCTGCCGCTGCAATTGATCGACGTGGAATCGTCGATTATGTTGTTTTGCAGTCCTGCCAGAGCGGTTACCATTTTGAAGGTGGAACCGGGGGGGTACTGGCCGCTGAGCGCCTTGTTTTCAAGGGGATGGCGCTTGTCGTCCAGATATCCCTGCCAGATATCCGGCGGCAGTTTTCCGCTGAAGAGAGACGGATCAAAGCCGGGGTTGCTGACAAAGGCCAGAATTTCACCATTGGTGACATCCATGATAACGGCAGCACCTGCCTGCTCGCCGAAAGCGCGCTCTGCCTGTTTTTGTACGGCGGCATCGATGGTCAGTACCACGCTGTTGCCGACGGTTGGATAGCTCTCCGAAATCGTCCGGAGGACCCTGCCGCGGGCATCGACTTCAAGCTGCCGACCCCCATCGCCGCCATGGAGTTCTTTTTCCAGAGCGCGTTCAATCCCGTTCTTTCCGATGTAATCGCCGGGGTTGTAATCTTCAAAGCCTGTCGAGTTCAACTCTTTTTCGGACACCTCACCGATATAGCCGAGCAGGTGAGCAGCCAATTGGTTGCTGCTGTACTCGCGCACCGGCTTCATTTCTATTTCGATGCCGGGCAGCCGCATGCGGTTTTCCTCGACGATCTCGACGTGATCACGGGTAATGTTGGAGGCAAGAACGATCGGGTAGTATTTTGCCCGCCCCTTGTTCTTTTCCCATCGCTCCGCCATATCAGCACGATCAAGGCCAAGCAGAGTGGCGAGCAGGGTGAGAAGCGCCTCTTTATCCGTAACTTCCTGCGGTACCACGGCAAGGCTGAACGAAGGACGATTGCTGACCAGCACTTTGCCGGTCCGGTCCAGGATTGCACCGCGGGAGGCGGCTATCGGCACGAAACGGAGCCGGTTGTTTTCCGACATGGCCTGGTAGTTGTCTGCGTTGAGAATCTGCAAGTGCCAGAGCCGTATTACCAGAAAGAGGAAGACGACGCCGACTATAAATGAAAGCACCAGTATGCGTTGCTTGGACTCCAGCAATTCCCGGACGAAACGACGCTCTTTCATGCCGGTTCCACATTGCTGTCAAATCCGGGGAACACCGTAATCAGGGAGGCGACAAAAGCGTTGACCAGGATGCGCGAAAAAATATCCGAAAACATTGAATAGGCTATTCCGGGGGATGCGGTAAACAGGACCATCAGGAGGAGATTCAGCGTGAAAGAGGCCATCGTCACCCCGATTACCGTCAGGATGAAAAGAATGGCGCTGTCCGCATATAACCGGTCGGAAACGCTTTTGATCACAAAAAATGAAATCAGAAATGCGGTGGCGTTAAGGCCAAGGTACAAGCCGCTGCAGACATCGTCGAGCATGCCGAATATCCAGGCAAGCGGCGCACCAGCCTCAAACGAGCTGCGCAGAGCGATGAAAACCATAATGACGAGCAACAGATCCGGTTTGAATGCCGGACGTACAAAGACCGGCAACAGGGAAACCTGAATGACCATCGCCGTAACGACGAGGCTAACTAGCAGTAAGGCGGCGCGCTTACTCATAGCCACCCTTCTGTACGACAAGAACCTCTTCCAGATGGGGAAGGTTGACGGCAGGACGAATCGATACGGTTTGGAAAATACCGTATTCGCCTCGTTTAACCATGGTAACTTCCCCGATGGGAAGCCCTTTGAGAAAAACCCCGCCAATTCCGGAGGTAATGACCATGTCTCCGACTTTTACATCTTCTTCGCGGGTCGTGAATTCAAGTGAACAGAGCATTTCGCCTTTGCCTTTAACAACGCCGCGTGCGCGGGAGCGCTGAATCGTGGCCGCAATGCCGCTGGCATGGTCCGTAAGCAGGACAACGCGGGCTGAAGCAGGGGAAACCTTGACGGTCTGTCCGACCACGCCGTCGGCGGAGATGACGGCCATTCCTTCGAGAATGCCGCTGGAGCTGCCGCGATTAATAATCAGTGTCCTGAACCAGGAGGTCGCATCCTCACCAATTACCGTCGCCGCAACGGTTGGTGCCTTGACACTTTTTTTCATGTCAAGCAGCTTTTCCAGACGCTGGTTTGCCAGAAACGCTTCACTGCCGTCCTGCACCCGCCGGTTGAGTTCGCGGATTTCTTCACGCAGGCGCATGTTTTCCCGATGGGTATCAACAAGCTGGATGTAGCCGTCCCAAGCATCTTCTATAAAACCGCTGACCCGGGAAACCGGCTGTAACAGAGGTGAGAGGATAGTAAAAACCGTGCGTTCAAGAATGTTTGCTTCCCGATTACGGGGCACGTTGAGTGAGAAAACCAGCAGGGCAGCCAGAATGCCGATGCCGGTCAAGAGAGGGTACATATACTTTTTTAGAAAATCCATGGGTTCTATCTCTCTCTACGGTTACCGTGTGCCGCACAATTCGGCTTCATCGTAGACCCGCTGGAGATATTCCTTGTACGAAGAATTCGGCGTTGCTTCGATAACCGCTTTCATCTGCTGACATGAGATGAAAGCGCGGCGGAGAGCTATCTCTTCAAGACAGGCAATTTTCAGGCCCTGCCGGGATTCGATGGTTTCAATAAAGATGCTGGCTTCCAGCAGGCTTTTATGTGTCCCGGTATCAAGCCATGCGATTCCTCGCCCAAGACGTTCGACCATCAATTCCCCCCGCCGCAGGTAGTCAAGATTGATGTCCGTAATTTCCAGTTCGCCACGGGGAGAGGGCTTGATGGCTTTTGCAACCGCAACGATGTTCTTATCGTACAGGTACAAACCGGGCACGGCATAATGGGATTTGGGCCGCTGGGGTTTTTCTTCAATGCTGAGAACCGTACCGTTGGCATCAAATTCAACGACACCGTAGCGTTCCGGGTCGTTGACCTGATAGCCGAATACCCGTGCTCCCGAGGTGAAATCCGCAACGATCTTGTCCAGATTCATTTTGCCGTAAAAAATGTTGTCGCCCAGTATGAGGCAGACCGGCTGATTATCGATAAACTCTTCACCGACCAGAAATGCCTGGGCAATTCCTTTTGGTTCCGGCTGTACCTTGTAGGAAATCTTTACGCCCCAACGGGAGCCGTCTCCCAGAAGAGCCTCGAAACGCGGGGTGTCGTGAGGCGTTGAAATCAGCAGGATGTCCTGTATTCCGGCTGTCATCAGGGTTGCCAGCGGATAATATATCATCGGTTTGTCATACACCGGCTGGAGTTGTTTACTGGCAACCAGCGTCAGCGGGAAAAGGCGGCTTCCCGCGCCTCCGGCCAGAATGATTCCTTTTTTAATGCCGTGGGACATAATGAATACCTCACATTGTTTTTGAATTTATCTTGGTAGCATGTTATCCGGAGCGGTGTCAAACCTGATATTACAGCAGCGATTTGACCGCCGAGAGCAGATCGTCGCAGACCGTCGTTTGGGGACCGGTATGCTGCTCCTCGCCAGCACCATAGCCGGTGCGCACCAGAATGGTGCGGCATCCCGCAGCCTGCCCCGCTTCCACATCGGCGAGCTTGTCACCGATCATGATGGAGTTTTCCAGATCGATGTCATAGCGCCGGGCCGCTTCCTGTAACATCCCCGGCAACGGTTTCCGGCAATCGCACGGAAGGGCATAGCTGCCGCGCCCTGAAGGGTGGTGCGGACAGTAGAGCCATGCATCTACATGCGCTCCGGCTTCTTTCAGTTCCCGGGCAATATGACGGTGGAGGTTTTCCACATCGTCTTCCGTATAATAACCTCGCGCCACGCCGGACTGGTTGGTTACGACCACGACCATGAACCCGGCCTGATTGAGCAATCGGATCGCTTCCGGTGCACCCGTAATGAACTCGAAGTCCTCTTTCTTGTACAGATATTCCTTCTCAATATTAATGGTGCCGTCCCGATCAAGAAATACCGCGCGTTTCACGATTCCTCCGCAACAATTGTTTCGTAATATTTAACCTGCTGAAATAGTAAGCAATTTTATAGAGAAGCATTGACAATAGGGTGTCTGAACAACTATAACAACACATCTTTACATCAAAGGGAGACCCGTTCCGTGCTCAAAACCAATAATCTTAAAATCACCGGCATTACGCCGATAATCGCTCCGGCCGACCTGCGCCAGGTGTTTCCATTGTCGGAAAAGGACCGCTCATTTGTCTGCGCAAGCAGGGATCAGATCAAGGATATTATCCAGCGTCGCGACAAACGGCTGATGGTTGTTGTCGGTCCCTGCTCGATTCATGATACTGAGGCTGCCGTCGAATATGCCGAAAAACTGGCTGAACTTTCGCGTAGGGTCGATGATCAGCTCCTGTTGGTCATGCGGGTTTACTTTGAAAAACCGCGCACTACTGTCGGCTGGAAGGGGCTTATCAACGATCCGGATATGAACGGCACCCATCTCATCTCCAAAGGGCTTGGTATTGCCCGCGGTCTGCTCAGCCGTATGACCACGCTGCTGGTTCCGGTTGCCAATGAAATGCTTGATCCGATCACTCCGGAATATGTGGCCGATCTGATCAGCTGGGGCGCCATCGGAGCCCGTACCACTGAGTCTCAGACCCATCGCGAGCTGGCCAGCGGCCTGTCGTTTCCCATCGGGTTTAAAAATGGCACCGACGGTAATCTGCAAATTGCCATTGACGCCATGAAGGCTGCACAGCATCAGCACAGCTTTCTCGGCATCAATCGTGAGGGGCGGACGTCAATCATTCAAACCAGCGGCAATCCGGACGTGCACATCGTTCTCAGGGGCGGATCGAAAAAAGTTAACTATCATGCCGAAGATATCGCCCATACAGAAGAACAGCTGGGCAAAAACGGCCTGCTGTCAACCATAATGGTGGACTGCAGCCACGGCAATTCCAACAAGGATTACCAGAAACAGCCTGAAGTCCTGGAATGTGTCGTCGATCAGATACTAGCCGGCAATACCTCTATCTCGGGAGTCATGATTGAAAGTAACCTCGAAGCAGGTAACCAGAAAATACCGGCCGACCTCGGTCAGCTGAAATACGGCGTTTCAATAACCGATGCCTGTATTGACTGGGCTACGACGGAAAAAATTCTGCTTAACGCCCATAGCAGGTTAAAACAACGCAAATAAGTTCCGGAGGGTGGGCGGATACCCGTCTGCCTGCCCTCTTTATTCCGCTTCGTACATCATCTTCATTCCGCCAACCGCTCGTCCCAGCGGACCGTTGTAAGCACTTTCAGCACCTTCAGCCAGAAGATCCAGATAGTTGACTTTCTTTTTTGGGGGCAGCAGCAGTTCGGGTTCACCCGAAATGCCGGCTAGTCTTCCCGCTTCTTCAATCGCATCCTGCAGTGTTCCCAGGCGATCTACCAACTTGAATTCCTTGGCCTGCTCGCCGGACAGGATACGGCCGTCGGCTATCTTGCGCACATCTTCAATCGGCAGCTTCCGCCCCTCTGCAACCGCTCTGACAAACTGCTGGTGGGTATTGTCGATGACCGCTTGCAGCATGGCGCGATCTTCGGGAGTGAACTGACGATCCGGAGACCCGGAATCCTTGTATTTTCCCGTTTTCAACGTGTGGGACTTGATGCCGATTTTGTCCATCAGAGATTCAATGTTGGACAGTTTAAGGATAACCCCGATGCTGGCGGTAATGGTGCCGGGATTTGCGTAAATCAGGGTAGAGGGGGCAGAGATGTAATAGCCGCCGGAAGCGGCGAGACTTCCCATGGAGACGATGATCTTCTTTTTAGCCGCGAACTTTTTGACCTCTGCATAGATTTCCTGCGATGGGGCGACGATGCCTCCGGGAGAGTCAACCCGGAGAACAACAGCCTTTACGGCATCTTGTTTAAGGAAATATCGTAGTTGACGGATTGTTTCCTTGGAGTCGAGGATCATGCCCTTGACTTCAATCAGGCCGACCCCCTGCTTGGCGGCGATACCTTCTCCGCTGTTGATTATTGTTGAGGCAATCTTCACGGAAAACGCGAAGAGAATGGTGAGTGATACCAGTACGGCACCGATGATCAGGACGGCCTTTTTGGACATATGGAAGCACCTTGAAAACATTTTATCTTTAGAGAAAAGAGTACATCTGCTACAGTTGCCACATGAAAGTTCTCGTTATTTCAGATACCCACGGCAATGTGAACTGTGCCTTTATAGCCCACTCCCGTTGTGAACCGGTCGATGCCCTCATACATTTGGGAGATGGGTGCGGTGATGCAGATTTGCTCCGTGAAGTGCTGGGAATCCCGGTTATCAATGTGGCCGGCAACTGTGACCCAACGTCAGGTGCCCCGCGCGAGCGTGTGTGGGAGTGCGAAGGAAAACGGCTTCTGTTGACCCACGGGGATATCTATCAGGTCAAATCCGGTTTGGAACGGCTGCGTCAGAGAGCGCAGGAAATCGGCGTTGATGCAGCTCTTTTTGGGCATACGCATCAAAGTCTGCTTGAAAGTAATTCAGGTCTTTTGTTGCTGAACCCCGGTACACTTGCCAATCATGGCAGTCATCGCAGTTATGCAGTTGTACACATTTCGCCGGAAGGAATTAACTGCCGGCATTACGATATCGTCTAGCTCCCGCCTTATCTGTTTAATGCTTCCCGCCCTTTATGTACCGCCTTTTCTAGTCTCCGGCGCCGCGGCCAGGTAACAACAAAGTCAATAGGTCCTGAAAGGATATAGAGGAGCAGCTCGCTAAATATCATAATGGCGGGTTCGGCTACTACTACAATCAGCAGTACCACAGCAAGCAGCAGAAAACCAAATGGCTGCCGTTTTATAAAGGCAGGATCCTTGAAAGAGTTGTAGCGGAAGTTGGAGACATTCAGAAACGCCAGCAGATAGATAAGTCCCAGTATGGCAAGCTTTTTATAGGAGCTGGGCCAGCCGAAATGATAAAAGAGCATGACCGTTGCAGCAACCATACATGCAGATGCCGGGGTAGGAAGACCGACAAACCGTTTGCTTTCAACGGTATCAACCTGAACATTGAACCGGGCAAGTCGCAATGCCGCACAAATGAGAAACAGAAAAGCCGCAACCCAGCCAAGCCGCCCAAACGGCCTGAGCGCCCATGCATACATGAGGAACGCCGGTGTTACGCCAAAGGCGACCAGATCGGCCAGAGAATCAAATTCAACGCCGAATTTACTGGTTGAGCCGGTCAAACGGGCCACCTTGCCATCAAGTCCGTCACATACCGCAGAAATAAAAATTGCAATTGCAGCCATTTTGTAGTCTGCATTCAACGTGGCAACCAAGCTGTAAAAACCGGCGAACAAGCTGCTGGCAGTAATCAGGTTGGGGAGAATGTAAATTCCACGCTTGATACTCTCCTTGTTTTCGCCTGTTGTTGCCTGAGTTTCGTTATCCATGAAGGTATATCCTCATTCAGACGAGTCTGGCCAGAACGGTCTCACCCGCCACCGTTTTATCGCCAATCTTCACAAGTGGCGTAACGTCCATCGGCAGATACACATCGACTCGTGAGCCAAAGCGAATCAATCCGTATCGTTCTCCGCGAACAAGCAGGTCTCCGATCAGTGGGTAGCTGATAATGCGGCGTGCTACCAGTCCGGCTATCTGGACAAACGCGATCCGGGCGCCGCCGGCAATCTCCATAATGATACCGTTGCGTTCGTTCTCGCAGGAAGCCCGTCCGTCACGGGCGTCGAAAAACTTGCCAGAATGGTGGAAAATATCGACAACTTTTCCGTCAAAAGGGACACGGTTGACATGGACATTGAATACGGACATGAAAATGCTGATTTTCATGGCTTCGACACCAAGCGGCGTTTCAGGGACCCGCTCGGCGACGATGACGGTCCCGTCTGCCGGCGCTATAACTGTTGCAGGGTCAGCCGGTGCGGTTCTCTCGGGGTTACGAAAAAAGTAAAGTACAAATAACGTCAGAATTAACGCGAGGATCGCCGGAATCAGCAGGACAGGAGAACAGAGTCTCCAGGTAGCGACTGACAGCAGCGCCGTTAATCCGGCGGTATAGGCGATAAACGGATACCCTTCACGGGCGAAAAAAGATGAGTTGTTCATGTACCTGCCTAGTCCTGTTAAAACAGGATAAATATGTTAGCTAAAATATCATTTACAATAAACAGAAAATATAACGTACTACAAATGCGAAGACACCCCTCTCCTGGCGGAAGAGGGGTGTCTGGATTTGCTGCGTTGAATTAGTTTTTAGTCTTGTCGACTATTTTCTTGATCCAAGGCATCATGCTCCGCAGACGCTCGCCGACAACCTCGATCGGGTGCGCGGCATTGAGGCGGCGACGTGCCGTCATCTCCGGGTAGTTTGAAGCTCCTTCGAGAATGAACTGCTTGGCGTAATTGCCGTTCTGGATGTTGTTCAGGCACTCTTTCATGGCGGCGCGACTCTGGTCGTTGATCACGCGCGGACCGGTGACATATTCGCCATACTCGGCATTGTTGGAGATGGAGTAGTTCATGTTGGCGATGCCGCCTTCATACATCAGGTCAACAATCAGTTTGAGCTCGTGCAGACACTCGAAGTAAGCCATTTCAGGGGCATAGCCGCCTTCTACAAGGGTTTCGAAACCGGCTTTTACCAGTTCGACGGCGCCGCCGCAGAGAACAGCCTGCTCGCCGAACAGGTCGGTTTCGGTCTCGTCCTTGAAGGTCGTTTCAATGATGCCGGTGCGGCCGCCGCCGATGGCGCTGGCGTAGGAAAGGGCCACTTCGCGGGCTTTGCCCGAGGCATCCTGAAATACTGCGATCAGGTCAGGAATTCCGCCGCCCCGCACAAACTCGGAGCGAACCGTATGACCGGGCGCCTTGGGGGCGATCATGATTACGTCGAGGTCGGCACGCGGTACGACCTGGTTGTAGTGGATGGCGAAACCGTGAGCAAAGGCAAGAGTTGCACCTTTTTTGAGTTTCGGTGCGATCTCATCGCGGTAGAGAGTTGACTGGAATTCATCAGGTGTCAGAATCATCACCAGATCGGCGTCGGCGACGGCTTCGGCAACGGATGCTACCTTGAGGCCATGGTTCTGGGCTTTGACGGCCGAGGCAGAACCTTCACGTAGCGCAACCGTTACATCAACACCAGAATCCTTGAGGTTGCAGGCATGGGCATGCCCCTGTGAACCGTAACCAACGATGGTAACTTTTTTCGATTTGATCAACGCGAGATCACAATCACGATCATAATAAACATTCATAGTGGTACATCCTCCACACAAATTTATATCCGGCAAACCGGTCTGACAAATACGTAAAAACGAACGAAACAGATACTATATTCAATTGCGACTGTCAACGCAAATAGCTGTTTTGACCTCGATCACAGGAGAAATCACTTCTGTTTGAATGAAAAAAGCCGCCCGTTTCCGGGCGGCTGGAACAATAACAACAACTACTGTTCTTCTACCCGTTCCAACCCTTGGCGCCGCGTCCGATGGCAACGGCTCCGGTGCGGACAACTTCCTTCAGGCCAAGCGGTCTCAGCAGTTCCAGAATCCCGTCGATCTTGAGCGGGTTGCCGGTTGCCTCGATCGTGTAGGATTTCGGAGTGACATCGATAATCTTGGCCCGGAAGATGTCAACGATGCGCAGAACTTCGGCACGGGCATCATCTTCAGCGGCGACCTTGATCAATGCCAGTTCCCGCTCGATAGCGCTGCCGTCGGAGAAATCAAGCACCTTGAGCACATCGATCAGCTTGTTGAGCTGTTTGTTGATCTGCTCAAGAATCTGGGCGTCGCCGCGGGTTACGATGGTCATGCGCGACAGTCCGTCTTCGTTGGTGGGAGCCACCGACAACGAGTCGATATTGAACCCGCGACCGGAAAACAGCGTGGCGACCCGGGAGAGCACTCCGAAATCATTTTCAACTATAACTGAAATTGTATGTTGCATGGGCGTTTCCTCTCCTTAGCCTTAGGCGTTCAGTACCATTTCGTTCAGTGATGCTCCGGCAGGAACCATCGGCAGCACTTTTTCCTCGCGGGCAATCTTGAACTCCATGATTACCGGTCCTTTTTCCTTGAAGCCGGCCTTGATGACCGATTCCACATCGCCCGGCTTGGTGGCCAGGAACCCTTTGGCGCCATAGGCGTCCGCCAGTTTGATGTAGTCGATCGGCAGCTCCATGCAGGTGGATGAGTAGCGCTTGTCGAAGAACAGTTCCTGCCACTGGCGTACCATGCCGAGGAAGTTGTTGTTCAGTATGACGATTTTGACCGGCAGCTTGTTCTGTACCAGTGTTGCCATCTCCTGGATGTTCATCTGGATTCCGCCGTCGCCGCAGATCGTGATGACCTGGCGATTCGGGAACGCCGCCTGGGCACCCATTGCCGAAGGCAGACCAAAGCCCATGGTGCCGAGACCGCCCGAGGTGAGCAGGGTGCGTGGCTTGTTGAACTGGAAGAACTGGGCTGTCCACATCTGGTGCTGGCCGACGTCGGTGGAGATGATGGCGTCGTCGTCGGAAAGTTCGCGCAGTTTCTGGATGACGAACTGCGGCTTGATAATGGTGCTGCTCTGTTTGTAGCCGATAGGGTGCTTCTCTTTCCATCCGGATATATCCGTATGCCACGACTCCAGAGCAGTAACGAAATCGTCCAGTTTCTCTTTATTCTTGTCCGCCTGGGCAAACATCTTTGTCAGAACATCCTTGACGTCGCCGACAATCGGCAGATCAACACGTACATTTTTCTTGATCGAGGTCGGATCGACGTCGATGTGAATGATTTTTGCGTGTGGTGCAAAGGTTGAGAGCTTGCCGGTGACGCGGTCATCAAAGCGGGCACCGATGGCAATGATCAGGTCACTGTTGGTCATGGCCATGTTTGCGCAGTAGGCGCCATGCATGCCGAGCATGCCAAGCGAATTCGGGTCACTCTCCGGGAATGCGCCAAGCCCCATCAGGGTTGTCGTTACCGGTACGGACAGCTTACGGGCCAACTGGGTCAACGGTTCGGCAGCATCGCCAAGCACCGCGCCGCCGCCGACGTACATGACCGGACGCTTGGAGTCGAGAATCATGGCAACCGCTTTTTCCACCTGGCGCGGGTGGCCGGACAGGTTCGGTTTGTAGCCGCGGATTTCTACGGTCTCCGGATAATGAAACTCACCCTGGGCGATCTGGATATCTTTGGGGAAATCTACCAGAACCGGGCCTGGACGGCCGCTCCGTGCAATATAAAACGCCTTCTTCATCGTGATGGCGATATCCTTGACATCACGGATCAGGAAGCTGTGCTTGGTGCAGGGACGGGTAATACCGATGATATCGACTTCCTGAAAGGCGTCGTTGCCGATCAGCGCCGTCGGCACCTGACCGGTAATGATGACCATCGGGATGGAATCCATATAGGCGGTTGCGATGCCGGTAACCGTATTGGTGGCACCGGGGCCGGATGTGGCTATGGCCACGCCGACCTTGCCAGTGGCGCGGGAATAGCCGTCGGCCGCATGGGTGCCTGCCTGCTCGTGGCGCGGCAGGATATGACGAATCTCTTTAAAATCGAAGAGGGCATCATACAGATTGATAACCGTACCGCCCGGATAGCCGAACACGGTATCAACGCCCTCTTTTTTCAAACATTCCAGCATTATTCGTGCACCGTTCATTTTCATACATAACCTCTGTGAACAGGAAATTACCTCATTGTTGAGGTGCGCAGTAAAACTTAATCTGCAGTTGTAACGGCTCCGGTATGTGCCGAAGTAACCACTTTGGCATACCGTGCCAGCCAGCCACCCTTGATCTTGGGCTCCGGCGCTTCCCACTCGGCCCGGCGGGCAGCCAGGGTCGCTTCATCGACCAGCAGTTCCAGGCGACGGTTCGGGATGTCGAGGAGAATCCGGTCGCCGTCCTTCACCAGGGCAATCGGGCCGCCTTCGGCAGCTTCGGGAGAAATGTGGCCGATGCAGGGGCCGCGGGTGCCTCCCGAGAAACGGCCATCGGTGATCAGGGCAACGCTGTCGCCCAGGCCCATCCCCATGATGGCGGCGGTGGGGGCAAGCATTTCGCGCATGCCCGGGCCGCCTTTTGGCCCTTCATAACGGATGACGACGCAATCGCCGGACACGATTTTTCCTTCCATGATGGCGGCCATGGCCTGCTCTTCGGCATCAAAACAGCGGGCCGTGCCTTCAAAGTTCATCATGGCTGCGGAAACGCCCGACTGCTTGACGACGGCCCCTTTGGGAGCGATGTTTCCGGACAGGATGGCAATGCCACCCTCCTTCTTTATCGCATTCCCAAGCGGGCGGATAACCTCCTCGTCCACGTTCTGGATGCTCTCGGCCAGCTGATGCGTGGTCAGGCCAAACAGTGTGGGCGTATCTTGTATTTTGTTGCCAAGCTGTTTCAACACTCCGGCGACGCCGCCGGCAATGTCCAAATCTTCCATGAAATGTTCGCCGGCCGGATTCATTGAAGCCAGCTGCGGCGTATCTTTTGCCAGTTCGTCGAACAGCTCCAGCGGCAGCTCCACACCCGCTTCGTGGGCGATGGCCAGCAGGTGAAGCACGGTGTTGGACGAACCGCCCAGCGCCAGATCAACGCGGATGGCGTTCTCGAACGCGGCCCGGGTCATGATGTCGCGTGGCTTGATATCCTTCTGTACCAGCTCGACGATCTTTTCGCCGGAGGCGAAAGCGATGCGGCGCTTCAGCGCTGAAACAGCCAGGGCAGTACCGCAACGGGGGAGGCTCATCCCCAGCGTCTCGGTCAGGATCGCCATGGTATTGGCGGTGAACAGTCCCTGGCAGGAACCCATGCCGGGGCATGCGTTGTCTTCACAGACCTGCAGTTCCTTGTCGCTGATCACGCCGGCCTTGTAGCGGGCCATCGCCTCGAATGTGTCGGAGACGAATGAATACTTGCGGCCTGACTGGCCGCGGCCGCTCATCATCGGACCGGCGGTAACCACGATGCAGGGGATGTTCAGGCGTGCAGCCGCCATCAGCATGCCGGGGGTGATCTTGTCGCAGTTGGTCAGTAGCACCAGGCCGTCCAGGCGGTGCGCTTCAGCCACAGACTCCACCATGTCGGCAATCAGTTCACGGGTTGGCAGGGAGTAGTGCATTCCCTTGTGCCCCATGGCCATGCCGTCGCAAACGCCCGGAATGCCGAAGAAGAACGAGTAACCGCCGCCGGAGTGAACGCCCTTTTCGATGAAGCGCTCAAGATCGCGCATGCCCACGTGTCCGGGAATCAAGTCGGTAAAACTGGTTGCCACGCCGATAAACGGTTTGTTCATCTGGTTCTGCGGAACACCGGTCCCTTTCAGAAGAGCGCGGTGGGGTGTGCGTTCAAGTCCTTCGGTGATCATGTCGCTGCGCATGGTGAATGTCCTTGGTTAAAGATTGGTTTGATATCGCTAAACCCGCGATTGATAAGAATTTACGGGGTTGAGAAGGATAATATAGATAGTATGATGTGTCAACCGTAATGCCTATCAAAATAGCCGGATTATGATTCTTTTTCTCCGGTTACCTTCCGGTTGCGCATTGTCAGGCCCTGCAGGAAATTCCGCAGAAACTGATCGCCGCACTCCTTGAAATGCTTGTGCCCCTTGTTTCTGAACAGGGCACTCAGCTCCGATTTTGAGATGATCACCCCGGCCAGCTTCATGATAGCAAGCATGTCCTCTTCTTTCAGGTCAAGGGCGATGCGCAGCTTTTTCAGGATGGCATTGTTGTTCAGCGAGGCATCCGGTTTCGGCAACGATCCGTCATCTCCGTCACGACGGCCTCTCCGGTTGATGATCAGGCCGTCGAGAAAAAACGAGAGCATGGGGTTGCTGCAGGAGATGAACTCCTCCTCTTCCTCTTTTTTTAAAAGTTTAAGCAGGGTAGGGAGCTCCAGGGTGCAGCCGGACAGTTTGAAAATGTCGATCATGCCGGGATTGCTGATGTCGAGGGCGTAGCGCACGCGGCGCAGGATGTCGTTGTTGTTCATGGGTAAGTCTCCTGTAATTCATTACCACCCCTAGCCCCTCCTACCAGAAGTAGGCGCTCCCAAGCGAAACAGGAGGGGGACTTGAAAGCTCCCCTCCTTGATAAGGAGGGGCTGGGGGTGGTCGATAAGTTTACTTAAACGCCGCCACCTGGGCCTGATACACGGTGACCGGTACAAAGCGGACGGCAAAATCGGTTGAACATCGGCTGCAGGTGGCAAAGAACGGCTTGCCGTTCCGCCCTTTTTCTATCGGCAGGTCCTGCTTGTGGTTGCAGTAGGGACAGGTGGCCGAGACAACGGACTGGGCGATTTTAACCGGCTTAATCTCGGTTGTTGTCTTAGGCGCGGCGGGTTTTTTCGGAGCACTTTGCGGCGCAGCGGCCAGCGGCTGCTCTTCGGAAAACTCCGGTGCTGAAGTAGTTGCTTTTTTCATGACAGTACGCTCCTTTTTGGTCGAAGTAGTTATCGGAAGAAAGTCGTCATCGGCATGCTCAACGGCGGTAACCGGAGCAGGGAGGATTCCCTTCATCGCCTTTTTCCAGAGCAGCGGCATGGATGTTTTTGAGTAGTGTAGCGGCCGGACACCTTTCATGAGCGCCGCACCCTTCACAACGATATAATATTTGTCGCGATACGACACCAGTGTCTGCGTACCGATCTCGGCGATCTTGAATCCCGAGCATATTTTATTGTCGAGCCAGAATGTAATGGTCTCTTCCATCGACTGCTCTCCTTTATTCATGGACACTACCGGTAACTGTTACCAGAATAGGGGCGGGCTTACCAAGAAAAATAATGATTAAGTCGCAGATGATTGTTATATGTATCCAAAATGCTGCATCATATCTCTGTTTCGAGGACTAACATCCAATGACTGAAACTCATCGTACCATATACCGTAAAGATTACACTCCACCCCATTACACTGTTGACAGTATCGACCTCCGCTTCGAGCTTGGCGATGAAACAACGCTGGTCACCTCCCGGATGGCGCTTCGGGCACAGTATGACGCATCCGGCGGCATGCGTCCGCTCGTCCTGTGCGGCAAAAGCCTCATTCTTGAAGGGTTGAAGCTTGATGGTGAACAGCTCGCGCCGGATCGTTACACAGTCGCCGATGATCTCCTGACAATTCCTGACGTTCCCGTCTCCTTTGTCCTAGAGGTAATGACAGTTCTCCGCCCGCAGGATAATACCGCTCTGGAGGGATTGTACCGCTCCGCCGGGATGTTCTGTACCCAGTGCGAGGCGGAAGGGTTCCGCGCCATTACATATTTCCAGGACCGTCCCGATGTCCTGACGCTCTTCACGACTACGATCATTGCCGACAAACAGCGCTATCCGGTACTTCTCTCCAACGGCAATCTTCTGGAACAGGGGGATCTGCCGGGCGGGCGCCACGTCGCCATCTGGAGCGACCCATTCAAAAAACCGGGCTACCTGTTTGCTCTGGTGGCGGGCGACCTAGTCTGCATCGAAGATACCTTTATCACTTGTTCCGGCAGGCAAGTGGCGCTACGGATATACGTGCACGAGCAGAACAGCGGCAAATGCGGCCATGCCATGCGCTCCCTCCAAAAGGCGATGCGCTGGGATGAACAGGCATATGGCCGGGAATATGACCTTGATATCTACATGATCGTGGCGGTGGACGATTTCAATATGGGGGCCATGGAAAACAAGGGGCTCAACGTCTTCAACTCCGCGTACGTCCTCGCCAGTCCGGAAACCGCAACTGATGAGGACTATCGCGCCATCGAAGAGGTGATCGGCCACGAATACTTCCATAACTGGAGCGGCAACCGGGTGACCTGCCGCGACTGGTTCCAGCTCTCCCTGAAAGAGGGGCTGACCGTGTTCCGCGATCAGGAGTTTTCCTCCGATATGCAGTCGCGCGGAGTAAAGCGGATCGAGGATGTGCGGGTACTCAGAACCTCCCAGTTTCCCGAGGACGGCGGCCCCATGGCACATCCGGTGCGCCCCGATTCGTACATGGAGATCAATAATTTTTATACGGCAACGGTCTACAGCAAGGGGGCCGAGTTGGTCAGGATGCAGCACACCATTCTGGGGGCGGAGCGCTTCCGGCGCGGCATGGACCTCTATTTTGCCCGCTTCGACGGCCAGGCGGTGACGGTAGACGATTTTGTGGACTGCATGGCGGAAGCGGGGGAGATCAGTTTTGACCAGTTTGCCCTTTGGTACAGCCAGGCCGGTACGCCGCAGCTTACTGCCAGTGGCATTCATGATCCTGTTGCCAGTACCTTTACCCTGACAGTCAGCCAGAGCTGTCCGGCGACACCGGGGCAGCCGGATAAGAAGCCGCTGCATATCCCGCTGGCGCTTGGCCTGCTCGGACCTGACGGTGCGGAACTGCCGCAGACGCTTGCCGGAGAGTCCGCCGGAACCTCGACCTCGCGCATCCTGCACCTCCGTGCTGCCGAGGAAACCTTCTGCTTTACCGGCATCGCCGAAGAACCGGTGCCGGCACTGCTGCGCGGTTTCTCGGCGCCGGTCAAGCTGGACTATCCCTACCGGCATGACCAGCTGGCCCTGTTGATGGCTCACGAGACTGACCCATTCTGCCGCTGGGAAGCGGGGCAGCGGATGGCGGTCCAGATCATTCTCGGGCTGGTTGATGACGTGAAGCGCGGAGCCGAGCTTGTCCTGGATGACGCCTTTGCCGACGCGTTCCGCGTGACGCTGACCAGCGGCTATCAGGATCGTGCCTTTCTGGCCGAAACGCTGACGCTCCCCACGGAAAAATACCTTGCCGAACTGGTAGCGGTGGTTGAGCCGGCGGCTATCCACGTGGCGCGGCAGTTTGTCATCCGCACCCTGGCGACGCGCTTCGAGGATGAATTCATGGCGGTGCGCGCCAACTGCCTGAGTCTCTCTCCGTACAGCCCGGATGACGGCCGTTCCGGTCATCGGCGCCTGGCCAACCTCTGCCTCTCTTATCTGCTGAGTAATTGCAATCAGACCGCCATCGACCTCTGCCACGACCAGTACCGCCAATCCGACAATATGTCCGATGCCATCGGAGCGCTGACGCCGCTCGCTTCCTGCGACTGCCCGGAGCGGCAGGAAGACCTGGATGATTTTTACCAGCGCTGGCAGGGGGAACGGCTGGTGGTCGATAAATGGTTCTCGCTTCAGGCCTCCTCCACGCTTC
>Ga0154471_141_pt1 | contig 17870 bp, 16 predicted proteins | sample RifGroC2_FD_115950 | JGI IMG/M metagenome (GOLD analysis project Ga0154471, IMG submission 115950) | Geobacteraceae bacterium GWC2_53_11
TCGGCCGTTAGAATCATTATTTCATTATAGATTATTTACCAGCCTCTTTATTCCATCCTTCAACATCGGCACATTCCAGTTTAAAAGGTAACCAAGTCGGCAGCCTCTCATTTTCAGATACGTAAGAAGCTGTGCCTCATGAATCGGTAATAACCGTTCTACTGTCTTGTTTTCTATGATTATCAACTCTTCAACAATCATATCAATGCGGTACCCCGCATCTATCCTGACTGCTTCGTATTGTATCGGAAGAGTGAGCTCACATTCGATTCGTAACCCCATTTTTCTGAGTTCATAGTCCAAGCATTTCTGGTATGCAGATTCCAGCAGCCCAGGACCCAGCGTCCGATGCACCTTGATAGCCGCTCCGATTACGGTATTGCCCAGTTCCTCAATATTCATGTTGCGCTCTTTTGTTTTTAATGTATTTCAACCGGAAAACTTATCATTACCGCAAAGACGCGAAGTACGCAAAGAAGGCAAGAAATCAAAGCGATACTATCTTGTACTCACCCTTTGATCTAACAGCTTCAGGTTTAATGTTTCGTTTTTCTTAGCGTTCTTTGCGTCTTTGCGGTTCAAAAGTTGTTAAACGTCTTGACGTCACAACGTCACAGCACTATTCTAACAGACAGGAGGTACAAATCATGGGCGCACTTACCAAACGAGCAACCGTCTATTTCGATCCGGCTCTGCATCGAGCCCTTCAGCATAAAGCGCTGGAGACATCCCGTTCTCTCTCCGACATCGTCAACGACGCGGTACTTGGCGCACTGATGGAGGATGCCGAAGATCTGGCAGCTTTTGAAGAGCGGGTCAACGAGCCGCTGGTTTCCTACGAAGCCGTACTGAAAGAGCTCAAGGCCAATGGCCGTCTATAGTATCTTCTTCAAGGAGTCCGTCAGGAAGGATCTCGACGCCATCCCGAAAGGTGACCTGCTGCGGATCATGGAGCGGATCGGAAACCTCGCCGATGATCCCCGTCCCGCCGGAAGCGAAAAACTCTCCGGGCATAACAAATACCGCGTTCGTCAGGGAAATTACCGCATTGTTTATTCCATTCAGGATACCGAGCTGACCGTCTGGGTTGTCAAAGTCGGCCACCGCCGTGAAGTGTACCGTACCTGATCCCCCCCGCCCGTTTTTACCGGATAATGTTTTTCAGCTTCAAGATTACCTCAAGATGACTCATGATTTTAAAAGCCTGGTTCTAAATCCCAGTAATCTAGAAGTAATCATGAGGCTATAACATCTTTGTTTCTCCGTTTTACGGAATCTCCACACCAAGAGCGTCATACAGCTTGGCGGATACGGTGGGAAAAGCTCCGGCATCTAAAATTGCATTCACGAACGATACAGTCGCTATCTCACCGGTTCCTGAGAATGCTCCGGTACTGATAACAGCAATCTTGATAGTTCCCGGAACATTCGTGTTGGCAGCCATCAGTGCGCCGGAAATGAAACTGCCCTGGGTGACCGTAGGAGAAGAGTACGTTGAACTGTTATAGTCGAGCGTGATTTCCATGCCGGCAACACCGGCGAAGTTGGCGGCTTTTATGGTATAGGCACTGCCATTTGTCGTGGCAAGCGACACCGATGGACTGTTGCTCGGCGCTGATCCGCCGCCGCTGCCGCAGCCGGATAATAAAGCCAGGATGAGCAGGAGTAGTGAAGTCTGGACACATTTACGAGCTATTATTGTGTTCAAATTTCCTCCGCAATTTTCTTAATGGTGGCGTGGACATACTGGAGAGATAATCGGCCTTTTCCAGCAGGCGGTGGTTATTGAGAGTCCAGCACTCCAGGCAGACCGTAGCCGAGCGAAAAGTTGCTGTTACTGTCCTGCAAGAGGTTCTCTCGTCCAGCAGTTCTTAGCGGCTCGTTTTTGCCCGTAAATACACGCTTCTAAGGGTCGAAATATATTTATTACTTCATGTTAGATTTGCAATTACAGCATGTTAGTTTGGTCCGACCCTAAACGTATTTTTCCCGTGGAGCCTTGGATTTAACAGGCTTCACGGGGTATGTTTGCTACAGAATGTCTCGTGTCAGGGGCTTTCCATTCACTCCTTTCAGACGGGATTATTTTACGTAATTTGTAGTATCCCAGATGATGTAACTAATGAATGCAAGTAAGAAAATTACTATAACCATATCAATAATCTTTTTTGTAAACACTCCAAAATACTGGTACTTAACCTCAAATTCAGCTTTACAAAATGGACAAATTACGTTGTTTGCTTTGTTGATTAGATCAAGTCGCATTGAGTTATCAAAAAGAAATTCCTTGTACAATCTTAAGCTAGTGAGGCTATATCGCATGTTTTTATTCATATCAAAAATTTGATTGCACTTAATGCATAAAATTGTTTTCATGCCGCACCTCTCTGATCAAGCTAATTGCAACACATTTTTTTGCAGCTCACCAAATTTGAAACTCCATAAGTTCCTGAAACAGAAAAGTCTCTACCTACTGAAACGCCAACCAAAGCACCTAACTCGATTGGAGTAAATGCGCTACCCAAACGTAAATATGCGGCCCCAAAACCTCCGCCTGGGCCGGTATTGGCTTTCGGACTAAACGTGATACCTGCTTGAACCACGGCTAAAGAGCCATTGAAGTGACTGGGGTCTATTCTGTCATCATAATCTTCAAATACAGCAGACCCGCGTGTGCCTGTTGCCTTTTTACCAAAACCGACACTAAATCCTATAGCTCTCACTTCAACTACAGCCTTTTCACTATTTACACATTCTGATTCGAGGAAATAATTAAATACAGAAACACCTCCACCCCAGACAAAACCTCCAGAATAGCTTGTTCCTGTCCATCGTACTAATCCGGAGGGATCTCTATAACTCACCGGATTTGCGCCAACATACGAAAATTGATTTATCCCCCCATCAAACCCTGATGGATCTTTTTGTAAAAATATTCCAAGCTGAGAATCATAAGTCCTAGCTCTATAATCAAGCAGCCCCGTTTCAATATCAAAAATCCTGCCCGTGTAGGTAAACGGCTGCATCGGCGCAATACCACCCTTCAAATTACCAAACGAATCATACTCATACGCCTCAACAACCTTCTGTTTTTTGTCTGTCAGAGCGACTACCGAGCCAAGCCCATCAGCGTGATAGAAGTATACCTCATTATCTCTGGTCATTGCCAAAGGTTCGTCAATTCCGGGGCCATGTACATATTTCGTGGCTTCGGTCTTTTTGTGCCGCCCGTCGCCGGTCGTTTCATACTCAAGAATGATGGCCTGTCCATCGTAAACGTATGTGTGGGTGACCGAGTCATCGTCATCCTTCTTATCACGCTTTGCTACCTTCTTTTCAATACGTCTGCCCAGCGGATCATACTTGAAAGTGACGGTCGTATGCTTATCCTCTGCCTTGATCAGCCGGTTTTCGAAGTCGTAGCTGTAACTCCACCCGTTAGCGTCATGATGTCCGTTGTCATGGTGGTCATCGTCCTTGTCATTGTCGCGATGCTCGCCTTCGTGTTTCTCTTCGTGTTTGTGGTGCCCCTTGGCAACCATGTTGCCGTTGTTGTCATAGCTGAAGTCGGTATGTTCCTTTTTCAGCAGTTCGTTACCTGCGCCATAGAGGTAGGCGGTGTGCTGTTCCGGACCGGTCAGGCGGTTGCCGACCGGATCGTAGCTGTAGGTTTCGGCTTTGTCGTGGCGGTTTGGCTGTGCCGTAAGTAGACGGTAGATGGCGTCGTAGCCGTATGAGGTTCTGCCATCCGGCTCTGTTTTGGTCATCCGATTACCGACGTTGTCGTGTGTGTAGGCGAAGCTGGCAATGATCCTGCCGTTTGATTGCTTGTGCTCCAGGCTGGTCAATCGGCCTGCCGCGTCATAGGCATAGTTGGCTGTTGCGCCGCTCGGATAGGTTAGTTTGCTCCTTCTGCCCAGCTTGTCATAGCTGTAGCCGTACGTTCTGCCGCCGCCGTTGGTGATGGTGGCCAGTCTGCCGGTGCCGTCATAGGAGTAGCTGACCACGCTTCCTTCCGGGTAGATGGTTTTGGTCTTTTTGCCAGTGGTGTCGTAGCTGTATTGCAAATATCTGCCGTTACTGTCGGTTGACGACGTCATCCTCCCCGCCGCATCGTAGCTGAAGTTGTAGGCGATGTCCTTGTTGCTGGCGGTAAGCATGTTGCCCTTGGCGTCGTAGGTGAAGGTTTCCTCCGAAGCGTCGGAATAAGTTTTCTTCACCAGCCTGCCGTTGCCGTCGTAGCTGTAACTGGTGGTGTTACCGTTGGCATCAGTCTTGCCGGTCAGATTCCCTTTGGCATCGTAGGCGTAACTGGTGACATTCCCTTTCGGGTCGGTTTCCTTACTCAGTCTTCCCAGTTGATCGTACAGATAACTGGTGCTGTTTAGGAGCAGTCGCGGAACTTGTCAGTGTCTTTGATGCACTTGATGCGGCTTTTGAACTTGTCACTTTTGTCTTGATCATGATGATCTCCTTTTTGTTCGGAATAGTGCCATTGGAGAGGTACTGCGGGTAAAATCAATGTTCATGCTGTTTTTTTAAAAATACGCCAACAGACAGCATATCTCCGCAATCCTCAAGATTATTATTGTACATATTTCCTTCTCCTTATTGCCTCTCTTGCCCCTGCAAACTATGACATCAATAAATTCAGGCAAACTTCCTCTACTGACGTCACAAGCAATTTATGAACACATCAATGAACCAGTGCATTAAATGAATAATAAGGAGATGCCCCCGATACGTTCGCAATTCCAATAGATAATGTTGTTCCAACAGTTAGCTGTCCACCAATACAAACCGAAGCAAATCCAAATGAGTAACCTTCAATGGCAGGATACGTTGTTTTTGCCGAACCAGAGATTGATGAGTAGCTTGCCGCTCCGGAAGTTGAGAATGGAATTTTTGAAAAATTGGCAGAGGTCAGAGGAGCAGAACTGTTGCAAGAAAGTCCTGGTACATTAACCACTGAAGTTGACGATAAATTGCTTCCTCTTACAACTACAACAACATTGTTCCATGAAGTAATCCCCGAGCTAAAAGTCAAAGCATTTGAGTTAAAATTGTAAACTGTGGCAGAGGTTATTGAGATTGGTACTGTTACAGAGGCTTCGTTTGAAAGACCGCTGATACCAGCGCTATTGATAGCTTGTACTCGGTAGTAATAAGTGTAGCCGCCTTGAACACCGGAATGTCCATAGTCTGTTGTACTTGTAGAGCTAAGAAAGCTACTGCTGGTTGTTACCCCAGGTGATGTGCTCCAGTACACCTTGTATGTGGTCGCTCCAGCAACAGAATTCCAAGTAATGTAATTCCAACTGTTCGATGATTGATATACGCCAGAAATACCGGCAGGTGCTGATGGAATGGTTATTAAGCTTGGGACTGTTACAGAAACCTCGCTTGAAAGACTGCTGGTGCCAGCGCTATTGCTAGCTTGCACTCGATAGTAATAGGTGTAGCCACCTTGAACACCGGAATGTCCATAATCCGTTGTACTTGTAGGGGTAAGATAGCTACTGCTGGTTGTAACCCCAGGTGAGGTACTCCAGTACACCTTGTATGCGGTCGCTCCGACAACAGAATTCCAAGTAATGTAATTCCAACTGTTCGATGATTGATAGACTCCAGAAATACCGGTTGGTGTTGATGGAGTGGTTATTGAGCTTGGTATTGTTACAGAAACCTCGCTTGAAAGACTGCTGGCGCCAGCACTATTGATTGCCTGCACTCGATAGTAATAGGTGTAGCCAGCTTGAACGCCCGAATGCCCATAATCTGTTGTGCTTGTGGGTGTAAGAGAGCTACTGCTGGTTGTTACCCCAGGTGATGTGCTCCAGTACACTTTGTATGAAGTTGCACCTATAGAAGGATTCCAGGCGAGATAATTCAAGCTGTTTGCAGATTGATAAGCACTCGTAATAATTATTGGTGCAGATGGTATCGTAACTGCATTTGGAACTGTCACAGACACTTCGTTTGAAAGATTGCTACTGCCCGCACTATTGATTGCTTGAATACGGTAGAAATATGTATATCCGCCCTGTACACCTGAATGCGCATAGCTTGCAGTAGAAGTTGGAATGAGAGAGTTGCTACCTGTAGTCACTCCAGATGAAGTACCCCAAAAAACCTTATATGATGTCGCACCTGCAACAGAATTCCATGTAAGGTAGTTGCTATTATTTGAGGAATTATAAGTTGCTGTTAAACCATTCGGTAAAGATGGTAGGGATACATTGGTTTGATTATCAGCGACTCTTAGCCAGCCATCAACGTAGTATTTGCCGCCGGCAAACGGCTTAACATTACATTTAACTCCGTCATAATCATATGCCAGTCTAAAAGAGCCATCATTGTAATTGTTATCCCAGTTTTGCTGTATTACAAATATTGAATCGCTAGTAATTTCTTTAACAATAGCAACATGACCAGTACTTCCATAAGTTGAGACGATAACATCATCTTGCTGAGGACATCCTGTTTGGTTATTTGGTATTTTTTGTAGACCAACATCACCTGTCCAATATGCCTTGGCATTACCAGAGCCTTTTAGATTTTTATATCCTTTGGCTAATACTAAAAATCGATTTACATATTCGACACATTGCCATTCATGACCATAATCATGGTAGTCATTTGAATGAGTGTTATGAGTATCGCCATTCGAATAGGCGCTTACTCCCTTGTATGCACCAACCTCAGTTCCATAAGACATAGGAGTAGAATTTCCACTTCCCTGTCCTTCTTCTACCGATACATCGGCTAGATTGTTGGTACTAGGGGATGGGGATGGACCGCCACAAGAAGAAAGTAAAATCATACATACTAATCCAACTAAAACCTTTGAAATAAATTTTCTCATGTAACCCTCCTCTTGAATTAAATAGGGGCACTCCCCATGTTTCGCTGCCGTATCGACTCATTTCTGAAACCTTGAAAAAACGTATGGTTAATATAGATAATATTCTTAAAAACAACTTTCTCTGTCACTCCTTTTGCTTCACAACAGTCTGAATTATTTGCGGAACAAATCTTTCTGAAAAACCAGAAACGAAGCTCCAAAATATCAATTTTGCCAAGTCCTCTCCTGTTGATGGGTACGTCTTTGAGAGAAGATCTACTATGTTTTGAGTTGTTGGTATTGCATCGAACGGTGGCAGCCAAAATTTCGGGAAGAGATGGCCGCCTAAAAGACCAGAAAGAAATAGAACATATAAAACGAGTGCGAATATTCCACCATAAACAGGAATAATTAAAATAGTTGACCAAGATACTGAAAGAACAATTAGTTCATCATTATGTATGGTTTTCAGTCTCTGCTGAATACTGACAAAACCACCAATAATCCCGAATTCAAAGCACATCCATGTCAACATGAGTCTAGATTGGTAGTAAAATGTCAGGCCAAGGATGCCTGCAGCAATTACAAGCGACAGCGCTGCCAAGACAATTAACCGCTTAGTAATAATAAGAATATTGTTTGTTCGTTGAGCATTAACTGTCACTATTGACTCCTCATCGGGCAGGAAAGGTGCCTTGAACTCCTTTTTCTCCAACGTCAACATCCCCACCCATCAGGCTTAACGCCTCTCAATTTGCTTACTTAATTAAGTCAAAACCCAAAGTCGAATTAACAACATCTTTTACAACACCTAAAGCCGCATTAATTGCTTCCTCAACCGCCAAAACTCCGAGTCCTTTAATGGTCAACAAAATTGCTCGGACAGCCTGTTTTTGAATATCCAACTGAAGTTTGGCTTCATCTTCGCTTATCGTGCCAGCGACTATCAGTGACTCAATTGTTGCAAGACACTGCGCCATTTTCACCCCCTCACTTTTTGCATACGCCTCAATATCAGGCGCTTTGTCCTTTAGACTTTTCAGGAAGGCAGCACCCATATCCGTTCCAATTTTTCCGATATCCATACTCATTTACTACCTCCTAACAGATATAGTATCTAGTTGGATTCACCACGTTTTTTGGCCAGTTCAAATTTAAGAATTGCCGTAAAGATCGAATTAAACATGATCCGATCTGCTGTAACTATTTCTGTGGGCAGACATGAACCCTTGCCATCCCTTAGTTTTTGAGCTTGTTCCAGGTCAACTATTGCCTTGGACAGAATATCCAGTTGCTGAATGGTTATTTCGTTTTTGGGTATTGCATTGGCTCTTATCTGTGTACTGCTCAGTTGAACATTCACCTCATCATAAAAGGACTTGTTCGCGGCAAACGAGCAATCCGGGTAAGATGCGCCGTTCAGTTTTAGAAAGTAGGTATCCAGTTTTTTCTGTAACGCAGTAACGTTAGCATCAGTTTGTTCATCGTATTTACTGACTAACGTCACGGGACAGCCACTGATAACTATTACTGAGCACAATAGCGCCAGCATCAAACCGAACCTCAATACATTCCTGATTGCGTAATTCATCGCCATATCTCCTTTTAAAATAATTTCAGGAGCATCATACTTATCTCCTGCTCCTACCCTTGATCCTTACCCCTTCAACACCGCCTTCGCCTTCTCACAAAAAGCCATCCTCTCCTTCAAACCAACCGTCCCGCCATTGATCCGCCTGGTGATGGTCTTGAAATCCTCCGTGTCTTCATCCTCATTCCGGTCATCGGCCAGTTCGTTCAATCCGTGGGACTTCCAGAACCAGGCGGCGGAGAGGGCCGCAGGTCCCGGTTGTTCGAGGAGTTCCGGCTGTTCATCCAGCGGCTGCCCGATTCCTAAAGCGGCGGAGCGGTAATTGCCGCGCCCGGTCAGCTGGATGAGCCCCCTCCCCCGGTAGCGCCAGCCGTCGCCGCTCGTCTCGTCGCCGTTGCCAAGCCGTTTGGCATAGACATAGTTGGCCAGCTTTTCCGGATTACGCTCGTACAGTTTGGCCTTATCGAGAGCCGGGAAGCGGGCGGGCCAGACCTGCATGAGCCGCGGGGCTGTATAATTCAGATTCTCCACCAGCCGCTTCAACTGCCCGGATTCCTGGGCCAACTGGGCAAGGAACGCGGCCATCCGGCCGGCAGTTGTGATGTCGAACTGCGCCATGGCGGCGTTGAGCGCCGCTGTCCAGCTCTCCGAATCGGGACAGGCCGGCATGATTGCCGACAGCTGATTGCTGGTAAGCTCGGGCATGTTTTGGTCCTTTGCAAGTTATAAAAATAGCCGCCCGATCAGCACAATGCTGATCCGAGCGGCCTCCGCGCTACTCTAGGCAGTCACACTTCCGTGAAACCATATTTTCCGTGAACGCATTTCCATTCAAACTCATCTCCCGCTGCAGACTGTCACGTTCACTAAAAATTTCGCAAACTCTAATGTATTTGTTCACACAACACCACAATGCCACGAGTGAATTCTGATTATAAAAAACCACGCATGACGTTGTACTTGAACAGGTGAACAGATCTATATACAGCCGGTTTCTCTGGCACAGGACGCATCCCTGGCCACCTTTTTGATAAGATCAACTATGGATCCCTTTACATCGCTGCCGAACCGGTCGATCTCAATGGTACTTGGACAGCTGCTCTTTTCCGATGCATCCGGCGTCACGAGCATGTCAGCACTGATCCCCCCTTGTGCCGGGAGGTCTTTCTTCAGATAAAAGCGCACCTCGCTGAGCATGCCGTTCTGGCAGATGAAGCGGAGTGTGCCGGATTTGTCGCCGAAGTCCTGTTGCGCCGCCGCGGTCAGGTCGCTTGATGCCACGCTGTTACCGACATTGGCGCTGATAACGGCGCCGAGCCTGGTGGTAGCGACACCTTCCACGAAACGCGCTGCGGTGGCAAAGTAGGTGTCAGCATCCAAGCCGGAACAGACGCCATGCTTGTACCACTCGTGATTTTCCAGGCACGACTGGTAGCCGGGCATGACGACGCCCAACGTATCGATGGTTGTTGGCGAAAGCTTCGGAAACGGCATGTTGCACCAGTTGGAGGCGGTATCCAGTGACTTGATCTGCTTCGATACGTTGCAGTATCCGTAGGTGTGCTTTTTGTCGCCGTTCTGGCTGGGCCACAGACCATGCAGCACCAGGTTCTTCGTATCGAAGTCCCCTTCCTTCCAGGTATTGCATTCCTTCTTGTCCTGATGCGATTCGCAAAACGCGGGCTGCCAGCTGAGAGAAAAGACGTAATAATCGAACTTGCCCGGCACCGGGCCTGACTGGGCGGCGAAGGTCCCTGTCGCCATCATGGCAATCATTATCAACGCCAGTATGAATCTCATGTTCATGCTCGACTCCTTGGTGTGTCCAGGTGGTTCCCGGCTTTTGTGTGAAAAGATACGGGAGAGCGGATGCCGCTCTCCCGTTCCAATGGTGTTAATGACTGTCCTTGCCTTTGTCATCGTCATCGTCATCGTCATCGTCATCGTCATCGTCATCGTGGTTGTCATGGTGCCGGGGAACAACGCTGATCGCATCGCTTCCGGTAATGACGGTTCCGTTGAAGAGATTTCCGGTCAGTTCAGCACTCGTATCCCCCAGGGAAAACGCATTGTCGCCATGCTCAAAATGGACAACGAGATCTTCGTATCCGTCGTTATTCACGTACTCGTAGTGGGCCAGCTGCTTGTTGCACTTGCCGACCGCTTTAACCGTAAGGCCGTTCAATTGCAATGTGGCGGGGTCGATGTCCCGTACATTCAGCTGATCGCTCCCGAAGATGGCGACCGGCAGACTCCCGTGCCAATCGATATTGATGACGTTCGAGCGGCTTTCGGGTTTGATGTCGATGGCAACTTTGAGTTCGGCGGCATATTTAAGGGTGAGGTAGTGCGGAAGGCCGCCGGCATCGATGCTGGAACCGGTCACCAGGAGGTTGCCCAGCGTATCGAGGGCCATTGAAGATTGAATATCATTGCCATTGGCTGCGCCGTTGTACAGCTCAACCAGCTTGCGGGTTCCGTCCGTGCCGTATTTGATGGTGGTGTAATCCTGCCCTGTGGCGCTGTTGACAGTTGTCCCGGAGACATAAATATCGCCCTTGGCATCAACGAGAACCGTGCCGCCGGCATCATCGCCGTTGGCGCTGCCGTTGTAGCGGTCAACCCAGAGCTGGGCCCCGTCAGCGCCGCTGTATTTAACGGTGGCGAGGTCTTTACCGGTGGTGCCGTCTCCGTCGCTGGAACCGGTAACATAGACATTGCCGGCGGTATCGACGGCAATGGAAGTGGGGCTGTGATTGCCGGCGCCGGTGTTGTTGTAGCGGCTTTTCCAGACGAGCTGGCCATTGGCATCGAATTTGGCGGTGGCAAAGTCATAGGCATAGGCGTCAGTATTCCAGTATCCGGTTAACAACCGGTCACTCATACTGGCGATATACACATTGTCCTGAGCGTCAACGGTGAAGTCGGCGGAATAGTCTGCATTGCCGCCGTCATGAACGGCTTTCCAGACCAGCTGCCCGTCAAGGGTGAACTTCCAGACCATGCTGTTCCGCATGTTATCGCCATATCCGTGATCGCCGCCGTTAAAGGTTCCGGAAACATAGACGAAGCCGTTTTTCACCATAACCTTCGAGGCCCAGTCATCACCGTAATGACCGATAGCCATCAGATATTTCCAGACCCTGTTCCCGTTGCTGTCGAACTTCACGACGACGCCATCCATGGCGGTGCTGGTAGGGGCGGTATCATAGATCGTGGTCAACGTTATGTAGACGCTTCCGGCGGCATCGATGTCGATGGAACCAGCCCAGGAACTGAAGGAGGTATCGGCGTAGCGCGCAGCCCAGAGCTCCTGGCCTGCGGGGCTGTACTTGACGACGGTGGCGCATTGGGAGCCATACCAGTAATACGGGCTGGCAAAATAGCTGGAACCGACCACGTACACGTTGCCGCTCGCATCGACAACCAGGCTGCTTCCTGTGTCAGCCCCGGTATTCAGCGGGTTGGTATAGGTAACCTCCCATTGCTTGACCCCTTTCGAGTCGTACTTGGCCGTCAGCATGTCCGCCTTGGACGTGGCGGTGTTCGTGTCGGCCGAATAGGTCGAGCCGGTTACGTACACATTGCCGCCGGCATCAGTCACTACCTTGCTGGCGGTGCCGGGAAAACCGGCAGACACAGCCCACTCCGTGGTGAGCTGCTCGCCCCATGCCGCGGTTGCCAGCACAGCGAACAGCATCGTGAGAAAAACCATTTTCAACGTTTGTTTCATAACTATTGTTCTCCTTTTCATGTTTTTTTGTTTCTCCTGCAACGGGGAATATTCAGGGGACTGGCTTCCTGTGAATGGTATCCGCCAATATCAGCAGCCGGTTTGATCCTCCACGCCAAACCGGTACTTCCGTTCATAATCCACGAAATAACATCGCAACATCATCCGGCGAAGTAGATCCGTTCCTTCTGTTTCGGCGCCCCATCCTTGAAAAAGTCCGTGCTCCAGCCGTCGGTGGGGTCGAGATATTTGCCGCCGAAGCTCGTGCCGGATTGCTTCCGGTCGGCAAAGTCGCGGAAATAGAACTGGTTGAACAGGCGCATGAACTCCCCGAGATAGATGTCAGCAACATGGGTGTCCCCCCGCACGACAAGCATGTTTTCGTCGTTGTTGGTGGTGGAGGCGTTGCTGAAGTTGGCGGAGCCGCTGATGACGACCGGGTCGGCCCCAAGCGGATCGATCAGCATGTACTTGGTGTGGATATAGGAGACATAGGTGTTCAGGCCAGTCAGCTTCTCCTTGGCCCAGCGGCCGAGATAGCCGTTATCCAGGACGGCGCCGTAAGCGATCCGGTTGTCCGTGTCGCGTTTTATGACCTCCAGCCCCTTGTCGTCCTTGTCCAGCAGGACGTAGCGCAAACACCCCTTATCCTCTTCGAGAACCTTTTCGAACAGGTCATTGACTCCGAAGGCGGCGGTGAAGAAGACCGGACGGTCGCTCTCCTGAAAAAGCTTCGCGTACCATTCCAGCGCCTCCAGAGACGGGCGGGGGCTGAAGATGAAACCGGTGCTGTTGCCGGGCGGATCTCCCTGCGGCACGGGACTTTCGGTCTGATTCCAGGGGCGCAACTGCCGGGCCTCGGGATCGCCGGAAAGTTCCTGCCAGTAGGCCAGATAGGCGGCGGCAACATCGGGATCGCGCACCAGGTGACCGACGTTGGAATGGCCGAAGATGCCGCCGTCGGTGAAGTTGGTGGAGCCGGTCCAGACCTCGACCGGTTTGCCGTCTTCCAAAAGCACGATGAATTTGTTGTGGGCGATATAGGACGAGTTGGCCTGGCGCGGGATGCACAAATCCTCGATTCCGGCCCCCCTGATCGCCTCCAGGTTCTTCTGGTACGGATCGCTCTTGGATGCAGAATGGCGGGCGTCATAAACGATCTTCACGTCCGCCTGTGTATCGCTGGCCTTTTTAAAGGCATCGAGAGCCGGCGCATACTGGAACTCGTAGACGGCGGCGCGAAGGCCGAACCGCTTGCCGTTCGCCTTGCCGATAAAGGCAAGCATCGCCTCTTCAAGGCCACGGGAGAGCCACTGCCACGCCTTGTTGTCCGGCACCTTGTCCGGCAGCTGGTTATGGAATTTCCGTTCATAGGCCTGGGAGCCGGCCACGCCGCGATTGAACCAGATGGAATGGGTGCCGTTATCCTCGTTTTCCGTGGACACGGCGACTTCAACCTGCCGGTCTTGCACAAGTTTTTCCGGAGTCCCTTTGACCGCCACCACAGTATAGGTGTAGTCGTGGTTCGGCTTGGCGGTATAATCTCCCCAGAGAAACGCCTGCACCGGATGGTCAATGGTCGAGACCGCCACATTCGGCTTCAGGCCGGGATCGGTCTCCTCAAAGGTTTTGAAGCCGGAGAGCCAATATTCCTGTTTCTCCGTGTGGTCGGTGCGCTTGATGGCAAAACCTAGCAGCCCGGCACGGCCCTCGGGGGTTACGTCCATCCCCAACAGAACGACGTACGAACCGGCAACAGCATTCACGGACAGGTATCCGTCAGTTTCCTTCTTTCGCATGGTTCCCTCCTTGCGGTTAGTCATGCCGGCAAGCGGCAGCGGTTACTCCCCGTACAGAGCCTTTTCCACCTCCGGCAACTGCAGATCCCGGAGGGTTTTCCTGAGCGGCATGGCGGTTGTCTCGTCCCACCCCATGGCGCGGTAGTAATCCCGCTTGGCATCGTCCCACTGAAGGACATTGCCGCTGTAGGCGTTGGGGCCGTGGGTGAGCGGCGGGTTGCCGCGCGCCCGTTCCGGCATGCGCATGTTGGCGACGTCGATCCCTTCGCGGATGTTGAAGGCGTGACGGACGGTCTTGATCCGCTGGCCAATCAGCAGGTACTCCTGGTAGGTCTTGCGCCAGCCGGTGGTGGCGTTCAGCCATTCAACCAGCGGCGGCACCGGTCCCAGGTAGAAACCGAAATTGCAGAGCCCGGCGCCGTTGATGATGTCTTCGGCACAGCTGGATCCCCAGAGCCGCTCCCCCTGCTTCTCGTGATCGTCGTCCTCCGGCTTTTCGTACCGGCTCTTGAGCCGGAACTTGTCGAACAGCTTGTTCTTGGGACGGTCGGTCTTCAGGTACTGGTCCCAGCCTGAAAAGGTGCTCGTGTGGCGGCCGGGTGTCGGTTCGGTTTCGTACCCCACCCCCAGATCCAGTCCGCCGTTCGGGCTGCGGGAGTCGTGCATCGGCAATTCCTGGCCATGCACGTGCATCGGCGCGGCCCGCTCCGTGTCGCTGAAATGTTCCGCGCTCCGCATTACCCCGTTGCAGAGGATCGCGCCGATCCCCTCCCCCGCCACGATCTTCTTGACCAAGGCGACCACCGCTTCGTGGTTCCCCCAGGTCAGGGCCAGGCCGCCGGTGTCCTTCTCGGTCAGTATCCCCTTGTCAAAGGCCTCGAACGCCCAGTTGATGGTCGTGGCGCAGCTGATGGTGTCGATCCCGGCCCGGTTCAAAAGTTCGTTGACCATGAAGATGCTCTTCACGTCATCCACCAGCAGCTGGGCGCCGAAGCCGCAGAGGGTCTCGTACTCGGGACGGTGCGTTTCCTTCAGGAGCGGTTCGTCGGGAATCATGCAGAGGCCGCCGCAGCCGAAGGGACAGCCGTAACAGTGATACTTGCGGGTCTCGTATTGGGTGACGGAAAACAGGTTGATCCTGTTGGCCTTATCCGGCGGGAAATCGGTCGAACCGACCCCGAGCCAGTTGCCGATGGGGGAATCGCCCGACTGGGTCGAATCGGTGAGGGTCGCGGCCGTCCCCCCCTGTTTCATGCTCTTGCCGAAATCATTGAGATCGGTCTCCAGCCCGGTGAGAAACTCGGTGGTATGCTTCCAGACCGTTGCCTCGTCATGAACCCGCACCCGGTGATCCCCCCGCAGGCAGACCGCCTTGAGATTCTTGGAACCCATCAGCGCCCCGAGGCCGCTCCGGGCGGCAAGCCGCCCCTTGGCGTTGACCACGCCGGCGATGAGCGAGAGATTTTCGCCCCCCGCGCCGATGCAGGCGACCCGGAAATCGTCGCCGTGCCGCGCCCGCAGCGTGTTCTCGGTCTCTACGGCGTCCTGCTTACCCCACAGGCCGGAGGCATCCAACAGCTCCTTCCTGTCGCCGTCGATCAACAGGTAGACCGGCTTGGCGCTTTTGCCGGTGAAAAATATGCCGTCGTAGCCGCTCTCCTTGATGGCGGGGGCCAGGTCACCGCCGCAGTTGGCGTCGCCCCAGGTGCCGGTGAGGGGGCTTTTCCCCGCCAGCATCCAGCGTCCGTTGAAGATGGCACGGCCGTTGGTAAGCAACCCGCTCATCATGGCGAGGATGTTGTCCTCGTGGAATGCGGACAGGCCGGGCTTCTGCCGGTCGAAGATGAACTTCGCCGCCAGGCCATAGCCGCCGAGAAACTGCTCATAGACCGCGGCGTCCGGTTTTTCGTCGTGGAAATGGCGTTTCGTCAGATCCACCCACAGGATGCGTCCCATATATCCTTTGCTCATTCAGTGCCTCCTTGTTACGCCTGCCGGCCGAGGGCGACCGGGCGGTTGATATAGTTTTCCTGCTGATCCAGGGACATGGTGATGAACGGGGCCTGCCAGCCGCCGACCCGGACGTTGATGTCCGCATACTGTTCCAGCTGGCGCACCGCCTCGGCCTGGTCGGACATCTTCCCGGCCGCCAGGGAGAGCTCGTAGATGGTCTGGTACACGTCCCGGCTGCCGATCGCCAGGGTCATCATGTTCCCCTTGTTGGCGATGAACTGTTCGATGATGGCCATGATGACCTCCGGGTCGTTCTGGGACTCGTCGAGGCAGAGGTCGGTGATCACCCCGGCCGCCATCCGGTCGAGCCCCAGCTTTTTGAACGAGGCGAGCAGGTTGCCGATGCCGTTGGTGGCGGTACCGGGCGGTGGGGAGAAGTTGGGCGCCAGCGGAGCGCCGGTGCCGCGATCGGCCGATGCCGCCGCTCCGGCACCAAACTGCGGATACATTTCAAAGGTGCCGCAGCCGGCCGTGAACTTGATGTTGAATTCCGGGCCGAACTTTTCGTGGAACGATTCGCCGAAATAGCCGGTGATGTAGCGCAGCTTGCGCACCTCGCGCTCCTCTTCCACGCTATCCGGTATCGTGAGGAAGATCCGGTCCGCCAGGGCTTTGGAGCTCATCATCGCGGCGTAATAGCCGTCCAGTATCCAGCGGGTCACCTCGTTCGCATCGTGGTCGTTGCTCCCGAACAGCGGGCTGTTGGTGGCAAAGTCCACCCTGATGGAGTCGTAGGTCAATTGCAGGGAGGGGTCGGTCTGGGAGGGGGAGACGAAGTTGGTGCGGAAGGCTTCCAGAACGGTGGCAAGCGAATACTTCTGTTTATCGAGCACCCATTTCTTGATGGCGCAGACGGTGTTGACCATGTTGGGCACACCGGTAAGGATGGTGCCGCCGATGTTGAATTCGGCTCCTCCCCAGGCCTTGTCCCGCCCCCGTTCGAGGCAGCCGCCGACGAACGCGGAAAAGAGCGGGCACGGCACCACGTATTCGTCGATCATGTAGTATTTGTAGAGACCAAGCGTTGCCTGATCGACGAAAAACTGCAGATGCCCTTTCACGGATTCCCGCAGCTGCTCGTAACTGGTGATCTCGCCGGAAGAATAGCTCGATTTTCCGCCGCGCAGGAGTCCCGGATCGCTGGATAGGGTCGCCCCCTTGTTGAGCGAACATTCCAGGATGGTCATGCCGTTGAGCATGGCGAAGGTCCAGTCGCTCCTGCCGTTCAGGATCGGCTCCCAGCAGCCGTCCACGCAGTAGTCGTTCACCAGCGCCTTGAGTTCGGCCAGGCGCACCTTGTCGTTCGGGTTTTCCCCCTCGCAGAACGCGGCATAGAGCCCCGGAATAATGACGTCGTCGTTCAGGATGGAGGGGTTGTTGCGAGTTTCGTGCAGCGATTCCGCCACGGCCCGTTTCAGGCTTTCCGGTGCCTTGCTCCCCATGCGGACGTAGACGCCGGGGGTTGGCAGGTTGACGTTGCGGTAGGCCCGCAGGATGACGAAGGTGCAGTCGTTGGTGGCATCGGAACCGTCCGGCTTGATCCCGCCGATGACGATATTCTGCAGGAAGTTGTTCGCCCCTGCCCGCTGGTTCATGTAGAACGTGTTGACGCCCAGGCAGGTGTAGTAATCGATGTGATCCTGTTCGAGCAGGTATTCGGTGGTGTAGTTGAGCCGCCAGGCCGCCTTGATCAGGAAGCATTCGAACAACTCCACCGCCTTGGCCGGATCGGACACACCTTTCTTCACCGTGCTGCCCAGGTAGGGGGCCAGCACCTGGTCGAGCCGACCGAGCGAAACGAGATTCATACTGGCGTGGAGCGCGGTGTGGACGAACCAGATGCTCTGCAACGCCTCGTGAAAAGTGTCGGCGGGCTCGAACGGCACCTTG
>Ga0154471_187_pt3 | contig 17523 bp, 13 predicted proteins | sample RifGroC2_FD_115950 | JGI IMG/M metagenome (GOLD analysis project Ga0154471, IMG submission 115950) | Geobacteraceae bacterium GWC2_53_11
GGGGGGGACGAGCAGGCGGCGCTGAAGCTGTCGGGTGTACAGTCCCTCATTTATCGCTATCGCTCGCTTGGCCATCTTCTGGCGTGTACCGATCCGCTCTCCCCCTGTCAGCTCTTTCATCCCCTGCTCGAACTCTCACCCTTCGGGCTCGACGAAAACGATCTCGATTCGTCATTTGCCTGTCGCCGCTTTCTGAAGCCGCGTGCGACCTTGCGTGAAATTCTGGAGACCATGCGTGAAACATACTGCCGGGAAATCGGCATTGAATTCATGCATATCCAGGATCCTGACGAGCGTCAGTGGCTGATTGATCGCATGGAGCCGTCCCGGAACCGCCCCGTTTTTTCTCCAGATGAAAAGTTGCATATACTGGAAAAACTTCACCAGGCAGCCTTGTTTGAGCTGTTCCTTCACCGGCGGTTTGTCGGTCAAAAACGCTTTTCGCTGGAAGGTGGCGAGATTCTTATTCCGGTTCTGGACAGGATTGTTGTTGATTGTCCGAAGACCGGAGTCAGTGATGTGGTGATGGGCATGGCGCATCGCGGCAGGCTGAATGTGCTGGCTCACATTCTGCGCAAGCCGTACGAAACACTTTTTGCAGAGTTTCTGGAAAACGGTTTGCCAGGATTTCTTGGTGACGGTGATGTGAAGTACCACAAGGGTCATTCGTGCGACGTTGACCTTGACGGACATCGGGTGCATGTGACGATTGCCGCAAATCCGAGTCACCTTGAAGCGGTAAATGCGGTCGTTGAGGGGAAGTGCCGCGCCCGGCAGGACAGCTATGGTGATGAAGGTTCGGAACGTGTACTGCCGGTACTGATTCATGGTGACGCCGCTTTCGCAGGGCAGGGGAGCATCATGGAAGTTCTGAATATGTCGCAGCTGGAAGGTTATGGTACCGGCGGGACGATTCACATCGTGCTGAACAATCAGATCGGCTTCACGACGCTCCCGCGAGATGCCCGTTCCACCAGGTATGCTACTGATGTGGCAAAAATGCTCTCTTGCCCGATTTTTCATGTACAGGGTGAAGCTCCTGAAGCGGCGCTGCATGTTGTAGACCTTGCCATGGCGTATCGCCGTCAGTATCGCCGTGATGTCGTGATAGAGCTGATCTGTTACCGCAGGCATGGTCATAACGAAGGGGATGAGCCGGCCTTTACCCAACCTAAAATGTATCAGCAGATTGCGGTCCGCCCGGCGGTAAACCGCATCTACGCTGCTGTTCTTGCTGAAGAGAATGGCGTGTCACCAGACGTGCTGGAACAGGTCGAAGTTCGTGTGAGCGAAGCGCTCGAAGCTTCCTTTACGAAAGCTCCTGAGATTGATGCGGCAGGATTCTCTGATCGCTGGAGCGGTATGAGTCCTGATTACTCAGCCGATGCGGTCGAGACTGCTGTGCCTGCTGAAAAGCTGATGACTATTGCCCGCCGGTTGGCGGTCCTTCCCGCCGGATTTATGCCGCACGCAAAAATCGGCGCACTGTTGCAGCGCCGCTGTGAGGTCGTTTTGAAAGGGGAAGGGATCGATTGGGGAAATGCCGAAACACTTGCCTACGCGACGTTGCTTGATCAGGGGTATTCCATCCGGATTTCCGGTCAGGATTCCCAGCGAGGCACCTTTAATCACCGCCATTGCGTTCTGATTGACGGTAACAGTGAGCGCAGCTATACGCCGCTTACGACAGTTGTTCGTGATGGCGCTCTGTTTCAGGCCTGCAACAGCCTGCTTTCCGAGTTCGGCGTGCTTGGTTTTGACTATGGCTATTCGTTGGAAACACCGCATACCCTGACGCTCTGGGAAGCCCAGTTTGGTGATTTTGCCAATGGCGCCCAGGTGATCATCGATCAGTTCATTGCCAGTGGCGAAACCAAGTGGAATCGGGCCAGCGGGATTGTTCTGCTGCTTCCCCATGGCTATGAGGGGCAGGGAGCAGAACACTCAAGCGCCCGGATCGAGCGGTTTTTGCAGCTGTGTGCCTCTGACAACATGGTCGTAACCTGTCCTACAACGCCGGCTCAGATGTTTCATCTTCTCAGGCGCCAGATGCTGCAGCCGTTTCGAAAACCTTTGGTGGTGTTCACTCCGAAAAGTCTGTTGCGTCATCCGGGTTGCACGTCGACCGTTGCCGACTGCAGTAGGGGCACATTTAATACGTGTATTGTTCCTCCCGGTGAACTGTCCAGCGCCCGGCAGGTTCTCTTTTGCAGCGGCAAGATTTATTACGAACTTGAAGCAGAGCGTACCCGGCTTGACAGAAACGATACGGTCATTGTTCGGATCGAACAGTTTTATCCCTTTGACAGTGCTACTGTGGCGGCGGTTGTTGCTGCATGCGGTGAGGGCACTCGATTGAATTGGGTGCAGGAAGAACCGGAAAATATGGGGGCCTGGCATCACATTGAGCGGCACTTCAGAGCGTTGCCAGCTTCTGTAGAATATATCGGCCGTCCAGCCGATTCCTGTCCTGCGGTCGGATCTCACCATCTTCATGCCGAACAGCAGGCGGATATTATTAAAAGAGCTTTTATGTAAAAGTTTCTTCAGATACGCATTACAGCTGAATCTGGCCGCCATTGCAGTTGACAATTACAGGTAGTCCGTGTACAAAAACAGTCACTTTATTTAAAGGCTATTCATGCTCAATCTGCTTTTCATATCAGACAGCCCGAAGACTGAACACGTTAAAAGCGTGTTACAGCCCGAACTCAAGGTCATAATCGATGTTGTTAATGATTTTGATCATGGCTTGAAGGATGTCTTTGAAAAACGTCCTGCAACTGTCTGTATTCAGGACCAGATTGGCGGAGTTACCGGCGAGAGTGTTGCCCGGCATATTCAAATGCTGCTTGGTGCGAGCTCTCCGAGATTTATACTTCTGCATTCGGGCAATGGCAAGGCACGGGCAATCAATGGCCTGTTTGAACATCTTATCGATTTGAACCAGACGGATGATGCACTTACCGGTGAAATAAGAAATACCCTCAAAACACTGCTTGGAGATAATTGGGAAAAGGTCTATATCCCTCCCAAATCGGCACCCGCTTCAGTCCGGACATCGGTTTCGGTTCCGGAGGAATCCCGTGAAGATGCCGACCGGCTGGTGGATGATTTTATTTCGGATCTTGAAACGTCCGGTTTTCTTGTCGGTGACGAACCCCCGCCGGCTTTATTGACCCCAGGCGCTGTGTTGGACGAAAATCCAGTCGTTCCACAAACGGAAGTTCCCCGTGATCCGGAACTTTCTTCCGGAACTGCTGAGTCTGATAGAGCCCAAGCGATCAACGATGACCTGGCTGAACTGCTTGTTTTGGAGGTGGATAAAGCCCGTCACAGTGAGACTCTTGTTCCTGGTTCTTCTGCCGCTCCCGAGCCGGATGGTGCGCCGGTCGATGTGCCGAAACCCGTACCGATCGTCGAAAAACCGCCGCTTCCTGCCGCTTCCGAAAACGCTGTACCAGTCAAGTCCTCTACAGTCAGAAAAACAGCGAAAAAGCCGGCAGCTTCACTCTCAGGGATTCAGGAAGACCAGAGCGTTGCTGCATCGGTCACACAACCGCACGCAGTTCATGCGCCGGTGCCCCCGGTGACCGTCTCAGTCCCCCCGGCAGCGGCTGAATTTCGAATTAATCATACCGCTTCCCCGGATGAAGAGCATATTCCAGAAGACCTGCTGCTGGCATTTGAGGAAAACTACCGGTCGGAGTCGCCATTTTTTCGGCGTAGTGTCGTACTTGTCCTGGTTTGTGTTGTCTGTGCCGCCGGGGGATGGTTTCTGTTCACACAAAAGCCCCGGTTGCTGACATCTCTGCAACAACGCTTCATGCCGGCTTCCGGAACAAAACAGACTCCGGCAGTACCGTCACCTCCACCCGCTGCTCCTGCTCCCAAGCCGGTTGTGGCAGTTGTTGCGCCGGCGGCGGCTGTGTCATCATTGCCGGCATTTGTTCCGAAAGAGGGTCACGATTCTTCATATGCGGCAAAAAATCCGGGCTGGGAACGTTATGTCGGGAAAAATGCCGAGTTCAGGCTGTTCAGTGCCTCCGGTCGCATACAGGCTCTGCAGGTTATCGCGGTCAAAGGTGCACCGTTCTCAGAGTCATATATTAAATCTGTTTTGCAGGAATATACCGGCTCTTCAGAATATCAGCGGACTTCAAGCAGCGTGAAGGCCGGTGTGCATGTTGAGAACGGCAGGGTCAAGGATAGGGCTGAAGTAAAGATATACCGGAAAAACGGAGCTGTGAAAGCCTTTGTTGTATCGGTTAACTAATTTGCATTTTCTCGTGGTGTGATATATACGTTCCCGATTAGGTAACTGACTGTCAGAGTAATTTTGCCTGTACGGAGACAAAATGCCCTTCCTAGTAAAAAAACCGCTGTTTTTTGTCACTACCGTCTGCTTGAGTTCAATGCTTTGCGTATCTGCTGCCCGCGCAACCATGGATCCACGATTCGAGCTGGATCCGCAGACGCTGTCCGGTGCCAAAAGCGCTGCTAAAACCCAGTCAGCCAAAGAAAAGCCCGCCCGCCGTACCGTGGTTCATAAATCTGTATCTACCCCAGCCAAAGGGGGAACTTACACGGTAAAACAGGGTGATCACCTCTTTAAAATACTGATGCGGGATTATGGCCTGAACAATGACGAGGCTGAATCGTTTATTGAAGAAATACGGCGCGAAAATAACATTTACGACATTAAACGCCTCAAGGTCGGTCAAAAAATTACCATTCCTCCGGTTCATCGTCGCTCTGACGGTTCGCTCAAACTGATTCAGGCTGCCCGGCCAGGCAATGACAGCGCTACTCCCGGACAGTCATTCAAGCTGGAGTCTCCGGTTGCCCCGCTCTCTGAGCAGGAAGTTGTCACCAAGGCTCATGATGTCTGGAACAGTATCGTTCCATCAAAAAAAGAGCAGCAAAAACCGCTGGCACTTCAAACGCAAACATTTTCGTTAACCCTCGATCCCGAACGCTACCCCACTTTCGCCAGAATGGACGGCGGTCGCATTGTGGTTGATCAAAACGGCACTATTCCGCCGCTCGTAAAATCACTGATTGAAGATAAAGATGCTTCGGTTCGCATCGTCTCGGAGAGTCCGTCTGGAAACAGGCATTTTATGGCGGCACTGCTCGAAAACGCCGGTTTTTACTCCGTGGAGGATAATTTTACCATGGAATTCGGCGCAGATCCGAAGCTTACGGTTCAAGCTGATTTCAAAGTCGAAAAAACGGCTGAAAGTCTTATCAAGCAGGATGTTGTTCTGGTAAACAGCGGGCGGACATCACTGCCGCCTTCACTTGGCGAATTCCTCAAAAAAGAGGGCTTCTCCCTATATGAGCCGTTTGCATCACTCAAGCCGTTTGCTCAACGTGATTCTCGTACGATCCACTCCGTCTCAGCGAAAAATCAGCCGGAAACGATTGATTCTATTCTTTCGGCATTTTCCGTGACACCGGTTCGTGATCGTCGTGTGGATGTTTTTGCGGCTGACAATAACGGTATTTCCCTGGCGGTCAAGGCAGAACGTTATTTCGAACGGGGCGGACAGCGTTATGTCGTTACCAGTTTTGACGGCGATCCGGTTAATTATACCCTGTTCAGAATTCTTGAAACCAAGGGATACAACGTTGTCATTCTGGAAGCTCAGGATGATTTCCACAAGATATCTGAAAAACTCATTTCCCGTATGAAAATCAAGGGTGCTTTTGCGCAGCATAATTTAATTCAGGACAGTTCGGCCGGCTACTCATTGCAGATGTCCGGTTTTAAACTGGATGATTCACTGTTGCCCGGCGGGGGGATTTTTCTCACGGATCGCGCCATGGACCGGATTATCCGGGATCTGTTTACGGAAAATGGATTCAGTCTCGCCACAAAGTGAAAGCCGTTTCACTTTACTCACTAATCTGCTATAACGCTCGTACCTTTGAAAAGGGCGAGCGTTTTTTATTGTACGGGAGCATGCGGTATGAATGTGAAAAAAGTTGGCGAACTGCTCGTTGATCAAAAGCTGATCACTCAGGAACAGCTGATTGAAGCACTTGATCTGCAAAAAGTTTTCCCGGATCAACCGGTCGGACAACTGCTCTGCAAGTTGGGTTTTATAAAGGAAAGCGATCTTAGTTCCGTGCTTGATCAGAAGAATAAACGGCGCAAACTGACGGATATTCTGGTGGCGGGCGGACTTCTTGACCAGCAGAAAATCTCCCATGCCCGTGAAGTGGGTAAGCAAAACAATATTACGTTGGAAAAAGCGCTGCTGAAGCTGAATTACGTTGACGAAGAGATCCTCTCTAAGGCGATTGCCAGCCAGTATGATATGCCGTACGTCCAGATAAATTCCGTTGATCTGGATGTTTCGCTTTCCCGATATATCAGTGCTGTCTATGCCCAGAAACAGCGCATCGCTCCTATTTCAAAAATAGGCAATACGCTGACACTGGCAATGGCACAGCCGCTCAAGTCACATGACATTCGTGAGCTTGAAGACAGTATCCGGCTGAAAATAATTTCCGCCATTGCTACCGAGACGAGCATCTCCAAATCTCTGAAGCGGCTCTATAATATTGATACGGTCAGTACGACGTCGGCTCACGACGAAGTTAACCTTGACCTTGTTCCCGACAGTATCGTGGATCTGCTCAGCAAAACATCTGCCGGTGATGAGCCGGAAGTTGAGGAAGAAACCAAGAAAGTTACTGAAAAAGACAGCGTTATCGTCAAACTGGTCAATAAGATCATTTACGATGCCTACATGAACAAAGCATCGGATATTCATATTGAACCGTATCCGGGGAAAAAAGATGTCATTGTCCGCACCAGGGTGGATGGCCAATGCTCGATTTATCAAAGAATTCCCTACAAATATAAATTCGCGCTTCCGTCACGTATAAAAATAATGGGTGATCTGGATATTGCCGAGCGCCGAAAGCCGCAGGACGGGAAAATAGAGTTCAAAAAATTCGGTCCGCTTGATATTGAACTTCGTGTGGCAACCATGCCGACCGTGGGTGGACTGGAGGATGTCGTTATCCGTGTTCTTGCCAGTGGTGACCCGCTCGGGTTCAACGATCTCGGTCTGACGGAGCGAAACCTGCGGGTTTTCAAGGAGTCGTTGTCGCGCCCGCATGGGCTGATTCTGGTTGTTGGCCCGACCGGTTCAGGTAAAACTACGACCCTCCATTCCGGTCTTGCCCAGATAAACCAGACCAACCGAAAAATCTGGACGGCAGAGGACCCGGTCGAAATTACCCAACCCGGTCTTCGTCAGGTGCAAATTAATCCCCGTATCGGGTTTACCTTTGCGGCTGCGCTCCGTTCCTTTCTCCGCCTCGATCCGGATGTCATCATGGTTGGCGAGATGCGCGACGAGGAAACCGCCAGTACGGCGGTTGAAGCCTCACTGACCGGACATCTGGTTTTCTCGACCCTGCACACAAATTCAGCGCCTGAAACGGTAACGCGCCTGCTCGAAATGGGCCTTGATCCCTACAGCTTCTCTGATTCTCTGGTCTGTATTCTTGCGCAACGGCTTGCGCGACGACTCTGCAAGGATTGCAAGGAAAGCTATCAACCTTCAGAAGCTGAGTACAATGAAATGGTTGATGAATACGGAAGAGATGATTTTGCCAACACGGGATTGGGGATTGCTGATGTCGTCATGTTTCATGCGGTCGGCTGTGATCGTTGCGGCCATTCCGGATACCGCGGCCGCCTGGGTATCCATGAAGTGCTGGAATGTACCGATGCCTTGAAGGGGCTTATCAAGCGCCGTTCCGATACTGATCTTGTCAGGAACCAGGCCGCCAGTGACGGTATGACTACCCTGAAACAGGACGGCATTCTCAAGGTCCTCCAGGGGGTGACCGATATTCATGAAGTGCGGCGGGTCTGCATAAAATAACAGTTTGGATCAAAAATATACTTGCATTCCTCATGTCAGCATGGTAGGTAGAAACACAATTTATGTTCACTCAGTAAGTGAGCTCGCAAGGCTCACTTTTTTTTGTCTAAAACGGGATACGTATGGCCAATCAAAAAGAAGATACCGTCACCGTTGTCACTGCGATTGCTCAGCCGATACTTGATTCGATGGGCCTTGAGCTTGTAGATATCGAGTTTGGCAGAGTCGGACCGGATGCGGTCCTGCGGCTGTTTATTGACAAGGAAGGCGGCGTAATGCTTGACGATTGCGCCGGACTTAGCCGGGAACTGTCAATGATTCTTGATGTGGAAGATGTTATTGCCTGTAATTATACTCTGGAGGTCTCATCTCCGGGGCTTGATCGTCCGCTCAAAAAGCAGGCTGATTACGACCGGTTTGTCGGCAGGCTTGTTAAAGTCCGCACCTATCAGCCGTTTCTTGATGATAGCGGCAACAAGCGCAAGACATTTCTGGGAAAACTGGACGGTCTTGTTGATGGCATCGTAAAGATGACACTGACCGAAGGGCAGACCGCTTCAATTCCTCTTGATAAGGTCGCTAAAGCCAACCTCGAATTTGAATTCTGATTTGAACTACCCATATATGCCAGCAAGGAGAAGCAACCGTGGATACAATCATTAATCTCAAGCACGCTATCGACCAACTTGTTAAAGAGAAGGGCATTGACCGTCAGGTCGTCCTGGAAGCTATGGAACAAGCGGTTTTGACGGCTGCAAATAAAAAATATCGCAATACCCGTGATCTTGAGGCTCACTACAATCATGAAACCGGAGAAGTCGAGCTGTTTGAGTTTGTGACTGTTGTGGAAGAAGTTGAAGATTCCTACAAGGAAATCGGGCTTGATGAAGCACATGAAATAGACCCGGAAGCAGAAATTGGCGACTCGCTCGGCGAAAAACTGGATGCCAGCGGTTTCAGCCGTATCGCCGCCCAAACTGCCAAACAGGTTATTATCCAGAAAGTGCGCGACGCCGAGCGTGAAACTATTTACAATGAATACAGCGACCGTGTCTGGGAAGTTATTACCGGTATGGTACGCCGCTTTGAAAAAGGCGAGCTGCTCATCGATCTGGGACGTGCTGAAGCGGTCCTCCCGGCCAAAGAGCAGATGCCGCGTGAAGTTTACCGTCCGGGAGATCGCATTCGTGCCATCATCACGGAAATTCGCATGACCACCAAAGGCCCGCAGATCATGCTGTCCCGTACGCACCCAAGCATGCTTGCCAAGCTTTTTGAAGCTGAAGTTCCTGAGATTGCAGAAGGAATCGTCGAGATCAATGCGATTGTCCGCGATGCCGGCAGCCGCGCCAAAATAGCGGTGTCTTCCAATGACCGTGATGTCGATCCGGTTGGCGCCTGCGTCGGGATGCGCGGTGCCCGTGTACAGAATGTGGTGTCCGAGCTGCGCGGCGAAAAAATCGATATTATTCCCTGGTCAGAAGATATTGCCCGCTTTGCCTGCAATGCCCTTTCACCGGCACAGGTTTCCAAAGTGTTCGTTGATGAAGAAAAACGTGCTCTGGAAATTATCGTTGCAGATGATCAGCTGTCGCTTGCCATTGGCAAGCGCGGCCAGAACGTCAGTCTGGCTGCCCGCTTGACCGGCTGCCGCATCGATATCAAGAGCGAGTCGAAAGTTGCCGAACCTGAAGTCCAGGAGTTCTCATCGTTTGACGGTACTGATGCTGATGAAGAAGAGCCGGTTCAGGTCACTGAAGCCGTCGTCACCGAAAGTGGCGCCGAAGAAACCGCCGAGTAACGCGAAACATGACCCGTAAAGGGAATGCGGATGCTCCGCAGCGCAGTTGTCTCGGCTGCCGGACGAGCAAGGACAAGGATCTTCTACTCAGGTTTGTCCAGACGCCCGACATGGAAATACTGCCGGATCTGGATAATCGCCTTCCCGGAAGAGGGGCATATACGTGCATCAGCAAACAGTGTCTTGCTGCGGCTGTTGACCAGCGCCAGTTTAAGCGCTCCTTTAAGCAAGATGTGACCGTCATGCCGTCGGATCAATTGGTTGAACATGTTCGCCGGCAGCTTTTTGGCCGTATCATCAACTTGATCGGGCTGGCGAACAAAGCGGGGATGATAATCTCCGGCGGTTCCATGGTAACTGATGCGTTAAAGGGCAAAACACGGCCGGGGCTGGTTATTGTTGCCTCGGACGTTTCAGAGGCAATAGGCGATAAAATCATACATTCTGCAGCAGCGCATAAGGTGGCTTATCGCGTTGCCGTAACAAAAGATGATTTTGGAGATATATTAGGCAAAGCGCCCAGAAGCGCGATTGCGGTAACATCGGGCGGCTTTGTTGCTCAGCTGCTGAAGGCTATTGACAGATACAAAAACTTCCTGGGGGAGGTATAAAGGATATGGGTAAAATCAGTGTGGGTAGTTTGGCAAAAACGTTGGGCATCGAGCCCAAGGATGCTATTGCCAGGCTTAAGGAAATTGGTGTTGACGCAAAAACGGCTACATCGCAGGTTGATGAGGGAGTCGTTGCGCGTTTGACAGCCCCCCAGCAAAAAGAGACCGGAACCAACGAGGTTCGGGTTGCATCGAACATTATCCGTCGTCGCGCCAAGGTTGTTCCGGTTGCTGAAGAAGTTGAAGCACCGGTGGTTGTTGAAGCGCCTCCAGTGCAACCGCCTGCGGCTCCTGCTCCGGTTGAAAAACCATCTGTTGAGCCTGCCGTAGTTGCTGCCCCGGTTGTTGCTGCTCCCCGTGCCGTTGAGGAGCGTGTTGAAGCCGCGCCGGTTGCAGTAGCCGTTGCTGCTCCTGAAAAACCGGTTGAGCCGGTTGAGCCGCCAAAACCAGCCGAAGTAAAGCCGGGACCAAACCAGGCCAGAATACTTGGTATGATGGAAATCCCCGGTGTGACCAACCGTCCGACTAGGGTTGTGACCAAGGATACTCCCGTTGCACCGCGCACCGCTCCCCCACGTCCTGGACAGGACCAGACTCAGCAACGCCGTCCTGCTCCTGCTGCTGGTGACCAGAGAAGGCCTGCTCCTGGTGCAGATACCAGACGTCCTTCACCGGGAGGCTTTGAGCAGAGACGCCCTGCTTCGGCAACGCCGTCTGCTCCAACAACCGAACTGGATCGTTCACGCATGAAGCAGGTGCAGCTTGCTCCGGCAGCTCTTCCGGGCGGAGATAATCGCCGTGGCGGCAAGAAAGACGGCCCCGGTTACGGTGATGCCGGCAAAGGCGCCAAAAAGGGTGCTCCGCCAGCCAAGAAAAAAGAGCAACCGCGCAAAAACGAGATTATTGAAAAACGTGAACGCGCCTTTGATCCTGTCTATAAAGGGAACAAAAAACGTGGCGGCAAAGAGCGTGCTCCTGAAACTAAAAAAACCGAGATTACCGTACCAAAGGCGATCAAGCGTATCATCAAGATTTCTGAAAGCATTTCGGTCGGCGAACTTGCCAAACGCCTCGGCATCAAGGCAAACGACCTTATCAAGTCGCTGATGAAAATGGGAATGATGGTTACCATCAACCACCAGCTTGATTATGATACTGCCGTGATTCTGGCTTCCGAGTACGATTATGAAGTGGAAAACGTAGCGGTTGACCTGGATGAAATTCTCGAATCCACGGTTGACGCTCCGGAAACTCTTGAAAAACGGTCACCGGTTGTGACGATCATGGGTCACGTCGATCATGGTAAAACCTCCCTGCTTGATGCGATCCGTGAAGCAAACGTCATTGCAGGCGAAGCCGGCGGCATCACACAGCATATCGGCGCCTACGACGTCGAACTGAACGGCCGCAAGATAACCTTCCTCGATACACCGGGACACGAAGCGTTTACCGCTATGCGTGCCCGTGGTGCCAAGGTTACCGATATCGTTATTCTCGTTGTCGCTGCCGACGACGGGGTTATGCCGCAGACCAAGGAAGCGATCAACCACTCCAAAGCTGCCGGCGTACCAATCATTGTCGCCATCAACAAAATCGACAAACCGGGCGCCAAGCCGGATCGTGTAAAGCAGGAGTTGACCGATCAGGGTCTTGTCTCTTCCGATTGGGGCGGCGATGTTACCATGGTGGAAGTATCCGCCAAGCAGCGCATCAACCTAGATGGCCTGCTGGAAATGATTCTTCTCCAGGCAGACCTGATGGAGTTGACTGCCAATCCGAATAAACTTGCCAAGGGTACCATTGTCGAAGGTAAGCTCGACAAGGGTCGTGGCCCGGTTGCCACCGTGCTGGTGCAGGAAGGTACGCTCAAAACAGGCGACTACTGTGTCGTCGGAATCCATTCCGGCCGTGTCAGGGCTATGCAGAATGATCGCGGCGAGAAGGTTATGGAAGCCGGTCCTTCCATGCCGGTCGAATTGGTCGGACTCTCCGGAGTACCGGATGCGGGTGACATCTTCGTTGCCATGAAAGATGAAAAACAGGCCAAGGAAATTGCAACCCTGCGTCAAATCAAACAGCGCGAAGTCGAATTTGCCAAGCATACCAAGCTGTCGCTGGATGATCTTTACAAGCGTATCCAGAGCGGTGAAGTCAAGGACCTCAACGTGGTCGTCAAAGGCGATGTTCAGGGTTCGGTCGAGGCTGTTAGCGAATCGCTGCGCAAGCTGTCCACCGAAGCGGTCCGCCTCAATGTCATTCACTCGGCTGTCGGTGCGGTTACCGAAACCGACGTCAATTTGGCTGCGGCTTCCAATGCCATCATCATCGGCTTCAACGTGCGTCCCGAAGTCAAGGCACAGGGGCATGCCGAGCGTGAAGGCGTGGATATCCGCCTCTACAGCATCATTTACGATGCGGTTGAAGATGTCAAAAAAGCCATGGAAGGCCTGCTCGATCCGACGTTCAAAGAGAAATTCCTTGGTCGTGTCGAAATTCGCGATGTGTTCTCCGTGCCTAAATTCGGCAATGTTGCCGGTTGCTACGTTACCGACGGCAAGATGGTTCGCAATGCCCAGGTCCGTTTGCTGCGGGACAACGTGGTTGTGTACGAAGGGAAGATGTCCTCGCTGCGCCGTTTCAAGGATGATGTCAAAGAAGTTGCTACCGGCTACGAATGTGGTATCGGACTTGAAAATTACAATGACATCAAGCTCGGCGATATTATCGAAGCATTTGAAATGGAAAAAATCGCCGGAAAACTATAAGACAATTATTAAGGTTGAAGGTTGAAGGTTGAAAGAATTTATCATCCCTCATCCTTCATCCCTCATCCTTTGAGGTTTATATGCAGCACAAGCGTTCGGATAAAGTAGCTGAAACCATACATGAAATTATCTGCTCCATCCTTTCACGCGGGCTTAACGACCCGCGTATTGGTTTTGTCACCATCACGGGTGTAGAGGTAACGGATGATTTAAGTCTTGCCCGCATTTTCTTTACTGTTATCGGCGACGATCAGGTCAAGAAAGATACGGAAGCCGGTTTGAACAGTGCGAAAGGGTTCATTCGCCGGGATATCGGCAAGAAACTGACAATCCGTCATACTCCTGAACTGGTCTTCAAATATGACAAGTCTCTTGATTACGGCAGTCGAATCGAATCTCTTCTCAAGGAGATACATACTGAAGATGACGGAAAAAGTTCAGCAGATAATTGAAGTCATTCGTAACAACTCCTCTTTTCTCCTCACTACCCATGAAGGGCCGGACGGTGATGCCATCGGATCATCGCTGGCTCTGGCGTCGTTTCTCCGCTCTATCGGCAAAGATGTAACGGTTCATTATCAGGATCCTGTCCCCGACCTGTATGCGTTCCTGCCCGGTGCTGATACGGTTCTGTCGCATATTCCCGACAGGGATTATGACGTTGCCGTTGTGCTTGATATCGGTGAACGGAAGCGGGCCGGTGCGGAATTCTGTGCATTCTCACGGGTTACCACGACCATTAACCTCGATCATCACCTTTCGTGCGATAATTTTGCCGACTTCAACATCATCGACTCGCAGGCTGCGGCAACCGGTATCCTTGTCTACCGGATCGCCCATGCCTTCGGTTATCGTTTTGACCGTGACACGGCGCTCTGCATCTACGTGGCCATTATTACCGATACCGGTTCGTTCCGTTATTCCAACGCCAATCGTGAGGCCTTTACGGTAGCCGGCGAAATGATTGAGTGCGGTGTTAATGCCTGGGATGTGGCTGAACAGCTCTATGAAAATCAACCGCAAAAGCGCCTTGAGTTATTGGCGAAGTGTCTTCCTACTCTTGAGGTTTTTAAGGACGGCCAGGCAGCGTCGGTTACGGTGTCTCTTGACATGTATGCCGCAACCGGTGCGGATTCCGAGCTGACTGACGGCTTCGTCAATTATCCGCGCTCCATCCGCGGGGTAGAGGTGGCCATCTTCTTCCGTCAGATTGATCCGCTGAAGTGGAAAATCGGTTTCCGCTCCAAGGGCAAAGTAAATGTTGCGGCCTTTTCCAAGGCATTGGGCGGCGGTGGGCATCATAATGCTGCCGGATGCACCGTTGATGGATCATTGGCCGACGTCAAGGCCACCGTGTACAAGATCGTGGAAGAGTCTCTTTGATAAACGGCTTTGTTGTTATCGATAAGCCCGCCGGTATTACCTCGCATGATGTCGTCAGCCGGGTGCGTCGCATTCTGGGGACGCGCAAGGTCGGGCATACCGGCACGCTGGATCCTTTTGCCACCGGCGTTCTGCCGATAGCGGTGAATGACGGAACGAAAGCCATTCCGTTTCTTGACGAGGGTGTCAAGTGCTATGAAGCGTTAATGCAACTTGGTGTGGCGACGGATACCCTTGACATGACCGGTACCGTGCTGCGGGAAGGAGACTGCTCTTCCATTACCGAACAGTTGTTGCGTGATGTTTTTGATCGTTTTACCGGCTCGATCCAGCAAATTCCTCCCATGTATTCTGCCATTAAACAAGGTGGTCAACCGCTGTACAAACTGGCACGGCTGGGCCAGGAGGTTGAGCGTGCCCCGCGTTCGGTTGAAATACATGCCATTGAACTCATCTCCATTGACTTTCCTTTTGTTTCTGTCAGGGTCACCTGTTCGCGCGGAACCTACATCCGCACGCTTGCTGATGATATCGGGGCCACGCTTGGCTGTGGCGCCGCTTTGAAGGAGTTGCGTAGAACCGCCAGCGGACCGTTTGTAATCGGTGCCGCTCTTACGCTTGAAGCTCTGGAGAACGCTGCGGGCGCGGGAAATGCGCCATCTCTCTGTGTCTCACCTTTTGCCGCTCTATCACACCTTCCGGATATTCTTTTGACCGATTCCGGCGTGAAAAGCGTGTCCTTTGGCCGTTCACCACTCTGGCAGGAAACGACAGGTACTATCAAGTCCCTTCATGGTGGCGAGGAGTTGGTGAGGCTCTCGCACAACGGAGCCCTGGTTGCCGTTGCCCGGCTGAAGGCGGGTAGTGAAGATGTGCCATCCATTGTGTTGCAGCGTGTCTTTATAAGTTAGTACTTTACAAATGAGTTGGCGCTGTGATAAACATAACAACTTAGTTTCATACGTTTCGGGGCTCCCCCCCCGATTTCGTAATCCCATCAATTAGTTTCACGGAGGAGTTTACAGTGCTGGTAACTGAAAAGAAGCAGGAAATCATCAACGCATTCAAGAAGCATGAGAGTGACACAGGTTCACCGGAAGTTCAGATCGCTATCCTGACAGAGCGTATTACGTATCTGACCGAACACTTCAAAATACACAAAAAAGATCATCACAGCCGTCGCGGCCTTCTCAAGCTTGTTGGCCAGAGAAGACGCCTGCTCGACTACCTGAAGGGCAAAGAGCTGGCTCGCTACAAAACTGTTATCGAGAGACTCGGCATTCGTAGATAGTAAGCGGCGGTATCCTTGTAGCTGGTACAGGGATACCGCTTTGCTCTTTATGGTATGCTCATTTAAGAAAAGGGCTTTCTAGGCCCTTTTTATATTTGTTGGGGGCGTGGTTGGAATTCCTGCACCGAAGCCGGGCAGGGACTGCAACGACGGCCCCAACACAACCGAAGAGGAGAATTGAATATGGAACAGAAAGTCCAGGTTGAGTTCGGGGGCAGAACAATTACGTTGTCCACCGGCAAGATGGCAAAACAGGCCAGTGGCGCTGTTGTTGTCAGTTGTGGCGATACCGTTGTGCTGGTCACAGCTGTTGCAACAAAAGAAGCAAAAGAAGGTCAGGACTTTTTCCCGCTGACCGTTAATTACACCGAGAAGGCATATGCCGGCGGCAAGATTCCGGGCGGCTTTTTCAAGCGTGAAGCACGTCCTTCCGACCCTGAAACACTTACCTGCCGTCTGATCGATCGTCCGATCCGTCCGCTTTTCCCGGAAACTTTCCTGAATGATACCCAGATTATGGCGACAGTCGTTTCCGCCGATCAGGACAATGATCCGGCCATTCTGTCAATGCTGGGTGCTTCCGCAGCACTGATGATTTCCGACATCCCGTTCCAGGGGCCGATTGCCGGCGCTAAAGTGGCACGTGTCGATGGCGTGTTTATCTGTAACCCATCCGCTGAGCAGCTTGAAAAAAGCGATTTGGAAATAGTTGTTGCTGCCAGCCGCGATGCGGTCATCATGGTTGAAGGTGAAGCCAAGTTCGTATCCGAAGCAGACCTGCTGGAAGCGGTGTTCTTTGCCAAGGAAGCGATGCTTCCGCTGATCAATGCCCAGGTTGAGTTGCAGAAACTGGCCGGCGTAGCGAAGCGTGTTGTGGCTCCGGCAGTCGTCAACGAAGCGCTGAAGGCACGGGTACGCGAGCTTGCTTACGACCGTATGGGCGAAGCGGTTAAACTCAAGGCTAAAAATGAGCGTCATGATCAGATCGATCTGATCAAGGCTGATACGATTGCAGCACTTAAAGAAGAATTTGAAGGCTCGTCAAAAGAGATCAAAGGCTTTCTGGGCGATTTCGAGTATGAGCGCGTCCGCGCCGACATCCTCGATACCGGCATCCGCATTGATGGCCGTACCACCAGCACCATTCGTCCCGTTACCACTGAAACCGGCTTTTTGCCGCGCGTTCATGGCTCGGCGCTCTTTACCCGTGGCGAAACGCAGGCACTGGTTGCCGCCACCCTCGGCACATCAAGCGATGAGCAGCGTATTGACACGCTGTACGGCGGTTCGCGCAAGCGCTTCCTGCTCCACTACAACTTCCCTCCGTTCTCGGTTGGCGAAACCAGTTTCCGTCTCGGACCTGGTCGTCGCGAAATCGGTCACGGCATGCTGGCCGAACGTGCTCTTGCAGCTGTTCTGCCTGCTCATGATGATTTCCCCTACACGATCCGTATCGTGTCTGAAACGCTTGAAAGTAACGGTTCTTCCTCAATGGCTGCCGTCTGCGGCGGTTGCATGTCGATGATGGATGCCGGTATCCCGATTACGGCTCCGGTTGCCGGTATCGCCATGGGCCTGATCAAGGAAGGCGACAAATTCGCCATCCTCTCCGATATTCTGGGTGATGAAGATCACCTCGGCGATATGGACTTCAAGGTTGCCGGTACCGCCGAAGGCGTTACCGCTCTGCAGATGGATATCAAGATCGGCGGCGTTACCAAGGAAATCATGCAGCAGGCCCTCAAGCAGGCTCGTGAAGGCC
>Ga0154471_111_pt1 | contig 17249 bp, 13 predicted proteins | sample RifGroC2_FD_115950 | JGI IMG/M metagenome (GOLD analysis project Ga0154471, IMG submission 115950) | Geobacteraceae bacterium GWC2_53_11
CCCTCACTCCCCCCTTGTCAGGGGGGAGGTTTAAAAGCTCTCCCCTGATAAGGGGAGCGGGGAGGGGTTGGGGTCACCTTCCCTAAAACTCACCCCACTCCTCGTCAGCACCGACAACCTTTGCAAGAGGCGCGCTTTCCTTATGATACCCATTGGCCTTGTGATAACCGCTCGCTTTGCCGACCTTGTCCACACCCTTGGCTTGCCTGATAACTTTTGGAGCAACTTGCGCCTGGACAGGAGCAAGCTCGTGCTTGCGTATCACGGCAGAAGCACGCTGATCATCCAGTTTGAAACGATTTACCGCGTCAACCAAAAGTCCAGCCTGATCCTCCAGCGCACCGGCGGCGGCAGACGCCTGCTGCACGACCGACGCGTTCTGCTGGGTGATCTCGTCCATACTGGTGATGGCGGTGTTGACCTGTTCAATGCCGCTTGACTGTTCAATCGACGCAGCAGAGATTTCACCCATGATATCGGTGACCCGTTTGATACTGGTAACGATCTCCTGCATGGTCTGACCGGCCTCTCCCACCAGTTTGCTGCCGTTGCCGACCTTGTCCACCGAGTCACTGATCAATTCTTTAATCTCCTTGGCTGCCGCCGCGCTGCGCTGAGCCAGGTTACGCACCTCGCCTGCCACAACCGCAAAGCCCCGCCCCTGCTCGCCTGCCCGGGCCGCTTCCACCGCCGCATTCAAGGCCAGGATATTGGTCTGGAAGGCGATGCCGTCGATAACCGAGATGATGTCGGCGATCTTCTTGGAGCTGGCGCTGATGGAATCCATGGTGTCAACCACCCGGTTAATGACCGTTCCTCCCTTAACTGCCACGTCACTGGCATCTATTGCCAGTTGGTTGGCCTGCTGCGAATTGTCGGCATTCTGTTTAACGGTTGAAGTCAGTTCTTCCATGCTGGAGGCAATTTCCTCCAGGGACGAGGCCTGTGTCTCCGAACGTTGAGCCATATCCGCATTGCCGGTGGCAATCTGCTTGGTTGCGGTAGCGATGGAATCGGTGCTTGAGCCGACATTGCCGACAATTTCACGCAGATTGCCCACCATGACGGCAAAAGCATTGCCGATGGCATCGTTTTCAGATGCCGGTTTCACGTTCACCGTCAGGTCGCCTCCGGCAATATGTTCCGCCGTTGTGGCCAGTTCACGAAGCGTGGCGACCATGCGGGTCAAGGCCTGCATCAGCTGATCATGTGTTGAGCGTTCGCGTACTTCGACCGACAGGTTGCCCAGTGCTATTTGCGCTGCAGCATTGGTAACAACATCAAGTGCTTGAATGTTCTGCTTGATGGACGCATTGATTTTTTCAAAATTTCTGGCAATGGCTAAGGTGTCTTCATCACTTGCCAGACAGGCCGTATCAATATTCAGATCTCCAATGGCCATTTTTTCCAGATTAGCCAGCAACTTGCCAACTTCTTCCTCCTGATATTTTGCCTGCTTGTCGGCTACCCTGGCCGCTGTTTTGACTGCCGTCAGGTCGGTTACGACTTCAAAAGCGCCGGTAACATTCCCCTGCCGGTCTTTTATCGGCACGCCGGTATAGGATATGTCAAGATCCAGCCCGGCCATCGGATGGGCATCGGTCTCTGCGGTGCTGACTTGGCCATTGGCGATGGCACGGGCACAGGCACACCGTTCGGTGCGGCAGTCGGACGTTTTAAAGTGATCATAACACTTGCCCCCCAGCATCTGCTGCTGAGTCTTCCCGCCGGCTTTGGCCCCCATTTCGTTCATGTAGAGAATCGAGAAATCCTTGTCAATAACCATGGCAGGCGCCGACATGTTGTCCAGGAAACCCACCAGCCGGTCTATGGTGTCGTTTACCCCCTCGACTATTTTCCTGAAATCCCCCCTGTGGGCAGATGCATCTGCACGGGTAGTCAACCTGCCAGCCACCGCCGCATCAGACAGCATGTTTGCATCCGCCACCAGCGCATTTACGGCATCGATACACTGGTTAAGATTGTTCTTGATTTCGTTAAAGTCCCCCTTGTATTCATCCGTTATTCTGGGTGGTATATCACCTTTGCTGATACGATCCACATACTCGCCGGCCACGTTTAATGGTCCGATCACGGCATCCAGTGTCTGGTTGACGCCTTCCACGACACCTCTAAACTCGAAGTTGATCTTCTCCACATCGCCGCGCGTTGCCAACCTCCCTTCAACCGCCGCCTCGGTAAGGCGATTTGACTCCTCAAGCAGAGACTTGATAATGGCGGCAATGTTTCTCTTAAGATAAAGACCGATAAACATGGCCAGCATGATTACCGCGACAACGGCACTCACCATGACCCCTTTTATCAGCGCTGATTCAGTATCAGCAGACTTGGCGCTCTCCTTGGCTATTTTGTCATTGATATCGACAAGTTTACTTAGCAACGCTTCCGCTGTACGGAACGACTTCCCCGAAACCTCCAGAGTATGCTGCTTCAACTGCTTGTAAGCCCCACTATCACCGCCGGCACGGTATTTCTGGCTGAGTTTGATGGTTTCCATGGCATCATTTTTCCAGGCGCCCCAGGCAGGTACAAACTGCTTCCACGTCGCCTCCTCCTCTTTGGACTGCGGGAGCGGTTCATATATCTTCCAGGCCTTTTCAGCCAGTGCAAGTTCATCTGCAATATGCTTATATTCCCGCTCGACCCTATCCATCGGAAGATCGGGGGTATTCAAGGTTCTTTCTGCACTTTTGACGGCCACGTGGGCCTCGCCGATCATCATGAGGCTCTGGATGCTCGGCAGGCGGACGTCGGCAACCTCGCTCTGCATTTTCATAACCTGATTGATTCCGTAATACCCGAATGCCCCCATACAGGCCGTAATCAGGGTCACAACTGAAAATCCGGCAATAATTTTTTGTCCCAGCGTCATGTTCTTAAACATGGTTATTTCCCTCCTGTCGGTTTAAATATACTTCAGACCTCATTCAGCTATTTTTTGAAACACGTGCGCATCAGGAACTACCTGCTCAAATTTCCCGAAGAATTCCTGCGGCATTTTCTGTGTATTCTCACAGGCAAAATATCCGCCCGGTGTCAGTGCCTGATGGAACATCTTCAGCACTTCAACTCTCTGCTCCGGCTGAAAGTGCAGCAATACGTTCTTGCAGACGATCAGGCTGTACTCCTGCCCCGCCGGTTGCAGCGACAACAGATCATGGTAGCGAAATCTGACCCGGTCGCGGAGATGGGCGTTAACACGCAGATGTCCCGGTTTCTCTGCCGGTTCGAAATATTTAGCCACAAGTTCTGACGGAGTACGCTGTAATTGATCTTTGGGATAGACGGCATTGGTAACATGGTCGCCAAAGTTATTTGCCTGATCGTAATCGGTAGCGTCGATAATCAGATTCTGGAAGGAAAAACGGTTCATCCGCTCCGCCAACACCATGGCCATGGTATACGTTTCCTGCCCCAGGGCGCTGCCTGCGTCCCAGACCCTGATGCGACTGCGGCCGGTAGCATGCCTGATCATATGGTTGGCGGCGTGTTCCAGGGTCGGCAGGTCGCGCATAAAAAATGAGAAAGCCATGGTTGTCTCCTTATGCCGCCAAATCCAGCCGATTGTCGGCACTCGCCACCAACTGCATGTCATCGCTCCCGATCAGACGTTCAATATCGACCAGAATCAACATCTGATTGTTGACCGTACCGATTCCGGTGATGTATTCGGCATTGATGCTTGAGCCAAACTCCGGCGCTGGCTTGATCTGATCCGACTGCAGCGTGACTACGTCTGAAACGCCGTCAACTACCATGCCGATGACACGTCCGAGGACATTGATAATGATCACCACGGTGAATTCGTCATAGGCCACATTGTCCAGGTTGAATTTTATTCGCATGTCGATAATCGGCACGATTACTCCGCGCAGATTGATGACCCCCTTCATAAAATCTGGAGAATTGGCAATATGGGTAACCGAGTCATAGCCTCGGATTTCCTGAACTTTGAGGATATCCATGGCGTATTCCTCCTTACCGAGAGTGAAGGTGAGATACTCCAGCGCCCCCCCCTCTGACGTCATAACGGTCTGTCCATCCATGTTCATAATTCCCTCCTATTGCGAAAGTGGCTGACCGCGGAAGTCAGTTTTCAGGCTAAAGATTTTCCGGCAATTCTCATCAAGGCCTGATATGAATTCGTCGCGTCTCTTTAATCTCAATGTTTCATACCGCTCATTTGCTTCGGCTCTCGACATAACGCCGGATACATGAACGTGAAATTTTGCATGATCCGGATGGCGACACACGAAGCTGAACCCGAATTTATGGGCAAAACCACAGTCGGGGTTTTCAACCAGACAGCCTGATACTTCTTTGAATACTAATTTTTTTGTTAGACAGGTTTTCATGACAGACTCCTTTGGGATCGTGTATTCAATGAATCCTGAACCCGTTTCACAGGCCACTGGTCTCGTCACACAAACTCTATCGGCTCCGCCAGAGGCGCACCATATCAACAGCATCCAGAATCAGGGCTACCTGGCCGTCGCCAAGTATCGTCGCCCCTGCGGTGCCGTCCACTTTGCGGTAATTTGTCTCAAGACTCTTGATCACGACCTGATGCTGCCCCAGCAGTTCATCCACCAGCAACGCCAGATGTTCGCCTTCGGCGTCAACCAGCATGATAACGGCCTCTTCAGGGCGTTGTACGGCGCCGGGAATGGCAAAGATATCCGACAGCCGCATCAGCGGAATGTATTCGCCACGAACATGCACGGTGGTGTTGTCACGACCGACTTCGTTCAAATCATCGCTTTTTGGCTGCAACGACTCAATGATCGAGTTGAGCGGCACAATAAAGGTTTCTTTTCCAACCCGTACCGAGAGACCGTCAAGTATGGCCAGGGTAAGCGGCAACGAGATCACCACGCGACTTCCCTTTCCCTGTGCGGAAAAGACGTTGACGCGCCCCCCCATGGCATTGACGTTTCTCAGCACTACGTCCATGCCGACCCCGCGGCCGGAGACATCGGTGACCTGGTCAGCCGTGGAAAAACCGGGGGCAAAGATCAGCTGCCACACCTCTTCATCACTCATCGAATCTGAAACCGGCAGCCCGTTTTTGGCAGCCTTGGCCAAAATCCGCTCTCGATTCAGCCCGGCGCCGTCATCAGCTACCTCGACAACAACCCTCCCCCCCTGCTGCGCCGCTTTGAGGGTGATGGTACCGCCGGCTGGTTTACCGGAAGCGGTTCGTGTTTCGGGAGATTCAATGCCGTGATCGAGGCTGTTGCGCACCAGATGGGTCAGCGGGTCGGCCAGCTTCTCAACCAGGCCTTTGTCCAGCTCGGTGGTTTCTCCCACCACTTTCAGCTCAACCTGTTTGCCCAGCTTGTCGGCCAGATCATGTACCAGACGGGGAAAACGGCTGAAGATGAAGCTGATCGGCAACATGCGGATTGACATGACGCTCTCCTGCAAGTCACGGGTGTTTCGTTCCAGAAGCGACAGGCCGCGATGCAGGTTTTCGAACAGTACCGGGTCGAGATGCTGGGCGGTTTGAGCGAGCATTGCCTGGGTGATGACCAGCTCGCCCATCTGGTTGATCAGTTGATCGACTTTGGCTACACCGACTCTAATTGATGATGTTTCGGCATTTTCACCCGGCCTTCGGCCATAAGCGCCGGGTGCGGATTCATTTTTATCGTACAGACGCCGTCCCATTACGGTTCCGGATTCATCCGGAGTAATTTCAGGAACGGGAATCGGAGCCGCCTGTGCGGGAGGAGCAGTTGATTCCGCGGCAGGCACGGTTTCAGTCTGAAGTGGATCAACACGGATCTCTTCTTCATCTGCCACAAACATAAAGACTTCAATAATATCACTCACCGGCTGACTGGTAGTAAGGGTCATCTCCCAGACGGTGCGACAGCGGGTCGGGTCGTAGGTGCTGAGTTCATGATGCGGCTCAATCACGGCTGTCACGGTAAAGTCGCCCATGGAGGCAAGTTCCTCGAAAATCGGTTCCATACGAACCATACGGGTGAACAGGTCGGACGAAGGGGTGAAAACGATCCGGTACGTCGTCTCGGAGACTGCTTCACTGCAGCCGTCCGATGCCCCGGAACGGCAAGGTAAAACCGGCTGTTCGACCGGTGATGCTCCGGCAACGGAGATAGCGTTCAGTTGTTCGCAGACCCTTTGCACAGCCTGTTCATCCACCATTGTACTGTCACGGTGACCTGCCAGCTGCATGCTGATGGCATCCCCGGCCTGCAGAAACACATCCACCATGTCTCTGGTAAGTGATATTTCACGGTGCCTGACCCGATCCAGCAATGTTTCCAGGGTGTGAGTCACCACGGTCATGTCCGGAAATCCAAATGTCCCTGCCCCCCCCTTGATGGAGTGGGCCGCCCTGAAAACGGCGTTCAGCTCTTCATCATCCGGATTTGCCGGATCTATGGAGAGAAAAATCCTTTCCATCTCAGCAAGATGCTCGGCACTTTCTTCAAAGAAGACCTGAAAGAATTGACTGAGATCAACGTTCATAGGGCATCTCCCGTGGCGTTATCCTGCACTCGCGGCACACCATATCAAGCTGCATCCGGATAATTATCGGTGAAGGATTGGCCAAGCCCCAAACGCTGTATGGTGTGCTGCATGTCATCCGGAAGATTAAGCAGCTTTGTTTCCACTCCACGCATCTTCACAAGCTCCATCCAGACGTGAAGAAGCTGCAGCCCGCTCATATCTATGGAATCGATACTGCCGCAATCAATGCAAAGGCGTTTTTTTCTCGTTGAGGCCAATTTTTCCAGTGATTGCGACAGCAAATCAACCTGATTCACAACTCCTGAAATGGTCCAGTCTCCTGACAAATGATGTTTCCCGTCTGTTGTCTTCGTAGCCATACGATCCTCCTGTTCCCGGCGGATATATTAAGAACAAATAAGTTTTTACATAATGCATGCCAACCCGACCAATTTAATTGCGCTTGCATTACAGCAAGTTAAGAATATTTGTCCGGGAATGGTTGGTAAATAATTTACGGCTCAAATGTGAGGAAGAAAAGAACGGAGGGATAAGTTACTGTAACTATGGCAGGTTAGCGAAGGTAAATAATTTACAGCAGGTACATATATTTACGTGGAAGTTACGAGGGGTATCTCATTTGTACGAGCATAATTTATCGATACTGTTCAACAGCGATTCAAAGTTAACCGGCTTGGACGCATAGCTGCTGAATCCGGCGGCCAGAAAGCTATCAACGTCGTTTTGAAACGCATGCGCCGTCATGGCGACAACCGGGATCAATGGATCAATTCCGGACAGGCTTCCCGAACGGATGATTCGTGCCACTTCCAGACCGTCCATATCCGGCATGGAGATATCAGAGAGGACAATATCAAAGCGCTGCTTCCGTAACTGTTCAAGCAGCTCAGAGCCGTTTGCCGCTTCGCTCACCCTGTGGCCACGACGCTGAAGCAGTGCTTTTGTCACACTCCTTCCCAGCTCATCGTCATCTGCCAGCAGAATACTCCAAGAAGTACCATGTTGTGTCAAATGATGTTTATTTGTTTCAATTAGTATCGCATCATGACTGACAACAACAGGCAGAACCACCGTAAAAACCGAACCTTCACCAGGAACACTTGTCAGGGTAACAGTACCCCCCATAACCTCAATCAGGCGCCGACAGATAGCCAGACCAAGACCTGTTCCCGCATGACGGCGAGTGCTGAAATTTTCCACCTGAGTAAAGCTGTCGAAAATCAGGTCCTGCTTTTCAGGAGGTATGCCTATGCCGGTGTCACATACAGAGATTTTCAGGATGGCCGAATCAGAATTTGTCCCGGACAGTGCCTGCTCTGATGTAATCTTCAGAGAGACCGTTCCGTTATTGGTAAATTTGATGGCATTTGAAAGCAGGTTGGAGATGATCTGGCGAAGTCGATGCTGGTCACAAGAGATATGTCTTGGCAGGTCATCTGCCAGTGACAGGACAAGGTCTAATCCTTTTTGTCCGGCACCGACGGAAAAGATACGCACCAGTTGCCGGGCCAGGGAAGATACCGAAAAAATTTCATTGACCACTTCCAGCTTGCCTGCCTCAATTTTAGAGAAATCCAGCACGTCATTGATGACATTAAGAAGCATCTTCGAGGCGGTCCGGCAGTCTTTCAGGTATTCCTGCTGTTGCGGTAGAAGCGCTGTAGTTGCAAGCAGCTCGATGCTCCCGAGCAGGGCACTCAACGGAGTGCGAATCTCATGACTCATGGTAGCCAGAAAAGCTGTCTTGGCCTGGCTGGCGGACTCGGCAGTGACTTTGGCCTGACGCAGTTTTTCCTCAGCCTCATACTGTTCGGTAACGTCATGGGCAACGCCGATATACTGCCACACGCAATTGGTATCCGAATATCGGGAACCGTTGGCAATAAACCAGCGCCATGACCCGTCGGATCGTTTAACGCGATACGGCGGACTGGTCATGCTCTGCCCTTCTGCAAGTATGCGCGTCAGATATTCTGCACAAGGCAATACATCGTCCGGATGGACGAAAAGTGCAAAGTTTTGCCCAATTACATCTTTGATGGGAATGCCGAAATGACGCTCCCATGCACGGGATACGAACTGGAAGACTCCTTCCGCGGTAAGAACAAATATAACATCAAAGGAGTTATCCATGTAGGCTTTCAACTTTTCCCTGCTTTCCTGCAAGGCGTTTTCTGCCGCTTTTCGCTCGGTGATATCACGCCCCACGGCCTGGTACTCAAAAATGAAGTTATCAGCAGAATAAATCCCCCGATGAACCCAGTGCTGCCAGCAAATCACACCGTCAGGCTTGATCACTCTATGTTCAACGTTCACTATTGGACTCTCAGGAGTTATTCCCTTGAGTTGCTTCAAAATCCTGGAAAGGTCAGGCTCCGGAATATGCGGAATGTAGTTCCGGTTTATCACCTCATTACGTTCTTTATCGAAGCAGCGGAGGTAGGGTTCGTTAACAAAAGAGAGTCTGCCATCAGGTCGATAGCGGCAGATAAGATCAGTCTGATCCTCAACAATGGCATGGTAACGTGCCTCACTCTCCTGCAACGCCACCTCGGCCTGTTTGCGATCTGAGATATCACGAATAAATACAATAAACTTTGATTGCGAGCGTAAATAGGTGGTGCTGATTTCGACGTCGTAAATCCGGCCGTCTTTTGACCTGTGCTTGCTTTCAAACTGCCCCGTACCGTATGTAATAAGGTACTCTATGCGCCGATATGTTTCTTCTGAAGACTCGGCTGATTCAACATCTGAGATCGAGTACTGCAGCAACTCTTCCCTCGAATAGCCAGACATCCTGCAATACGTATCGTTTACTTCCAATATGTTCCCGCTCAGATCCACAAGCCAGAACCCGAACAGGTTTGTCGCAAGCATCGCCCGGTATTGTTCGGCGTTTTTGCTAAGTTCTTCCAGAGCCAGTTTACGTTCTGTGATGTTCTCATACGTACACAAGACCCCAATGACACTGCCATGGGGATCGTGAAGAGGAACTTTTGAGGTAGTGATACTAAGAACAGTTCCATCGGCGCACTTGATCGATTCTTCATAGTGCAATTTGGGTCTGTCGGCTTTCATCACCAGTTGATCGTCTTTACGATAATGCTCTGCACGTTCATGCCATGAAAGATCAAAATCGGTTTTCCCGATTACCTGCTGTGAGTTTGCCAAGCCCGTATCTTCAGCAAAACAGCCGTTGCATCCCTGATACACGCAATCACGGTCTTTCCAGAAGATGCGCTGCGGAATGTTGTCCAGAATCAGGTGAATCATCTGCCTGGATTGATGATACATCAGACTCTCGGCCTGTTTACGCCTGTTGATATCCTCAAGAACAATCCAGAACTCGTTGTTTCGCGTCGGTGTGGCCTTCAACTCTGCCCAGAAGAAGGAGCCGCCCCGACGCATCATCCGCATCTCCCACTGCTGCGACAACAACAACTCTGATAACTGTCGGCACTGCAAACAGAACAAATCTCTATCTTCAGGGTGAATGTAGGTGGTGAATGATGTGGAGAGCAGAAGAGGCCGTTCGACTCCGAGCAGTGATGCAGCGGTAAGATTGGCCTCCAGAATATTTCCTTGACCGATGAGGGTCAGATAGCCGACCGGAGCCATATCGAACAGGGCAAAATAACGTTCACGCGATGCCTCAAGTTCCTGCCTGGAGAGCCGCAGTTCGTTGTTTTGCATCTCAAGTTCAACCTGGTGAACCTGTAGTTCGTGAAGAAGTCGAGTGGACTCGACCGACAACATGGTTTCACGAGCGGTAGGCAGTTCAACCTGTTCAGGATGGACAAGGTCCGTTCCGGACATTTTTTCCGGGCTCCGGCTGCATATTGGCTCTGAAGCATTCTTTGTTCGTCTCATGAATCTGCCCTGTGGCTACCCGTTCGATTTTCCACTCTTTTCGGCAACTCCGCACGGCTTTCTCCGGTTGGAAATAGTCTGCCTGGTTATGCCGAGCAGGCTTGCCGCCATGCCGGGATTTCCTCCGGTGCGCCGCAACGCCTCTTCAATAAGATAGTTCTCGATTTCATGGAAGGTTGGAAAATGACCGAACAGGGCATCGATCACCTGTTCTGACAACGAGTCTGCCGCAATGCTGACAGGTACCGTAATCCGTTCACCCTGGCGGCGATCAAACGACAGATCGGTAAGATCTCCTTCGGTATGGCGCGCGACCGCATCATACACCATCGCTTTCAATTCCCTGACATTACCCGGAAAACTCAGTCCAAGCAGATGGGAGATCGCACGTACAGCGACTTTGGGCTGGTTCTTGTGATAGGACAGTGCCGCCTCGCGAAGAAAATTATCCAGCAGAAGCGGAATATCTTCACTCCGTTCTCGAAGCGAGGGAATATGGATTTCATGGGTACAGAGGCGATAGTAAAGATCCTTCCGGAACAGTTTTTCAGCTACCCGTTCCGACAGATTATGATTCGTGACGGCGATGATGCGGGCCGTTGTTTTTTTGAGCGTATCCGAGCCGACCGGATAATATTCGCCTTCCTGCAGCAATCTGAGCAGTTTGATCTGCGAACGCTCATCAAGATCGCCGATTTCATCCAGAAACAGGGTGCCGTCCGCAGCACGTGCGATCAACCCCTCCCGCACCTGATCCGCGCCGGTAAAGGCGCCCTTTTTGTGGCCGAAAAGGGTGTCGGAAAAGGTAACATCATCCAGGCCTGCCACATTCACACTGACAAACTCGCCGCTGACCCGGCTTATCTGATGAACCGCCCGCGCCATCAGTTCTTTCCCCACGCCTGTTTCTCCGGTTATCAGGATCGGTTGTGACGAGAGAGCTACTACTTCCGCGTATTGGAACAACGCCCGCATTTTACCGCTGCGGGTAATGATGGCTTCAAAGGCTGCCGGATTATCGAGGGAATCTTCCAAAAGTCGCTTTTTAAGCGACAGCAGTTCTCCCTGCATGCCGTTGATCCTGACTGCACCGTTGACACAGGCAACCAGGCGATTTGGTTCTACCGGCTTGCTCAGATAATCCAGGGCGCCCAGTTTCATGCACTCCACCGCCCTGCCAAGCTCATTGGCGCCCGATATCACGACCACCTGTATTCCGGGGTAATCGTGCCGGATCATGCCGAGCAATTCATACCCCGACAGGTGCGGCATGGCAAGATCAAGCAGAGCGAGTGCGGCGCCATGCTTCTGTAAAAACGGCAGTACCTGGCGACTGTCAGAGAGACAGTGAACATTTTTAACACCGGCTTTCTGAAGGGTAAGAGCCATCATGGTGCAGCAGGTTTCATCATCATCAACCAGCAGCACCGGAAGGTGTATCGCGGACGAATCAGCAAGCATGTTGAGACTCCCGGTTCACAGGTTTGCCGTGCGGTAGCGAGACGCGTACTGTTGTGCCTTTACCATGCTCGGACAGGATCGAAAGGTCGCCGCCATGATTGCGGATAATCCTGTCCGAGACAGTCAGGCCGATGCCGGCGCAACCATGATCCTGCCATGTGGTAAAGAAAGGTTCGGAGATGTGCGGTAAAACGGAAGCAGGTATGCCGACGCCCTCATCACTGATACAGAGCAGCACCCGGTCTGTTTCATAATCACATGATGTTGAAACAACAATTTCACATGATCTGTCGGGAAGTGAAAGAAGGGCATTCATGAGCAGATTGAGAATAACCTGCGTCATCTGCGTGGCGCAGTCAGGCGATACGGTGGGAGCATCATTCAGATTGAGCTGAAAATTGTTCGTAAAATTAGTAGCTTGATGATGAGTCATGACACAGCACTGCGAAACCAGCTGATTTAAATCCACGGATGTTTTGTCTGTAGCAGACGCCAGACCGCTGAATTCCGCCAGATGGGATACAAACTGGTCCAGCTTAAGAGTAGATTCACTGATACCTTGTACGACATGCGACATTGTTGTCAGAATCGTGTCACACTGATTCTTGAAATCGCCGCATATAAGTTCCGGATCATCATGAAGTTCCTCAACCAGACCCTGAATATCATGCAGGTAATGCCCGACAAGCGTACTCCCCAACTGTATGGAATTGATAGAGTTATTAAATGTATGGCCAAGCCCGCGCAGAAAGAACCGCTGGTTATTAAACCGGTTAAGGTTCAGTAGGTGATCAAACATGGCGGGTTGTAATAGCTGATCGTTCATAGCAACTCTAAGGATCTTCCGGAGTTAATCTCAGGCATGGGAACCGTCATTAACACTAGCACAGAAAACTCATTACGCAATTTTCTGCACATTTTTTTTGATCTGAAACAGTTTTTAGCCCTCCCCCTTGAAAACTGAGCTGACCATGATTACGTTCACTTCATTACACTTATATCCGCAGAAGGAGACGAATCAACTATGTCCAAGACCACCAAGCAGTTCCAGACCGAGGTACAGCAGTTACTTGATCTGGTGATCCACTCACTCTATTCCAACAAAGACATATTCCTGCGAGAATTGATATCCAACGCATCCGATGCCATCGACAAGGTCCGCTTTGAATCACATTCCGACGAATCGCTGCTGGAAGGCAACAGCGACTGGAAGATCAAGCTGATTCCGAACAAGGATGCCGGTACGCTGACCATCCTCGACAACGGCATCGGCATGAACATGGCTGAAGTTGAAGAGAATATCGGCACCATAGCCCGTTCCGGAACCAAAGCGTTCATGCAGAGCCTGAAAGACAAGGCCGCCAGCAACAACCCGGAATTGATCGGCCAGTTCGGCGTCGGCTTCTACGCTTCATTCATGGTTGCCGACAAGGTTACGATGGAAACCCGCAAGGGTGGAGCAGCCCTGGACGGCTGCCGCTGGGAATCAACAGGCGACGGCAGCTACACGGTTGAAGAATGCAGCCGCGAACAGCGCGGCACCGAGATTACCCTGCATCTCAAGGAAGAGTTCAAGCAGTACCTGGATGAGTGGAAGATCCGCTCGATTGTCAAAAAATATTCCGACTACATCCAGTATCCGGTAGTCATGGATATCACCCGTTCCGAGACCGTGAAAGATGCCGACGGCAAGGAAATTGAAGGTGCAGGAACCATCGACAAGACCGAAGAGCAGACCCTGAACTCGATGAAAGCCATCTGGGCCCGCGCCAAGAGCGACGTCACCGAAGAGGAATACACCGAATTCTACAAGCATATCTCCCATGACTACGATGCGCCGTTCCGCACGATTCACTTTTCCGCCGAAGGTGTCAGTGAATTCAAGGCGCTGCTCTACCTGCCGGGCAAAAAACCGTTCGACATGTTCATGAATGATCGCAAAAAAGGGCTTCAACTCTATGTTCGCCGCGTATTCATCAGCGACAAGTGCGAAGAGCTGATTCCGGACTATCTCCGCTTTGTCAATGGCGTTGTTGATTCATCCGATCTGCCGCTGAATGTGTCCCGCGAAATCCTTCAGGAAGATGTGCAGATCAAGCGTATCCAGAAAAGCCTGGTAGGAAAAATTCTCTCGACACTTTCAGAAGTTAAGGATCAGAACTTCGATGAATACGTTACATTCTGGAAAGAGTTTGGCCAGGTTATCAAGGAGGGTATGCACTTTGACTATGCCAACAAGGAGAAGCTGCAGGAACTGATCCTCTTTGAAAGTACCTCCACCGAAGCAGGCTCGTATGTTTCCCTGAAAGAGTACGTCGGTAGGATGCCGGAAGGACAGAAGGACATATTCTATATCACCGGCGCCAGCCGCGAAACACTGGAGCAGTCACCGCATCTGGAGGCGTTCCGCGCAAAAGGGTATGAAGTGCTCTTCCTGACCGATCCGGTCGATGAGTGGGTTGTGCAATCGCTGACCGAATATGACGAAAAGCACCTCAAAGCGGTTGACCGCGGCGATATCAGCCTCGATAGCGAAGAAGAAAAACAGGAAAAAGAAAAGAAACGCGAAGAAGCCCAGAAGGAGTTCAGCGACCTCATTTCCCTGATGAGTGACCGCCTGAAAGACAAGGTTAAAGAGGTACGTTTCTCCAACCGCCTGACCGATAGCGCCTGTTGCCTGGTTGCAGATGAATACGGCATGAACGCCAACATGGAGCGCATCATGAAAGCCATGAACCAGGCGGTTCCTGAATCAAAACGCATCCTGGAACTGAACCCTGACCATGCCATCCTGAAGGCAATGGCTTCCATCCACCAGAAGGATGCCTCGGCGGCGGCATTGGCTGATTACGCCGACCTGCTGTACGATCAGGCGCTGCTGACTGAAGGTTCAACGATTAAAGATCCGCTCCGTTTTACCAGACTGGTCAGTGATCTGATGGTCAAAGCGGCTCAATAGATTCAGAAAGATGTGTTGAAACAGAAACGGCCTCCGGGATAATTACCGGAGGCCGTTTTGTTGCTACTATCTGTTGATTATATTAGAAGCGGTAGCCAACGCCGATGCCGAACAGATTCGGGTTGAGGTCCAATTTATACTTTGGACCGCCAGCCGCAAGACGTATCTTTGTATCAGCATTAATATATTTGTAATCAAGGTTGAAATAGAGATTGTCTTTGATCTTAACATCAACACCAGCCTGTGCGGCCCAGCCAATGCTGTTGTCAATTTCGAAATCAGGGGCGCCTTCCACCTTGGATTTAAACGGAATTGTATAGTTCAGACCGACACCGACATAGGGGCTGATTGTTTCACCAGCCAGCGGATGGTACTTAACGGTAAGTGTAGGAGGAAGCAACCAGGTAGTGCCTACAAATTGGTCGGCAAACTTGATGTCGTGTCTTGTAACGCCGAGAATCAACTCGGTTGATACATTCTTCAGGAAAAAATATTCCAGGTCGAGCTCAGGTATAACGTCATCACTAACTGTTGCCTTTGCTCCACTGAGCTGGCTATCGAACTTTTCTGCAGGCGCAACATAGATTGCTCTCATGCGCACACCAAACTTCTTGTAATCCTCTTCTGCATGAACCATCGACGCCAACCCAAGTGACAGTGCTACTAACGTTCCTGCTACAGCAAACAAGTTTTTCTTCATTTTTGTTCTCCTTACTGCCGGTGTATTTTTGAGAGTTCCCCCTCAAATGCGAACTACTATTTGACTATTAAGGACCATTGCGATATTGAAGAGCGTGTTGGTCTTCTTATTGCTAAAAAAATGACGTATGTCAAGAAAAATATAATTTTTCTAAACAGTATTGAACAGCAGTCCAAGGTGGTGTATGAAGGATAATTAACGGGCCGGCCTTCTCGCTTATTCGTTCACTCTCAAGAGAACCTACAGCTGTTTTTGATGCGTTTGGGGATAGCCAGCCTGTTTACCCGCTGAATAGCAACAAGAAGTATCCCGTTTGCTGCCTGGGAGGATTAACGCGATGGTCATCTCACATTACGAACTGCTGGACAAACTTGAAGAGACACCTCATGCCGCCGTATACAAGGCGTACCACAAACAGAACCCCGACCGGCCGATGATCCTGAAAATCCTGAAAACGGTCACCCTGTCCGACTTCAAACAGATCCAGTTCGCGCAGAAGATCGAGCATCTCAAAGTTCTGGACCATCCTTATGTCATCACCCCCGTAGACGTTTGCATAACCGGCGATGTTCTGTTCTTCGCCCAGGACTATTTCAACGGCATCAGCCTGGATAAACTGGGGGAAACCCGTCACGGCATCACATTAAACATGTTTTTTACCATTGCCTGCGCTCTGGCCGGCATCCTCGACAAGGTGCACGAAGCCGGCATCATCCACGGCGGCATCAAGCCCCACAACATCCTCGTCAACCCCGCCACTCTTGAAATCCGGTTGATCGACTTCATCAGCACGGTGAATGTGCGCGACGTCAGTCATTTCATCTACGACCGTGCGTTTGTCAGGGATACCCTGGCCTATACTTCTCCGGAACAGACCGGTCGCATCAGCCACAGGGTTGACTTTTCCTCGGATATGTATTCCCTCGGCATCGTCTTCTATGAACTCCTGACCGGATGTTTGCCGTTTATGTCGGACGATCCCCTCGAAATGATCCACTCCCATCTGGCTCAGGAAGCCCCTGACGCTCATACGGCAAATCCGGCCGTACCCGAAATCCTGGCAAAAATCATCGCCAAACTGATGCTCAAGGAACCCGACAAACGCTATCAGAGCTGTTCCGGGCTGCTGAAGGATCTGACCCGGTGCCGTGATGAATACGCAAACGGCAGCACGATCCGGGAATTCCCGCTGGAGAGCCATGATTACACTCACCGTACCACCTTCATTTCCAGGATGGTGGGACGTGACCCGGAGTCCACGATCATCCTGTCCGAATACGAACAGGTCGCCGGCGGCACTTTCAGGGCTCTCTTCATCTCCGGCCTGTCTGGAATCGGTAAAACCAGACTAATTCAGGAACTGCAGAAACCGATCGTCAGACACCGCGGCTATTTCACCTCGGGCAAATTTGACCTGTACCAGAAAAATATTCCGTACAGCTCCCTGATTCAGGCATTCAGAAACCTGTTGCGCACCTTTCTGACCGAGAGTGACGAACGGGTGGCGCTCTGGAAAGAACGGATACTGAATGCCGTGGAGCGTAACGGCAAGGTGTTGACCGATGTTGTTCCGGAGTTGGAAATACTCATCGGACCGCAGCCCGATGTCCCTCCCCTCCCCCCGGTTGAGTCCTTGAACCGCTTCCATGACCTCTTCGACCGTTTTCTGGCCTGCCTGGCCAGTGAAGAACACCCGCTGGTCATCTTCATCGACGATCTGCAATGGTGCGACATGGC
>Ga0154471_161_pt3 | contig 17227 bp, 17 predicted proteins | sample RifGroC2_FD_115950 | JGI IMG/M metagenome (GOLD analysis project Ga0154471, IMG submission 115950) | Geobacteraceae bacterium GWC2_53_11
GTCCCGCCAGCATGATGTCGCCCACGGCAGTGATGATAATCTCTTCCGCATGCAGCGGCACTGACTGGCAGAGAAGTGTGATGATGACAAAAATGTAGGCGGGTATTGATTTCATCAGGCTCTTTTGCATTGACGTATAACGACGCAAGTGCTACTAAATACACGCTTACTACTGAAAAATAAAGGTGTTTCCCGATGCTTGACATGAAAAACATTCGTGAGAATCTTGATGAAACCGAGCGCCGTCTTCGTACCCGCGGCGGCGAATCCTATCTGGTCTGCTTTCGCGAGCTGGATGAGCGGCGCCGGACGCTGCTGAAAGAGGGAGAAACGCTTAAGGCTCTGCGCAATTCGGTTTCGGACGAGATAGGCCGAACCAAGGACAAAAGTCTGGTTCAGGACAAAATCCTTGAGATGCGTGAAGTGTCTCATAAAATCAAAGGGCTGGACGAGGAATTGGGCCGGGTTGATGAGGAGCTGAACTCGTTTCTGTTGACAGTACCCAATCTGCCCCACGTATCGACCCCGGTTGGCTCATCCGAGCAGGAAAATGTCCTCGTCAGAACATGGGGGGAGCCGCAGACACTTCCGTTTGCTGCCAAGGCTCATTGGGATCTGGGCGAAGAACTGGGTATTCTTGATTTTGAACGTGGCGCCAAGATTACCGGAGCACGGTTTACGTTGTACCGCGGTGCCGGAGCCCGGCTGGAGCGGGCATTGATCAACTTTATGCTTGATCTGCACACTGATACGCATGGCTATCAGGAGGTGTTGCCTCCGTTCATGGTCAATCGTGACTCGATGCAGGGAACCGGTCAGCTCCCCAAGTTTGAAGAGGATCTGTTCAAGCTGGTCGATCCGGAGTTTTTCCTGATACCGACCGCTGAGGTGCCGGTAACCAACATTCATCGCGGTGAAATCCTGAAAAAAAGCGAGCTGCCGATCAGTTACTGTGCCTACACCCCCTGCTTTCGTCGCGAGGCAGGTTCTTACGGCAAGGATACGCGCGGCCTGATCCGTCAACATCAGTTTAACAAGGTGGAGCTGGTCAAGTTTGTTCACCCGTCGCAGTCGGATGCCGAACTGGAAATATTGACCGGCCACGCCGAAAAGGTGCTGCAGTTGCTGGAACTTCCCTATCGTGTGATGGCGCTCTGCAGTGGCGATATCGGTTTTTCGTCTGCCAAAACCTATGATCTTGAGGTCTGGCTGCCGGGGCAGAGCTGCTACCGTGAAATATCGTCATGCAGTACGTTTGGTGATTTCCAGGCACGCCGGGCATCGATTCGCTTCCGCGAGGACGAGAAAGGTAAGCCGGAATTTGTCCATACCTTGAACGGTTCCGGTCTGGCCGTAGGACGTACGCTGGTGGCAGTCTTGGAGAACTATCAGCAGGAAGATGGCTCCGTGCTTGTTCCGGCGGCATTGCGGCCATACATGGGTGGTCTGGAGCGGATAGTCCGCTAGGGTATTGTGCGGAGGCGCGTATGTTTGGCAAAAAAAATGCGATATTACTGAGTGAAGCCGAAACCAAGATCAAACAGCAGCAGGACAAGCTGGATTGGTACCAGCGACATTACGAGAAGCAGCAAGGCTATATTGAAGAGCTCTACGATGTGGTCGGAGATCTGTCCCGGCAGCTCGGGATGGTGCTGAAAAGCGAAAATATGGAACGTCTTCAGAAGAGCCCGTTTCTGGAAGAAAACAGCAATTTTTTTCTCGATCTGTACCTGCTGTTCAGTACGCGGTTCAAAAAAGGGAAGAATGTTACCTGCTACTATGGCAAGGAGCGGGAAGAACTGCAGCGCAAATTTCAGGATAGGGATTTCAAGAACAGTAAAGTTATCCAGATGACGGAGCGCCTCACCCTTGGCAATTTACGTACTGTTTTCAAGGATGGTCTCTGGAGAAAGTCCGTTGAAGATACTTTACAGCAAATACGAAGTGAAAGAAATCTGGATTCAACTCAACAATAATTTTTCATCACGGGCTTTTTGATGACGCTTACTGTTTGAAAATCTGAAACAGGTATGCTATAAGGTTTGAATGTATGACAATGGAGAGGTGGCCGAGTGGTTTAAGGCAGCGGTCTTGAAAACCGCCGAGTGTAACAGCTCCGTGAGTTCGAATCTCACCTTCTCCGCCATATCATAAACACCGGCGGTTGGCTCACATGCTAACCGCCTTTTTTGTGGGGAAAATCTGTGCATGCCAGCGAAGCCGATGGCGGTGAACAGGGAATCCGATGGGAGGAAAAGCGATGCAGATAACAACGCCGTTTATCAAGCTGGACAGTTTTTTGAAGGCTGAAAATGCCGTTTCTTCCGGTGGCGAGGCCAAGGCTATGATTGCAGAAGGATATGTTTCCGTAAATGGCGAGGTGGAGCTTCGCCGTGGCCGTAAGCTGTATCCCGGTGACCGGGTTGTTTTTGGTAAAAGAAAGTTTGTGGTTGAAACGGCATGAATAAACCGGCTTGCCTGTGGTTCGTGATGCTGATGGTGTGTGCCCTGTCTGCAGGGGCATCGCCTGTCTCGGCCGCATACAATCTTGAGGTTCCGGCCGAGCCGTGGGACGAATACCGCCTGCAATTCAATACGTATTCCAAACACCTGCGCGCCTCGTACGACCGGGCTTTTGTTGACGATTATGAAGGAGCCATTCGTGAAGTTGACAAAGCAATCGAGTTGCTCCCCGAAGAAGGTCTCGGTTATGCTGAGCGGGGGAAATACAAGCGGATATTAAGTAATGCCGCGAGTGCCGATAATGATTTTAAAACGGCTCTGGGCCTGTTCGCTCAGGCCATTGAGCGTTATCGTCCAGGCGAGGATAAGAAAACAAAAAAAACAGCCCGAAAGTTTAATCAGGCAGATGCCGGCCGATTGGTGGCGACGCTACGCTACCAGCGGGGAGAAGCCTACTACAATTTTGAACAGTATCGGCAGGCGAATGATGACTTTGCTGCTGCGTGCCAGGCGGGAAATTCTGCCGCTTGTTCGAGAATATGGGACGTCAAGGCGATAGAGAAGCGCGGTGTTCAATGGGTCCCGCTTACAGCCCGGCAGTATTATGACCGGCGGAGAATTGAAAAACCTTCTCCCGCAACTGTCCGTGTGTGGGTCAGGCGTGAAGATCCGCAGCCGGTTCAAGCGGAAAGTGGCCCCGAAAGCTACATTCAGCAGCAGCTTGAACTCAATTGCTCAACCCATGAATTCCGATTGATAGAGGCGTCGGTCGTTTCGAACGGCAGCACGCAGCTGTCGGAAAAAGTGGCCGGGACAGGCTTCGCCAAGCCGTCCGCCGGGACTGCTCCGAGCAAGCTGATGATACTGTTTTGTCCACGTCAGAAAACCAGGAAATAGCGCCACGTGTTTCTACCTTCAAATAATTTGACTTCTTTTGCCGTTTAAAATTAGAATACCCCGCTTTTGAGTGAAAAATTCCACGCCTTTGTGCGTTGTTGAGGAGAGCTGACATGAATATGAGATTTCTTGATGCCTGTTGGGGCAAACCGGTTGACCGGACACCAGTATGGCTTATGCGTCAGGCCGGTCGTTATCTGCCCGAATACATGGCGGTTCGCTCAAAATGCACCTTTCTTGAATTGTGTAAAACACCTGAACTGGCAGCGGAAGTCAGCATACAGCCGGTTGATATCCTCGGGGTGGATGCGGCGATCATGTTTTCTGACATCCTGACACCGGTTGAACCGATGGGAATGAAGCTTGATTTTGTTCCGGGGCCGGTATTTGAAAACCCGATTCGCAGCATGGCGGATGTGGAGAAACTTCGTATCCCGCAGATGGAACAGGATGTCCCGTATGTGTTGGAAACCATCAAAATCCTCCGTCGGGAACTGGCCGGAAAGGTGCCTTTGATCGGTTTCGGCGGCGCTCCGTTTACCCTTGCCTGCTATATGGTTGAAGGAAAAGGCTCCAAGGATTTTGCCCAGATCAAGCGGATGATGTATGCGGCGCCTGAAGTTTATGCCGCCCTGATGGAAAAAATTACCACCATGAGCATGGAATATCTGAACGCACAGATTACCGCCGGTGCACAGTGCATCCAGATATTCGATACCTGGGGAGGTATTCTGTCCCCTGTTGATTACGAGCGCTACGTTCTACCGTATACTACAAGGCTGATCAATGGCCTGAACCGGATGGAAACACCGGTTATCCATTTCGTCAAAGGTTCGGGAGCCATGCTGGATAGCGTCCAGAAAGCCGGCGGTGACGTGATGGGTCTCGACTGGCACGTTAACCTGGGAGCAGCCCGCGACCTGCTCGGGCCAAAGATGGCGGTGCAGGGGAATCTGGATCCGACTACTCTGTATGCGCCTCAGAATATTATCGAGCGCGAGGTAAAGCGGGTGCTGGACGAAAACGCCGGCCGTCCCGGTCACATTTTTAATCTCGGCCACGGCATCCTGCCGACGGTTTCACCTGATAACGCCAAGTTCATGGTTGAGTGCGTCCACCGCTTGTCACAGAAATAACGAAGAGGTTTCCATGTCCGTTACCCTGAAAAACCTTGTGATCTTTGTGACTGATCTGACCAAGGCAAAATCATTTTATGTTGACCTGCTCGGGCTTCCCGTTGCCGGTCAAAGTGAGATGCTAATAGAATTCTTCCCCGGCGCCGTTACGACGCTGGGGGTTTCGCTTGCCCTGCATGAAGATGCCCGCAGTCTGGTGGGGAGACACACGGGTGTCTCTCTTAAAATTGACAACATTGCCGAGGTCTGCGAAAAACTTAACAACGGCGGCGCGCATTTTGTTGAGCCGCTGGAGTCCAGTCCGTGGGGAAAGATGGCGGTTGTACAGGATTTTGACGGAAATATGATCGCCCTGGTGGATCGTTAAGTGAACGGTGTTACCAGTGAACCACTACAGACAATTGATTGATGTGTTTGCTCCCCGCCTTGTATTCATCCTGATCCTGCTTGTCACGGCAGTAACCGTTTCTTCCGGTTTTGCCGCATCTCCCCCGCGTATGCGACCCTATACCGGAATAGGGCTGGTACTTTTTTCGCAGACGGAAAATGCCGGTCAGGACATGCAATTGCCGCTTTACGAGGAACCGGGCCTTTCACGGATCGGCATGTTGAACAGTTCGAGATTGCCGGGAAATGAATGGGTTTTCGGTGCATTGGATGCGGCCCCGCCGCTGATAGTTTCGGCACGTAGAGGTGACTGGCTGCGGGTTTATTACGATGATGCCGGCCGGGAAGCCTGGATTGAGCCCCGGAGCAAGGGACGCTTCCAGTCATGGGAACAGTTCATGAAATTACAGACCGGGCACTTGTTGCCAGGTTTACAGCCTCAGTATTACCGGCTTCAGCAGCAGCCTGACGGTAAGCCGCTCGCCACGTTGACCCCCAAACAGGTAGTGAAACTGCTGAAAGTTGAAAATGCCTGGGGGATGGTTGTGCTCGGCCAGGCCCAGATTGGCTGGCTGCGCTGGCGTGATGACGATGGCAGGCTTTTGTTGGGGTTCAGCCAGTAGCATGCCATCACACGCAAAAATCGTTGACGTACAAACGCTGGTATGATATTGACTGCCATTATGATGAACATGGCTACAGCATATGCAGGACGAGCTATTATCGCGGCGGCGCGTATTGCCGCAGCTCTGCCTCCTGCCCGCTGATTGTCATTTTTCGTTAATAGATAATTACAAGCCGTGGGCAAAAGCCCGCGGCTTTTTTATTGCGCCTTGTTCGACAAAATTACGAAGCTTATCATTCATACCGTGGAGGAGCACACATGAGAACAGAACTGGTACCACCCGGAACCGGCGAATTAACCTACGAGATCAGGAACATCGTTAATGTTGCCGAGAAGCTCCAAAAACATGGCATCAAGATCAACTGGGAAAATATCGGGGATCCGATCGTCAAGGGCGAAGTCATACCTGACTGGATGAAGGAGATCGTAGCCAAGGCTGCCATGGATAACCACTCCTGGGGGTATTGTCATACCCGCGGCGTGCTGGAAACCCGCGAGTTCATCTGCGAAAGCACCAACGGTCGCGGCGGCGCACAGATTACCCCTGACGACATCATCTTCTTCAACGGCCTGGGTGACGCAATTGCCAAAATCTACGGCTGTCTGCGTGCCGAAGCCCGCGTGCTGATGCCGTCGCCATCATATACGACCCACACACTGGGTGAGATCGGCCATGCCCATTCAGCCCCATCGCTGTTCAAACTCGACCCGGCCAACAAGTGGTATCCGGACATGGACGACCTGAAAAATCATGTGCGCTACAATCCCAACATCTGTGCCATCATGATCATCAACCCGGACAATCCGACCGGCATGGTTTATACCCGTGAGATGCTGGAGCAGATCGTCGCAGTAGCCCGTGAAAACGACCTCTTTATCATTGCCGATGAGGTCTATACCAACATCGTCTACAACGGCGAAACCACCGTGCCGATCAGCGATGTTATCGGCGATGTCCCTGCCATCTCACTGAAAGGGATCTCCAAGGAATTCCCCTGGCCCGGTTCCCGCTGCGGCTGGATCGAAGTCTACAACGGCCAGAAGGATGAGCAGTTCCGCAAATATGTCAATCTGATCCTGACCGGCAAGATGAATGAAGTCTGCTCCACCACACTTCCCCAGGCCGTCATTCCTGCAATCGCCCGGCATCCGGAATATTCCGGTTATCTGGCCCAGCGCATCGCCAGCTACGAAAAAATGAGCAACATTACCTACGATTTCCTGAGCAAAGTGCCGGCCCTGCAGGTTAACCGTACCAACGGCGCCTTCTATATGGCGGTTGCATTTAACGATGGCCTGCTTAACAACCGTCAGTCGATCCCGATTGCCAATGCCGAAGTTAAGGAGCTGGTAAACGGCCTCGTCAACCAGCCGGGCGTGTCACCGGATAAACGCTTCGTCTATCACATCCTGGCCGCCACCGGTATCTGCGTGGTGCCGCTGTCCTCGTTCTCCACGCCGTTGCAGGGCTTCCGCGTCACCCTGCTGGAAAAGGACGAAAATGAGTGCCGCCGGATTTACAGCACGCTCGCCGAGAAGATCGGGGAGTACCTGAATTCCTGATGTCCGGTTGTATCGTTAGCGCAAAAAGAGAGGGAGAGGCTGTTGAGCCTCTCCCTCTCTTTTTGTACTAATGTGATGCAACGTATCTAATCAAGCCTTCTTGTCGGTATCCTCCGACTTTGGCTTGATTTCTATTTCGTCTTTGCCGTCTGCGGCTTTTTTAAAGTTGCGGATACTTTTGCCAAGCGCTCCACCGATCTCCGGAAGCTTTCCCGCCCCGAAAACAACCAGAACTATGACCAGTATGATTATCATTTCCGGCATGCCAAAACCAAACATTGTGCCTCCTCTACTGCAAGTGTGTAGTGTACGCGACACTATCTCACTGCTGCCTGAAAAAATCAAGAGTTGCGATATGCTGTATACGTTGTCTGCAAAGAGCGGAAATGACGGTATGCGAAATAAACGCAACAAAAACAGTGTTTTGCGTATCTGGTTGTTTTCCTCATTCATTGACACTGTTTTTGGCCCATGATACAAGTATGACTTATCTTATGTGGCCGAGGGTGGTGCATGTCAAACAGCCGATATAGCAGTGTTGCAGCAATTCGCACCAAAATGGTTCTCTTGTCGCTGGTGGTTTCCGGAGTGACTGGCTGCATTGCGATTATAAGCGGGATGTCTGCGTCTGTTTTGATGGCAGTCATTGCTACGGCGCTGCTCTGCTCATTATTGTGTGCCGGGATTTTTCAGCGTCTTATGGCCGATATCAGTTCAGGGCAGCTTCGTGCCATGGTTCGCCTGCTTCCGGAAACGGATCTTTCCTCCATCCATGCGCAAGACGATGATATCAGAGCGCTTGCTTCCATGTGCGAGCTTGTGACGGATACCGTTGGAAATCAGCAGAAAGAGCGCAAGGAACTGCTGGAACGGATTTTTTCCGCGCAGGAACAACTTAAGATATCCATGCATAATTGGTCTACCGGTGATGAAAAGGAAGCCTCCAAGGTCCGGGATGCCGTTACCGCCATGGAACGGCTTAATGACGCATTTTCGATGGTTATTTCTGAGATCGGAGAACTCTCCGGGCGTACCGAGGACCGGGCATCAATATCAACCCAGATGAGCGCCACGACGGATGCCATTGCGGAAAATATCAATCAGTACTCCAATTTCGTGATCGAAACATCCAGCTCAATTGAAGAGATGGCCCGTGCAACCCGCGAAACGGCAGAAAATATTCGCGCCCTGGCTACCTCAACGGAGCAGACGGTTTTCTCAATCAATACGATCAGTCAGTCACAACATACGGTCCGCGACAATTCGGAGCGAAGCGCAACCGTGTCCGAAAGCGTACGAACCCAGGCACAACACGGGCTGCGCAGTATGGCCGCGACAATGAAAGCCATGCAGGAGATAGCCAAGAGTAACGATGAATCCTTTGAATCGATCAATCGTTTGTCGCGTCACTCCGCCCGGGTGGGCGAGTTTCTGAGCGTTATTCAGGAAGTTGTCGAGCAGACCAATCTGTTGTCTCTGAATGCCTCGATTATTGCCGCACAGGCCGGGTCCCGAGGGCGGGCATTCGCTGTTGTTGCGGAAGAGGTCCGCTCCCTGGCCCGTCGTACGTCCGCTTCGACCAAGGAAATCGAGGAACTGGTGCGCAACATTCAGAAGGAAACTTCGTATGTGCAGCGTTCTGTTACCCAGTGCAAGGACAAGGTTAAAGAGGGGGGCAAGATTTCCGGCATGGCGAATGAGGCGCTTGTAGCCATCGATAAGAGTGCTGAAGATGCCTTTAAAATGGTTTCGAGTATTGCTGCAGAGACTACGGAACAGGCTGCCAATATCCAGCGGATTACGGAAGAAGCCGAGAAAAACCTGGAACGGGTGCAGCAGGTCACCACTGCCACTGAACACCAGCAGCAGGGGAGCAACCTGATTGTCAAAAATCTTGAACATATGCGCGAACTTGCTCACCGGATCAACTCTTCGGCTCAGGAACAGGCCAAAGGGAATCGTCTGTATCTCAGGAGCGTGATGGAAGACAATGATCGTACCAAAGAGCTCAAAGACGAGGTGACGCAGCACATTACCCTGGCAAAACAGGCGGTCGAAACCGTGAAGGGAGTTGAAGCCCAGATCGCGGCAAATGCCGTTGAAAGTGTTGCAATTGTGGCGGCATTAAAACGTTTGACCGGTTTGATCGATGAATATCGTGGCGAGGAGATTCAGGAGCTTGAAGACGAGCACGTCAATTTCGAATAGACTGTTTGACTCAGAAGATACATATAAAAAAAGCCCCTTTTTCAGGGGCTTTTTTGTGTCCATGTTTGTTCGGTCAGTACTTCTGATCGGCGTAATCAACCCAGCCGCCGGCCATAACCAGCGCCTTGTCGAAGGGTGAAATTTCGAAGCTGAAGCTCTTCTGCTTGCCGCCGCCTGTCACGTTCAAGGTCTGGGCCTCAATGTCGATAGTCATGGCGGCATCTTCGTCGTCGGCGTGTGAGAAGATAATATCCAGATCGGCCTTGGGAAGCTCGATGGCAGCCATGCCGCAGTTGAACATGTTCTGGCGGAAGATGCGGGCGAACGACTCGGCAATAACCGCGGTGATGCCGTTGACTTCAAATACCCAGGGAGCATGCTCGCGGGAGGAGCCGCAGCCGAAGTTGCCACGGGACAGAATCACTTTGGCATTAAGGGTCTTTGGTCCCTTAGGGTCAAAACCGGGAAGCTTCAGATCTTCCAGGATATAGGGTTTTAAATCTTCCTTGGTGATCTCGGTCAGGTACTTGGCCGGGATGATCTCGTCGGTATTGATGTCACTGCGGTCGAGAAAGAGGACGGGGCCTCCAAAAGTTTTCATTATATCGGCTCCTTTGGTTAGAGATAGTTGCGTGGATCGGCGATCTTGCCTTCAATCGCGCTGGCTGCTGCCGTGGCCGGCGACATCAGATGCACCATGCCCCCCTTGCCCATCCGCCCCATGAAGTTGCGGTTGGTGGTGGATGCACATACTTCGCCATCAGCCAGAACGCCGTTGCTCATGCCGAGGCAGGCGCCGCAGGTCGGATTGGTGACGCAGAAACCGGCATCCATAAAGATATCAATCAGCCCTTCTTTGGTGGCGGCCTTGAACACAGCCGGAGTAGCTGGGGAAAGGATGCCGCGTACGTTCGGAGCCAGTTTGTGCCCTTTCAGAATCTGGGCGGCAATGCGCAGGTCTTCCAGGCGTCCGTTGGTGCATGAGCCGATGTAGATCTGATCAATCGGAGTCCCGGCAATTTCAGAGATGGTCTTTACCTGGTCCGGTTTGTAGCCGAAGGTTATCGTCGGCTGCAGGTTGGCGACATCGATTTCGATGGTCTGGTCGTAGTCGGCATCAGCGTCGGCGCGCCACTTGGAATATTCCGCCAGGGCGGCTCCCTTGCTGGCAAACTCGCCGCTGATGAACGGCCACAAGTAGTCGACGGTGGTCATGTCAGGCTGGCAGATCCCGGAGGTGCCGCCTGCTTCGATGGCCATGTTGCAGAGCGTCATGCGCGATTCCATGGTCATGGCCTCGACGACGGAGCCGTGGAATTCCATGACCTTGTCGGTTGCGCCGTTAACGCCGATTTTGCCGATGATGTGCAGGATGACATCCTTGGCATACACACCTTTGGGGAGTGTACCGGTGACGTTGAATTTTATGGTTTTGGGCTGACGGAAGGCACAGACACCTTTCAGGATACCTACTTCAAGGTCTGTTGTGCCGATACCGGCGGCAAAGGCTCCGAAAGCACCGTGGGTACAGGTGTGGGAGTCACCCATGATAACGGTATAGCCGGGGCGGATAAAGCCGCGCTCAGGAAAGAGGGCATGACAGACACCGTTGGCGCCGACATCAAAGAAGTCCTTGATGTCGTGACGGCGAGCCCAGTCACGCAGGATTTTTGCCTGGGTGGCTGTTTTGGTATCCTTGCTGGGGGTGACGTGGTCGATGACCGCCTTGATTTTGGTCGGATCGAAAACGCGATCCTTGCCGCGCCGGATCAGGTCGTCAATAGCGATCGGTGTGGTGATCTCGTGGCAGAGCACCGCATCCAGGCGCAACACTTTGGTGCCGGGAAAGGGTTCGTTGACGAGATGAGCATCAAAAATCTTTTCTGCGGTGGTTTTACCCATACGTTATACCTCGCTTCATGCTGTAATGATCTTCTGTATACCCTATTATTTTCACCAATAAAAGCAGTATCTGGTGATGTTGCCATCGCGAACGGAGATGGCAGGCGGATCAGGCTGCCGGTTTTTTGAGGTGGTCAACCAGAAGTTTTGCGGCGGCTGTTAATGCTTCGTAGGATCTGACGCAAATTTTCAATTCACGATGGGCCCACGGTTCATCCAGGGTGACCGGGCGGATGCGCAGCCCCTTGAAATATGGTTTGGCCGCCCCTTTGGGAACGATGCCGATGCCGAGCCCCGCTTCGACCATCAGGCAGAGGGCGTCGAAGCTGTTGACCTGAATGCGCAGTTTCGGGGTTTTGCCCAGTTCCTGGGCGGAGCGGAGGATCTGGTTGTGCAATGCGCTCCCGACCGGAAGACCGACAAAGTCAAAATCAAGGGTGTCGGCGAATGAGACCGACTTGTTTTGTGCCAGCGGATGGTCCTTGGGGGTGATGACAACCAGCTGGTCCGAATGATAGGGGAAAAATTCCAGATCCTGGTGATAGGTTCCCATGGTGATGATGCCGACATCAACGGTCCCCTCGGTCACGGATTTCATGATGGTCTCGCTGATGTCACCTTCCAGGTGCACTTGAATTCCCGGATGGAGGTCGGTGAATGATCGTATCTCGTTCGGCAGGAACTGGTTGATGGCGGAAATATTGGCCGACAGTCTGACGTGCCCGCGTACGCCGCTGGAATATTCGCTGATCTGCACATAGAGGTTGTTCATGTCGTGCAGCACTCCGCGCGCCAGCTGCAACAGGGTGATGCCCGCGTCGGTCGGCACGACACCCTTGTTTGTCCGTTGCAGCAGCCGTGTTCCGAAGCTCTCTTCAAGCTCGCTCATGCGCTTGCTGACTGCCGATGCGGCGATATGCTCGCGCTCGGCCGCCCCGGCGATAGTGCCTTCTTCGACGATGGTGACGAATAATTTAAGCGACAATGGGTCAATGATCATGCGTGCCTCACGTGGTAACGGCTCCGTAAATGGATTCATGCTATGCGTACTACACCAACGGCTTGACATCCATCAAGATATATTTAGGAACTGTTCCAACAGCTCAACCATGTGCCGTGCTCCTGATTTACAAAAAATCCGATGGCAAGCGTTCTCCGGCGTGGTATATAAGCCATCATTATATTATGAGAGGACGCTGTCATGAAGCCTGATGCGATTAAAGAACTGCTGGATTCAGTCAAGCTGGGTACCCTTGCGGTTGACGATGCGCTGGCACAGCTGCGCCAGCTCCCATTTCAGGATATCGGCTGCGCCCAGATTGATCATCATCGTCAGTTGCGGCAGGGTATGCCGGAAATGATCTTCGGTGAAGGGAAAACTGTGGAGCAGATTACTGCGATCACTGCTGCCATGGCGGAGCGCGGCAGCAATGTACTTGTTACGCGTCTGGACAAGGAGAAAGCGGGGCACGTTATGAAGATGTTTCCTGCCGCGTGCTATCATGCCGAGGCTCGCTGCCTGACGCTTGAACTGCATCCGCCGGAGCAGCGTGGCAAGGGTGCTATTCTGGTGATTTCAGCCGGGACATCAGACATTCCGGTGGCATCCGAGGCGCTGGTTACAGCCAGGTTTCTCGGCAACCAGGTTGATCATGTCTATGATGTCGGTGTGGCCGGTATTCATCGGCTGCTGGCTCGAAGAGAACAGCTGGCTGCTGCCGCGGTGATCATCGTTGTGGCCGGTATGGAGGGGGCGCTTCCCTCGGTGGTCGGCGGGCTGGTGGACAAGCCGGTCATTGCCGTTCCGACGTCGGTCGGCTATGGCGCCTCCTTCGGCGGCATAGCGGCGTTGCTGGGGATGCTCAACACCTGTGCATCCGGGGTGACTGTCGTCAATATCGACAACGGCTTTGGCGCCGCCTGTGCGGCTAGTTTGATCAACCGGGTGTGATATGGCTATTCTCTATCTTGACTGTCAGGCCGGGATTTCCGGCGACATGACCGTTGGTGCTCTGCTTGATCTGGGGGTTCCGCTGGAGCATCTCTGCTCCGAGTTGGCCAAGCTGGAACTGCCGCCAGGCTCCTATGAACTCTCAGCCAGCCGTACCGAACGGCAGCATGTGGCGGCACTGAAGTTCGATGTTACGGTAAACGACCATCATACCCATCGGCACTACGCCGGAATTGACGCCATGATTACCGGAAGCGGCCTGTCAGATCCGGTCAAGAAGACGTCGCGTGCCATCTTCCGCCGTCTGGCCGAAGCCGAGGCGTTCGTGCACGATGTCGCTGTTGAAGAGGTGCATTTCCACGAGGTCGGGGCGGTTGACTCCATCGTGGATATCGTCGGCACCGCCATCTGTCTGGACTATCTCAAGGTGGAGCATATCCATGTCTCGGCGCTGCCTCTGGGGAGCGGCTTCGTGACTACCGCCCACGGATTGCTGCCGGTACCTGCTCCGGCGACTGCTGAACTGTTGAAAGGTTTGCCTGTGCATGGCGACTGCGGGCCGGGGGAGCGGGTGACACCGACCGGCGCAGCCATTGTGGCGGCTCTCGCCAACGGATTCGGGAAACAGCCTGCGATGCTGCTGGAGAAAACAGGGTGCGGGGCAGGGGGAAAGGATTTTCCGGATTGCCCGAATATCCTGCGCGCTTTTCTGGGGAAACGTATTGAAACAGCCGGACATGACGATGAGGTGATTGTTGCGGAGTCCAATATTGACGACTCCACGCCGGAAGTTCTCGGCTATGCCATGGAGCGGCTCTTTGAAGAAGGTGCGTTGGATGTATTCTTTACGCCGATCCAGATGAAGAAAAACCGCCCCGGCGTGATGCTGTCATTTCTCTGCCATCCGCACCAGCTTGAAAGTCTGGCGGATCTGCTGCTGACCGAGACGACGGCAATCGGCCTCCGCTATTACCGGGCGGACCGAATCGTTCTGCAACGGCAGGTTGACGAGCGGGATACGGAATTCGGTCCCGCACGCTTCAAACAGGTATTTGACCGGTGCGGCAAGCTGCTGCGAACCTCTCCTGAATACGAGGATTGCCGCCGGATTGCCCGTGAACAGGGGATTTCCTGCCGGTTCGTCATGGAACGTCTGAATGATAAAGGGGCATTGGAGTCATGAGGATTTCAACGTTGAGTGTGGGCGACGAATTGATCTGCGGTCAGGTGACCGATACCAATGCCGGTACCATTGCCGCACGCCTGCTGGAGGATGGACTCAGGGTTCAGCGGCACCTTGTTGTCGGTGATAACGAAGCGGATATCATCAGCGCATTGACCGAGCTCGGGCGGATTAGTGATGCGATCATCGTCACCGGCGGGCTGGGGCCGACTGTCGATGATTTAACGTCGCGGGCGGCGGCGCGCGCCACCGGTAGACGTCTGGTGATTCATGAAGAGGCGCGCAACCATGCCCGCACAATGTCAAGTAAACTGGAAAACCTGATTGTCTGCCCGTTAAACGATAAACAGGCTATGATCCCGACCAAGTCGGCGCTGATTCCCAATCCCAACGGAACCGCCTGCGGATTTCATCTGATGCACAATGGCAGTTTTATGTTTTTTTTACCGGGTGTCCCTGCAGAGATGATCGTTATGCTTCGGGAAACGGTTATTCCGTTTGTCCTGTCACGGGTTCCGAGTAAACGGGTTATCCGCACCGTCAGCCTCAATCTGTTTGGGCCGTGCGAGGCGGAGGTCGATGAGATGTTGTTGGGCATCGCCCGCCCGGAACAGGGGCTCACGCTTGGCATCTGCGTGACGTTCCCCCGCATAAAGGTAACGCTACGGGCTGAAGCAGCCACCGATGACGGGGCCACTGACCTTCTTGTCCCTGCCGTACGCGTTATGCGGGAACGCCTGAAGGAGTACTGTTATTCCTCGGGTGATGTCAGTATGGAAGATACGGTGGCGGAGCTGTTTCGTGAGCGCTGCCTGATGCTTTCCCTGGCGGAGTCATGCAGTGGCGGTTTGATTGCCAAGCGGATTACCGATATTCCGGGTAGCTCGCGGTATTTTTGCGAAGGGTTGGTGACCTACTCGAATCACGCTAAAAAACGATTGCTGGGGGTTTCGGACGAGGTGCTGAACACTTTCGGTGCCGTCAGTTCCGAATGTGCTTCGGCAATGGCCAAGGGGGTGCGGCTCGCTTCCGACAGTGATCTCGGTCTGGCCGTTACCGGTATTGCCGGCCCTGACGGGGGAAGTGAGGATAAGCCGGCCGGCACGGTCTATATTTCGCTTGCGGCGCCGGACGGTTGCTGGACCAAGCGTTTTCAGTTCAACGGCAACCGGGATGAGGTTCGTGTCCTGACCACATGGACGGCGTTGGACTGGTTGCGCCGGTATCTTTTGAAGCGGGAATAAATGACCCTGTTCATTGCCGGCCCCATAACTTGGAATGCAAAAATAATGATCAACAACCGTCAAAACAATATGATATAATTCCGCTCTATTCGAGAACCAGATACGCAGTTAACAATTCAGGGTATCAGGCGAGAGGGGGTATAGTATGAAAAGATTTTTGTTCATGTTGTCAGGTTTGCTGATGGTGGCTGGACTTTCCGCATGTGGCGGCGGCGGATCCGGCGGCGGAAACAATAATGCACCGTCCAGCGTAAGCGGTGTGGCGGCAACCGGGGCGCCCATTGCCTATAAGAAGATCTATCTGCGGGATTCCTCAACACTGTTCAAAAACATGTCGTCTCTTACCTCGTCCAGCGGCGAATATTCATTCTCTGTTACCGGTATGACTCCGCCGTTTTTCCTGAAAACAACCGATAGTAACGGTAAGGATCTGTACTCGGTCGGCACCGGCTCCGGTACGGTCAACGTGAATCCGCTGACGAGCCTGGCTGTTGCCAATGCGGCGGGAACCGGTGACCCGCGCAAGGTGTTCATGAATATTTCAAGCCTTGGGATACCGGCCAAATTTACGCCGACCATGGTAAAGAACGCCACCGATAACATTCAGAACATGATCAAGCCCTTGACGGAGGGGTACAATCTGACCACGTTCAATCCGATCAGCGGCTCATTCAGTGCCAATTCTATTGATCCGTTTGACTGTCTGCTTGACAATATCAAAGTGAATTTCAATACATCGACCGGTAGCGTATCAATCGACGTAAAGAGCGGTTCTGCCGGCACCTGGACACCGAATGCAATTCCCCCGATGATGATTTCGGCGCCGACGATACTTCCGTCGGCCGGAACAAATATCCCGATCAGCGTCGATTTTATCCGATCGTTTCCTCTGCCGAATATACCAATGGTCGTTGCGTCCGGCGGTAAATTCAGTTTTATCGCCTTGGTCTCGAAGCTTGGGGAGTCTTTGACCTGGAGTGTGAAAGAGGCGGGCGGTGGAACAATCGTCAAAACCAGCAGCGGTTTCGGCGAATATACTGCTGAGTACACCGCACCGGCGGTAACGGCCTCCAGCCAGTATACCATCGTTGCCACTCACTCGAATGGTTCGAAAGCAGAGACGGTAATTACCGTTACGCCGACCAGTACCGGCAGCGGAACAGGCGGAGGCACTCCCGGCAGTGGAGCAACGGCGTTTATCGGCATCTGGAATCCGTCAGGCGGTATGGATCCGGCTTCGTACCAATTTACGGATACAACCGTTCAGGCCATTTTACCGACCGGCAGTGCTGCGCCGCTTAATGTGACGTATTCCGGGAATACGGCAACTGCCGTTTTTACTCCGCCATCTGTGCAGCCGGGTATGCCGATGCCGCCAATGGCGAGTGCAACATGGGTGTTCACCATCGCCGGTGACGGCACTCTGAGCATCACGGTCAATGGTATGCCGAAACCGGGAATTTATGTGAAACAGCCGTAACAGCATGATTTGATTTTTTAACCGATGGCGCCTTGTTGACCCAAGGCGCCATTTTTGTTGTGACTGACTGGTGGATACAGAGATGCGTGTCTGCACCCCTAAAGGAGCATAACATGCCGGAATTACCTGAAGTTGAAGTAACCCGTCGCCGACTGGAGCAGGGTCTGGTGGGAAGGCGATTCGCGCAG
>Ga0154471_162_pt4 | contig 16937 bp, 14 predicted proteins | sample RifGroC2_FD_115950 | JGI IMG/M metagenome (GOLD analysis project Ga0154471, IMG submission 115950) | Geobacteraceae bacterium GWC2_53_11
CAGCGACCGAGAAAAACGCCTCCATGGCATGACTGAGCGTGTTGGCCGCCGTGATGCCGACAAGTTCGTCCGGCAGGGTTTGAAGAGTATCCGGGTCAGTCAGGCTGATGTCCGGAGCGACGCAGCGGCTCATGATGCAGATTTTACGATGGTGAGTGGTATCGCCGATTATGGCAAACTGGGAGACGTCCGAACCGGTGCCGCAGGTTGTCGGGCAGAGTACCAGCGGGGGGAGGGGGCGATTAATCCGGTTCGTCCCCTCAAAGTCGCGGATATTTCCGTCGTTTGAAACAAGGATGGCAATCGCCTTGGCCGCATCCAAGGCGCTACCGCCACCAAGGCCAACTATGACGTCGGCGTCATGACGCCGATACACTTCGGCGCCACCTTCTACTTCAAAGTCTTTGGGATTGGTGGTGATCCCGTCGAAATATATACACTCCAGCCCGGCATCATTGAGGCTCCGCATGGCTTGATCGACCCAGCCTGCGCGGAGCAGTCCGTTGTCGCTGACCAGAAAAACTTTTTTTCCGCCGAGTCTGCAAGCGCAGGCGCCGACCTGACGTAAGATGCCTCTGCCGAAGATTATTTCAGGAACCTCGAATTTGTAATTATGCAGAGTATGGTCGTTGAGCAACTCCATTGTGGCTCCTGTGCCCTTTACATCAGTAACTGCCACACTTGCTGACAGGCGATAGCCGAACGGATGTTCATGTAAATTGACTGCGTTGACTCGTTTAACGATGTGCGTCTCTGTCGACGAGTTGTGGTGGTAAGCTTAAAAATACAGATTTAGTCATAATGTCAAAAAGTCTGCCAAAACATATTTGGAATTAAATGAGTAATATCAGCGTGATGCGAGTGAACTGAATGAGGGTTGTAGCTGTTTGGAGCAACAATAGTTGCACGGAAGGTGGGAGAGTGTGCAGTAAAGCCCGCTGTTCCGGTGACGGCGCCCGATATGTAGTTTATTGCAGCAGCAATGTTTGTTGCAGAAATTCATGGAGCGGGGGGGAAGAGTGGCTAAATGCTACACTGTGGAATTTTTACCCATTTCTCTCTGGAGGTAAGGAGCTCGGCGCGGAATAGGCGTAAAATTACGTTGATAGGTCATTGGCCTCTGTGGAAAAAAACCACGCAACAGAGGGTTTTGTTCTTGGTATGTGGCAAAAAGCCACATATTGATAGAGGCGTATAAAAATGTGAACTTAGTGAGCTCCGCCCTACAGAACTCTTCTAATCTGTCCCGGGCAGGATTTCAGCGCCTGCTGCCACAAGCCCACCTTCGAGCACCTTGGCGAAGATGCCTTCTTTCGGCATGACACAGTCCCCTGCCTGATAGTAGATCGCGCACCTCGTATGGCATTCCTTGCCGATCTGGGTTACCTCGAGAAGAACTGAACCGATCGATAGTTTGCTTCCGATCGGGAGCGAGACCAGGTCAATACCGGTTGTCGTAATGTTTTCAGCAAAATCGCCCGCTGAGACGGACAGTCCCATGGCACGCATCTTGTCGATGCTTTCCTGGGCAAGCAGGCTTACCTGGCGGTGCCAGTCCCCTGCATGGGCATCTCCTGCTATGCCGTGACCCGCTACAAGTTCCACGGACGGCACCGGTGTTTTTCGCTCTCCCTTATTCAGGCTGGTACAGACTGCTAGGACGGTTGCTGACATGATGGTGCTCCTTAATAAATATTGTTTGCAGCTTCAAAGCCAACCCCCCTCAATCCCCCCTTATCAGGGGGGAAGCCTTTAAGTCTCCCCTGATAAGGGGAGATTTAGAGGGGTTTTTTGTTCAGCCGCCGATGGAAGCCATGCTGAAGGCCTGATGATGGCACTCTTCCGGAGTCATCTGGTGGCGGACAGGCTTGGAATCGACAATCGCTCCCAAAGCCTGCGCGAGATGCAAATCAGAACCGCCCCTCAAGGCCGGTTTCAGATCAGACTGCGATCCGTCGAAGAGACACCCTTTGGCCATTCCCGAAGCGGTGACTCTGATCCGGTTGCATTCAGAACAGAAGTGGTGCGACACCGGGGTTATGACTCCGAGAGTGCCGGGAACGCCCGGAATGCGGAAGTTACGCGCCGGCCCGGCTGCTGCCGCCTGTTCGAGAGGGATCAGGGTGAATTGTCGGGACAGCCGCGACAGGATCTCAGTCCCCGGCACCACGTGGCGCTGCCAGTTGTGTTCCCGGATTGCCGGCATGTATTCGATGAAGCGGACCGTGGTTGCAGATGTTGATGCCAGGGCGGCAAAATCAAGGATCTCGTGGTCGTTGACCCCGCGCATGACCACCATATTGAGCTTGATCGGAAAGCCGCACTCTTGTGCAGCCTCAATGCCGGCCATGACACGTGCCAGGTCGCCGCAACGGGAAATCTGGCGAAAGGTTTCAGGTTTGAGGGAGTCAAGGCTGATGTTAAGCCGCTGTACCCCGGCTGCGCGAAGATCGGCTGCCATTTTCTCAAGCAGTACGCCGTTTGTCGTCAGTACGAGCTGCTCCAGGCCGGGAATCTCTGCCAGCTGCTGTAGAAAACCGATGATCCCCTTGCGCACCAGCGGTTCGCCGCCGGTGATACGGATTTTATCGATGCCGATGGAAACGGCTGTCCGGGCAATCCGGTACAGTTCTTCGTAGCTGAGGATGTCTCCGTGGGCACTCTTTTTAATCCCGTCTTCCGGCATGCAGTAGCTGCAGCGCAGGTTGCAGCGATCCGTAACGGAAAGCCGCAGGTAGTTGATGGTTCTGCCAATTGAGTCGAGAAGCGGCATAGTAGTACCTTTAGTGCGTAAAGTTGTGAGTTAGGGCTCCAAGCCGTACCGTTCCAGCTTGCTGTAAAGTGTTTTCCGGTCGATTTCGAGCAGTTTGGCTGCCTGGCTCTTGTTCTGCTCCACCAGTTCAAGGACCTTCATGATGTGGTCACGCTCGACCGTCCAGAGCGGCAAAGCCGTGAAGGTGGCATTGTCGCTGCGGGGTGCGGCAGCTGCCGGTGTGTACACCGTTTTTTGGGGGGCGAACGGGAACAGATCTGGAGTGATGATCGGCTCGTTGGCAAGGATGCATGCCCTCCGCATGGTGTTGCGCAGCTCCCTGACGTTGCCCGGCCACTGGTATGCGCAGAGGGAGGACATCGCTTCATCGGTGATTTCCCAGTTTCGGGAATCATTCTCATTACACTGCTGGATGAAAAACCAGGCCAGCGGAATAATGTCTTCGATGCGCTGACGCAACGGGGGGATGGCAATCGGCAGCAGGTTGATGCGGTGATACAGGTCTTCACGGAATTCGCCGCGGTTGACGCAGTCGGCCAGAATCTTGTTGGAGGCGAAGACGAAGCGGACGTTTACCCTGATGTCGTGACTTCCCCCCATCCGGCGGAAGGTGCTGGTTTCCAGGATGCGGAGCAGTTTTACCTGGACGTCGAGCGGCATTTCCGAAACCTCGTCCATGAAGAGTGTGCCGGTGTCGGCCAGTTCGAACAGGCCGGCCCGCATCTTGTTAGCGCCGGTGAAAGCCCCCTGCATATGCCCGAACAGTTCGCTTTCCGCAGTGTTGGCGTCGAATCTTCCGCAGTTGACCGTTACAAACGGTTTGCTTGCCCGGCGGCTGGCATCATGGACAGCCCTGGCGATCAGCTCCTTGCCGGTTCCGCTCTCTCCCGTGATCAGGACATGTTCATCGGTAGCCCCCCAGCGTTGCACGGTATCCAGAACTTTCTGAATTCCTGGGCTCTTGCCGATGATCCGGTTGCTTTCAAAGCGCTTGATCTCTTTTTTGAGGTTTATGTTTTCCAGGCGCAGGCGGTTCTTTTCACAGGCCTTGTCGATCAGGAGCTCGAGTTCGTCAAGCTTTATCGGCTTGGTGAGATAATCGTAGGCTCCCTGCTTGATGCATTCCACCGCCGTTTCGATTGTTCCGTGACCGGTAAACATGATGATCTCCGGAATAGTTGACTCGGCGCGCATCAGCTTGAGTGCCTCGATCCCATCCATGCCCGGCATGCGGATATCCTGGAGCACCACGTTGAATATCTCCTCGCGGTAGGCATCCAAACCCTCTTCACCACTCGATGTTGCCGTCACCTTGTACCCTGATCGGGACAGCTCCATCTGCAGAAGCTCGCGGAGCGACTTGTCGTCTTCGACAACCAGCACTTTCGTATCGTTACGCACTATTTCTGACATGCAGGCATCCTTACGGTAAATTTCGATCCTTTGCCAACCTGGCTTTCGACACTGATATCACCGCCAAGGCGTTTGATGATGTTGTACGTAATAGCCAAGCCGAGGCCAATACCCTGTCCGACGTCCTTTGTACTGAAAAACGGATCCCAGATCTGGTCGATGACATCCTTGGCAATCCCGCAGCCGGTATCCCGGATCTGAAAAACAACCATTGATTGCGGTGTCGTCCGGGTGGTTATTTCCACGACGCCGGCTCCTTGAATAGCCTGATGAGCGTTTATCAGCAGGTTCATGCAAACCTGGCGAAGTCCGGTCGGGTCTCCGATGACATCGGGGAGGTCATTCTGGAAATCGGTCCTGATCTCGACTTTTTCATAGCGGGATTTGTACCGGACCAGCTCAAGAATTTCACTTAAGACCTGATTGATGTTTACGTTGCTGAAAGAGCCGTCGGACTTGCGGCTGAAGGAAAGCAGGCAGTCAATAATTCCCTTGCAGCGGTACGATTCCCGGACGATCACCTGAAGATACTTGGGGAAATCACCCAGCCGGGGATCCTCCGCAAGCGACTGTTCATCGTTTAAGCGCCTGAGCAGAGCTTCAGCATAACCCGCTACCGACGAGAGAGGGTTGTTGATTTCGTGGGCTACGCCGGCGGCCAGAACACCTACGCTGGAGAGCTTTTCGGCTTGCATCAGCTGGAGTTCCTGAACACGCTTGTCGGTCACATCGCGCAGAAAAAGAAGGGCACGATTCTGCTCCCCCTTGCTGTCCTCAATCGGAGTGGCGGTCACGTCAAAGTAACGGGCTTTTCCCCCTGAAGGGTGGGACGTAATTGAAATTTCGACCCGTTCCCCGGACAAGGCCCGCTCGACCGGACATTCATGGGGGGCTGTCTCGACCTCGGGATGAAAAAGTTCACGGCAGCTACAGCCGGGCAGGGTTTCCTGGGGAAAATACTGCGGGCAAATGTGGTTCCGGTGCTGCACGATGCCGTTGTTGTCATACACGATGACGCCGTCGCTGATCGAATCAAACATGGCCTGAAACTCGCTGCTTTTTCTGCGCAATCCTGAGTTTGCCGCCTCAAGCTCGTGAATCTTCTGTTTGACTTCGGCGTAGAAACCGATTTTTGAACTATCGAGCCCGAGCAGGCGCTCAAGCGACGATTCATCCATCTTGGTTCTGACAGCAACCCTGTCCATCAGTACGCCCTTTCCAGAATGCGGAGAAGATCATCTTCGTCAGCTACACGGGGTGAAGTAACGATGCAGACATCCTTGAGTGCCTGACGCGCCAGTTCCGGCAGGTCCTTGCGCAGAACTCCGATACTGCGCAGGCTGCGCGGTGCTCCGCTCGCCTCCAGAAGCGAATCAAGCGTTTCCTGGACCTTTTCGCTGGCTGCGTTGATATCGCCGTTGGCGCGGTGGCCGAGTCCCCAGGCAAGTTCCTGAAGTTTTTCGGTAACAACCGGGATATCGTAGCGGATTACCTCGGGCAGCAGAATAGCGTTGACGCTGCCGTGGTTTACATCGTAGAGGCCGCCTATCGGGTGAGCTAAAGCATGAACAATGCCAAGCATTGAATTGGAAAAGGCCATGCCGGCATGCAGGCTGGCGCGTGCCAGGTCCTCCATGTCTTCCGGCTTCCGCTCGTGGACCGCGGCTGCCAGGCTCCCGGTCAGCAGGCGCAGTGACTTGATGGCGTGAACATCGGTGAGAGTGGTAGAGGCAATCGAAAAAAACGCCTCCATGGCATGGCTTAAGGCATCGGTAGCGGTCGTTCCGACAAACTCATCCGGCAGGGTTGTGAGGGTGTTCGGATCGGTCAGGCTGATATCCGGGGCGACACAGCGGCTCATGATGCAGATCTTGCGAAGGTGCACGGTGTCACTGATGATGGCAAACTGTGATACATCGGAGCCGGTGCCGCAGGTTGTCGGGCAGAGTACCAGCGGCGGGAGCGGGCGAATAATCCGGTCCGGCCCTTCAAAATCACCGATTTTTCCGCCGTTTGAAACAAGGATGGCAATCGCCTTGGCCGCATCCATGGAGCTGCCGCCACCGAGGCCGACAATCACATCGGCTCCGTGGCGCTGATATTCTTTAACCCCGTTCTCCACTTCATGATCCTTGGGATTCGGGGTGATTCCATCAAAGTAAATGAATTCAAGGCCGGCATCAAGCAGGCTCCGCATGGCCTGATCGACCCATCCTGCGTGAAACAGCCCCTTGTCGCTGACCAGAAAGACTTTTTTGCCTCCGAGCCTGCGGGCACACGCCCCAACCTGGCTCAACATGCCCCTGCCGAAAATTATTTCAGGTACCTCGAATTTGTAATTCTGCAATGTGCTGTCCCGATGCTTTTCCATTACGTACCTTTCATGCCTTCTTGCTCTCAATCTGACGCAGGCACATCATTGTCGTGACGCATGTATTACTAGCAATGCTCGTGCCTAATACATAACCAGGTTCTATAAATAAATATATTTTTCCCCATTCCTGCATCATTTTTTATCTTTCATGTCTCTGCACGTACCATTTGAATCGGAATTCGTAGCGTGGGGTTAATCTCCACGGTGTAGAACTCTACCTCATAATCATATCATATAATAATTACGGTAGGTTATAAAATTTGTCCGGTTTGTCTACACTTGTCACTGGTATAAGTCTGATGCGCTGATGTTTTATAACATGCCGATATTGCACAACAAAACCAATGTTTTATTTTTGGCACCGCAGTTGCACTGCCCACGCTGTTAATGAAAATGGACGTGGTGTGTTTGTTTTCAGGCGCACCTTCAATTTTAGTATGAGCAGGATATGGAAGCAGTGATGGGCGTAGAGGATTTGAATCTAAAGAAAGGAGTTTCAGTAGTGTTCGGCCAGAGTGTCTGGACGAAGTGCAGGTAAAACAATGTGAAGCTTCAGCGTGTAGTACGAATTCTGAATGTCGGAATAAATAAAACGAAAGAGGGAGTTACCTTATGAAGAAAAGCACAGTACTAACACTTGGACTTCTGGCAGCAGTTTCTATGGCAGCAAGCAACCCGGCACAGGCAGCATTTGAAATTGGCGGAGCAAACGGCTGGTCGCTCAGCACGGACGGAATCGTGGATTTTTTTACCACCTACACGTCGACAAGTCCCCTGCCGACCGGTGGCCGTTCATTAAGCCTGCTGAGTGTCGGGGGGAATGAATCAAAGACCGACCAGCGCTTTGGCACCGGCATCGGCTTGCTGCCGTCGGTAGTCGCTTTTAATGTCAAGGCGCCCACAACCGAAGGTGTTGACTCGACTGTCCGGGTCGGCATCTATCCGGCACTTCAGAACAAAACAAACAAAACACCTGGAACTCCCGGTACGTCAGCCAATCGTTTTGACACTTCTCCCAATATTGACTTCCGCGAATTCTTTTACACCGCCAAAGGTGCTTTCGGTGAACTGTTGGTCGGCCGCGCCCTCAACCTGTATCAGGGGAAAAATATTTTGACCGATATGACGCTCCTGTCGGCCGGCGTCGTTCCGGGAGCGGCATTCCGCGGCAACACCACGCTTGGCCATATCGGTTACGGCTATCTCTATACAAACTTCGGACCGCAGGTTCGTTATACCACTCCTGACTTCAACGGAACCAAAGTGGCGGTCTCAATTGGCGAGCCGTACGCAATAAGCGCCGACACGGCTAAAACAAACTCACCCCGCCTGGAAGCTGAAGTTTCCTATGCCAAGACCTATGGCGGCACCGCTGTGCAAGCCTGGGTCTCCGGCCTCTATCAGTCCGCAACCCGTAGCGATACGGCAGCTGCCCGTCCGGGCGCAACCAACACGGCAATCGGCGGCGCCGGCGGCGTCAGCGCCGGTTTCAGCGGCGTCAACCTCCTCGCTTCCGCCTATGGCGGCAAGGGGCTCGGCACGGTCAGTGTTCAGGACGGTGACTTCCTCGGATCTTCGTCAACCGATGCAGCAGGCAAGGAGAGGACACATTGGGGTTTCCTGACCCAGGCCACGTACGCTGTGACCCCTGTTGTTACGGCAGGAATCAATTATGGCCAATCCCGTCAGGAAGCCGGTTCGGAAGCTCCCGGCGTTTCGCCAATTAAAATCCAGGAAGCGGCAACTGCGTCCGTTACCTATAGCTTCAACAAATTCACCAAGTTCACCGGCGAATACACCTACGCCCAGAACACCTGGGATGACGGGGCAAAGCAGCATTCCAACCAGTTTGCGCTCGGCACGACCTTTTTCTGGTAACAAGTTTATCCCTACTCAGAGAGGAGAGCATCATGCCTAAGTATGTAATCGAACGTGAACTCGCAGGCGCAGGGCAATTGCAGGCTGAAACATTGCAGGCAATCTCGCAGAAGTCATGCAGCGTCCTTTCGGGGCTGGGCCCGCAAATTCAATGGGTACAGAGCTATGTGACCGACGACAAGATTTACTGCATCTATATTGCTCCCAACAAGGAGCTCGTAGTGGAACATGCCAGACAGGGCGGATTTCCCGCCAACAGTGTTGCCGAGGTCAGGACCATCATTGATCCGACTACGGCGGAATAACTGACCCTTAGCTCCCGATTCGGGACTGTAGTTCAAATTCAGGAGGATGACATGACGTTAGCTCTACTTGTTCTGATCAGTATTATGTGGATTCCGGTTGGCATGTTTTTTCTGGGTTACGGCGAAGCCAAAAGCACCGGTTTTGTCAGTGCCGTTGTGGGGATTCTCGTTGTTATCGGTGCTACCCTTCAGGCCGCTGTGTTCACCGATCCCTTTACCGCCGGACTGTTGTTCGTGTTCGGAGTTCTCTACCTGCAGACCGGTCATGCCCTTTTGACCGGCGTCACCGATTTGCGTACCGTTGGCAACGGAGCCCTGCTTGTCGGCATCGTCTGCGCCGTGTATGCCTATCTGTATGCCACCGGCGGCGGAGTGAAGCCCGACGGCAAGTCCATCATCAGCGTCGTTCCCTATCTGGCGTTCATGAATCTGACGTTTGTCGTCATCTGTTTCACCGTCACCGGTGTTACTTACGGTAAAATCAATCCCAAGGTCGCAGCTACCATGTTTATTGTCCTGACGTTCACCTGTCTTTTGACACCGGCGTTTGGTCTTATGGGGTATGGCAAGTTGCCGTTCTAGCCGACTGATTCGATACGTTACAAGGTCGTACTCGAAAGCGTGTATTTCATACTAAAGACCAGGACCCATTAGCGGCATGGCAACCGTAGCGGTAAAGCTACAGAAAACGCGATACGAGACAGGAACAGGGGCGCTTCATACAGCGCCCCTGTTTTTTATTGTGCTGCTTGTTGTTCAGACAACCACAGCAGGCGACTCCGGGTTACCGGGTTTCTTTAAGCCTTCTTTTAAACCGGCGCTTTTATAGCGTTACTCTGAAAATGAATTGAGTGATGGTCTTGTATGGAGTAGAATGTTGTTATAAATATGAGGAGAGCCGGAGACAGTCATGTCAGAAACTTTTGAACTGCGAAAATTTGTTGCTCCCGAGTTCGTATTTGGTGTGGGGGCGCGCCATCTGGTCGGACGATATGCCAAAAACCTGGGTGGTCGGAAGATTCTGGTCGTCTCCGATCCGGGAGTAGTCGCCGCTGGATGGACCAGGGATGTGACGGACAGCCTCGAAGCTGAGGGGCTCCCCTTTGCCCTGTTCACCGGGGTAACGTCCAATCCCAAGGCCGATGAGATAATGGCCGGTGTCGCGGTTTACCAGGCGGAACGGTGCAATGCGATTGTTGCCGTAGGTGGCGGCAGCCCCATCGATTGCGCCAAAGGGATTGGCATTGTCACTTCCAACGGCAGGCACATCCTGGAATTTGAAGGGGTGGACATGGTAAAGGTGCCGATGCCGCCCCTGATTTGCGTTCCGACCACCGGTGGCACCTCGGCGGATGTTTCACAGTTCGTCATCATCAGTAATCCGCTGGAAAAGGTCAAATTCGCCATCATCAGCAAGTCGGTGGTTCCCGACCTGGCGTTGATCGACCCGGAAACCCTGACCACCATGGACTCCTACCTCACGGCCTGCACCGGGCTGGATGCCCTGACCCACGCCATTGAAGCCTATGTCTCTACAGCCCGCTCCGCGATGACCGATCTGCACGCCATCGAGGCGATTCGCCTGGTTTCTTCGAGTCTCCTCCCCTCCATCGCAAACCTTGCCGACCTGGAATTGCGCACCAAGGTAATGCAGGGGAGCCTGCAGGCGGGACTGGCTTTTTCCAATGCCATCCTGGGGGCTACCCACGCCATGGCACACAGCCTGGGGGGCGCGCTTGATATCGCTCACGGCGAGTGCAACGCCATCCTGCTTGACCATGTTGTAGAATTCAATATGCCGGCGGCACCGGAGCGTTTTGAACACATTGCCGAGGCAATGGGCCTGGATCTGCGCGGCATGAACTCCGGCCAGAAAAAATCGGCCCTGCTCAATCACATCAGAGTTCTGAAAAGGGCTGCCGGCGTTTCCCGTACCTTGAACGAGCTGGGGGTAGGGAGGAGCGATATGAACTTCCTCACGAGCCATGCCCTGAAAGATCCGTGCATGGCGACCAACCCGAGAAGGGCGTCCCAGCGGGACATCGAGGTTGTGTATGAAGAATCACTCTGATTCTCCCGATCAGCTGGCTATTTTGCAGAAAAAGCTGGCCGGTTTTGGCGAATATTCCCTCCGCAAGACCTACTATCCCGAATTGCAGCAACGGCTTGAGGAGCTGAGCGAGAGTGAGGCCTTTCTCAAAAATATTGTTGACAACATTCCGGCCATGGTCTTCGTGAAAGAAGCGACGGAACTCCGTTTTGTTGCCTTTAACAAGGCCGGCGAAGAACTGTTGGGCTACTCTTGCGAAGAAGTGCTGGGCAAGAGCAACCACGACCTTTTCCCTAAAGAGCAGGCTGATTTTTTCGCCCAAAAGGATCGGGAAGTGCTTGCTCATGGTGAGCTGCTCGAAATTCCGGAAGAGGTGATTCGGACAAGGTCCGGCGAGGAGCGGATCCTGCGCACCAAGAAAATTCCGCTTTTTGACAGTGAGGGGAATGCCCGTTATCTGCTCGGCATTGCGGAAGATATTACCGATCGCAAACATCTGGAGGAGCAGCTGCTGCAGTCGCAGAAGATGGAGGCGATCGGTCAGCTGGCCGGTGGAGTAGCTCATGATTTCAACAATATTCTGATGGTAATCATGGGCTACGGCAACATGTTGAAAAATGACCTCGGTCTGGGCACTCTTCAGAAGGAAAAGCTGGAACATATCATAGAGGCTGCTGACAAAGCGGCGCAGTTGACCCGCGGCCTGCTGGCGTTCAGCCGCAAACAGGAAATGAAGACACGGGTAGTCAATCTTAACGATGTCGTGCAGCAGGTCGAGAAGTTCCTCGTCAGGATCATCGGGGAAGATGTTCACCTGACATCTCATCTCGATACGCCCGATCTGCTGGTCAAGATCGACAGCGGCCAAATCGAACAGGTGCTGGTCAACCTGGCCACCAATGCCCGTGACGCCATGCCAAAGGGAGGGACTCTGACTATTGAGACCGGACTACTGGATATCGATGAATTATTCGTACAGGTTAACGGCTATGGCGAGCCGGGCAGGTATGCCTTGGTATCGGTATCCGATACGGGTGTCGGTATGGATGAAAAGACCAAGGCCAGAATCTTTGAGCCATTCTTTACTACCAAGGAACTGGGCAAGGGGACCGGCCTCGGCATGGCGATTGTGTACGGGATCGTGAAACAGCATCACGGCTTTATCAATGTCTACAGTGAACCGCAGATCGGAACCACGTTTCGGATCTATATTCCCCTGATGGAAATGGAACTGACATCGGATGAGGAGGTCGTTACTCCGGCACCGCCAAAAGGGGGGACGGAGACGATCCTGGTGGCAGAGGACGACAGTGCAGTGCGCGCACTTGTGCAGGAAATCCTTGCCGGTTTCGGCTACGTGGTTATTGCTGCCGAGGACGGGCAGGACGCAGTCGAGAAGTTCGCGGCACACAGCACTGCGGTCAAGCTTGTTCTGATGGATATCATCATGCCGAAGAAGAACGGCAAAGAGGCTTGTTGCGAAATCAGGCAGCTCAACCCTGACGTAAAGGTGCTCTATTCCAGCGGTTATACTCTGGACATTATTCAGAGCCGCGATGTGCTTGATGAGGGAGCAGAACTCATCATGAAGCCGGTTCAGCCCCTTGAGCTGTTACGAAAGATACGGGAGCTGCTTGACCGGTGAAAACTTTCTGCTGCAACAGCTCCTGCCGGTATACAACCCTGTAGAAAATCTCCCCATTGTCAGCAGTGCTGTGACTCAGTACAAACCAAAACTGTATTAAATTGTAACAAAAACAGCATGTTGTTGAATTGGATCGCCTTTTGCGTATTACGAGGCCATAGCAACAGGTGCCTGACAAGAATCCTGTGTGAAACGATGCCATTTGAGAAGGTTGGTGGAAAAATGGGTAGTAGTACGAATGAAGTGAGAACTGATAAAACGCGGCGACCAGGATGGCCAAAGGTGGTAGACCTGGTGTTGCGAAGCGGACACATCGGGACGTCAAGCGTACTGTTTGGCGGGGTTGTCCTGGCGGTTCCGTTTACCCGGCTTTTGACCTGGCATCATCTGTCTATTGCAACGGGATGCATCCTGATCATATTCAATATCTTCAAGTCCCGGCACTGGCCGTATCAAGGACGAGGAGTCGCCGCGTGGCTGCATATCGGGCTGGTCTGGCTGGTTCATGTTCGACCGGAGTTGGTGGTGCCGTTGCTTGCTACGGCATTGTCAGTCGGCGTTGTCGGAAGTCATATGCCCGGTTTTATCAGGCACTGGTCTCTGGTCCATCGCCGGAGGATCGAATAGCATCATTTCGAAAATTGGGGCAGCTTACGACACCTTGAAAAGGAGAATCATATGTCCACAAAACGATTTCTGACCCGTATCACGACACTCGCCGCTACCCTCGCACTTCTGGTCTGGGGAACAGCAGCCATGGCCGCCTCGAAGTCGATCATTCTGGCCACCACTACCAGCACTCAGGACTCAGGGTTGTTGGATGTATTAATCCCGATTTTTGAAAAAGAATACGGCTTTCAGGTCAAGACTATTTCAGTCGGCTCCGGCCAGGCCATGAAGATGGGGGAGAGAGGGGAAGCGGATGTCTTGCTGGTCCATTCACCGGAAGCCGAGAAGAAGTTTATGGCTGAGGGTTTCGGCTCCAGTCGCCGTCTCGTGATGCACAACGACTTCGTTATCGTCGGGCCTGCCTCGGACCCGGCAAAAATCAAGGGGGGTAAAGCAGCTGACGCCCTGAGGCGCATCGCAAAGGCCGGTATCGTCTTCGCTTCCCGCGGAGATAATTCGGGTACCCATGCCAAAGAAAAAGGGCTCTGGAAAGGTGCCGCGATTAATCCGGAGGGACAGAAGTGGTATCAACAGACCGGTCTCGGCATGGGGCAGACCCTGAATGTGGCTGCTGAAAAGAAGGGATATACGCTGACGGACCGCGCTACCTATCTGTCGCTAAAAAAGGGGCTCGGGCTGGAAATCCTGGTGGAGGGCGATGGTAAGCTTCTCAATGTGTATCATGTCATCGAGCTCAACACGGTCAAGTGGCCCAAAGTAAACGCTCAGGGGGGCAAGGCGTTTGCCGATTTCATGGTTGCCAGGAAGACTCAGGATGTTATCGGCCGCTTTGGCGTAGAGAAGTTCGGCACTCCGCTCTTCTTTCCCGACGCCGGAAAGAAACCGGAATCCCTGGGACTCTGAATACCTACTCGCCTCTGTGTCTTGATTGTCGGCACTTTAGGGTGCCGACAATCTCCACATGACTACCCCTATTCCATGTCCAGCAGATCACTGACGTGATCCAGACCAGCGCAGCATTTTCACACAATTCGGCTTCCTCCGCCCGTGAACTCTCCATCTGTGCGGAAGGACTCCAGAGCCTGGTTGGCAAATTTACCCTGGCTGCCTGATGGTGTTATTTGGTTGCTGTGGGGAAAATATGGACAATCCTACCGTAATGATCAAGATTTCCATTTGTTAGCTTTGGGTGGTTTTGCCACATTGAGTAGTTTTGCCTCAATCACATCGCCCTGTTGTTGCTGTTTCCTCGTAATTGCGGGCCTCTGCCCGAGGAGGGTTTAGATAGAGGTTGCACCGCTCAATGGCCCGTTATTACTGCATTTACGCATCTATGGTCTCCGTCTGTTGGTGCATCGGTAGGCCTTAGTAATTAATTGTCAGGCCGGATAAAGTTGGTCTGGCTTTTGCTAAAAGCTATGTGTCTGACACTGATTTCTATCTGAGACACACGATATCGTGCACTTTGTAAGGTACCCTGATGAATTCAAAGAAAAAGATGATTATTTCGCAGGAAACGATGGATGTGGACTTCGTCCGCAAGGTTGAGGCTTTGTCCGATACCTCGGTCCGCCGTTGTTTCCAATGTGGTAAATGTTCCGCCGGTTGTCCCATGGCCACCTTCATGGAACACCCTCCCAACCGTGTTGTCCGCCTGCTGCAGCTCGGTCAGTGGCAGCGCATTCTGGCCGGGCGCTCCATCTGGTACTGTGCTTCGTGCGAGACCTGCTCCACCCGCTGTCCCAACAAGGTGCATCTGGCCTCTATCATGGATGCCCTGCGCAAGCTATCCTGGGATGCGGAAGGCCCTTCCAAGGAAAGCTATGTCCAGTTGGCCAACAAGCTCTTCCTGCAGAATATCCGCACCTACGGCCGTCAGTATGAAATGCGTCTGGCTGCCGTATTCAACGTCAAATCCGGACAGTTTCTCAAGGATATGATGCTCGGGCCCAAGCTGTTCGCCAAAGGCAAACTGAAAATGTTCCACAGCAAAAACAAGAACCTGGCTGAAATTGAAAAGATCTTCAGTCGGATCGAAGATATGCGCAAAAAAGGAGAAGCACTGTGAGCGATCTGAAGTACGCCTATTATCCCGGCTGCTCGCTGCACGCGTCGGCCGGTGAATATGATCTCTCCACCCGTGAGTTATTCAAAAAACTTGATATCGGCTTGACCGAAATACCTGACTGGTTTTGCTGTGGCGCTACTCCGGCTCACAATGTTGACGAACTGTTGTCGTTGTCGCTCTGTGCCAAGAATCTGGAGTTGGCGGATGCTGTCGAAGGTGATGTGGCAGTCGCCTGTGCCTCCTGCTTTTCACGCCTTAAATTCACCCAGCACATCCTTGAAGAGAACCCGGCCAAGCGCAAGCAGGTGGAACAGGCCATCGATGCTCCGGTCAAGCTGGACGGCAAGGTAAAACATCTGCTGGAAATCCTGGCCAAAGATCTTGGCCTGGAGAAACTGGCCGCCTCGGTCAATAAGCCGCTGGCCGGTCTCAAGGTCGCCTGTTACTACGGCTGCCTCCTGACCCGCCCGACCGATGTGCCGAACCTGGACTGTCCCGAAGCACCCACCATCATGGAGCGGGTCATCGAAGCTGCCGGCGCTGAAACCGTCGCCTGGAGCCATCGCCTGGAGTGCTGCGGCGCCAACTTTACTCTGTCGCGTCCCGGGGTTGTTATCCAACTGACCAATGCCATCCTTGACTCCGCCAAGGCCGCTGGCGCCGACTGCATCATGGTCGGCTGTCCGCTGTGTCACGGCAATCTGGATATCCGCCAGAAAGAAATCGAAGGAGTCTACCAGACCAGCTACAACCTGCCGGTCTTTTACCTCACCCAACTGGTCGGACTGTCCGTCGGGCTCGGCGCCGATAAACTCGGACTGGACGCCATGATCGTCAACCCGACGCCGCTATTGAAAGAAAAACAGCTTTTATAATCTGCCACGGAGACACAGAGACACAGAGGAAGTTCAAAGACGATAATAGAGGGAAAGACTGGAACAGAAAGCATGTAAGGTTTAACCCCAAAAAATGCCTTTGATTTTACCCTCAAAAAAGGTTTTGGTTTTCTCTGAGTCTCTGTGCCTCTGTGGCAAAAAAGGAATTTGTAAATGTCAAGAATTGGCGTATTTATCTGCCACTGCGGCGAGAACATCTCGCGCACTGTTGATGTGGAGCGTGTTGCGCAGGAAGTCGGCAAACTTCCCGGCGTAGCGTTTTCCACCGACTACAAATACATGTGTTCCGACCCAGGCCAGAACCTGCTTAAAAATGCCATCAAGGAGCAGAAACTTTCCCACATCGTCGTTGCTGCCTGTTCTCCCCGCATGCACGAAAAGACCTTCCGCAAAGCCGTGGAAGCCGCCGGGCTGAACCCGTTCCTGTGCGAAATGGCCAACATCCGCGAACACTGCTCCTGGGTTCACGAGAACAAAGAAGAAGCCACCCATAAAGCGATCGAAATCGTCGGCATGATGGTCGAACGGGTCAAGAAGAACCGGGTCCTCCCCGCCATCACCGTGCCGGTGACGAAACGCGCGCTGGTCATCGGCGGCGGCATCGCCGGTATTCAGGCGGCGTTGGATATTGCCGACTGCGGCCACCAAGTGGTTCTGGTCGAGAGGGAACCATCCATCGGCGGCCACATGGCCCAGTTGTCGGAAACCTTCCCGACCTTGGACTGCTCTCAATGCATCATGACCCCCAAAATGGTCGATGTTGCCAACCACCCCAACATCACCCTGCACACCTACAGTGAAATCGAACTGGTCGAAGGGTACATCGGCAACTTCCAGGTCACGATCAAAAAGAAAGCCCGCTCGGTCGATGAACACAAATGCACCGGCTGCGGCGTCTGCATGAC
>Ga0154471_166_pt2 | contig 16278 bp, 13 predicted proteins | sample RifGroC2_FD_115950 | JGI IMG/M metagenome (GOLD analysis project Ga0154471, IMG submission 115950) | Geobacteraceae bacterium GWC2_53_11
AAAAGTGGCATTCCTATCTTATATCGTAATTGAACGTCTGCGGTTGTCCGTCGCGGATAATATCGAGTTTCAGCCGGTTTTGCCCCTTGAGAGCGATGAACGACTGTAGCGCCTTGTCCGGCGAGTCCATCGGGAAATCGTTCAGCCGCAGCAGGACATCACCGTTTTTTATGCCGATCATGCCGAACACGCCGTTCGGTTTGACCTCGGACGCCCTGAACCCCTCAACCTTGCCATCCTTCTGGCTCGGCAGCAGGCGGGCATCACTCATGGCCTGTGCCGGGTTATCAAGCGCAGCATTCAGTGCGCGCTGATCAATCACATAACTGCCCGCACCCGTACTTGCCACAGCAATGCCGGGACGAGCTGTTCCCCCTGCCGGTTGACCGACCGGGGCTGCCGCAGGCGGTGTCATGGGTGTCAGCAGCTCAACTTTCTTGTTATTGATGACGATAAAAGCTCTTTCCTTGCCGACTTCAGCCAGTCGCCCGGCGTCAAAAACCATATCTCCCAGCCGGAACACCCGCTCCTCATTTTTGGTCGTATGGCGAACCAGGGCAAATGTTTCGCGGAAGGAACCGACGACGGTACCGAGCAGCATCAGTTCGGCCGGTGCTGTTGCCGGAGCGGCCGGTGCAGCCACAGTTGCATTAGTGATCGGGGTAAGCGGCCCCTGGGCCGCCTTGCCGAACAAACCGGTCGTCAGGATCGGTGCGTAAAACATGAGGTCTTCCACCCGCGCGGCTGCGGCTGCGGATCCGGCAGCAACAGCCGCCCCTTTCGGCTGCAAGGCCTTCCCAAGCCCGGTGGAAAGGCGTTCAGTGGCAATCCCCGCCAGCAGGGCGATGATAACGACTCCCAGAAGGATATTTATGATGGTAACGGTACGCGGCATAAGACCTGCAATTATGAACTATGAGTTATGAAAATTATGAGTGAAGGTCGAATAATTCATCATTCAACCTTCATAATTCATAATTGTTTTTACAGCGCAATCTCGCCGCTAAACACTTCCACCGCCGGTCCGGTCATGTAAATGTTGCCGTCATCGGCCCATTCCATTTCAAGATCACCTCCGGAAAGATGGTTGAGAATTTTTTTCTCCGTCAGTCCGTTCAGTACGCAGGCTGCCGTAACGGCGCTGGAACCGGTGCCGCAGGCCAGCGTTTCGCCTGCGCCGCGTTCCCAGGTGCGCTGGCGGATTTCGGTACGCGACATGATCTGGATAAACTCCACGTTGGTGCGGCGCGGAAACAGCGGGTTGTTTTCGATGAGCGGTCCATAGGTTGCCACCGGAAAGTTCTCCACGTCATCGACGAAAATGACGCAGTGCGGATTGCCCATGGAAGCGCAGGTAATTTTGAAAGTTTTATCAAGAACGGTCAGATCTTCCGCAACTACCTGTGCGGCAGGATCGCCGGTCATGGGTATTTCGGCACGCGTCAGGCGCGGCGGTCCCATGTTGACACGCACCTTGGCAATCTTGCCGTCAGTTCCTGGAACAAGTTGCAGGGTCAGGATACCGGCACCGGTCTCAGCGGTAATTTCGGTTTTTGCCACAACGCCGTGATCATAGGCGTATTTGGCGACACAGCGAATGCCGTTACCGCACATCTCGGATTCCGAGCCGTCAGAGTTGAACATCCTCATCCGCACATCGGCCACATCGGACGGCATGATCAGGATCAAACCATCCGAGCCGATGCCGAAGTTGCGGTTTGAAACCTGTATGGCAGTCTGGCGCGGGTCGCTGACCGTTTCCTCAAAACAGTTCACATAGACGTAGTCGTTTCCGGCACCCTGCATTTTGGTAAATTTCATCGTATTAAGATCCCTTCGTCGGTTATAAATTGACTTAGCAACATAGCAAAAATAGCTCATGGCAACAAGTAGTTTAATCTCCTTTACCCCGCACAGCACGCGATTGCCAAGTCATCGACGAAAGGGTATACTTCCGCAACTCAGCCATTCATGTAAAAGGAATTTTGTCATGATCAAATCGTTTCAAAGTATCCATCCCACCATCGCCCACTCAGCCTTCATCGCCGAAACCGCCGTTATTATCGGTGATGTTACAATAGGCGAGCAATCAAGTGTCTGGTACAACTGCGTCATTCGCGGCGACGTCAACCATATTCGTATCGGTGAACGCAGCAACGTGCAGGATCTCTCCATGCTGCACGTCACCCACAAAAAGCACGCCGACGACCCCGGTGCGCCACTGATCATCGGCGACGACGTCACCATCGGACACAGTGTAACCCTGCACGGCTGCACGCTGCACAACGGCTGTTTTGTCGGGATGCAGGCGATGGTGATGGATCATGCCGTGATCGGCGAGGGGGCACTGATAGGTGCGCGGGCACTGGTAACGGAAGGGACGATTGTGCCACCCCACACCCTCTGGGTAGGCGCACCGGCAAAATACAAACGCGATCTGACACCTGATGAGGTGGCGTGGCTGAAGAAATCGGCGGGCAATTATGAAAAATATGCGCAGATGTTTAGGGATGATGCGAGGGAAGCCGCTGAAGCTATTCATGCAATTATGTAGGGTTCCTGCTTCGACGGGGGAAGCCCGAAACCTCACGGCTGCTTACCGGCATGGCCGGTTACCGGTCACGTCGCCCTGAGTGCCTCGACAATACTCATCCTCGCCGCCCGCACCGCCGGCAGCAAGCCCCCTGCAAACCCCATCACCAGCGAAAAACAGAGCGACTTCCAGATGATCCCGAAGGTCAGGCTGAAGCTGAAGGCGAGCTCGGCAAATGTCTGCCAGTTCATGGTGGAGATCGTAGTCAGCTGCATGAATGAGGCGCAGAACACCCCCAGCAAACCTCCCGACAACCCGAGCAGCAACGACTCCAGGATGAAGGCCGCCAGAATGCTCCTCTTGCCGAAACCCAGGGCACGCAGGGTGCCGACTTCCACGACCCGGTTGGCCACAGCGGCGTACATGGTGATCATGGCGCCGATCACCGCCCCCAGTGAGAATATAACCGTCAGGGTCAGGCCGAGGATGCGCAGAAACTTGGCCATCATCTCGGACTGGTCGGCGTAGTAGCGGGTCTCCCGCTTGGCCTCCAGGGTCAGGCGCGGGTTGCTCTCGATGCTCTTCTTGACCCGCTCGAACTCTGACGAATCCCGCAGTCGGAACAGCACCGAGGAATAGACCGGCCTGCGGAAGGCTTGCATCAGCTGGTCTACGTCACCCCAGATCTCGGAGTTGAAGCCGGTGGCCCCGGCGGCAAACGTCCCCACCACGGTCCAGTCCCGCATGCCGAAACGGATCTGTTCGCCGATCCCCCCGCCCTGAAACCGTTCGGCAATGCTTTTTCCCGCAATGACTTCGTCCGAACCGGGCTTTGGCATACGCCCCGCAATCATCCTCACCTGCGGCCGGAGCGCCAGGCTGGCGTTCCCCACACCACGGATAACCACATTGGCGGGTTTCGTGGTGCCCCGCTTGGTCAGATTGATGAGAACCACCATCTCCTTGTCCAGGAGCGGCCGGCCGTCCGCTCCCGTAGCCACCTCAGGCAGGCTTTCCACGATGGCCGCCTGGCTGCGTTCTACGCCGCTCTGCACCTCGGAATTTGACGATGTGCGGATGACCACCACGTTGTCATAGGAGCCGGTCGCTACCAGGGTCTGGCGCAGTCCTTCGGCCAGCATCAGGGTTGCGGCAAAGACGAACACCACCAGCGCCATGCCAGAGGCGGTCAGGACCGTGGTCAGGCGACGGGTCCAGAGGTTGCGCAGACTGTAGGACCAGGGAATGGCCATCAGCCGATCCTCCGCAGCCCGTCGGCGATCCTGATGGTCGCTCCCCGCCAGGTGGGAAACAGCCCCGCCACCGCACCCACACAACAGGCGATCAGGAGGTCAAGGCCGACCGTGCTCAGGGAAACGCTAAAATAGGGAAAAAACTGGGCCAGTTCGCTCTCGATCCAGTGGGCGGCCGGAAAGGTGAGCAGCACCCCCAGAACCCCGCCCAGCAATGAAATGACCATGGACTCGCCGAAGATAATCGCTCCGATATGCACCGCACCGAACCCCAGCGTCTTCAGGGTGGCATACTCGGCGATCCTCTCCCGCGCCGTCATGGCCATGGTGTTGGCCGCCACCACCATGATGATGACGATCACCACATAGGAAACAATCTGGATGGCGATCATGATCGCCTCGGTCATGGAGGCAAAACCCAACTGGAAAGCCTTCTCCGTCTCGGTGAGGGTCTCCGCCAGCGAATTTTTGAAGGTCCGGTCCACTGCCTGCGCCACATCTGCCGCCACCTCGGGTTTGGCCACATTGATCATGTAGAAACCCACCTGATCGGCCCGGCGCGGTGAGCTTTTTTTGAGGGTTTCGTTCAAATAATCCCAGTGGAAAAAAAGCGCCCGCTCCTCGGTGCTCCGCTCAGCACCCCGGTAGACACCCCGCAGGACAAACTCCCACTGTCCGGGGAAGATCGTACCCCGCAGGGTAATCAGGTCACCCGGTTTCCAGCCGTACATCTCAGCCAGTTTTTTCCCGGCGATGCACCCCTTCCGGTCACGGATAAACGCTTCCTTCTGCTCCGGCGGCAGAAGGAACTCCGGATAGAGTTCCAGGAAACTCCTGGCCTCCATCGCCTCACTGGCAAAGAAATGCTTCTCGTCAATGTAGATGCCGCCAAACCAGTTGCCGTAGGAGACGCTTTTCACTCCCGGTATGCGCCGGATGCGCTCTTTGTACGAGAGAGGGAGTGGAAAGATGAGGGAGATGGCGTTGCGGGTGACCAGACGGGTGGCTGAGGAGCGCTCTACCCCCAGATACCAGAGCCCCACCAGGGTACGCAGCATGCCGAAGGCCAGGATGGCGATGGCAACACCGGCCACCGTCAGGATCGTGCGCAAACGGTGGCGGAACGCGTTGCGTATGATGAGTTTGAGGATCATGATGCCAACAGCACACCTTTTTCCAGGTGCCTGACACAATGGGCCTTATCCGCCGCACGCGGATCATGGGTCACCATGATGATGGTGGTGCCGAATTCCCTGACCAGCCGCTCCATGAGGGTCAGAATATCCTCGGCCGAGACCCGGTCCAGGTCGCCGGTCGGCTCGTCAGCCACAAGAATGGCCGGATCGCTGACGATGGCCCGGGCAATGGCAACCCGCTGCTGCTGGCCACCGGAAAGCTGGGAGGGGTAATGGTCCATACGGTCGGTCAGGTTGACCACGCCAAGGGCAAGCTCCACATGTTTGCGCCGCTCGCTGCGGGACAGCGACGTCAGCAGCAGGGGAAGCTCCACATTCTCAAAGGCAGTCAGCACCGGCATCAGGTTATAGAACTGGAAAATGAAACCGACGTTGGCGCTGCGCCACCCAGCCAGCTCCGCCTCCGACAGGGACGTGATGTCAACCCCGCCCACCCTGATCGTGCCGTTGTCCGCCGTATCGATTCCGGCGATAAGGTTGAGCAGGGTACTCTTCCCCGACCCGGACGGCCCCATCAGCGCCAGGAACTCCCCCTCGGAGATGGCAAATGATATCCCCTCCAGCACGGGAATGATCTGGCTGCCGCGCCAGTAGGACTTGGAGAGGTTATCTATTTCGACTATGGGTGATTTTTGAACGTCCATTCAAGATCCTGGTTGCCACAGAGACACAGAGACTCAGAGAAAACCGAAATAACATTCAGCTTGGAAGGAAAAAAAGCATTGAGTTCTTCATAAGTCACTGCCTTTCCTCCGTATCTCGCTTAAAGCGCCTACTTTTGGCTGTGTCTCTGTGGCAAAATAGATTTTATTTCTCCGCCGTTTTGATCCGGCTCCCATCCTTCAGCCGCTCCAGCGGTTTCAGCGCCACCTTGTCCCCGGCCTTGACTCCGGCCAGAATCTCCACCATATCGCCAATGCGGGTCCCGGCTGTTACGGGAGTTTCCACGGCACGCTCCCCCTTGACCAGATACACCACATCCCGATCGCCCCGCTTAACCACGGCGGCTGGATTGACGGCCGTCAACGGCTGTTTTTCTCCGGCCTTCACCTCCCGCTGCAGGAATGCCACCCGGGCGCTCATCTCCGGCAGTATGCGGGGATCACGTGTGTCAAAGCGGACCTTGACCAGCACGGTGGCCTTGCTGCGATCGGCGGTGGGAACGATCATATGCACCCTGCCGGTGAAACGGGTCTCGGGCAGTGCGTCAAGCTGGATCTCGCACGGCTGGCCAACCTTCACCTTTTCCAGATTGGACTCGGACACATCCGCCTCCGCCTGGAGCGAGCCCATGTCCGCCATGGTCACCACCGCAGCCTTGGCATTGACGGCAGCTCCGATAGGCGTAACGATATCCCCCACGTCCGCATCCTTGGTCAGAACCACAGCATCGAAGGGTGCGCGAATCAGGGTATAGCCGACCGCCACGTCGGCACCGGCAAGTGCCGCCCGGGCGGCATTGATCGCTGCAGCGGCACCGTCCACAGCCGCTGTTGCCTTCCGGTAGCGCGCCTCGCTGGCATCCAGATCAGCCTGGGCCACGATCCCCTGGACCACCAGCTCCCTGTTGCGATTGTAGACGAGTGTGGCATCCTTCAACTCCGCTTTAGCCTGCTCCAGTGCGGCACGGGTGCTTGCCAGATTGGCAGCAACCTGGGTCCTGGTTGCCGACACATCTTCGCTCTCCAGCCGGGCAATAACCTCACCGGCCCGGACACGACTCCCCTCTTCAACCCCGAGCCAAACCAGGCGTCCGGTCGCCTTGGCGGCGACCGCGGATTTGCGCTGGGGCACCACGTAGCCGCTGGCATTGAGCAGCGTAAATGTCTGGGAAGGATATATCAGAGAGACCGTCACCGTTTCCACCTCAACCCGCTGGGTAATGAACCACTTTGCCGCCAGACCCGCAATCAGCAGAGCCCCGGCGACCGCCAGCCACCGGACCAGCCGTGTACGGCGCCGCACCGGCCGACGGTCACCGGCACTCTTGTCAATTTTCAATCCACGCAGATCTTCATCAGCCATGTCAGTCACTCCTTATGCAATTATACCTGAACTTGCTCATTACGCATCCGGTTCCTCGACAATGAGTGTTCTTCACGGTATGATACACAACCATGAACTGGCTCTCGCACATAAACAAACAGGCTTCGCGCTTCGCCTCACTGGAATTGTTCCGCTACATCGGTCCCGGTTTTTTTGTCACGGTCGGGTTTATCGATCCGGGCAACTGGGTCACCAATGTGGCCGCCGGCTCGCAATTCGGCTACCGGCTGCTCTGGGTCGTGACGCTCTCGACCATTATCCTGATCGTGGTACAGCATAACGCCGCCCACCTCGGCATTGTCACCGGGCTCTGCCTTTCCGAGGCGGCCTCAAAATACTTCAGACCATGGCTGCGCTTCCTGATGCTCGGCAGCGCCATGCTCGCCTGTGTGGCCACCGCTCTGGCGGAACTGTTGGGTGCGGCGATCGGCCTCAACATGCTGACCGGCCTGCCTTTGATAATCGGGGCGATACTATCGGCAGGGTTTTCGGCCTGGATGCTCTTTTCAAAAAACTATCAGCGGCTTGAGAAGTGGATTATGGGCTTTGTCTCGCTCATCGGCATGGCCTTCGTCTTCGAGATCTGGCTGGCCGACGTATCGTGGGTTCAGACCTTTACCGGCTGGGTGAAACCAACGTTTCCTGTCGGTGCGTTGCCGATTATCATGGGGGTATTGGGGGCAGTCGTGATGCCGCACAATATTTTCCTGCATTCCGAGGTTATCCAAAGCCGCCAGTGGAACGCCCAGGGCGATGACGTGATCAGGAAGCAGCTCAAATACGAATTTCTGGATACCCTGACCGGGATGGGCGCAGGCTGGGCCATCAACAGCGCCATGATTATCATGGCCGCCGCGGTGTTCTATAAAAACGGGATTGTGGTAAATGAGTTACCCCAGGTTACCTTGACGCTGGAACCGATTTTCGGCAAGGCCTCGGCGGTCGTCTTTGCCCTGGGACTCCTCTTTGCCGGGCTATCATCGTCCGTCACCGCCGCCATGGCCGGCGGCAGCGTTTTTGCCGGAATCTTTATCGAACCGTTCGACATCAACGATCCCCACTCCCGCTTCGGTCTGTCAGTCACGTTGCTGGGTGCGCTGGCAGCGATCATGCTGCTCCCTGATCCCTTCAAAGGCATTCTCTGGAGCCAGATCGCTCTCTCGCTGCAGCTGCCTCTGACCATCATCCCCCTGATCCTGCTGACGTCGTCGAAAAAAGTCATGGGGGGCTATGTCAACAAGCCCTATGGCGCAACGGTACTCTGGATCGTCGGTCTGGTTGTTATCGGGCTGAATGCCGCCCTGCTGTACGATCTGGCGCGGTAACCCGCTATTTTCCCTTATGGAATCGGGCTGAAATCAACCTTGCCTGTACCGGCCGATTCTGTTATTTTCGGGCAACACAAAGACGAAAGTGACCGGCATGAAAATCACTATTTTAGGGTGCGGGACATCCACCGGAGTGCCCATGGTCGGCTGCGGCTGCCCGATATGCCTTTCGGACGATCCCAAAGACAAACGGACGCGGGCTTCGCTTCTGATCAATTATAATGATCGTGCCGTTCTGGTCGATACCTCAACAGACCTGAGGAGACAAGTACTGCAGCACCATATCAAGCGTATCGATGCCGTGCTTTTCAGTCACGCCCATGCAGACCATGTCAACGGCATTGACGATCTGCGCGGGTTTCATTTTCTTCACCGGGAAATCATTCCCTGCTTTGCAGCCCGTGCTACGCTCGATACGTTGCAAAACGGTTTCAGTTACATTTTTACCGAGCATGACGGTTCCGGATACACACCGTTACTGGTCGCCCATGAAATAAGCACCTCTTTTGAACTGTTTGGGCAGACGGTTATTCCGGTCCCACTGCAGCACGGAAAGACCTTTTCCTATGGCTACCGGATCGGAAACTTCGCCTATCTGACCGATTGCAGCGCCATTCCGGATAGTTCAATGGACCTGCTGCAGGGGCTGGATCTGTTGATCATTGATGGACTCCGCTGGACGGAGCATCCCTACCATTTCAACATTACCGGCGCCATTGCAGCTGCCCGGAAGATGGGAGCTCACCGCACCATCATGACCCATCTAACCCATGAGATCTCATATTCTGAAAACGGCAAGCTGCCGTCAGGCTTTGAGTTTGCGTATGACGGCATGGAGTTTCAACTGTAGCATCTTTGTGTTATGGCCAGGAGAAAGTGATGCATAAAGACATTCGGCTTCATGGATTGATGGGAGACCAGACAGAGTATTTTGTCATGGTTGTCGGTAATGACGCCTACCAGCGCTACTTCTTCAACATCGTCCAGGAAGAGGATCAGCTGCGCATCTTCTCCCCCGGAAACGAGATGATACTCTCGCCCGAAAGCATCAGCTATCAGGGCAATGGCGGTAATTTCTGCGAATACATGTTCGGAGTGGATCAGCCATCTTCCGACCTGGTCAAGCCGGAAATCATCAACCGGCTCGTCATGTACGGGGCGCGTTCCGACGAGGATGGCGCCGTCCGTTTCAGTGACCGCACGTCCGGCACGGAAACCTACGACACTATTTTCTTTGAGGGCAATGCCGTCTGCAACTATTTCTTTTTCGTTCACTCCAATCTGCTGTCACGTAAATTGAAAAACCAGCAGGAAGAGCTGGTAAAACAGGTCGGCAAAATCATCAAGCGCACTGAAGCGGTCGGCAGCGAGCGTGACGACATCCTCATTTCGGAGTTGTACCCGTTACTGAATGATGAAACTTCCCAGCTGTTCATCGTAAAGCTGATCAATCGCTACCACCGTGAGTATCGCGATCTGTTCCGCAGCTTTTATTTCAAGAACAAAAAAATATCCGATGAGGATTTTTCCCGTCTGGTCAACGTCGCGACCACCTATAAAATAGACCGCTACCAGCAGGAGCGCATCAGAATCGATGCCATGTACCGCAGCCCTGCCAACAAACGCATTGTTGATGAATACCGCAACATTCTCCTGGCGTGCAATACCAAGGGCGAAATCAACAATCTGGACAACGCCCGGCTGACCCGCCTCAAGACCCTCTCCGTGCGCAACAAAATACCCGGCGCCCTGTTTTACACACTGGATGAAATGCTGAAGAAAGGGCGCAATCTCCGGAGCGATCAGGAGCACGATTATATCGCCACGACCCGGGAAATTCTTGAAGGAATCTTTTTCCGGGAAATCGAGATAGAGAGTCGCATCGACCGGAATGACATGCTCAAGCTGATCCAGGCCAAGAAGAAGGCAATGGAAAACCGGGACCACTCCTTCGATCAGCTGATGCTGGATGCCAGCAAGGAGTGTGATGAAAAGATCCGGGACGGGGCTGATTCCGCGTTGCTGGACGGATTTTCCTACGTTATTACCTATCTTGATCGCTTCGACACCGTATCAAACCTGATCAGCCAACTGGCCTTCATGGAAAACGTCAGGGTCAATGAAGAGATGCTGCGGGGGCTGCTGGAGCACAAGGCCGCTTTTGACAATCTGCATGAAGATTGTTTCCAGGAGCTGTTCATCCGGGAGCTTTTTGCCAACGCGTACCTGGGAGGCTTCGGACGGCGCAAGGTGAAGACACTCATGGAGGGATTGGAGGCGATTGAATCGAGAAATTCTTCCATTGAGGAACTGCACGTACAATTGATTGAAATTGATCAGGAAGAGCGGATTGCAATCGTGCTGCTGGAACATGTCCGGGACCGCATTCGTAATTTTTACTCCAAATTCAACACAAAGTCGGACCAGGAAGCTTTGCGCCGTGAAGTTGTCGAGGAGTTGCGAACAAAGAAGCGCATCAGCACCGATATTCCGGATCATCTCTTTAGCGAAACCATCTTCACCATCAAGAAAGAGGCCATGTACCTGCACTCGCTATTGCCTCAGATCATTGCGGAACGCAATGTCGGTCTGCGGGAGGATTTTCTGGATAACTCCGGGCTTGACCGGTTCTATGTTGAGGAACTTGAGCGCGAATATTACGAGAAAAACGGACTTGATATCGAAGAACTGTACCAGATACGAAAAGGGCTCAACTGATTTCCGCGAGGTACCACATCAGTCCGGAATCAGCTCCGCCTAAAGTTTTTCCCGAATTCTGCCGATGGACAACCAACAGCGCGAATCAGTCCGGGAAGCGGAGGTTGATATGAAAATAGAAGAGCGTGTTTTAAATTACATGGCACTACTGAACGCCGACGCAACCAGAGTGGCAGCTAAACCTGAAGAACGCTCCGGGCATCCGGCTCAGGCCGAATCGGCCCCTGATCAGGTGGACCTTTCCCCGGATGCCGCCCGGCTGGCGGAAGATGAAGCGCGGCGTCAACGCCTGGACGCAATTCGTCAGCAGCTTGCTGCAGGATCGTACAATATCAGCGGCAAGGATGTTGCCGACAAAATGCTGAACCTGCTCAAAGGCTGAGAATCTCTATTTCCCCTTGACCTGACCAACCTCCCACGCTACATTCCTGCTGTGTTGATTTTCTACTCACACGAGTCACGTGTAAGTACACCTAGCAGGAGTGATTCATGCCCGCCTCACCCCGTTTCAAAGATTTTCAGACAGCAATTGCCGCCTACGGAAAAGAAAACCTCGGAGAGCTCCTGTATGCCCTGGCTTTAAACGCCACGCAATTATCAGGATGCGAGCAGATCCGCATCTATCTGGAAGACCTTACCCGCGGCACACTTGCCTGTGCCCACGCCACCGGACAGCTCGGTAAAGAACTTACCGAGACAAGCTTTCCTATTTTCTCGCACGAAATGATCGTTTCCACTGTTTTTGTCAGCCAGCAGCCGCGCGACTTCACCCTTACCGGTACCGACAAAAATCGCCTTGATTTCGAGTACGCCCGGCGGTTCAAGTTCCGCTCCAGCTTCGTCATGCCGATCGTCAATCTGGGAAAATCAATCGGCGTGCTCTGCATTGATCAGGAGCAGGCCGGGGACACGTTGAGCGTTCTGGTAAAAACAGCGCTTGCCGAGCTGGCCGACATTGTTTCCGCACCGCTTGACCAGGCCAGGATTTACCATCAGCAGGTGCGCATCGCCCGGCGTCTTGAGGAATTCAAGGCACGGGAAGCAGCGGGAATGATGGTCAGATCTGCGGTAGAACTTATCGAAAAAGTATCACTGGCATCTGTTCTGGTGCCGACTCACCAGGATGGCGTTTCCGTAACCCTGGAGAACCTTGCCAGTTTTTCTGCAGATGAAACCCTGAAAAAAATGTATGACCAACTGGGGGTACTTGACCTCCGCAAGGGAATGTCACTGATTTCCAATTATATCAATGACCAGGGGGTCATTACCGATGACCGGCTGCTGAAGCCGCTGTTCATCCCCGATCTGACGCAGCACAACCTGCAAAAACGAGCATTGACCGAATCGCTGGAACTTCGTTCACTCTATGTCGTCCCGCGCTTCAACCCGGAAACCCGCCGGATCATCTGCCTGCTTAATTACTATTCCCATGATTTATACAAGTTCAGCGATTTTGAGATGGGGCTGCTGCAAACACATGCGGAAATGGTGGAGAAGGTCATCAGCGAAGTTGGCGGCGAACATCTGGAAATCCGGGTGCTTTCTGAAATCAGCGACCTGCTGAATGAGCGAACGGAAAATTTACAGCCGTTTTTAACCAGGGTGCTTTCCAAAGCAACCGAACTGATCGGCGCCGACACCGGCAGCATTGCTGTCGTTACCGAGCGTGACGGCACACAATGGCTGGTGGTTGAGGACGAAAATGGGACCATTATCGGCGCCAAGAACAAAGAGTGGCTGAAAAAATATATCCCCCCGCTTAAAGTCGGTGGAGGCGAGCTCCCTATGGAAGAACGGAGCCTGACAGGATATGTCGCTTTCACAAAGCAGCCGCGGATTACCGCTCGTGTAGAGGCTGAACAGCAGGGAGACGGTTTTCACCGCTCAATGAGCGCTCTTTTGAAGAGTGAAATTGCGGTGCCGATTATCTGCGACGACGAAGTTATCGCCGTTATCTGCCTCAACTCTTTGCAGTATGACTATTTCCGCGAGGAGCACCGCCGCATACTGCAGATCATCGGTTCGCTGACGGCTCGTCACATATCTGATCTGCAACGGATCGAGCGGCTACAGGGTGAAGTTAACCGGCTTACCACCGATGTCGCCTACAAGGATCCGCATGTTTCCTCGTACCGTCTCGGCAACATCATCGGCAACAGTCCCAAATCGCAGGAAATCATCGATTTCATCAACACCGTTTCACCTCCTTTGTTCAACCGCATCGTCTTTTGGTCCCGCAACATTTTGCAGGAAGCGACCATCGGACTCCCCTCGATTCTGGTCACCGGTCAAACCGGTTCCGGCAAGGAGTTTTTCTTCAACAACCTCTACAACAAGCTTAATGAATTATATCGACGAGACATCAATCCCAGCGGCGAGTTGCCGGTCAAGAAAACAAATATCGCCGCTTATGCAGGAGATTTAACGTATTCGGAACTGTTCGGCCATAAAAAGGGGGCATTTACCGGAGCGTATTCAGACCGGCGCGGGATTCTGGAAGAGACTTTTGGCGGCATCGTCTTTCTGGATGAGATCGGCGATGCCGACCCGAAAACCCAGGTACAGTTACTTCGCTTCCTGGACAATGGCGGTTTTATGCGGCTGGGCGACAATACCGAGCGCTACAGCAGGGTGCTTCTGGTTGCGGCAACCAACAAGAATCTGGCCGACGAAATTGCAGGCGGGCGTTTCCGGGAGGACCTTTATCACCGTCTTTCCGAACTGTCGATCAGGCTGCCGTCCCTGAACGAACGGCGCGAAGATATTCCTGATCTTTCGGTACATTTTCTTGGCAAACTGTACCGCACCTATCGGGCCGAAAATGACACCGAAGAGAAGTCTCCCTACCTGACCAAGGATGCAAAAGACATCCTCATGCGCCACAGCTACAAGGGAAATATCCGTGAACTGCGCAGCATTCTGCTACGGGCTTTGTTCTTCAGAAGAAAGAATGTCATCACCGGCGAAGCCATCAGTGAAGCGATTGCCGGCACCGTGCGCCTGGAGGGGCACACCACGCCATCAACCACGCACAATCTTGATAAACAGCTTGCCGGAGAAATTATCGACAGGATCGCTTCGGGGGGCGATTTCTGGTCCGATCTTTATGAACCATTTACCCGCAACAACATTTCCAGAGAGACGGTACGCCTGGTAATAGACAAGGCACGCGCCGAAGCTGGCAAGACTATGCCGGCGGTAGCACGTTACCTGAAGGCCCTTACGGACGGATTGGCAAAAGACGAGGAGCAACGGCAGTTGTTCCGCTTCAAGAATTTTCTCTATAAAACAGTAAAGCTCTAGCAAAACGGGGCTATAACACAAAAAAGGCTGACGGATGATATCCGCCAGCCCTTTTTGTTTGATGGTCACTGATTTAGTAAGTTGACCAGAGTGGCGTTGTGAAGTAGTGACAGCTGATGTTAGAGCAGGTTTTTTCGCTACCAAGAGTTGCAGACGAAACACCCGGTGTTCCATTGTAGGCTGGTGCTCCACCAAACGAGAACGTAGCGTTCAATTCAACGTTTACCGTGCCGGTGTTATGATTACCAGGGGTGTTGCCATGGCAGACTCCGCATACATTTGTCCAGGTTGTTGCACCTGATGCATAACCATCAGTTGCAGGAGTAAGAGTAATAGTAGGGAAGCGCTTGGTTGTGAGCCAGGTTATATGAGCCTCGTGAGCACCTTTACCTTCAGGATTGATGCTTGGAGCGGTCGCCCAAGACCCGGCCTGATAGCCATGGCAGCTGTTACATGCTGAACCACCGGCCTGCAAAATGCCATCGATATGGTTCGGACCATTACCCTCATGGCCGTGGCATCCGGTACATGCTTGCGTATCAAAGGTCATAGCGGAATGGTCTTTCGCTGCCACAACCGGCAGAGCAGCATGGCACTTACCACAGTTAGTAACATTCTTGGCATACGGAGTTAAGTATGATGTACCGGTGAACCGCCACTCAGGAGTCGTGTCCGTACCGGCCATAACACCACCGTGGCAATAAATCGCCGAGCAGGAACCAGCCGAGTAGGCAGGAACCAAAGTACCACGGGTTGAAGGACCGGTAGTTGCATTGCCGCCCGACGTACCGATGTTCTTGGCAAGATCGCTAAAGGCCATTGTCAGACCATCAGCATGGGCGCTGCTGGCAGGCAGCGTGCCATGGCAATCAGAGCAGAGTGTCTTGCGGGTTGTATACTGATTGACAGCCCGTACGTGAGCATCATGCGCTCCATAAGGTGCTGTATCTGATACGTTGTTGGTATAAGTACCGCTGCCCGCTGCCTGAGCATAACCGGGAGCGGCCTGCCAGGCATTTGCCGTACTGTAGTTAGTCAAGGTCGGTTTACCATGGCACTTCGTACATGTTACACCAGCCACGACAGTTCCCCATGCTGGTGAAGATGCACCGTGGCATACGGTTGCTGAACAGCTTGTCCCTGCGGTACCCTTGGCTTTGTTAAGGGTTAAGTAGCCGACATTCACTACGTCGATGTTACCGTCGGCGTGACCGGTGTTCGGTGCAACAGTTGCTGTGGTACCGGTGGCATGGCAGGTGATACAGGCAACCGCATGGCCGGCAACTGTCGTATGGCTGCCGGTGGCAGGGCCGGTGGCGGTGATTGCGTTAGCACCGGCATGGCAGGCGGTACAGCCGTTGCCGGTTGATCCCCAGACGGGTGTTACTATTAAAGCAGTTGAAACAGGGCTGACGTGGCAGGAAGCGGTGGAACAGGTTACACCTGCGGTGCCCTTGGTTTTGTTGAGCGTCAAGTAGCCGACATTCGCTACGTCGATGTCGCCGTCGGCGTGACCGGTGCTCGGTGCAACAGTTGCTGTGGTATCGGCGGCATGGCAGGTGATACAGGCAACGGCATGGCCGGCGACTGTCGTATGGCTGCCGGTGGCAGGACCGTTTGCGGTGATTGCGTTAGCACCGGCATGGCAGGCAACACAACCGTTGCCGGTTGATCCCCAAGCTGGCGTTACTATTAAAGCAGTCGAAACAGGGCTGACGTGGCAGGAAGCATTGGAACAGGTTACCCCTGCGGTGCCTTTGGTTTTGTTGAGGGTTAAGTAGCCGACATTCACTACGTCGATGTTACCGTCGGCGTGACCGGTGCTCGGTGCAACAGTTGCTGTGGTACCGGTGGCATGGCAGGTGATACAGGCAACGGCGTGGCCGGCGACTGTCGTATGG
>Ga0154471_110_pt4 | contig 16029 bp, 10 predicted proteins | sample RifGroC2_FD_115950 | JGI IMG/M metagenome (GOLD analysis project Ga0154471, IMG submission 115950) | Geobacteraceae bacterium GWC2_53_11
GATACGCAACCGGTGGCGCCGCAGGAGGAGCCGGTTTGCGAACCGGATCAATCGCAGCGGTGACACGGTAGACCTGCTTGCTGAAAAAGCCGAGGAAACCTCCGGTCCGCTCTTTTTTTGTCGAAAGAATCATGGCGTCCGGACCGAGTTCAGCCTTCACCATGCGGAGCGCTTCCGGCATACTTGCCGCTTGAAAGGTTTTAACCAGCATGTAAACTTACCACCCCTAGTGACTGGATTTTGACATTCTGAGGTATCTCGTTATGGGACAGTACCGCCATGTGCGGTACAAAGCGTTCGATCAATTTCCTGACATGGCGGCGAATCGACGGCGAAGCCAGCAGCAGCGGCTGCGCGCCGCTCATGCCAAAACGCTCCGACATGCTTCTGACGGAAGCAATGATCTGCTGGGCAAGCGCCGGTTCAATAGCAAGATAACTTCCCTGGTCGGACGGCTGAATCGCTTCGGCCATCAGATCCTCAATTTCCCGGTCAATGGTCACCAGAAAGAGCGTGTCGTCTTCCAGTTTGTACTGATCCACGATAAACCTTCCCAGCCCCTGCCGCACAAACTCGGTCAACACGTCCGGGTCCTTGGTAAGCGAGGCATAATCGGCCAGACTTTCCAGAATGGTGCGCATGTCGCGTATGGACACCCCTTCCTTGAGCAGGTTCTTAACGACACGCAGAACGGTCCCCAGGTTGAGAAGGTTCGGAATAAGCTCGTCAACAACCTTGGGAGCGGTAACGGCAACATTGTCAAGCAGCTGCTGCATCTCCTGCCGTCCGACCAGTTCGTGGGAGTAGCGCTTGATGATTTCGCTTATGTGGGTAGCAACAACGGTCGTGCTGTCCACAACCGTGTAACCGTTGATCTGTGCCAGGTCGCGATCTTCGCTCCGTATCCAGACCGCCGGCAGTCCGAACACCGGCTCTTTCGTCGTCATGCCGGGCAGGTTGGCCGTTACGGCACCGGAGTCCATGGCAAGATACTGGCCGGTCAGCTCGCTCCCCCCGACCCGTGCACCGCGAATGAGCAGATTGTACTCATACGGTTTCAGCTGGAGGTTGTCATGAATGTGGATAGGAGGGACAACGAAACCCATCTTCTGGGCGGTCTGACGGCGAATGGAACGGATACGCTCCAGCAGTTCGCCATTCTGGGCGGCATCAACCATCGGCACCAGGCCGTAGCCGACTTCCAGCTCCAGAACATCCAGAGGCCGGATATTTGACGCCTGATCAATAGACTCTTCACCGGCAGTTGCTTCAGCCACGGCGGTTTCCTCGACAACCTCGGCTTTCTCGCGGGCCATTTTCCCGATCAGGAATGTTACGCCTGACAGCAGCAAAAAAGCGAAATGCGGCAAACCCGGAATAAGCGCGAACAGGAACATGACACCGGAAGCAACGAAAAAGGCCTTGGGGTAGTTCAAAAACTGCCCGGTCATTTCCTGGCCAAAGCTGTTCTCGTCGGCGGAGCGGGTCACGAGGATACCGGCGGCGGTGGAGATAATGAGGGCAGGGATCTGGGCCACCAGGCCTTCACCGATCGTCAGCAGCGTATAGTTGGTAAGCGCGTTCATGAGCGGCATCCCCTGCTGCCACACACCGATAATCAGGCCGCCGAAGATATTGATCAAAACGATCATGATGCCTGCGACCGCATCGCCGCGGACGAACTTGCTGGCACCGTCCATGGAACCATAAAAATCGGCTTCCCGCGATATTTTCATACGGCGGATCTTGGCTTCCTTGTCGGTCAGCAGTCCGGCCGAGAGATCGGCGTCAATCGCCATCTGCTTGCCCGGCATGGCATCCAGAGTGAAGCGGGCTGCAACCTCGGCAACGCGCCCGGCACCTTTGGTGATAACAACAAAGTTGATGACGACCAGAATCAGGAACAGCACCGCTCCGACGACGTAATTGCCACCAACCACGAACTGCCCGAACGCCTTGATCACCGCACCGGCGGACTCCGCACCTTCACTGCCATGCAGCAGGATCAAGCGGGTTGAGGCGATGTTCAGGGCGAGCCGGAAGAGCGTCGTTACCAGCAGCACCGAAGGAAACACAGAAAAATCGAGAGGTTGGAGCGTATAAAGACAAATCAGCAGAATTGACAGGGCTATCGTGATGTTTGCCGCGAGGAAGATATCAAGCATAAACGCCGGAAGCGGGATGATCATCAACGCAAGGATGCCGATCAGCCCCAGGGCGACATAAATATCCGAGTTTTTGCGAAAGCCGCTTAACTCTATTGCTTCAACTGAACCATTAGCCATGGGAAAGTGTCTGTCAGCCGCCTTGATGGGTGTCGTATCGAACGGCAAATTTGTGCAATTTTCATGCCGCCGCCTCCCAAGCAGCCTGCGTGCACAGCCAAACCCGCCAATAACGGCATCATTCCCACATCAGCCCGAAAAGCCACTCCACGCCGTACGCGTCAAACCATTGAACGTGTCGGATTTTTGACTCCCAAATACATCTCATTTCAACGAGCCGTCAGTATCAGTGACCGGCCTCACTTCCCCACAACTCTTTCAGCCGTTTATCACGTCCGCAACCGCTCCGGTAATATTTATAGCGGAGCGGATTTTTTTTATAGTAGTGCTGGTGGTACTCTTCAGCAGGGTAAAACTCGGCAGCCGGAACAATCTCCGTTACAATCGCCTCCCGAAACGGTTTGCTTTTTTCCAAAGCCGCTTTGGACTGCAACGCCAGCGCACGTTGCCGGTCTCCCAGATAAAAAATAGCGGCGCGATACTGATGGCCCGTGTCACAAAACTGACGATCAGCCACCGTCGGATCAATATTGTGCCAGAATACAGCCAAAAGGGACTCGTACGATATTCTGGAGCGGTCATAGACTACCTGCACCGCCTCCGCATGCCCGGTCCCTCCGGCGGAAACCTCCTTGTAGGTCGGATTCTTTTTATGCCCGCCGGTATAGCCCGATGTAACCGACACAACCCCGGGCAGCCTGTCAAAGGGCGCCTCCATGCACCAGAAGCAGCCTCCCGCAAAAACAGCTTTCTCAAGTTCCGCCGCTCCAGCCGCTCCCGTCATCAACAGTGCAATCAGCGCTACGCCAAGCAATTTACCTATTCTTTTCATAACCACCCTCCGGCCTTATTTCCCTGCAACCACAAAATCAAGAGCAGCCGAATTCATGCAGTAACGCAATCCAGTCGGCTTGGGGCCGTCGTCAAACACATGACCAAGGTGCCCGCCGCAGCGGGGGCACAACACTTCGGTTCGCCGCGAGAACAGGCTGTTATCCACAGCCGTGGCGACGTTTTCAGGTGCTATAGGAGCAAAGAAACTGGGCCACCCGGTGCCCGATTCATATTTATCTTCCGACCGGAACAGATCCAGGCCGCAACCGGCGCAGCGGTAAACGCCATGGTCATGGGTATGGGCATACTTCCCCGTACCGGCCTGCTCAGTCCCCTTTTTTCGCAGGATATTGAACTGCTCGGCCGTCAGCTGTTTTTTCCATTCCTCCTCGGATTTAACCACTCGTTCACTCATGACATACCCCTTTCTTTGGACCGAATACACTTTGACGGGCCCCGCCTTCCCGGCAACAACGGTCGCATCACGTCTGTCGGCACACCCCGGAGCAGTACACATAACAACCAGAACCGCCGCCACAATCGCCGAAAGTCCATGCATTCTCATAGCTGTCCTCCTTCTCCATCCTGACATTCATTATTTTGAATTATACCACCACTGCGTTTGCGGAGAAGAAATATTCCGGAATCATTTTTGAGGTTGAGTACAAAGCCCTTCTGAGGTATTCTTCGCCGACAAAAATGAAGGGTATGGCTCGGCGGCTGTTCGCCCTCTTTACTCTTTAACACGACAAGGAGTTACATCATGGCCAGTCTTAACAAAGTTATGCTTATCGGCAATCTGGGCAAGGATCCCGAAGTTCGTTTCACCGCATCAGGTCAGGCCGTGGCAAGCTTCTCCCTTGCCACCAGCGAAACGTACAAGGATAAATCCGGTGAGAAGGTTGAAAAAACCGAATGGCACAACATCACCCTCTGGGGCAAGCTGGCCGAAATCGCCGGGGAGTACCTGTCCAAAGGAAAAACCATCTACGTTGAAGGCCGCCTGCAAACCCGCAAGTGGCAGGACAAAAGCGGCAATGACCGCTACACAACAGAGATCGTCGGCGACAAGATGCAGATGCTGTCCGCCAAAGGCGAGCGGAGCGGTGGCGGCGAGTCCTCCTCTGCCCAGAAAAACAGCGCTTCCAGCTACGAAGAACCTCCATTCCAGGATGACGATATCCCATTTTAGCGTAGGTATGATCTAAAAGTGTAAACTAAAGGCCGGGAATCCAGTGATTTCCGGCCTTTAAGCGTTTATAATTCAAAATCATGAACCTCTCATATTCGACAATTAAATTGGCACGAACAATTGTAAACAACTACAGGATCTCTTCGAATTTTTACGGGCAAACCATTGGGTTCAAAATCAGACACCCGTAACTTTCACATGACCATCTTCATATCTATCATGCCTCCCATTCACCCCATCCAAAATTGATAACTTCGTAATGTATGGTAATTTTATCACTGTCCCTCTTTGCAAAGATTTCGGTCGACGTGCAAATAACATTGAAATGACTATGCTCCCAGCTTCAAAAAAGAGATTCCCATGGCCAACACATCGACGACCTTGCTGGCAACTTCTTTCAACTCGCTTTTTTTAAGGCGGCTGGTCATCAGTGCAGTCTTGTTCAACCTGTTGCTTATCGCATTGGCAGGCATGGCCCTGTATCAACAACTCACTCATCACAAGGACGCTGCCAAAGTCACGACCCAGAACATCTGTCAGGTTCTGGAACATGACATTCTCGGATCTATCGGGCAAGTCGATCTGGGCCTCTGCACGGTCAGGGACGAGTATGAAAAACAACTCGCCGGGAACGGCATCAACAAGCAGTCCCTGAACACGTTCATCAACCGTAACCACGGTTATCTGCCTCAGCTTGACAGCCTGCGGATTGTCGACGCAAGCGGCAAAGTCACATGCGGCACAGGAGTTGATACAAGAACTGACATAATCGTGAATGATCGTGATTACTTTGTCCGTCTTCGCGATGATCCCCGGGCAGCCCTCATTATCTCCAAACCAGTGCTGGATAAAATCTCAAAGGAATGGGTTCTCATCCTCGCCCGAAGAGTCAATCGCACTGACGGATCCTTTGCCGGTGCTGTCTACGGCGGGATACTGATCGAATCATTTCGTGAGCTGGTTTCGCCAATCCGCCTGGGCAAATCCAGCGTTATCTCGCTGCGTAACGAGAATCTGGAACTGATAGCCCGTTATCCGGCGCTCGGAGCGCTGGAAAATACAATCGGCAGGAAGCAGTCTTCGCCGGAACTTAAGAGGCTGATTGCCGAGGGACGTACCGAGGCATCGTATTTTTCACCGACCGGCGTAGACAATATTGCCCGGATGGTGTCCTGTCGCAAGATCGGCAATCATCCCATCTACATCTCAGTCGGTATTTCACGGCAGGAGTACCTTACTGACTGGTGGAATGAATTCATAAAAATTTCGCTGCTGGTGCTCGTTACGATCATCAGCACAGTGCTGCTGACCTGGACTGTTTATCGGGCCAGAAAGCGGGAAGTAGTCAGCATCAACCAGGTGATGCTGCAGGAGGAAACGTTCCGGATCGTTGCGGACAATACCCATGACTGGGAATTCTGGCTCGCACCGGATGGGAAATTCATCTATTGTTCACCGTCGTGCCGACGGGCAGCCGGCCACGATGCCGCGGAATTTTATGCCAACCGGAACCTGCTTACGAGTATTGTCCACCCTGATGACCAGTCTCTTTTCGAGGGGCACCGGCATCAGGTAAGCGAAGGGGCAACACAGGTGGAGCCCCTGGTTTTCAGGATTATCCATGCTGATGGCACTGACCACTGGATAGAGCATGTCTGCCGCCCCATTTTCAACGATGCAGGTCTGTTCAAAGGGATTCGCGGCAGCAACCGGGACATCACCGAGCGGAAGCAGATAGAGCAGGAACGCCGCTACCTTTTTGATGTTGTCGAAAGAAGTCTGAGCGAAATCTATATTATTGACTCAAAAACCCTCAAATTCAAACACGTCAACCAGGGCGCCCTCCGCAACATCCAATACACACTTGACCAAATGCAGGACATGACACCGGTTGACATTAAACCTGAGATTACCGATGAGTCTTTCCGGGACCAGATACAGCCACTGCTTGACAAACTACTGGATGTTCTGGTCTTCGAAACGGTCCATAAGCGGGCAGACGGCACGACTTATCCGGTCGAGGTACACTTACAGCTTCTGAACACGGGAACCCAGCAGGTATTTCTGGCGGTAGTCTTTGACATCACCGAGCGCAGAAAGGCAGAGGAACTGTTGCATCAGGCCAGCAGGTACAATCGTAGCCTGATTGAAGCCAGTATCGATCCTTTGGTGACAATTGGCCCGGACGGCACTATTACCGACGTCAATCAGGCTACGGTGAATGTTACCGGCGCTTCTCGCGAGGAGCTTATCGGCAGTGTTTTTTCAAACTATTTCAGCGATCCAGACAAAGCAAATGCCGGGTATAAGCAGGCGTTTCTTGATGGCACCGTGCAGGACTATTTTCTGGAGATCATGCACCGCGACGGACATCTGATTCCGGTACTGTATAACGCTTCCGTGTACCGGGACACCAACGGGAACATCGTTGGGGTGTTTGCCGGGGCACGCGACATTACCAAACGCAAGCAGACGGAAGCATATCGGGACATGGGCCGGGAAATCCTGCAGATACTCAACGAGCCGGGAAATCTGCAGAATGCAATCCAGTGCGTTCTCGACACTCTGAAGAAACGGACCGGATTCGATGCCGTAGGTATTCGGCTGCAAGAAGGGGATGATTATCCCTATTTTGCCCAGAATGGCTTCCCTGTAGATTTTTTACTGACGGAAAACTCTCTTGTCGAACGTAATGAGGATGGCGGAGTCTGCCGGGACAAGGATGGCAACATCTGCCTGGAATGTACTTGCGGTCTTGTCATTTCCGGCAAGACAGATCCGGCAAATCCGCTCTTCACCCCAGGCGGAAGCTCCTGGACAAACAATTCATTTCCGTTTCTGGATGTTCCGCCCAGCGAAGACCCGCGCTATCATCCACGCAACAACTGCATACACCAGGGCTATGCCTCTGTGGCCCTGGTACCCATCCGGAACAAGGGCACGATTGTCGGCCTGATCCAGCTTAACGATCGTCGCACAGAACAATTCACCCTCGAAATGATTGAGATTCTGGAAGGAATCGGAATCCATATCGGAACGGCGCTGATGCGCAAACAGACAGAAGACGAACTTGAGGCGGTCAACAAGGCATTGGAGCAGCGAACCAGAGAAGCCGAATCAGCGAACCGCTTCAAGAGCGAATTCCTGGCTAATATGAGTCACGAAATCCGCACACCTATGAATGCCATCTCCGGAATGGCCTACCTGGCGCTCCAAACCGATCTGGATTCGCGGCAGCGGGATTACGTGACCAAAATCCTTCACGCATCGGAATCGCTTCTGGGCGTCATCAACGACATACTTGATTTTTCCAAGATCGAGGCAGGGAAGCTGGAACTGGAGTCAATTCCCTTTGAGCTTGAGGACGTTTTCGAACATCTCGGCGCCATCAGCGGCAGCAAGGCTGAAGAGAAGGGGTTGGAAATCATCTTCTCGCTGTCGCTGAATGTGCCGCGCAGCCTTATCGGCGACCCGCTCAGACTGGGGCAGGTGCTGGGAAATCTGACCAGTAATGCCGTCAAATTCACTGAACAGGGGCAGATAGTCATTGCGGTGGAATCAGCGGGAGCGGCAGATGACGGCACGGTTTCACTGACATTTTCTGTCAGCGACACCGGCATCGGCATGAGCGAGGCACAGCTGAAGCGGGCGTTCGAAGCATTTGCGCAGGCTGATAGTTCGATTACCCGCAGATACGGCGGAACCGGACTGGGACTATCGATCGTGACAAAGCTTCTTGGCTTGATGGAATCAAGCCTGCATGTGGAGAGCGAACCGGACAAAGGAAGCCGTTTCTTTTTCACCGTCCGGATGATAACCGCAGAGGAACAGCCGCAGCAGAACGAACTCACCGCATCCGGCGAGACCAAAACACACCGCACGAAACGATGTATATCTCAGCTGGCTGAGCTGAAACAGATTCATGGCGCACGGGTCCTCGTTGTTGAGGACAGCAGCATCAATCAGCAGGTAGCGCGCGAGATCATAGAACAGGCAGGCATCAAGGTGGAGACCGCCGACAACGGGCTTAAAGCGGTCGAGGCAATTGAACGGGGTGAGCAATTTGATGCCCTGCTTATGGACATTCAAATGCCGGTGATGGATGGCTACGAAGCGACCAGACAGATCAGGCAGACCAGAAGTTTTGCAGAACTGCCGATCATAGCCATGACGGCCCACGCTTTTTCTGAAGAGCGCGATCATTGCCTGACTGCAGGAATGAACGACCACATCGCCAAACCAATCAACCCGGACATGTTGTTTTCGGTTTTGCTTAAATGGCTGCCCCCACATAAACTCGACGCTGAACCATCTGAGCAGTCCACTACCGTGAAAGCAGTCGATGTACAGACATTCCCGGAGAACCTGCCTGGAATCAGCGTTCCTTCCGTTCTCACAAGGTGCGGCGGAAACGAGTCGCTGGCACGTGAGATCATCATCAACTTCAGGGAACAAAACCGGAACACGTTACACGACCTTCGCGTTGCTATTGAAACAGGAAGCCGTGGTCAGGCAAAAACGTTGGCTCATAAAATCAAAGGAGTTGCCGGAACAATTGGTGCAATTTCTCTCTCTTCGACTATTTCCGAGCTGGAATCAGCCCTGGCAGCCAGTGATAGTGCCAGATATGGCAACTTGCTTGAGCAGATTGGGCAGCAGTTGGATGAACTGTTTGCTGCAGCTGACATCCTGGAGAACATGTGCACTGTTGAGGGCACGAGCGACGACAGGATCGAGCTTCCGGCAGACCAGCGGGAACCGCTCTTGAAAGAGCTGCATGACTTGCTGCAGAACAATTCTCTGGGCGCGCTAAAACTGTTTGAGCGGATTCAGAAAAATATCCAGCTACCTGGACGGGAAGAGATTCACAAACAGATTGCACGGCTTGATTTCAAAAAAGCCATGACAACCCTGGAGAAGGCAGCCGGATCGTATGGCATCAAACTGCACGGGAGTCGACTATGACCAGAGATAAGGCAAAATTGCTGATAGTGGACGACACGGCGACCAACATCCAGATACTGAACGAAGCTCTTGAAGGTGAGTTTGAAACCTTTTTTGCTTTGAACGGGGTAGACGCTCTGAAAACAGCACAGGCAGTTCTGCCTGATCTGATTCTGCTGGACGTCATGATGCCAGCCATGGACGGCTTTGAGGTCTGCAGCAGACTCAAAGAGGATCCGCAGCTCAAAGACATCCCGGTCATCTTTATCACTGCACTTGGCCAGCCAGAAGAGGAATCACGCGGACTGACCCTCGGCGCCGTTGATTATGTAACCAAACCCATTAATCCTGCTCTCGTTCTGCTGCGGGTGCGCAACCATCTTGAGCTGAAAAATCAGCGGGATGCTCTGGAACGGCGAACGAGAGAGCTGGAAAAAGCTCTTGCCGAAATAAAACTCCTGCAAGGGATTATCCCGATATGTGCGTCATGCAAGAAAATCCGTGATGACAAGGGATATTGGCAGCAAGTGGAAGTTTTCATCATGAATCATTCCGAAGCAGAGTTCAGCCATGGTCTCTGCCCGGCCTGTGCCGAAAAGCTCTATCCGAATCAGTACGCAAAGATGCTTCCCAAAGAGAATACATAATTTCGGCAACACCTGAAACAGAGCAGTCACTTCCGCTCAGATGCACGTGTGGAAAACATGCTTCCATATGCCATTTTTCGCGTATCGCAGCTGCTTCCCGCTGATTCACCTTGGCAGAGATTCCGGATTGCTGATAAGATGCGTGAAAATGACGTGCAGCGGAAACATCACCTCCGCCACAGTCGCAACAACCATTCAGGATTCAGCCATCAAAGATCTAGCCCGACTCATTCAGTATGTGACATCGCTCCGCTGGCGCTACGCCGGTGGAGCGGTATTTCTTCTCGCTACCAACGCTTTTGCCCTGTTGATCCCCTGGTTCATGAAGCTGGCGATTGAGGCATTGCAGCATCCGCAGGAGGCACGTTTTACTTCTTCCGCGTGCGCCCTCATCATCGCGCTCCTGGCTGCCGTACACTGCATCACCCGCATTTTCTCCCGGACGCTCATCCTCAACGCAGCCCGCATCATAGAGTACCGCATTCGCGACGACATGTTCCGCCGTCTCACCCAACTTGACCTCAGCTATTTCTCCAGCAGCCGGAGCGGGGATATCCTGTCCCGCTTTTCCAATGACCTGACCAACGTCCGCATGCTGGTCGGCTTCGGGGCCATGAGCGCCATCAACACTGTGCTGGTTTACTGCGCCGCCGTCACCATGATGATCCGCATTCACCCATGGCTCACCTTCTGGGCAATTTTCCCGTTTCCGATCATGGTTCTGATCGTCAAGAAGGTCAGCCATCGCCTTTTTCATCGTACACTCCAGGCCCAGGAGGAACTGGCGCGCCTCTCCAGCCAGGCTGAAGAGACCGTATCCGCAGTGCGACTGATCAAGTCCTACTGCCGGGAAAATTATTTTCAAGGAGAGTTTGAAAAAACCGCCGAGAGGTATCTCCGCAACAACCTGAGATTGGCACGCCTGCGAGGCTTCATCATCCCGGTCATGGCCGCAGCCACCGGGTCGGGTACCCTGATCGTGCTGTTCATGGGGGGCAAACTGGTCATCGCGGGCGTCATGACGCTGGGGGATTTTGTCGCCTTCAGCGGTTACCTGGCCATGCTGGTCTGGCCAACTGCGGTACTGGGGTGGATCCTGACTCTGGCGCAACGGGGAGCGGCTTCCATGTCACGGCTGGCGTCGATCCTGGGAGCCGAAGCCACCATTATCGCCCACCCCGATGCCCGACCGATCACCACCCTGCAGCAGGAGATCGAAGTACGCAACCTCCGTTTCAGCTATGGGGACACCCCCGTTATCAAGGGAGTCTCGTTCCGGATCCGGGCCGGAGAAACGGTCGGCATCACCGGTGAAGTCGGCAGCGGCAAAACCACCCTGTTGCGGCTGTTTTCACGGCTGCTTCCCGTCGCCGACAACATGCTGTTCGTGGATGGGCGGGACATCAACAGCATCACCACCGGCAGCCTCCGCCGTCAGATCGGCTACGTCCCTCAGGAGACCTTCCTGTTTTCGCGCACCGTTGCCGAGAATATCGGCTATGGCATTACGGAAGGGCATCCCGAGGAGAGCATACAAAAAGCCGCAGCACAGGCAGGCTTTCTGGAAGACGTGGAAGGATTTCCTGAAAAGTTTGCAACGCCGGTAGGGGAAAAGGGTGTAACACTGTCCGGCGGGCAGAAGCAGCGCCTCGCCATCGCCCGTGCTGTCGCCGGCGACCCGCCGATCCTGCTGCTGGACGATCCGCTGTCAGCGGTAGATGCCGGACGGGAAGAGGAGATTCTCAACGAACTGGGGAAATTCTATTCCGGGCGAACGGTATTGATCGTGTCCCAGCGCGTTTCAGCATTCAGAGACTGCAACCGGATCATCGTCCTGAAAGAGGGTGAAATTGCCGAACAGGGTCCTCCCGCCGAACTGCTCCAGCAGGACGGGCTGTATAGCGAGATCTGCCGCAAGCAGCAGAATGGATCATAGTATTAAGGTAAATCCGACTGCATAAGACAAAGGGCGCTTTCTTGAAGGGAGCACCCTTTGTCTTTCTGACGTTCAGAATTATTCTTATTCCTGCAATGCCATATTACTTCCCTGTGCCTGAATGGTTAGATTTCCTGGGAGGCTGTCACAGGCATAGCACCGCCCATCGCCTGATACAGCGTCATATAATTTTTGAGCCTGCTCAGTCGGATTACGGCAAGTGCCCTTTCAGCATTGCGGCGGCTTTCCTGAGCATCCAACCACGACTGTAACTCGGTTGATCCATAACGATACCGAACCTCAGCCAACTCTTCACTCTTTTTGGCTAATGCCAATGACTCTTCCAGTTGTTTGCCCTCTTCTGCATAGTTGGTGCGTGCGGACAAAGCATTTTCTACATCACTCAGAGCTGAATAGAGCGTCTGCCGAAAGTTGACCACCGCCTCCTCATAATCCGTTTTAGAAATCTCCACGTCCAGTTTCATAGTATTCCACTGGATAAACGGTAGTGTTAATCCGGCTCCCAAGACAGCATAAGGATTTTGCAGCACTTGCATCAGGCTGGTACTGCTGCTGCCAAGCATTCCGGTAAGAGAGACCGTTGGATAGTAACTGGCACGGACAGTGTCTACATTTGCCAGGTATTTCCTTAACCTCTGTTCCGCTGCCTGCAGATCAGGGCGTTGTCCAAGAAGGCTTGCAGGAATTCCGGCATTAACTGCAGGTAGTTGCTCGTCCGGTAACTTTTTACGTTCAGGTACGGCGTTTTCCGGAGACTGATCAAACAGGATCGCCAGGGAATTACGCGACTCTGTACGCGATTGCAGCAGCTGTGTCAGCTGAGCTTTCTGACTGGCAATAGTCTGCTGCGCCTGAACCTTGTCCAAGCCTGAAACTGCACCGGCTTGATGTTTTACCACTACCAGTTCCAGAACCTTCCCAGCGTTGGCAATGCTCGCCTCAACCGACGCAATCCGTTCATTCAGGTAAGCAATGGTCCAGTAGTTCGAGGCTACCGTCCCGACCAACGCCAAAGCTGTGCTTTGACGATCATACCCGGTTGCTTCGACCTCCCATTTACCGGCATCACGGGCGCTGGCCAGTTTCCCCCAGAGATCCAGTTCATAGCTTGCCGTGGCGGTGACTCCGCTTGTTTTGGTGTCCCTGCGGTTGTTAAGATCCCGATTCAGGCTGCTGGTGGCATTGGCTGAGACGGTCGGAGTCAGATTGGTATCCGTAAACCTGGCTGAGAGCTTCGCCCGTTTGAGCTTGATCGTGGCAGCCGCCAGGTTGTTGTTGATTGTGAGAGCCCGCTCGATCAACTCGCTCAGGGTCGGATCATTGAAGTCATGCCACCACTGCTCTTTCGTGGCGACAGACGAGCCGGTGACGCTTGACGCCTGCCACTGCTGCGGCAGTGACACGTCTGGTCGAGTGTACTGACTGCGCGGGAGAAGGCCGCTACATCCAGACAAGAGAAGCAGCACTGCAATCGTGAATATGTATCGGGATATTGTGCTCATTCTGAAAACCTCCGTTGCACCGCAGAGGGCGCAGAGGATCGCGGAGGAAATGCAAAAGCAAAGTCTAACTATTTTTTGGGGTTAAACCAAAAACAGATTTTGATTTTATCTTGCTCATTTTTTCCTCTGCGTCCTCTGCGGTAACTGTTTTTTATAGGATTACTCCCGTGCCAGTGCTTCAATCGGGTCGAGCCGCGCCGCGTTACGCGCCGGGAGGAAGCCGAAGACAACACCGATAATTGTAGAACAGAGAAATGCCGAGACAATGGACATAAGTGAAAACTGCATGGCGAAGCTGCTGACAAAGAGAGAGAACACCTTGCCGACTACCCAGGAGCAGACAATGCCGATCATTCCTCCCAGCAGGCAGACCAGCACCGACTCGATGAGGAACTGCTGCATGATATCTTCTTGACGTGCCCCGACCGCCATCCGGATGCCGATTTCGTGGGTTCGCTCTGTTACCGATACCAGCATGATATTCATAACACCGATGCCGCCTACGATGAGGGAGATAACAGCAATGGCTGAGATCATCAGCTTCAACGTGGTAGTGGTCTTATTGATAGTCTTCATAATGCTGTCGCTGCTGTTGGTGTAGAAATCCTTGCGTCCGTGGCGCTGTGTGAGCAATTTGGTGATGCTCTGTTCCGCGATCTGGTTGGAGATTCCGTCTTTGACCCTAACGGTGATAGAACTGAAATACTGCTGCCCCAGCAACCGATTCATGGCTGCGCTGCAGGGTATCCAGATCTCAAGGTTCGAGCTGTTTCCCATGGGGCCGTCCTTCTCCTTGGTTACGCCGATAACCCGACAGGGGAGTGTTCCAATGAAGAGAATCTTGCCGATGGGGTCTTCCGTAGTGAAAAACTTCTTGCGGGTGTTCTGGTCGATCACGGCAACCTGAGTCTGCTGTTTCACGTCATCAGCGCTGAAGGCGATACCGTCGGAAATTTCATATCCCTTGACCCGGAAGTACTGTTCACTTACGCCGTTCACCGAAGCGTTGGCGGTAAGGTTGTGGTAACGGAGCAATTGGCTTCCCCCGGTAGCAGGCGAAGCACTATCAACATACACCTGAGCCTTCAATGCCTCCAGATCGGACGGCACCAGGGTCTGGATGCTGGCGGCGTCTTCGTCCCCCCAATCCTTGCCGGGGTTGACGTCAATGACATTGGTTCCCATGGCGCTGATGTCTTTGATAACCTTCTGCTGCGCCCCCTGTCCTAACGCTACCACTGAAACAACCGAGGTAATGCCGATAATAATCCCCAGCATGGTCAGCAGAGTTCGCATACGATGTGACAACATGGCGATGAGAGCCATATTGGACGCTTCGGCAAAGCGCCCCCAGTTGGCCCTTCGACTCCGCTCAGGGACCGACTGGTGAGTTGTATCTGGTGGGTGAGCGGAGCCAAAGGGGGGGTGAGCGGAGTCGAACCCCAGGTTGGCCTGGTCCCGGATAATCATGCCGTCGCTGATCTCGATGATCCGTTCTGCATGAGCGGCAACCTGCTGGTCATGGGTGACCAGGATGATGGTATGGCCATTGGCATGCAGTTCATGAAGAACCGCCATCATCTCCTTGCCGCTTTTGCTGTCCAAAGCTCCGGTCGGTTCATCGGCCAGAATGACATCGCCGCCGTTCATCAATGCTCTGGCAATACTGACCCGCTGCTGCTGGCCGCCGGAAAGCTGGTTGGGGCGATACTCACTGCGCTCAGCCAGGCCGAGTCGCTCCAAAAGCATGCCGGCACGTTCCTGCCGGGCATGCTTTTTCACCCCGGCATAGATCGCCGGTATTTCAGTATTCTGGGTTGCCGTGAGGTGCGGCAGCAGGTGATAACGCTGGAAGATAAACCCGAAGTAGTCCCGTCGCAGCCTGGCCAGGTCATCATTTGACAGGCTGCCGGTCTCCCGGCCATCAATCCGGTAGCTCCCTTCACTGGGGCGGTCCAGGCAGCCGAGAATATTCATCAGGGTGGACTTACCCGAACCGGATGCGCCGATAATGGCCACCATCTCGCCGGCATTGATGGTGAGGTCGATCCCTTTGAGGACGTCTACCTGCTGATCCCCCGTGGAGAAGCGGCGCACCAGGCCCTTTATTTCCAGGAGCGGTCTGCCCATGATTATTTTCTCCCCGGAGGCTGTGGCATCTTGTCCGAATCAGTTTTCGGCAGAGTGGAACTGTCACCGATGATGACCTTTTCACCCTCACGAAGCCCATCCAGCACCTGAATCTGCACATTGTTGGAGATACCGGTGCGAATCGACCGGTTTTCCGCTTGTTCTCCCACCAGCACCCTGACCGTCGTTGTGCCATCTTTCTGCTTTTCTCCAAGAGCAGATACCGGGATACTGAGCGCCTGTTTGGCCTGGTTGAGTAGCACCGCCACCTGGGTGGTCATGGACACTTTCAACGTGTTGTCGGGATTAGGGACCTCAAAAAGTCCGTAGTAGTAGATGGCTGAGTTGGAACTGCCGGCATTTGTTGTCCCTGAAGTCGTGGCGCCATTCGATACGGGACTGGGTTCAATGGCTCGCAACTTTCCGTAATAGCGGGTATCGCTGTCCCCCAGCAGGGTAAAGTAAGTCGGCAGTCCTGGTTTGACCCGCGTTACATCAGCCTCTGATATCTTGGCCTTGACGGTCATGGTATCAAGGG
>Ga0154471_153_pt1 | contig 15917 bp, 13 predicted proteins | sample RifGroC2_FD_115950 | JGI IMG/M metagenome (GOLD analysis project Ga0154471, IMG submission 115950) | Geobacteraceae bacterium GWC2_53_11
ATAGTTGGCTTCGGTGATAACGGAATTGCCGTAGAAGGCCGAGGCGCCGATTCCGTAATCGAAGTCGCTGCGCAGATACAGGCCGTCAACCCGGTCGGCGGCGATACCTTCGCTGATAAATTGGCGGCCGACGGTGACGGCGGTATTGTTTTTAGGAGCACGATAGGTGAGGTAGGCGTACTGAAGGTCGCCGTCGGTCCGGTTAACGGTTGACTTGTCGGCAAAGTCGGCGCGTCCCCACGCTCCGAGGTAGAACGAAACCCCGGATCCGTCGCTGCGGTTGTCGGTCATGTTGAGGCGCAGGTATTCATAGGCCGGGAAAAGTTTTTTATCGTCCGTGGTGGTTCTCATGCGAAAAATGGTATTTGCTTCTCCAGAAACAGAATAGTCATATGCCATAAGCGGTGCGGACCAGAACATTGTTGAAGCAAGCGATAACAAGCCTGCTCCGAGGGCCAGATTGCTGAACCCAAATTTCTTCGTGTGATTATTTTTCAAAATATTCCCTCCTTTCCGGAAGATATCGTTCTTTCGAGCCAATACTTTGCATTGAAATTCAAATAGGAAAGACCTGATTTATCGCTCCTTTCTTTGTTACCCTGTTTCAAAAACCACATTAGCCTAAAAGATATCAGAAGTTCTGTTCACGTCAACCTGACGAACTCATATAAACTTAAAAAAGAGCGGCGCAACCCATCTACGCCAAAAAACCACACATCTTACGCGTAACAACCGACACAGCAGCTAAAAAGGCAACGCGTGTAAAACAGCCAATTTCATTAACATCAAACACCGCACCTATAAGTGATGCACACCCCATTGTTTATCGACATTAAGCAGCACACGAACGTGGTGAGTAGTAAACAAAGCATAAATCAAACCAATTCAATCCGGAATATCACCTTCTACTATTTTTCTGGAATTCAGCCCTGACATTGACAAAACAGTCGTATGGTTATTATAGTGACAATAGCAAGTACAACCATGCAAAAGGAGTAGGAACCGTTATGCCGATGTATGAATATCGCTGCACAAGCTGCGACCACCAATTTGAACTACGCCAGAAATTCTCCGATCCACCTGCCAGCCAATGTCCGAAGTGCGGTGCAGCGGTAGAGAAGCTGATTTCTGCGAGTGCTTTCAGCCTGAAGGGTGACGGATGGTTCAATTCCGGTTACTGCCCCAAAACCGAAGCCCCAAAACCCAGCGGCTGTGCCGGTGGCGGCTGCTGCGCGGCTTAAATATCTCTGTCTCCGTACGACACTGCTGACCGAAAACTCCAATAAAAAACGCCCTTATTTCCTGAAGCAGAAACTAAGGGCGTTAATTCAGAAGTCGAATTTGCCCTCTTTTCGGTGACCCGGCTATCCTTGGCAGGACCCGTGGTTTTGCGTCACCAGGTCACCCTGGTTTTGCCTTTTCGGAGAGGTAATGCTGCATACGTATACACTCTGAAAAACCACTCCGTCAACATAAAGTTTTCCCGCAATACATACACAAAACTGCATATTTACAGTAAGTTGCTCAAGACATTGAGCAAATAACGGGACAGGTCCAATACAATAACGAGGTTCAACCATGAAGGTAAAAAAGGCCGTTTTTCCAGTTGCCGGGCTTGGCACCAGATTTCTCCCCGCGACAAAATCATCTCCCAAGGAGATGTTGCCGCTGATTGACAAGCCACTGGTCCAGTATGTTGTCGAAGAGGCCGTAGCGTCAGGCATTGAACAGATCCTGTTTGTGACCGGACGCGGCAAACATAACATTGAGGATCACTTCGATATTTCCGTCGAACTTGAAGCGCATCTCTACGACAAAGGGAAAGATCGTGAGCTTTCACGGGTACGTGAAATCGCCGAAATGGTTGATATTTTTTACGTACGTCAGCGCCAGGCTCTGGGGCTTGGCCACGCCATCCTTTGTGCAAAGGACTTTGTCGGCAACGAACCCTTTGCAGTGCTGCTTGGTGATGACATCGTTGACAGCGAGCGCCCGTGCCTCAGACAACTGCTTGATGTCTTTGATCAGCAAGGCGGCTCGGTGCTTGCGTTGGAAAGAGTGCCGCTGGAGAACATTTCATCATACGGATGCGTCGCCGCGAATCAATTGAGTGAACATACTTTCCAGGTAACCGATATGGTGGAAAAACCGGCGCGCGATGAGGCTCCATCTGACATGGCGATCATTGGCCGCTACGTACTGACTCCACGTATTTTCGAGATTCTCCTGAATCAGGAACCGGGCAAAGGTGGAGAGATTCAGCTAACCGACGCTATCCTGACACTGTCAAAAGAAGAAAAGGTATTCGGCTGTTTGTTTGAGGGGTTGCGGCACGATTGCGGCGACAAGCTCGGCTTTCTGAAAGCGACTGTTGATATGGCGCTCAAACGGAAGGAGTTCAGCAATGAATTCGAAGCATATCTGCGGGCACGATTAGCCTGACGACAGATTGGACAATTCATACAATAAAAGGCGAGCCGCACAGGGGGCTCGCCTTTTTGGTTCATATCCGGTCACGGGGTGTTACTTTTCCTCGGTGATCGCTTTGGTCGTATCTCTTTTCGGCTCCCATCCCTGCCAGACAAATTCCGGATCCATCATGGGATCGTAATATCCCGGCTGCGGGACCATACAAAAGAGCGTTTCAGCAACTCCGATCACACCACGGTAGAATGTCATCCCGACCCCTTTGATCGGTCCGATAATATAGCCGACCGGCCCCATATCCCGCCCGGTGATAATCGTCTGCTTGGGCAGCTCAACGATGCTGGTCACCGCATTGGCGATCCCCCTCGTAAGCTTGATTGCCATCTTCTCCGCTATCATCTCCGGCTGCTGATCGGCGCTCGCCAGTCCCGGCCCCATCACGACAAAAGCAAACAACACCGCTGACAGCAACATGATTCTTTTCATATAGTCTCCTTTTCAGGCACGCTATTCCACTATATATTCATTTCTTTTCAGACTCTTACCACAAAGAAACTGCGCATGCAAGTATCACAGGTCAAAAAGAGTCGGCTCTTGCGGCAGAAACGGTTCAAACCGTTTTTGCACGTGGCGCAGCTTTTCGACATAGTACATTACATTGATATCCGGATGCGCCGGATCATATGCCGACAACGGCCGACAGGCTTCATACGCGGTAGCATCCTTGCCCGAGCCGCTTACATAGTAGCTGACACGATCACCTGAATGATGCAGTTTACCTGAAGCCACGGCAATTTCAAAAGCAGCGGAACGATTGCGCTTGCCTGAGCGAAGTTTTGCCTGGTAGCTTTCCGTTGACTCGTTAAGCGTCTCGCTGCGAGCCACCCAGGCAACATCCACCCCTCTCGTCCTGAGACGGCTGACATACTGTTGATAAAGCCGTTCCACCATCCCGGCTTTTCCTGCCAGCAACAGCTCAATGACATCCCTCATGAATTCACGCAGGTAAGGCTCTACTCCCCGGGAACGGAGTCCGCTTCCCTTGATAATAATTCTGCCATCATACTCCTGAAGCGCATAATTTTTTGTTTTATAGGCAAACATCGATTGGTAGCGACCATCCAACTCGACCGCAATACCTTCAGGAAACTGTTCCGAAACTCGCTGCACCAACTCCCGCTCCGCCTCCGCCGTTGCACATCCTTCCGGCGGCCTGAAATAGATACCATCGGTATCAATTTCCACCGGACGCGCCCCCTCAGCCAGAAGAAGGTCGATCATATTCCTGATCGTTACCCGCCCGAGGCGCGTCACTTCTGCGGCAACCGCCGGATCGGAAAAGTTGTGCTGTGCAGCGCCCAGGTAGCCATAGAATGAATTGATCAGCACCTTGAACACCTGCTGCAACGAGTCATAGTAGTGACGCTCCGCCTCCGCAGTCGCCTCCCGCGCCGCTTGCTTGGCTCTCAACCTGAAACGGCGCAACTCGGCCAGCATCGGCAAAAACAGTCCCAAACTCTCCTTGGCAGGGGCAAGATTATAGGTCAACATCAACGACGGATAGAGCGATGCCACGTCACAATGTACAACCGGAGCAACAACTCCTTGAATGGATGACTCCGTGTAGCCGCCTTCAAAGGGAACGCTTGCTGAGGTTCGAAGAGGAATAGCGTGACCTCGATGCAGATATTCACGCAGAAACAGCGCATTAATGCGTGTCGCATTGCCGCGAATGACGCAGTTTTGGAATGAGTAGGGAAACATGCGGCTTTGCAAGAACCAGGGATACCCCAGCAGCCGGAACAGGGCAAGAGTTTCCCGGACATCGTCAAGGTTGTAACGATAGAGCTGTTCCGGGTCATGTTGAAAAACGGTTGAAATCGCCGCGCCAGCCAGATAGGTCCGATCATCGGCAGCGATGCCGAAATGGCGGGCTACGGCCTTCAGCCCGTGGCTTTCAAGGTTGCGACCGGCGACATCGTAATGCTGCACCAGAAAATAGGTATCGATAATGTGCCGGCCATAGATGTCCCAACGCGGATATTCGAGCGCCTTCTCAGCCAGATTCCATCGGGCATGCGGGGTTACATGCGGCTGCGAACCGTTACGCCCCCAGGTCAGACGAATGCCGTGCCTTTGCGCCCGGCGGCCGATGTAGTCCAGGTCGAAACGAAAGATATTGTGTCCGGTGACAACGTCGGGATCGCACCGCTGTATCACCTCGTTAAGCGCCCGCAGCATGTCCGGTTCAGTCAGCTGATCGCCGCGCAGGACAATTTCTTCGCCATGCGAATCTTTGAGCGCAATGGAGATGATACGATCTTCTTCCCGCTCCGGGTTCGAAAAGCCGTACCCCTCGGCGCACCCGGTTTCGATATCGAGCGCCAGGCAACGCAACTCGCTGAATTCGAAACCTTTGAAAAGCGTCGTGCCGCTGGCCAGCATATACTGATGAGAAAGGTCCGGAAGGAACAGGTAGGGGGCATCGGTTGAGGAATAGCTTTTACCGGTTTTGACAGCAAGAAAATCGCGGGCAGTCAGGCACTCATTCCAGGAATCAAACAACAGCTGGAATCGGAAGAAATCGTCACCGGTTAATTCCCTGACGGCACACGGCACACGGCATCCGGAAACCATTCCCGGATCATTGACCAGAATGAACGGCTGAAACGGCTCATCATGGAAATGCACTCGCCCGTTTGTCCGGAAAAAAAGGCGGATGAAATGTCCGACCGGTTCCACGGCGATAACAGCCGGGCGCTCGTCATGCCCGAAAAGCAGCGGGTTATGTTCAATCGGGCTGTTTGGCATGACACAATCCAACTGCGGTAATAAAAAAAGGGCGGTGTCAATCACCGCCCTTCATTACTCTAAAGACCTGCTTTCTGCTTCAGCAGAGCGGCTTTGTCGGTCCGCTCCCAGGTAAATTCCGGCAGCTCGCGGCCAAAATGGCCATACGCTGCGGTTTTGCGATAAATCGGGCGGAGCAGATCAAGCTGCTCGATGATCGCTCGCGGACGCATGTCAAACGTTTCACGAACCAGTTCAGCCAGGCGGGCTTCGGTCACTTTGCCGGTACCAAAGGCGTGAACCATGATCGAAACCGGCTGGGCCACACCGATGGCATACGCCACCTGAACTTCGCAACGGTCGCAAAGGCCGGCGGCGACCAGGTTTTTTGCCACATAGCGCCCCATATAAGCGGCGGAACGGTCAACTTTTGAAGGATCCTTGCCGGAAAAGGCACCGCCGCCATGACGGCCCATGCCACCGTAGGTATCGACGATGATTTTGCGGCCGGTCAGTCCGCAATCGCCCATGGGACCGCCGACAACAAAGCGGCCGGTCGGGTTGATGAAGTAACGGGTTTTGTCATCAAGCAGATGGGCCGGGATGACTTTTTTGATTACTTCCGCAATAACCTCTTCCTCAATTCTCTTGTGGGTAACTTCAGGAGTATGCTGGGTTGAGATTACAACCGTATCGATGCGGCTTGGCTTGCCGTCAACATATTCAACCGAGACCTGGGATTTGGAGTCGGGGCGGAGGAAATCAAGTTTGCCGGACTTGCGCACTTCGGCAAGCTTTTCAACCAACTGATGAGCCAACTGGATCGGCATCGGCATCAGTTCAGCGGTTTCGTTGCAGGCGTACCCGAACATAAGCCCCTGGTCGCCGGCGCCCTGTTCCTTATGCAGCCCTTCGCCTTCGGAAACGCCTTGGGAAATATCCGGTGACTGACGGTCAACTGAAACAAGCACCGCGCAGGTATCGGCATCAAAGCCGATTTCCGAGTCGGTATAACCGATATCCTTGATAGTCTGGCGGGCAATTTCGGAATAATTGATCACGGCATTGGTGGTTATCTCTCCGGCAATTACCACCATTCCTGTGGTGACCATCGTTTCACACGCCACGCGGGCGTTTGGATCCTGAGTAAGAATCGCATCAAGAATCGAATCAGAAACCTGATCGGCAACCTTGTCCGGATGCCCTTCAGAAACGGATTCGGATGTGAAGATGAATTTTTCAGCCATAGTGGTAAACTCCTCCCTGTTCTATATTTATCTACTTTATTGTGAAAAAATTGATCGTTGAAAGTATCGTCAGATAGATTATTTGTCAAGTGAAGAGGCGCCAACCCATTATTCCGTTTGACTTCATGGAGTTGAATTGGGCAGTATGCTATTATAATCCATGTCGATAGTGAGGACGGCTTCCATGCTCAGAACAATCCACCTTCTACTGGCACTTTTCCTCTGCTCACTGCTACCTGTGTCGGTTTCTGCCGCCGGCAAACGCCCGGTTGACATCTGGACTTTTTATCACTTTGACGGGACCGCCTTCGTATCCGGTCCTGCTGCCGATGGCAGCCCTTTTATAGCGGTTCGGGAAAAGGCACGGCCGGTTATCCTGACATCACCGTCGGCAACTATTGAGCAAACCCTCCTTCCTGCTGAATCCGGCGTAATTGCCGGAATCTGCTACCTGCAAAGTTCCGGCGGCAAGCTGGGCAGTGGCAGCGGGTTCAAACCCTATACACGTGTGCCGCTGCAAATATCCTCGGGCGGCAAGGAGTTTGTCTCCGTGCAGACCGATGACCAGGGGTATTTCGTGGTAGTTCTCCCTGCCGGGACTTACTCAGTCGGCAGCGGGCCATTCGCGGCTGAGATTACCGTTGATCGGGGCATAACAACACTCGTGCCGCTCAGGGCCGGTAAAAGGATGGTAGACTGATGGGGCATTTTTATAATCGCCTGGCTGTGGTCGTAATCTTACTGCTTCAGTTTACTGCGATTGTCTCTGCCGGAACTCTTGATGATTATTATCTGCAGCAGTTCGGCGAAGCAAAGTCGATACAGCTTCAAAAAGCGGTGCTGTCGGGAGCATCAGAAGTAACGGCGCAATGTGGCATGCCGCTCAAACGTTCCCTCCGCCGTGATTGGACACTTCTTGAGCCGTCGACCCAGAAAACACTTACGAAGATGCTGGTGCTACCGGTTCTGAGTAATGAATATTTATCCAACAGCGGTCACTTTAAAATACATTATGATCTGAGTGGAGTGAACGCTCCAAATATTAGCGTTATCAACCATTACACAGGACTTGGTTTAACCAATGTTGGCGAATGGATAAAAATTGTAGCAGACACATTTGATTATGTTTACGCCACGTACTCTTCATTAGGTTACCAAACTGCTCCGACTATCGGGGGAGCGCCATACGATATATATCTTCACGACCTGGCATCCAGAGGATTTTACGGAACAGTCGATAACGGCTCGTCTGTAGCCTCAAGTAGCTACCCACATGGCGTCGCCAGCTCGATGGAGCTTGATAGCAGTTTTATTGATGGCAGTTTTTTACCTGACACTTTTTCTCCGCTTCAAAGCTTGCAGATAACTGCTGCTCACGAATACCATCACGCAATTCAATTCGGCTACAACGTATTCTTTGAAACGTGGTATGCAGAGGCGACTTCCACATGGATGGAAGATGAGCTATACGACAACGTAAATCAGCTTTACAATTATCTTCCCAACTACTTTGCGGTAACGCAAAAAAACATCGACATGCCTATTGGCGGTCGGAGCGAATACGGCAGATGGATTTTCAATCGCTACCTATCGGAACAACATACCGCTGCAAGCATTCTCAATTTCTGGGAGACCCTTGCTCAAACTAGCCCACCTTGTTCAAATCCCAATGTTTGTGAAATAGCAATGGTTCCCATAATAGACAACGTACTTACAAACAATTATGGGACTTCACTCAGTGTAGACTTCTTCAATTTTGCAAAACGTATCTATAAAAGGAATTGGACAGACCATTCATATGATATAGGAAGAATTCACGCGTACATGCCTATAGCCACGTACTCCACATATCCTATTAATATTACGGTCACAAACCCTGCATCTCCTAAAATTACGCTTCCTCATTACTCGTTCGCCTATTATAAATTCACCCCAACATCCGGGGTGTCATCGTTATCTATCTATATCAACAAAAGCACCGGCATCCAGACGGCACTGTATAAAAGTGGCAGTGAGGTAACAGTCAAAGAGGTAAAAGTCAATTCAGATGGCACATCCACAGAAACTTACACAACCACTGGCCTTGGCACAGCTGACGAGGTGGTCCTTCTTATTGCAAATACGACCAGTGTGGATGGTCACAACGCCAATTTCAGCACCGACGGCTCACTCGTAGAAGTGACCGAACCGGCAACGCCGTCATCATCAGTATCCGGCGGCAGCGGTTGTTTTATCGCCACGGCTGCCTACGGCAGCTACCTGCATCCGCACGTTCAGGGGCTGCGGCATTTCCGGGACAGATACCTGCTGACCAATGCCGCCGGACGCTCGTTTGTCGCCCTGTACTATCACTGCAGCCCGCCGATGGCCGACTTCATCGCCCGTCACCCGTTTCTGCGCGGCATGACACGCATGGCACTGATACCGCTGGTTGCGGCAGTTATTCACCCCCTGTACTCTGTTGCGTTTCTGATTGTATTCGGCACTGCCGCACTGATTGTACGACAGCGCCGCATCAGTACAATTCTTGCCCATGCAGATCAAGCCGCACTTCATGTTCCATCATCCCACATTTAAGAGAACCCCCATGCCAACCCTGTTCAAAAGCATCTTGATCGCCTGTTTCATTGCCCTGCCCGCCCTTGGCTTTGCCGTTGATAGCACGCCTGAAACCAAACCTGCCGTTCCTCCACAAATCGCAACATCAGCCCCGGTCGAAACGGTGCAAAAACCGGTTGTAGCAGTTCAGGCCACTCGCATCGGCTCTGTGGATATTACCCGCATCGCCACGGAATCGGAGCGAGGCAAAGCTCTCAAGGCTTTGCTGACCACAAAGAAAGATAAACTTCAGGGAAAAATTGACGGGAAAAAGAAACAGGTCGAAAAGTTGAAAACATCAATTGAAGCGAAGATTGCAACAATGTCCCCGAAACAGCGCGAGGCCAAGTCAAAAGAGTTCCAGAAGAAGGTGGAAGAACTCCAGAAATTTGCCCAGACATCGGAAGAAGAACTCTTTGCCCTGCAGGACAAGGAAAGCAAGGAGCTGTACGAAGCGGTGGAGAAAGCGGCGGGCGCCTACGGCAAAACCAATGGTTTTGCCGCAATAGTCATCAAAAAAGAACTGCTGTACGTCGGCAGCACTGTGGAAGCGCAGGATGTTACCGACGTGCTGATCAAGGCGCTCAATCAGGCAGAGCAGAAGAAGTAATCTTCTCCCGGCATTCCGGGCGTGTCAGCTGTTCCCACTCGGTCAGACGCTCATGCGCCTCCCATGAACCGGCGCCACACATCTCCTCACTTGGCCGAATACTTCCGCACACAGCCGGTCTTTCGATACGGCCAAAGAGCTGACAGCGGTTGTCTTCCGTCAACTGGATGCAGCGGACACCCGCAGGCTTTCCGGCAGTCATGCCGGGAATCGGCGAAGAGATCGACGGCGCAATACAGCAGGCGGCACACCCCACACGACACTCCATATTCGTTAATCTCCTGAAGAATTACAAACGGGGCGGAATCATCTGATTCGGCCCCGTTTTGCTTATTCCCCCTCCCTTGCCTAAAGGCACCTACTTCTGGTGACGGGAGGGGGTTAGGGGGTGGGTGAAGCAGCAATAGGCGACATGCCTATTTCATAGCACCTTCCCCCCACCCTAACCCTCCCCCGCCAGGGGGGAGGGAACTTAGTAGCGATACATTTCCGACTTGTACGGCCCTTCCTTCGGTACGCCGATATAGGCGGCCTGCTCGTCGGTCAGCACGCTCAGCTGCGAGTTCAACTTCTTCAGCTGCAAACGGGCAACCTTCTCATCAAGATGCTTTGGCAGGACATAAACGCCGACCGGGTATTTGCCCGGATTGCAGAACAGCTCGATCTGGGCAATGGTCTGATTGGCAAACGAGGATGACATAACGTAGCTCGGGTGGCCGGTGGCGCAGCCGAGGTTGACGAGGCGGCCCTTGGCCAGCAGGATGATGCGCTTGCCGCCCGGGAAGATGATGTGATCGACCTGGGGCTTGATCTCTTCCCACTCGTATTTTTCCAGCGCCGCAACTTCGATCTCGTTGTCGAAATGGCCGATGTTGCAGACGATGGCCTGATCCTTCATCTTGATCATGTGGTCGTGGGTGATGACGTGGTAGTTGCCGGTGCAGGTGACAAAGATATCGGCCTTGTCGGCGGCGTATTCCATGGTCACCACGCGGAAGCCTTCCATGGCGGCCTGAAGAGCGCAAATCGGATCGACTTCGGTGACCCACACCTGGGCGGACAGGGCGCGCATGGCCTGGGCGGACCCCTTGCCGACATCGCCATACCCGCAGATCAGGGCGACCTTACCGGCGATCATGACGTCGGTGGCGCGCTTGATGCCGTCCACCAGCGACTCGCGGCAGCCGTAAAGATTGTCGAACTTTGACTTGGTGACCGAATCGTTGACGTTGATGGCCGGGAACTTCAGTTCGCCCCGCTCATGCATCTGGTACAGGCGGTGGACACCGGTGGTGGTTTCTTCGGTAACACCCTTCACCTGTGCCAAGCGGGTGGAGTACCAGGTGCCGTCAACAGCCAGCTTGGCCTTGATAGCGGCAAAGAGAATCGTTTCCTCTTCGGAACCGGGCTTGGCCAGCACGGACAGGTCCTTTTCGGCGCGAGCACCCAGATGCAGCAGCAGGGTGGCATCGCCGCCGTCGTCCAGGATCATGTTGGAAAAGCCGCCGTCGCTCCATTCAAAGATGCGGTGGGTATAATCCCAGTACTGCTCCAGAGATTCGCCCTTGACGGCAAAGACCGGCACGCCGGAGGCAGCAATGGCGGCAGCGGCGTGGTCCTGGGTCGAAAAGATGTTGCAGGAAGCCCAGCGAACCTCTGCTCCCAAGGCGGTCAGGGTTTCGATCAGTACGGCGGTCTGGATGGTCATATGCAGCGAACCGGTGATGCGGGCCCCTTTGAGCGGTTGGCTCGCGGCGAACTCCTCGCGGATTGCCATCAGACCCGGCATTTCGGTTTCGGCAATTCTGATTTCCTTGCGGCCCCAATCGGCCAGTTTAAGGTCTGCTACGATAAAATCCTGTGACATGATTACGCTCCTTGTTTGTTGAATCTCATATATTCTTTGCAGCAAAATACGCAAAAACATCCTCCGTCAGGCAACCGGAGCAATTTTTTACAATAAAGGCAAGTTGGCGTCCGGTCAACTAAAAGTACCGGACAACGGCAGCCAGCGTGTCCGGAGCCGCGCCAACTCGCGCCCGTCACTCCCGCTTTCTATGCAGTGGAGGAAACAGCGCTCATCGTCCGCATGCTCAGAACGGGCAACGATGGTGTCGCCATACAGCGCCTCGGCCCGGAAGCTGATTTCAATACCGGCAAGCCAGCACGAACCGTCGACCTCTTCCGGGATCGTCTCCAGCGCCCACCCGGCATACACGGTGTTGTTTACGTGGCGATTAAGATCCAGATCCCCCCGCAGCACGGGAAGGGACAATTCATACTCAGGCTTTTCACACAAGGGGAGCGTACTGAAGGGATCGTCAAGGGCCCGTTCCGCATGTATCGGATACATGGGCAACACATTGGCCAGCTTTACCGGACGTCTGCTTTTCAGGTTCAACACCGCCCATGAGGTCGTCGCCCGACCGATCATGGCGTCCTTGCCGTCATACAGCTCGAAATCCCGCACCGTAAAGAGCGTATCCCGTGACGCCGGCCAGGTCCTCAGCCGGACAGTGTGCCCGCCGCGCGGATAGCGTTCCATGGCGAGGTGGATGCGGGACAGAACCCAGGTATGCCCGCTTGCGCGCAAGTCCGCCACGGCAACCTTCAGCAGTGACGCATGCTCTCCCGCCGCCGCCTGGAGGTAGTTAAGCAGTGCAACCGGACGGGCAAAACCGCGTTGATCGGTTTCATAGGACTGTACAGTGTAGACCTTTTCAAAAATGAACGGGTCGGCAGGGGCAGGCAATTCACGTGCGATATCAGACATATGTTCCCTGCTCACGAAGCAAAGATCGTATCCATGGCATCCTGCACCGTGGCAACACCTTCCAGCCGGATGCCCCGTTTTTTCAGGCGTTTCAGACTGCCGGACGGGATGATACAGCGCTTGAAACCAAGCTTTTCTGCCTCGGCAATGCGCAGTTCCGGCTGTGTAACCGCCCGCACCTCGCCGGCCAGACCGACCTCGCCGAAGACAACCGTATCCGGAGGGATGGCCTTGTCAAGATGACTGGAGGCAACCGCCATGATCATGGCCAGGTCCGCTGCCGGCTCGTTCAGCCGCGCACCGCCCGCCGCATTCAAAAAGATATCCTGTCCGGCCATGTGCAGGCCGACTTTCTTTTCCAGCACGGCAACCAGCAGCGCCAGGCGGTTATGGTCAACGCCGATAGTGGTGCGGCGGGGGACTCCATAGGACGACGGCGTAACCAGCGCCTGTAATTCCACCAGCAGCGGACGGCTCCCCTCCAGTGAGGTGGTAACCACCGACCCGGACACACCCAGGGGGCGTTCGGACAGGAACAGCTCCGAAGGATTAGCCACCCCGCACAACCCTTCCTGTTTCATCTCGAAGACGCCAATCTCGTTGGTCGAGCCGAAACGGTTCTTGACCGCACGCAGGATGCGGAACGGATGGCTGCCGTCCCCCTCGAAATAGAGCACCGTGTCAACCATATGCTCCAACACGCGCGGACCGGCAATCGAGCCATCCTTGGTCACGTGGCCGACGATGAAGATCGGGATGTCGCTCCCCTTGGCCAGCAGCATCAGCTTGCCGGCTGATTCCCGCACCTGGCTGACGCTGCCGGGCGCCGATTCCAGCGCGGATGTCCAGACGGTCTGGATAGAGTCCACAACCATGACGGACGGCTTGAGAGCTGCGGCCTGGGCCAGGATAGCTTCCAGGGAGTTTTCCGCCAGAATCAGCAGGTGTTTGCTTGAGACACCAAGCCGTTCACCCCTTAGCCGAGTCTGGGAGGCGGACTCTTCTCCGGAAACATAAAGAACTTTCCCCGTCTCTTCGGCCAGCGTATGCATCGCCTGCAGCAGCAGTGTTGACTTGCCGATACCCGGATCGCCGCCGATCAGCACCAGCGAACCAGGGACAATTCCTCCTCCCAGTACCCGGTCAAGCTCGCCGATACCGGTCGGCCTGCGGGTTTCCGTCTGCGGTGGGACATCACAGATCGGGATAGGATGGGCGCTTCCGGTCGAACGTGCCGCATGGGTAGCCTTGATGACGGCTTCTTCCGCCATGCTGTTCCACGCTCCGCAGTCAGGGCATTTGCCAAGCCATTTGGGCGACTGGCTGCCACATTTCTGGCAGGTAAAGATCGTTTTTTGCTTCATACACCCTCGTGGACTTTTCCGGACAAATGCTGTTTATTTGAGAAAGACTTTTCGGCCGCAGTATGGCATAATTTCGGCCCCTAATACAAGGAATGCCAATGGATTTCTACCGACCACCCACAACCCAGGGAACACTTGAAGCGCTCGGATGCATGTATCGATGCCTGCGCGCCTGGCAGTTTTATCCGAAAGGACACCCTACCCGCCGCAGCAGCCTGAAACAGGCCTATACGGCGATGACACAGCTTCTGGACGGCAACACGCTGCTGCTCACCTGCGGACGTACCGGCTTCAGCTTCCCGGATGGAGAAGTGCTCAAGGATGAGTCCGGCCCGACAGCGGCGCTTTCCCATGCACTGTTTATCCGCCGCGTTCAGAAAATCACCTTTTTTCATGACCTGTTTCAGGAAGACCTGCTTGAGCTGTTCAGGATTTTATGCCTCTCACCGGACGTGATTCAAAGTCTCGGCGGCATCGATAACATTATGGCCGAACGCGGCATTCGCTCCATCTGGGTCAACGAATTTGACCTGGCCTCAATACGCAGTAAACGTCAGGACATCGAACAGAGGGGTATTGTTCCGCCGGGAATTGATGAGGCGGAAGGCGGTGACGATGCCGCGCCCTTCGTCGAGCCGCAATCACGGGATCAGGATCAGATCGCTCCCGGACAACTGCTGCAAGCGCTGCTTGGCCGGTTAGCAGCCTGTACCGATGATGACAGCTATCTGATTCTTGTCCGTCAGGCCGTGGCCTGCGCCGACCTTCTCGACGCGCACAACAACCCGCCCCTTCTGTTTCCCCTTATCGAACTGCTTGCCAGCCACTCTGATGACGCGACGCGCAGCGAAAACATGCGCGATTGCTCGCAATTTGCCACGGAACAACTGCTCGCGCCGGGCAATCTTCTCCAACGGGTTATTGAACACACCGGACAGGTGGGCGGTCTGTCCAAACATGCTCTGCTTGCTGTATTGAGGGCCGGCGGCGCTATCGCCATCACCTCGGCAATTGAACTAATCGGCCGCACCGGCAGCCTCAAAACACGAAAACTTCTCTCCACCGCCCTGGGCGAACTGGGTGAAACAGCAGTGCCCACCCTCTTGAGTTTAATAAGCGACTCGCGCTGGTTTATTGTCCGGAATATCTGCGCCATCCTGGGGGTTATCGCAAGCAATGAAGCACTCTCAGCACTGACGATGTGCCTGCACCATCAGGATCTCCGGGTAAGAAAGGAAGCGGTCCGGAGCCTGGCGCAGCTCAGCGGGCCTGAAGCTGAAACAGCCATCATCGGCATTCTGCGCGGCCTGGATTCGGCACTGCATCCTCAGGCGATTTCGTCCTTGGGAGGCATGCAAAGCAAAAGGTCCCTGCCCGAGCTTCTGAAAATAGCTTTTGCACGAGACCTGTTTTTAAAGACCCTATCCCTCAAAGTCGAAGCACTGGCTGCCATTGCCCTCATCGGTGACCGCCAGGTAACGCCCCATTTGATACATCTTCTTGAAGAGCGCCACCTTCTGGCAGCAGCACGCGGGAGAGAGTTAAAGATTGCCGTAGCAACCTGCCTTGGCAGGCTTGGCGATCCCAGGGCTTTGCCGGCCCTTGCAAAACTGGCGGCCGACAGCAGCGAACTTGGTTCCGTGTGTACGAATGCAGTTGCACTGATTGAAAAAATGGAAGGACGACCTCATGGCACCTCTTGATAAAACAAGCGCACTCAAACTGATCTCACTCCTCTCCGGGGCAATCAAGGGGATGGCGTTCTACCCTGCTTCGCACCCGGCCATCAGACAGCCGCTCATGGAACTCTACAAGATTCTGACGACCGCTCTCAGCATTGAAGGACAGATTTCCTGGGGACTGGTTGACGGCATCATGTTCTTCGGCGATCACCTTTTCGTTGCACCTTCGACGGCAATTTCCGACCTGACAAACCGGATGCTGGAGAAGGAGGTTGGCCGGATCGAAGCAACATCAGCACTCACCTTTGAAGAACTGGAATCATTTATCAAACTGTTTTCCGCCAAGGGGGTCCGCTTCGATGAACTTTCCGGCCACATGGCAGAGAACGGGATAACGGCAATCAGGCTGGTGCGCCACGGAGAAGA
>Ga0154471_159_pt6 | contig 15810 bp, 13 predicted proteins | sample RifGroC2_FD_115950 | JGI IMG/M metagenome (GOLD analysis project Ga0154471, IMG submission 115950) | Geobacteraceae bacterium GWC2_53_11
CTCCCTGTTCGAGCGTCGTGCTGCCGGTCTGTATCACAACACGGCGGTGGTGCTTGAAAGCGATGGCTCCATTGCCGGTACCTATCGTAAAATGCACATTCCCGATGATCCCGGTTTTTATGAAAAGTTCTATTTCACCCCCGGCGATCTCGGATTTACGCCGATCAAAACGTCCGTCGGCATGCTGGGCGTGCTGGTTTGCTGGGATCAGTGGTATCCCGAAGCGGCCCGCATGATGGCGCTGGCCGGAGCGGAACTGCTGATCTATCCGACCGCCATCGGCTGGGACCCGGAAGATCCGGAAGAAGAACAGCAGCGTCAATACGATGCCTGGGTTACGGTGCAGCGGGGACATGCGGTGGCCAACGGCCTGCCGGTGCTGGCCGTCAACCGGGTCGGCTTTGAAGCATCCCCGCTGGATCCGGATGTTGGCATCAAGTTCTGGGGCGGCAGCTTTGCCGCCGGTCCTCAAGGAGAAATACTGGTAGATGCATCACAGGAAAGTGAAGAAATCATCGGAGTGGTGATCGATCGTGCGAGAAGTGAAAACGTGCGGCGGATCTGGCCGTTCCTGCGTGACCGCCGGATTGATGCGTATGACGGTATTCTGAAACGGTACCGGGATTGATTAAACAGATACAGGCTTTTGCCACAGAGACACAGAGACGCAGAGTTAAACTTCAAAATACTTGGGTTTTCTCTGAGCCTCTGTGTCTCTGTGGCAAATACTTTCCAGGTTTAAAAACTGTGTGAACTTTTCATCAGCATGCTTACTCCCAGATAGGTAAACAGCATCACCGCAGCGCCGGCAATACCCAACCAGGCGGTCACGGTATCCCAACTGGCCCCTTTCAGTCTGACGTGCAGCAACAGCGCATAAAACAGCCAGAGTATCGACGTCCAGAGTTCTTTCGGCGTCCAGAGCCAGTAGGTCCCCCAAGCATAATATCCCCAGATCCCCCCTGAGATCATTGAAGCGGAAAAAAACGTCCACCCCACCAGAGCGGTTTTATAGAGCAGGTCCAGATGAGCACGAACGCCGGTGCGCAGGTAGGCAGCACTGGCAATGGCGCCGACGGTAAACAGCGCATATCCGAAGAAGGCCACAACCACGTGCAACTCGAACCAGAGCGTGTCCAGAATCTGCGGCAGCGGCATGTTGAGCGGTTTGAAGCGTAGCGCGATGAGGGTAAATATGGCGGTTGTAACGCCGACTGAAACCGTAAACCAGCGTCTGCCGCGCACAGCCGGAGTGTACGAGCTCAACAATCCCATCAGGGCAAGAGACATGCTGAAAAAAAGCAGCGTATCATGGGGGCCCAGCAGCGGCAGGCGTCCCAGCATGAGCGCACGGCTGAACAGGTAGATCAGCTGGGCAGCCAGTCCGAGTGCGAGTCCGGTGCGCCAGAGGCAACCGGCCGTCAGGAAGGCAACCGACAGCCAGGGGAGAAAGTGTAACAGTGACATCATCTGCATGTCAGAGCTTGACAACCGAGGTGATGTTCCGTTCGTGAAGATACTGCTCCAGAACGTACATCGGCCCGCCGACCAGGGCGCTCATGAAGAGGACGTTCAGGATTTCGATAAGATAGCCGCTGAACGTATGGGATATGGGCGCCAGCACCCAGTTGATAAAACTGATGACATATATCAGCGGGACAAGGGCAATGGTTGCCCAGAGCAGGCCGCTCATGGCTTTCAAGCCGATTTTCAGCCGTTTCATGAACAGCAATGAAACCGTCATGGCGGACGCCCCGTAGATCAGTTTGATCCAGTGCAGCAGGCCGTAGTGCAGGAAAACATACAACCCGGAAACCTGCTCATCTCGTTCCTCCAGCAGCGTTGCCTGGATTTTTGTGCCGTCATACTCCACAAGCCCCCACAAGCCAAGTCCGAGGACTACTATCGCAACGCACGCAGCCACCCAGCTGATAAGGTTGACCGGATGAAGGTTCTCGATGAAATCGGCAACGGGGGCAGCGGATGCTTCGGGCGGAGGCGGTGGGGCGGAATCGGCGTTATTGAGTTTTTTCCCCAGCAGTTCCTGGTTGCGTTTCTGCAGCAACTCCTCCCGTTGACGCTCGACAAATGTCTTAACGGAAATGCCGCATTTTGGACAGGTGCTGAAGGTCTCATCGCCAAAGGTGCTGAAGCTGCAGGCAGGACAGGTATCGACCAGATAGGCGTCGTTTCCGGCCCGTTGTTTATGTACGGTAAAACCCTCATGGCAGCGGGGACAGCTGATGAAACGGCCTGACTCAGGAACCTCATGATCGGGAATAGTGCCGCTGGCATTGCATTTGGGGCAGGTTATCTTCATTATCAAAACTCCGGGGTGAGAGTGTTCTTTTCTTTTTCGTCTTTTGTAGCAAAACAAGTTCAGGTTGTCACGAATAGTTAGCGGCACAGTAACAACAATCTATTCCAAAAGCATGTCAATGTGGGGTATAGTACCCGATGTTTCACATCAGCGTTGTCCTGTTTCAAAGTAGTTGCGCAAAAACAGCAGGTTCAGATAAGAAAAGGAGGGCTCTGCATGTCTTTCAATGGTGATCTTGAACACTTCCCCCTGGTAGATGTCATTCAACTGCTTCACATGACCGCGAAAACCGGCATTTTGTATTTAAAAAGCCCGAAAGGCGAAAGCCAGCTCGTTTTCCACGAAGGCTTCTTTGTCAGTGCAAATCATCTGAACAACAGTGTCCGCATCGGGCAAGTGCTGGTGGATATGAACGCCATTTCCCCTGCCCAGCTTGTTCAGGCTTTGACCGAGCAGAGAGAGGCGGGAAGAGATCGAAAGCCGCTGATAGCTACTCTGATTGAACAGGGCACCATTGATAAGGACACCGCCTTCAAGGGACTTGAATCTCTGATAGAAATGACCATTGTCGAGGTCCTGACCTGGGGAAGCGGCACGTTTTCTCTTGATGTCTCAAAAGAATATGTATCCGATGAATACCGCTATTTTCCGGAAAAACTGCATCAGGAAATCCTGCTGAATGCGCAGGGTATTCTTATGGACTCGCTGCGCATTTACGACGAGAAAATGCGTGACGGAACATTGAGCAGGGTGTTTTTTACCGAGGAGAGCAAAGGGGAGTCGGCAGGGGCTGATTCAGACTCCGGCACCCCGGAAATTACGGCAGATCTGCTCGGTCTTGATGCCCTTGAAACTTTTACCAAAAAAATACCTGACGTATTCATAGGTCTGAAGGACCATGATCCGGTCGATGAACATCGTCAGGCGGTTGCCCGCGCCCTTCCGGAAGCGACCATCGATCAACAGGATCAACTGGTCTCTTTTCTGGCAGAACTTTCCAAGACGACCGTTTCAAGTTCAGCGCCGCCGGTAACGGCAATTATCCTGCTGACGCAGAACGAACTGCTTTCCCATGCCATAACAACCGTCTGCAAACACGAAAACCTGTTTGTGTTCACCACCGACGAGGAAACCGGGCTGGATATCGTCATCGAACAGTCGCTGGGGAGAGACCTTCATCCGGTTCTACTTATTGATGTTCCCCATGACAATGATGGAGCTCATTATCTGCTGCTTGTGCGCCAGAAAATATCCGCCTATCCGCACATTTCAATTCTGCTGGCAACCTGTGGTCACACCTGGCGCGCCATCAGCATGGATGCCCTGGGAGCCGGGGCTCACTCGCTCATTCCCCGCCCGTGCCGGCACTGCCATGACGACGTCTTTGTTCCGCAGATGGTTGCCTTCCTGTCCGGAATCGGTTCCTTTCTAAAGACCATTCTTCCCGTTCCGAACCCTGAAATCGGTCGTCAGTTTGTCGCAACATTCAATCACCTGAAAACACTTTCCGAGCCGCCTGAAATTGCGCTGGTCATGCTTCAGTTTGCCGCTCTCCAGTTCGAACGCGTCCTGACGTTTGTCGTGGCAAAGTCCGAACTGATCGCCGAGAAATCCATCGGTATCAAAACGGCCAAATCGCACGGCCCGTCAGCCCCGCTCATGTTCCGGATCCCGCTTGAAGGACACTCGGTTCTTCAGGAGGTCGTTGAAAAAGGTCATCTCTATTACGGACAACGGAGCGATACGGCACTGACCAGTCTGCTCTACAAGGAAATCGGCGCGCCGCGCAGTCCGAAAGTCATAGCGGTTCCTCTGCTCAGCCGCGGCAAGGTCATCGCGGTGACCTATGCGGATTTTGGCGCTCAACCGGTTTCTCCGCCCCAGGTTAATCTGCTTGAAACACTTGCCCAGCATGCCGGCTCGATACTGGATAACGCCCTGTATCGCAAGAGCATTGAAAAGCCGGCCTGATGTAGTATATCTATGTAGTACAAACAACGGTTACGGGGGATATGATGGATACCAATATTCTGCATCAGATTCTGGACATTGCCTTTCAGAAGAAAGTTTCCGATCTTCACTTTGAAGTGGATAACCCGCCTTTTTTCAGGGGGCGCGGTCAGCTGGTGCGTGCCAAGATGCCGAATCTTACCCCGGCGGATACCCAGTTTATCGCGGAAACCGTACTTGCTCAGAACGGCCGCCAGATAGCCAACGACCTTAAAGAGTGTGACGCCTCCTATTCGCTGCCGACCGGTGGACGCTTCAGGGTCAGTATTTTCCGCCAGAAGGGGCATTACGGCATAGTCATGCGGGTGATTCCGCCGGTTATCGGCACGTTTGAAGACCTGAACCTGCCACAGGTGCTGGGAGAAATTGCCCAGGTTCCCAATGGCCTTATTCTGGTGACCGGTCCGACCGGCAACGGCAAGTCAACCACCCTTGCCTCCATGCTGAGACACCTCAATGAAAACTTCAGCTATAATATTATAACCATTGAAGATCCCATCGAATTTCTCTTTACTTCTCAGAAAAGCTGCATCATTCAGCGTGAGATCGGCATTGACACCGACAGCTTCAGTTCGGCTCTGAAAGCGGCGCTTCGAATGGACCCGGATGTCATCATGGTCGGCGAAATGCGCGACAAGGAAACCATCGATTCGTGCATCAAAGCTGCCGAAACTGGTCACTTGGTGTTGTCCACCCTGCACACCCAGGGTGCCGTCTCCACCATCAACCGGATCATTGGCCATTTTCCTCCTGAAGCCCAGGAAATTATGCGCCACCGGTTGGCCGATATTCTGGTCGCCACGGTGTCAATTCGCCTGATCAAGGATAAAACGGGTGAAAATATTCTGCCTGCCGTCGAGATCATGCGGGCAACGACTACCATTCAGGCCTGCATTCGTGAAGGACGTCTCGATGAAATAGAAAAGCATATTGAAAACGGCGCATCCCAGTACCATATGCAGACCCTCGACATGCATCTTCTCCAGCTCTATCGCCAGGATTTGATTACCCTGCAGGATGCCCAGCGCCTGACCCATTCGATGGATTTTGAACGCAAGCTGATGTTCGATAACTGACCCGCCCCTCTACGGATCTCATGGAAAAAATCCTTATCATTGATGATGAAGCCTTCATCCGGGAAAATGTATCGCGCATTCTCTCGGATGAAGGGTATCAGGTATGCCAGGCTTCCAACATGCGGGAGGCAAGCGAGCAGGTAGCCGCCGGTGAAATCGACCTGGCTCTACTTGACCTGAATCTCGGCCCGGAAAACGGCATCGACCTTCTGAAGGTACTCAAAGAGCTTGATCCCGAACTGCTGGTCATCATCATAACCGGCTTCGGCTCGGTGGAAAGCGCCGTCGATGCGTTGAAGATGGGGGCGTTCCATTACATGAAAAAGCCTTTTAAAGCAGATGCTTTGAGGGTGATTGTGAAACTGGCGCTGCAGACACAGACCCTGAAACGGGAAGTGCGCAACCTGAAACGGGCCGACAACTGCCTGCCGGGACGCTCGCCAATGATCGGCAGGAGCAAACCGTTTCGCGACGTGGTCGATCAGGTCCGGGAAATTGCCCGTATTCCGTCAACGGTTCTGATTACCGGCGAATCCGGCACCGGAAAAGAACTGATCGCCCGTGCCATCCATGATCTGTCCGACCGGCGGGAAGCTGCCTTTGTTGCCATCAATTGTGCTTCAATACCCGCTACCCTGCTGGAAAGCGAACTGTTCGGCCATGAAAAAGGCTCCTTTACCAATGCGACTGTACGCAAAACCGGTCTGTTCGAGGAAGCGCACCACGGGACTGTTTTTCTCGATGAAATCGGCGAGATGGATATGGCAATGCAGGCCAAGCTTCTGCGGGTGTTGCAGGAGCGGATTATCCGTCGCGTCGGCGGAATCAAGGATATCGGTATTGATGTCCGGATCATCACCGCAACCAACCGCAACCTGCAGACAAAGATTTCGGATGGTTCTTTTCGCGAGGACCTGTTCTACCGCATCAACGTATTCCCGATCCATATTCCGCCACTCAGGGAACGGAGGGATGATATCAGCCTTATCGCTTCCTATTTCCTTGATACCTTCAGCCGTTCGTTTGGCCGTGCCTTCAAGGAGTTATCGCCGGACGCGGCCCGGATGATGGAGGAATACGGCTGGCCGGGCAATATCCGTGAACTGAGGAACGTCATCGAGCGGATCTGCATCATGAACTACGGCCCCACGCTTCTGCCGGAGCATCTGCCGCAAGAGATCCGGGGCAGTGCCGCTTCAACCGGCGTCACTGCCCAGCAGTCGAGGCCGTACGCGGAATTACCCCTGCAGAACGGACTGGATGAAGCGGTTATTAATTTTGAAAAGAACATTATCAGTCAGGCCCTGCAAAAGACGGCTGGCAATGTTCTGCAGACGGCGGCCATGCTCAAGATTCCGCGCGGTACGCTCCGCTACAAAATGGATAAATATGGATTATAATATGACCGAAAAACACGCTATCAAGCCGGAACAATCAATAGAACTGCTCAAAGAGCTGCACATCCTGACCCGCGACGGCAAGCTTAACCAGGACAGCAGGCGCAAACTCAAACAGGTCAACCACCTGTACCAGTTTATCGAACCGCTCCTGAAAGAGGTGCAACAGGACCACTCCGATATCACCCTGGTGGATCATGGCGCCGGTAAATCGTACCTCGGCTTTATCCTGTATGATCTGTTTTTCAAATCTCAAGAGGGGAGTCCCCGTATTTTCGGCATTGAAACCCGGGATGAACTGGTTGAAAAATCACGGGCGCTCGCTGCCAAACTTCAGTTCCCCGGTATGTCCTTTTTGAATCTGTCCGTTGCCGAATCGATCACCTCTGATGCCCTCCCTGAAACCGTTGATGTGGTTACGGCGCTGCACGCCTGCAACACCGCCACCGACGACGCCATTCATTTTGCCTTGAAAAAGAAAGCCCGTTTTATTGTTCTGGTACCCTGTTGCCAGGCCGAAGTTGCCGCCGTTCTGCGCAAAAATAAAGCGGCAAATCTTGCTTCCAATAGCCTGACTGAACTGTGGCGGCACCCGATCCACACCCGCGAATTCGGCAGCCATGTCACTAACGTGTTGCGCTGCCTGCAATTGGAAGCTCATGGCTACCAGGTCAACGTCACCGAGCTGGTCGGCTGGGAACACTCCATGAAAAATGAGCTGATCATCGCCACTTACAAAGATTTGCCGCGCCGCCGGCCAACAGAACGCCTGACTGAACTGCTTAATTCATTATCCCTCACGGAAATGAGTGATCGTTTTTTTATATCGTAAGTACCCCCCTGTTTCTTCCGTAGCACACTTCCCTGCAGCGCTACTGTGGCGAATAACCGCCACAGCCTATGGCCGGTTTCAGCCACTTATAACTTCACCAGCATAATACACCGATATGTATATCGTGAAATAGAACGATATATCGGTATGTTGTTCAGATCATAAGGTTTGGCATCCGCGTTGCATTAATTAAAGTCGATATTTTTATGCAGGCCCGATATACGCACCACTACCCCAAAGGAGGAACACCGTATGAAACTGAGTAAATGTTTTAAAACCCTGGTCGTTGCAACTGCCGCCCTGGCGTTGCCGATGTCCGCTGTAGCCGCCCCGATTGTCATCAAGTTCAGTCACGTCGTAGCACAGCACACCCCTAAAGGCCAGGCAGCCGATTATTTCAAGAAAATTGCCGAAGAGCGCACCAAAGGACGCGTAAAAATCGAAGTCTATCCGAACAGCCAACTCTACAAGGATAAGGAAGAGATGGAGGCGCTGCAGCTCGGCGCTGTCCAGATGCTGGCGCCATCGCTGGCCAAATTTGCGCCGCTGGGTGTGAAAGAGTTCGAGGTATTTGACCTCCCGTTCATCTTTGACAATTACACGGAACTGCACAAGGTCACCCAGGGTCCGGTCGGCGCCAAACTGCTGGCCAAACTTGAGGCAAGGGGGATTCATGGTCTGGCATATTGGGACAACGGCTTCAAGGTCATGAGCGCCAACAAGCCTCTCAAAACGACTGCCGATTTCAAGGGTCAGAAGTTACGCATCCAGTCATCCAAGGTACTTGATTCCCAGATGCGTTCTGTAGGCGCCAATCCTCAGGTTATGGCCTTCTCTGAAGTTTATCAGGCGCTCCAGACCGGTGTTGTCGATGGCACAGAGAATCCTCCTTCCAACCTGTATACCCAGAAAATGCATGAAGTTCAGAAATATGTAACCCTGTCCGATCATGGTTATCTCGGTTATGCCGTCATCGTTAACAAAAAATTCTGGGCCGGGCTGCCCGCCGATATCCGCACCATTCTTGAAGGCGCCATGAAAGACGCTACCAAGTTTGCCAACGATGTTGCCAAAAAGGATAACGACGAAGCGCTGGCTGCTGTTAAAAAATCGGGTAAATCCCAGTTCGTAACCCTGACTCCTCAGGAACGCGCCCAGTGGAAAAAAGCCATGGACAAGGCCCATAAAGACAACATGGGACGTATCGGCGCTGATCTGGTCAAGGAAGTGTACAAAGAAACCGGTTACTCACCTAAATAACCATCTCATGGCCGCTGCGGCCGACGCAGCGGCCTTTTTTACGCCCGCAGTTTTGCAGGCTTACTATCTCAATAACGGGACCAGGAGCTAACATCATGATGAAATACCTCAACCACCTTGAGGAAGTAATTATCACCTTTCTCATCGGCGCTGCAACGGTGGTTATATTTTCCGCCGTTGTCCACCGGTACCTGTCCGGCCTCCCCATTCCCGGACTGCAGGACTGGCTGCTGAGTATCAACATGAGCTGGTCTCAGGAGCTCTGCATCTACATGTTTGTCTGGATGGCCAAGTTCGGCGCCGCCTATGGTGTCCGCACCGGCATTCATGTTGGGGTTGACGTTATTGTTAACCGTCTGCCGGATTCTTGGCGGATTAAATGCGTTTTGATCGGTATTGCCGGCGGCGCGCTGTTCACCAGCCTTATCGGCACACTGGGGGCGCGTTTTGTCTGGGAAAACGGCATGCACTATGCCGTCTTCAATAAATTGGGGCTGGAACTGGGCGAACTTTTCGAAGGTCCGATTACTCCGGATCTTGAATGGCCGACCTGGATCATATATGCCGCCGTCCCGCTTGGGTCCTACCTGATGTGTTTCCGTTTCCTACAGGTCGGCTGGACCTTTTTCCGCACGGGTGAACTGCCGCATCATGATCACACGCATGTCGATGGGATCGAAGATTTAAAAGTCATGGATGCAACCGAGGCACTTGAGGAATATGAAGTCCATAAATTCAATGGACAGGAAAAAGATGGGGGTGCCAGATGAGTACGACTGCAGTCGCTGGATGGGAACAATTTTCCAAGAAAAAAGCAACGAAATGGCTGCTCTGCATAGCTGCCGCACTTGGGGCCATAGCCATGCTCGGCAGCACCGGCATCGTATTTGCGCTGCTGCTGCTTCTGATGCTAACCGGCATGCCGATTTCAATTGCTCTCGGCCTTACGGTCCTCTCCTTCCTGTTCTTTTTTACCGAGATCCCGACCGAAGCGGTGGCCATGAAGCTGTTTACGGGCATCGAGAAGTTCGAGATCATGGCGATCCCGTTCTTTATTCTGGCCGGCAACTTCCTGACCCACGGCGGGGTGGCAAAAAGGATGATCAACTTTGCCACCTCGATGGTCGGGCATCTGTATGGTGGTCTGGCACTGTCCGGCGTCATAGCTTGCGGTCTGTTTGCCGCCGTGTCCGGGTCAAGTCCGGCCACTGTTGTGGCAATCGGCTCGATCCTGCTGCCGGCCATGGTAAAAGCCGGATACCCGAAACGCTTTGGAGCAGGTGTCATCACCACATCAGGGTCACTCGGTATCCTGATTCCCCCCTCGATTCCCATGGTTATCTACTGTGTTGCCACCAATTCATCGGTCGGCGGCATGTTTATGGGTGGTGTCATACCTGGCCTGATGCTGGTAACCATATTGATGATCGTCTCCTGGAGGATCGCTCGCAAGAACGATTATCCACGTATGCAGAAAGCTACATGGGCAGAGCGAGGTAAAGCGTTCCGGGAAAGCGTCTGGGGCCTGCTGCTGATCGTGATCGTACTGGGGGGGATTTACAGCGGCGTATTCACTCCGACTGAAGCAGCTGCCATGAGCGCGGTCTACGCCTTTTTGGTCGCGGTGTTCGTATACAAAGACATCACGTTTGCTAAAATTCCAAAAGTATTGCTCGATTCGGCCAGCATGTCTGCCATGCTGCTCTACATCATAACTAATGCGGTGCTGTTTTCATTCCTGATGACCCATGAGCAGATCCCCCAGATCATGGCGGACTGGATTCTCGGGCATAACCTGGGTGTGGTTGCATTCCTGCTGGTAACCAATGTGCTGCTGCTGCTGGCGGGTAATGTCATGGAGCCGTCATCCATCATCCTGATCCTGGCTCCGATCCTCTTCCCGGTGGCTATGAAATTGGGCATTGATCCGATCCATTTCGGCGTTCTGATTACCGTCAACATGGAAGTCGGCATGTGTCATCCGCCGGTTGGTTTGAACCTGTACGTGGCCAGCGGCATCACCAAGATGGGGATTTCCGAGCTCTCGGTGGCGGTCATGCCGTGGCTGATCGCCATGATAGGGTTCATGCTGCTGATCACCTACGTGCCGATTATTTCACTCTGGTTGCCGCGTCTGCTGGGATATTGACGAAATCAGGTCATTCTTTGCAACAACAAAGGGCGCTTTTTCAAGCGCCCTTTGTTGTTGCAAAATATACCAATGAGGATTTTTACCGGGCCATCATATCAAGCTGATAACGGCTTTTCAGGATATTCAGCAACGTATCGACACCCTTGAAAGCCGCACGAAGCAGATCCCGTTCACGATCCATCAGGACCATGGGATCAACAAAATTATCTACTGCTCTTCCGGATGACATGGCAATCAACTGTTTGCTCAGGCGCATCTTTATCAGAAAGGTAAAAGCATCCCGGATAATCTCCAGATCATGATCCGACACGAGGTGCATGAGATGAAGCCTGTCCAGTTTTGACCATGTTGTTCCTCCCATGAAACCGGCTTCCAGCGCAATCAAACTCACGCCCCTGGTTAAAGCAAACAGCCCCCCCTTTTTCAAGTCAAGTTTCCCCCGCTGCTCACCTTTCTTTTCGACCTGGAATCGTCCGAACATTCCCAGGGGAGGTTTGAAACGTACGATATTGCGTGCCATACTTGGAAGAAAAATTGAATTACTGCGGACGCATTCGCAGATGTGATCCCGTAATTCCGTCTCAAACGAAACATCACCGTGAAGCACCCGCAGATCCTGAAAAACACCGAAATGTACCGTCGCGTCGGGATCGGGGCGATTAATCCACTGTTCAATCAGCTGCTTCCATTCAGACAGGCTGTGGCACCATTCAGGATTACTAGCCATCATGTTTCCGGGGCAGAGTGGGACTCCGACACTTTCAAGCGCAGAAACAAGGCGCTCGGCAAAGCACCGCACTTCGGTAATATCGTTGCTGGAGAGATCGTCATGATAGACGATAGCGCTGTCCTGATCAGTCCGCAGAGTCTGTTCCTGCCGCCCTTCGCTTCCCAGGGATAGATAGGCTGCTCCTGCCGGAAGGCGGATGTTATGAAAACTGTCCAGAATATGGATAAGACGCTGTGTAAGCGCATCGTTAAAGTGGGCAATAAGCTGGATCAAACTCTGGGTGTCGGCATTGGTCTTAACCGCGTAATGCACCATGCCGGTCATTTTTTTGCCAATAGTATGCAATTGCTCAAGGGAGTTGGCTGATTCTATCTCCTGTACGAGATACAGAGGGCTGCGTGTCTGGATCCGCAACAGGTCGGTGTCTGTTATGACACCGGTTAACTTGTCGAATTCGTCAATGACAACCAGGCGATGAATATTATGTTTTGCCATCAGGAATATTGCTTTGAAGAGATAGTCGCTGTTGTGGATGGTGATCAGTGCTGTTTTCATGACATCGCGCACCGTCAGTGACGCTATTTCATTGGCCCGGTCGGCGACAAGGTTACGCAGGTCACGCAGAGAGACGATGCCGCACGGCTTTTCGTTTTCCGCTACAACAATGCCGGAGATGTTATTAGCCTTCATCATGCGGGCCATTTCAATCAGGCTGTGGTCGGGTGAGCAGGTAACAACGGGGCGGTGGCACACCTCTTCTACAGCTATAAAGAATAAACTGTCTTCGCTTGTTGCCGGCATGTTTTCACCTGCGGGTATGGCTGAGAGTATTTTGCTTACCAGAGTTATACCTTGCCATGATAGCAAAATCTAATGATTTAAATCCCGAAATGCACTGTTGTTGCAAATACAAAATAAAACCGCACGTCATTTACTGCATATTTTTTATAACTATACTACAGATATCACCTCAAATATAACAGTAGTAGCAATTAATTCAGAACGGTATTTATATTGTTTTCATCATAACATACCGATATTATGTTTATATTTAGTTTGTAATAAAGTTACATAAAATATATTGACAAATATGTAACAGTGTATTAAAAACATTGTAGCATGATGTTTTAAATAGATGTGTTTTTTGATGAAATGTTAGTGATACGTTTTTCCGGCTGATGGGGCTCGCTATGAAAAGGTTGTTGTCCCACATAGTTTTGTTTGCACTCCTGGTGATCTCGCCGGTATCTTTTTCTACGACTGAAATTCCCAACTTCTATATTCTTGTTACCGTAAACTCCCCGTTACAAACTTCACGTAAAAGCTGCATCACCGTTGCCCACAGGATCTGCAAACCTTTGCCGGTGACGGTTACGCCCCCTCCCCCTGATCGATCCGTAATAGCACTCCCAACATTACCTGCAGTTGATAACAACCGCGAAATTGAACATGGCAGAGCCCCCCCTGTTGTCCTCTCCGCATAGACCAAAGTAACTCTACCACCATTGTAAGTAAGAAATGTCTGCTGCTCAACCAGGTTGATTGCCGTTATGTGTGGCTGTCAATCAGATATCACGGATTTTGCACAATTTGCGCTGTACGCTTGTGTATGCAACTCTGACAACATTACATTATGCACGCAAAAACGTATACATACGCTCATTTCACGAGATAGGAGCACATGAATATATGAGAGAGAAAGGCGTTTATTCCGTTCAGGCCGTTGTCAAGGCCATTGATCTGCTGGAAGCTCTTGCTCAGGGCGGAGAAAGTCCGTCAATCCTTGTTTTAGAAAAAAAACTCGGTTTAAGCCATAACAAAGCCTTCCGTCTGCTTGCCACTCTCCAGGACAAAGGTTTGGTTGAACGCGACAAAACAAACAATACCTATAGCCTGGGGATACATGCGTTTGAAATGGCCCAACATATCCTGAAAAGTGACAATCTCATAAGAATGGCACATCCAATCATGGTTGAACTGGCGCGCAAACTGGACGAAGCGATCTACTTCACCGTAGCCAACAACAATGAAGTGCTGTTTCTTGATATGGTCGATTCTTTCCAGCAGATCAAGGCAGCCGACATGGTCGGCAAACGTTTCCCCTTCTTTACCAACGCCGCCGGCAAAGTGATCAAGTCGGTCAGCTCAATCGATATCTTTGGCCGTGGCAAGAAAGGCGGCATCAAGGATGTCAAGCAGCTTGAAGTCGAACTGGATGAGATCCGCCGCAAGGGTGTCGCGGTTGATTTTAACGGACTAGGCGACGGCATCTGTACCGTGGCTGTTGTGATACGGGACTATGCGGGCAAGGTTGTAGGCGCACTGACGCTGTTGGCCCCGTCGTTCCGCATGCTGCAGGATCGGCTGGAAAAAGAGGTGATTCCCTGCATGCTGGAAGGTGCCGAGGTGCTTTCGATGAAATTTGGTTATTCGCGAGCGTATGCGTAACCCCCTCAGTCCACCCCTACCTAAAGGGGTTATATTTTTCTTTTTGCTGCAGGTTATTTCAATTGAGGCGAAGTAAAGGAGTTCAACCACTAACCGCCCGCCATATCGGGCAGGGATCGGCCGGCAGCCACCCACACGGAAAGGAGGAAATGCCAAACAAATTTGGAAGCGCTTTCAGAGGAGTTTACAAAACACAAAGGAGGTCTTATGTCAGTTCATGCAACTAAAGAGTTACAAGCATATTGGAAAGAGAACCTGGTCATCATCATCGTTCACCTTGCCATCTGGTTTTTTGTGTCGTTTTTCTGCGGCATCATGGTTGTTGATCAGCTCGATGCTTACATGATCGGTGGTTTCCCGCTCGGCTTCTGGTTTGCCAATCAGGGTTCCATGGTTACCTTCGTCATCCTGATCTGGACGTATGTCTACATGATGAACAAGCTGGACATCAAGTATGATGTTCACGAAGGGTAATACGTCGGTGCGTTCTGATGCCAACACACTCAACTCACTAAAATCACGAGGTGACAAACTATGAGTATTCTTACCTGGACCTGGATTCTGACGGGCCTCAGCTTTGCCCTGTACATCTACATAGCCTATGCGACACGGGCAAAATCAACCGGCGACTTCTACGCCGCCGAGCAGTCTGTTCCTGCCTACATGAACGGCATGGCGACCGGCGCCGACTGGATGTCGGCCGCCTCCTTCATCTCCATGGCCGGTCTTATTTCGTTCATGGGTCGTGACGGCTCCTTTTACCTGATGGGGTGGACCGGTGGTTATGTTCTGCTCGCCATGCTCTTTGGCCCTTATCTGCGTAAATACGGCAAGTTCACTATCCCGCAGTTCATGGCTGACCGCTATTATTCCAACTCCATCCGTCTGCTCTCGCTGATCTGCGCAATTTTCGTATCGTTTACCTACGTGGCCGGTCAGATGCGCGGCGTCGGCGTCGTGTTCTCCCGCTTCATGGGCGTTTCCATCAACATGGGCGTTATCATCGGCATGGCGCTGGTCTTTTTCTACGCCACCCTCGGCGGCATGAAGGGGATTACCTACACACAGGTTGCCCAGTACTGTGTTCTGATTTGCGCCTACCTGGTTCCTGCCGTCTTCATCTCCATGCAGTTTACCGGCAACCCGATTCCTCAGCTCGGTTTCGGCTCTACAATCACCGCCCAAGGTGCAGCATTACTTAATGATCCGGGTACACAGGGCAAATATCTGCTCGATGTTTTGAACGGCATCCATAAGGATATCGGTTTTGCCGCCTATACCAGCGGAGCACGACCACGCATTGACGTCTGGTTCATCACGATGTCGCTGATGATCGGCACCGCCGGTCTGCCGCACATTCTCATCCGTTTCTTCACCGTACCCAAAATGCGTGATGCCCGTTCTTCAGCCGGTTACGCGCTGATCTGCATCGCCCTGCTTTACACCACTGCTCCTGCTATCTCTGTTTTCGCCCGTACCAACTTCATCAAATCCGTACATAACGTCAAGTATGAAGCAGCTCCCTCCTGGTTCAAAAACTGGGAAAAAACCAAACTGGTCGGTTGGAAAGATAAAAATGGCGACG
>Ga0154471_121_pt4 | contig 15538 bp, 14 predicted proteins | sample RifGroC2_FD_115950 | JGI IMG/M metagenome (GOLD analysis project Ga0154471, IMG submission 115950) | Geobacteraceae bacterium GWC2_53_11
GGTAATGAGACCGAGCTTACCAACCGCCATTGCAGCAGCCTTACGAACCTGCGCTGACGCATCGCGCAGCGCCCCCTGGATAACATCGGTAAACCCTGAATACCCGCATTCGGCTATCAGAACACAGAGTCCGCTTCTGCCCCGTTCCTCAAGATTTGAATATCGGGAAATAATCTCCAGTAACGCTTCCCGGCCAAAACTCTTCAATGCGGAAAGAGCACTGTTTGCCGTTCGCTCATCCACATAAGCTTCTATCAGGAAAGGAATGAAGCGAATATCTCTGGTAACAACACTGATCCAGAGAAGAGCATCAGTCAGAACAGCGTCCCGGCCGTCGTACAATTCCAGCAAACCGGAAATAATATCATTTTCCTTAAGCAGCTGGAGAGCGTCATTAATTATCCCCTGGGAAACCGTTGACGAGCGGTCGTATATTCTAAATAACGCTTTGACAGCAGCAGCGCGGCTATTTTTCTGACGGCTGGAAAATCCGTCCAGCAACAGTTTGAATGAGCTTTCATCGGAAATGGCGCCTAAACAATCAAAAACAGCCTTTTTCAAGATATCCTGCTCGGCAAGCTTCACGAGCGCTTCAGGCACGGGAATCGATTTGGCAAGAAGCCCCAAAGCACCAAGTGCACTAAAACGGAACAGAACCTCGTCCCTCGACAAAATGGCCTGCATGAGATGCTCAGCTACGGAAATGTCACCGAGTGCTCCCAACTGTTCTGCAGCAGAAGACGCAACATTTACTTCTGGATCCTGCAATGCAGACAGGAGTGCCGGCACAAAAAGCGGATCGCCGATGGCCCCCATAACATCAATAACAAACTTGCGTACATCGGCATCCTGATCACGCACCATTGAAATCAAAGGCATGGCGCACATTGCACCGAGACGGATGACAGCTTCGGCAGCAGAGTTCCGTAACCCGGCATTTTCCTCATTGCGAAGAAGATTCAGCAACTGTTCGACGGAATCAAGGCCGGGCTTTGAACTGACATAACACTCAACAGCCTCTTTTCTCACCCGCCAGCTTTCATCACCCATAGCGGTAAAGTACAGCGCTTGAGAGTCTTGACAGGGAAGATTCCGTAACAACGGGAGGGCTGATCTGCGTGCTTCGTCGTCATCGGACTGAAGTAAGCTACGTATTTCTTGAAGGGACATCACCTGACTGCTCCTGAAATGTGACTAATTGCCGGTAGAGGTGGTTACGCAGGTACAGACGCCGGAAAGATGCCGCCCGTACCAAGAAGGGAATCAATGTTCAAGATCATAAATACACGGTTATTCGACAGACAGACACCCAGTAGAAATTCCATTCCAACACCTGATGTCATCTGTATCGGCGGTTTTATCTCGGCGACCGGTACGGAAACAACCTCCATAACATCATCAACCACAATAGCCAGCAGCTGTTTGACCAGAGAGACTATCAGCAACTTGCCGGCAGAAGTATTTTCAAGTGCAGGCATACCGAAGCGTTTCCGCATATTCATTACCGGAATGACAGTACCGCGAAGGTTAATGACACCTTCGAGAAGATCTGAAGTACAGGGAAGTGGAGAGAGCTTCTGAGGTACAAGAATCTCACGTATTCTCATAATATCAACGGCAAACAATTTGTCTCCAAGGCTAAAACAGGCCAATTGGATATGAGTCAGTGATCCTTCCATACTACTTACCGCCACCGGAAGCGGTCAATAATCTGTTGATTTCATCAATAATCATTGCTGACTTGAACGGCTTGACAAGATATGAGTTCGCTCCGCATAAAACGCCCCTGTCGTGATCATCCTGTGTTTTTTTCCCGGTCAGCATGATAATCGGAACAGTTGCAGTACGTGGATCTTTCCGGAGCTGCCGGCATACTTCAAAGCCATCAATGTCAGGCAGCATGATATCCAATAAAACAAGGTCGAAAACTTCCGAATCTATTTTTTCAATGGCCATGCTTCCGGAAACAGCACCAATAACTTCAAAACCTTTAACCGTCAGAAGGATTGTTTCAAGCTTAAGGAGACTTTCTTCATCTTCAACGACCAAAATGCGTTTTTTCCTCAGCATGCAGACCCCTTTTAATACAGATTGATGTCAGCGATGTTTTCCAGATTCAGAATAATTATCAAACGGTTGTCAGAGCGGCCTATTCCGCTGACAAAATCACGATCTATCCCATCAAGAACCGTAGGAGCAGCTTCAACCGCACTCTGCAACACCTGAACGACCTGAATTACTTCATCAACAAGAAGACCGCTGAATGAGTTACTGTTCTTAATGACAACTATACGCTCTTTCCCGGTAGGTTCATCATGGGCCAGACCAAGTCTGATACGCATATCGATAATCGGAATAATCGTTCCCCGAAGCGATAATACACCTGAAACGAAGTCAGGTGCACGTGGAACCTCCGTAACCTCCCTCGGTTTGATAATTTCCTTGATATCCATGATGTTAATACCATAGACCTCGTCGGAAACCCGAACGCAGAGAAATTCCAAAACAGCTTCAGCAGCAACCTGTATGTCCGTATCGTCTGCCAGGATCGCCTCATCATTGCACCCGGCGGCATCTCTGCCGGCCAGTATCGCTTCCAATGGCGTACACGTCATTACCATCTGCTCGGTATGAGGTGTTGTTAAAAATGTCAATGAAGGTGCCGGATTAACCGGCCCCGGATATACATTAAGAGAAACGGGGGCGGCAACAGCAGGAGCAGCAGGCGCCAGGATCGCATCAAGCACAGTATCCAACGGTTCTTTCACCGGGATAGCCGGAGTGAACTGTTCATTCGCAGGCTCCTGAGAAGTCTGTAGGGATTTTTTTCTGATTTTTGCCAGATCCATATCGTAGTACCGCCTACATCATCAATTCATCTTTTATTTCGTTAATTATGCTTGAATCAATCAAGGCGGCATCGCATCCGTACGCAACCAAAAGGGCATTGGTTGCCATGGAATTGATTTTACGGGGTACGCCGCCACTCAGTTCATGAATACGCTGTACCGCATCCGGTGTAAACAGTCCGGAAGTACCGCCTGCTGCCTCAAGTCTGAAATCGAGGTACTCCATTATTTCATCCAGCGATAACGGCTGCAGGTGATAATGAAGCGAAATTCGCTGCCGTAACGGTTCAAACCGGTTTGAGGAAATCATGGGGCGCAGTTCCGGCTGTCCCATAATAACAACGGCAAGAAGGTTCCGGTCATCCAGCTGAAAATTTGTCAGCAGCCTGATCTCATCAAATACTTCGGCATCAGTAATCATTTGTGCTTCGTCAATAACCAAAACCGGACAGATATCACGTTGATTCAACGAATAGACCGCAGTGTGAATCTGGTTAATCAGGGTATCTTTCGCATCAGCCGGCTGCTCAACGTCAAGAATCCTGGCAATGGTTCTTAAAAATTCAATGGCGTTCAAGCGCGGATTGATGATGTAACAAAAACGGTAGCGAGAGCCCAAACGATCCATCAGCGCTCGCGAAAGCGTTGTCTTGCCACAGCCAATTTCACCGGTCAGAACAGCAAGCTCGCGCTCTTCGACGACAAATTCCAGGCGGGCAAGCGCCTCTTCATGGCCACGGCTCAAAAACAAAAAACGGGGATCGGGTGTTTTGCTGAACGGTTTTTCCTTGAAGCCGAAATAACTCTTGTACATTATTGTCAGCTCCCCGACCGCATCGTTTCATTGATAATTCCACCGATATCCAACACAAGAATGGTGCGTTGGTCGCCAAGGTCCGCTGCACCGGAAACACCGCGGAATCGCTTGAAAGATTCTCCCAGCGGTTTAATCACAATATCCTGTTGGCAGAGCAGGTCGTCAACTGCAATTCCGAGGCGTTTTTCTGCAACGCCCACAACAACAACGTAAAATTCATCGGGAGCTTCGTCACTGCTTCGAATATCGAAATAACTCTCCAGCCTGAGCAGCGGCAACGTGGTTTCCCGAAGCTGTACAACTTCTTTTCGCTCCACGGTCATAATATCTTTATTCGTCATTAGCAACGTTTCAAGAACCGATGTAATAGGCAGAGCATATGTTCTGCCACTGCAGCTTATTACCAAGGCCTTGATAATCGCCAGCGTGATCGGAAGGGTTATTACAAAGCGGCTCCCCTCCCCTTTGCGGGTTTCAATATCGACCATTCCGGAAATTGCCGTGATGTTGTTTTTCACCACATCCATACCGACACCCCGGCCCGAAACCTCGCTGACCGTCTCATTGGTAGAAAAACCGGGCAGAAAAATAAAATCAATGGCATCGCGATCCGACACTGAGCTTATATCGGTGACCAGACCCTTTTGCAAAGCTTTCTTCTTTACCTTGTCAACGTCAATACCACCACCGTCATCCTCAATTTCAATAACAACGTGATTACCTTTTTGGTATGAAGATATACGGATGGTGCCTTTTTCATCCTTGCCGTTTGCAACCCGGACATCACGAGGCTCAATACCATGATCAATGGCATTGCGGATAATGTGCATCATCGGATCGGAGATATCCTCTACTATCAGTTTGTCAAGTTCGGTATCAGCTCCGAAAAATTTGAGTTCGACCCGTTTTCCCTGCTCGCGGGATATCTTGCGAACAATTCTCGACATTTTCTCGTACAACTGCCCAATGGGAATCATCCTGATCTCCATGACACCTTTCTGGAGATCGGAAAGTTTCCGCTCAAGCCCCTTTGCAGCCTTGCCCAACTCAACTGCCATGCGGGAAAAACCCTCATTGCGCATTTTGGCAGTCACACCTGCAATAGTTGAGTTGGCAAGCACAAGTTCTCCAACGATATTCATCAGTTCGTCAAGCTTGCCAATGTCTACCCGAACCGTACGGCTCATACTTTTGGCGCTGAGAATCGAGTCATCCGGCACCTGAGGCATTGGAGCCACGGGTTCGGAAACGGGTTGCGGCTTCTCGGGAGCTTTACTTACCGGCACTTCCGTTTCCGGGACGGGTGTGCTGCTCGATGCCTGGGGAGCTGTCAAAACCATGCCTGAACCTAGCTGTGTTACCGAGACCGAGTCACGTTCAACAGCTGCCCGCAGTTCTTCAAAAGGCAGTTTGGAGCCAAAAAGAATTTCGAAATCAATATTTGTTTCAAGATTCCCGCCGACACTCGGCAAGGTACTGATCACTTCTCCGCATTTCTTCAGGATTTCAGTAACAGAAGAAAGTTCGGTATCAAACGTTGTTAAATCAAAGGAAGTGTGAATATTGAAGAGGGTCCGCCCTTTTGCAAGGTTATCGTTAAGACGATGTTCTTCATATTCCGTCAGGGCACCCTGAATATGTGCGGGCAGGCCGAGGGCTTCAAGAGGAGACACAGCGCTTTGCTTGTCTGGCGGTGCTAGACATGCATTTATCCTGGTTACACACGCTGCGATCTCACGATCAAGACTTGATTCATCACCTGAAGCGAGTAGACGGATAAGAGAACTCAGCAGTTCATGGGATTCAAACAGAACCGTCATAAGTTTCGGAGTCAGATTCAGTTTGCCAAGACGCAGCCAATCAAGCAGGTTTTCCATGTTATGCGCAAGGTCAGCTACACCGCTGAAGCTGAACATACCGGCTAAGCCTTTCAGTGAATGGGCACCCCGAAAAATGGAATTCAGAACATCGGGATTCAGCTCACCACTTTCTGCCATATCGGCCAAATCGGCCAACTCGGTCCCGAGTTGTTCAACAATTTCCTCGGCCTCGGCAAGAAAGTCCTGAACCGCTTTAGTATGTGTGATGTTCTGTTCGCTCATGTCACAGTACCTCAAAGCATTTTGTCATGCCTTGTTCAGATATTGACTGATCAACTGTTGGAGAGATGCGGGAGAAAACGGTTTCACAACATATTCATCGGCTCCAAGCAACTTGCCTTTTTCAACGTCTTTTGCACTTCCTTCCGTTGAAATTATGAATACCGGAATAGTTTTGTAATTCGGATTATTGCGAAGATAACTGATCAATTCAAGTCCGTTGATATCAGGCATATTAATATCGGTCATAATCAAATCGACATGCTCCCTCGGAAGAAGACGTAACGCTTCGAAACCACTTGAAGCCTCAACAATCTGGAAGTCCTCACCGAGTGATTCAACGACTGCAACCAGCATGGCACGCATGGCCGCAGAGTCATCAGCAATTAAAATTGTTTTGGTACTCACGGAGTAGACCTCTCGTTCAGCTGACGTTCTAGTAATGACTTTTCAATTGAGACCCCGGCCTGGGACAGAAAAATTGCCAGCGGCTCGATATCACCGATCGGGTTGTTAACCGGGAGGTTGTCGCCGTAGAGATATCCGACAACCTTTGTCTGACTGATTAACGGACCGATAAACACCTCGGTGGGGACACCTCCGCCTAATTGTTCAAAAATATGGACATCAACCGGTGTCGGGTTCGCGGTATAAGTACGTGGCTGGCCGATACGGAGCGCTTCGGAAAACATCGAAACAGACTCCTGAGGAAAATGAATCGCCCGAACCCGCTCATCACCGCTGACGGAACCGCCGGTAATGCCGAACTGTCCGAAACCGGAAACCACCTGGTCTTTGACCGTGAACACAATCGCCCTGTTGACAAACTCCGACGCAAACCGAAGCACCAGAAGCAGTACCCCACCCTGCAAATCAGGGTTGTTAAGCTCTTCGAGCATGCCGCGCAACAGTGAAAATCCACCATTTTGCTGCGGAGACTCTACCGCACGCGGTATGTCATCCCCCTCACCCATCTCAATGCGCAGCTCATCCCCCAGGTTGAAACGATCATGCCATTCATCAGCATTGACGGCGGCTGCAGAGTTATTAACGAGGCTGCCGATCTGGGTAAGGAAACTTTCCATTATGGCAGGAGTATTGATTTCGACCCGCCGGGGCTTGGAAATGCAGGCATATCCGAGATCATGAATCTTTTTTTCTGCATCGGCATGATGATAGTCGGTCATGACGAAAAGCTGCAACTCTTTAAAATTGTTGTGGAGAAGTTCGAGAAGTTCAACACCGCCCAGAACCCCGGAACCATCCATTTTCGGCATGATCAGGTCAATGAGAACAACCGGACGCTCTCCGGTTCTATGCAGGGTATCAACCTTGATCAAGGCATCCTCACTGCGCGTCATGGCATGAACCACAAAACCCTTTTCCGTGAGCCTGTCGGAAAGAGTTCTGAGGGTCTGGCCGTCATCATCAACAACGACAATAGGTTTCAAAACCGGTTCAGAGGACAGTACCGCTGCTGCCGCCTCGTCTACCAGATCAAAAGAAAAATCAGCATCTTCAGAATCTCCGCCATCAGCAAAACCGGCCTCAGCCGCATGGCGTTTTTCATCAAGAATCCTGGTGCCTTCCATGGCAAGAAACTGCGGGTTCAACCCCTGATCAAGCATGAACTGCAACGGGTCCATCTTGGTACCGTCAACAGTTTCGATAGTATTCTGAACTTCAAACTTGAAGGTACCTTCCGCCCAGGCAAACAGCGAAAAAACCACATTTTCAATCTGTTCCCGCACAACTTCTTCGATCACGTCCTGTGATACACCAAAGTTTTTTACAAGAATCACACCAAGACGTTCACGAAACCCGTTTTCCTGCTGAAATGCAAGGGATTTTCTCAGCACCGCCAGATCAATAACACCTTTTTGTATCAGTACTTCGCCAAGGCTCTGTTGATAGGTACTGGAAGCTGCCCGAACGACCTGCCCCTGACGAAAAAAAACCGAGCCATCCCTCCCCCTGCTGCAAAGGGAAAGGACGCCGGTTTTTCTACTGAGACTGACAATTTGTAAAATCTCGCCAAGTCCGAGTTCTTCGAGGTTACCTACCAGGCTCATTCGTCACAATCCATGCATCAAAAGGGGATAAAAACTGGCAGAATATATCGTAACAGCGGACTCAAGTAAAGCCTTTATAGGGTCTGTCCGCTATGTATGACGGTCCGCCCCGCCCTTGCCTCTGGAAGTGTCGGTTTTGTCCCGTCCCCGGAACATCAGTCGCAACGGCACACCGTCAAAACCGAATGCTTCGCGGAACTTGTTGATCAGGTAACGTTCATAGGAATAGTGAATGTTTTCAGGCTGATTGGTGAAAATAACAAAAGAAGGCGGCCTCGTGGCAACCTGGGTGGCAAAGTAGAACTTAACCCGACGACCGTGCGATAAAGGAGCATGATGGGATTCGATGGCATCGGTAAAGACATGTACCAGTTCCGACGTCGTAACACGGCGGCAGTACTGTTCCATTACCTCATCAACGGTAGCAATGATTTTGCCGGAACGCTGCCCGGTTTTAGCGGAAACGCAGACAATCGGGGCATAGGCAAGATATTTAAAGCCATCACGGATTTTGGCAATGTAGATGCCGAGGGTCGTATTGTCCTTTTCAAGCAGATCCCACTTGTTGATGACGAACACGCACCCTTTACCGGCTTCGTGAATATACCCGGCAATGCGTTCATCCTGCTCGGTCACGCCCTGTTCGGCATCAATGACCATCAACACCACATCGGCCCGTTCTATACTGCGCAGCGCGTCGCACACACTGTATTTTTCCAGTTTTTCAGTGGTTTTGCCCTTGCGGCGGATGCCGGCAGTGTCGATCAGCACATACGGCTTTTTGTTGCAGGTAAATGGGGTATCGACCGAGTCACGGGTTGTCCCGGCGGTCGGATTGGCTACGACCCGTTCAAAACCGAGCAGGCGGTTGACGAGCGATGATTTACCCACATTGGGACGCCCCACCACGGCGATGCGTGTGACATTCTCTTCAACATCGACTTCATCAACCGGCGGAAATACGGCCATGATGTTTTCCACAAGGTCGATTACTCCGCGATTGTGTTCTGCCGAAATGGTGTATAACTCGCCGACTCCGAGAGAATAGAACTCCGCCGAATCATTCTCCAGCTTTTCGCCGTCAACCTTGTTCACCACGAAAAACACCGGCTTTTTGACGCGGCGCAACATCTCGGCGACCTCGGTATCGGCCGGAGTCAGACCGCTTCTGGCGTCCATCATGAAAATGATGACATCCGCCTCTTCGATGGCAAGTTTCGACTGTTCGCGCATCTGTTGAAGCAGACGGTTCTCGGTTACCGGTTCAAATCCGCCGGTATCAACCAGGATGAATGGTTTTTCAAAACGGGTAATGTTGGCATAGTTGCGGTCACGTGTGACACCGGGGGTATCGTCAACGATAGCGCGACGATGACCGAGCAACCGGTTAAATAGGGTGGATTTGCCCACATTGGGGCGGCCAACAATAGCTACTAAAGGTTTCATTCGTATCCCAGCTCTCTCAGTTTTGAGGGGCGTTCACTCCAGTTTTCAACGACCTTGACAAACAACTCCAGATAAATCCTGGTATCGAGCAACCGCTCGATATCCTGACGCGCCTGGGTTCCGATTTTTTTCAGCATCTCACCCTTATTACCGATGATGATCCCCTTCTGGGTATCTCGCTCCAGCATGATGGCAGCGGAAATGGCAATGACACCGTTCTCCCGCTCAATAAAACTCTCCACCACAACCGCGGTAGAGTACGGCACCTCGTCACGGGTCAGCCGGAACACTTTTTCCCGGATCATTTCCGCGACGATGAATTTTTCCGGCATATCGGTCAGAATATCATCCGGAAACATGGCAGGGCCTTCGGGAAGATACCCGCTGACAACCGAAACCAGGTGTTCGACACCGTCATTACGACCGGCTGACACCGGGACAATTTCCTTGAAAGGAAAGAGCGCTGCCCAGTCGGAAATCTTCTTCAGAACCTGATTTTTGTCGGTCAACAGGTCAATCTTGTTAATAACCAGCACCACCGGAATCGTCACTTTTTTCAGGACATCCTGGATAAAAGCCGGATCGGCGGCAGTGGTTGCCTCGACAACCAGCATGAGGAGATCAACGCCGCTGATCGCCGAGCGCGCCACGTCCACCATGCTCTTGTTCAGACGTGACCGCCCGGTGTGAATACCGGGGGTGTCGATGAAAACGATCTGTCCGCCGGGGATGTTATGAATCCCCTGAATCCGGTTGCGGGTCGTCTGGGGCTTGTCGGATGTTATGACGATTTTCTCGCCGATAATGCAGTTCAGCAGGGTAGACTTGCCGACATTCGGGCGACCGATAATTGAGACGAATCCTGATGTAAACTTTTCTTTTTTCATACAGTTATATACCACTCTTTCATGTTTTACTTCTTGATCCACGTATCCCGCAGAGTTACGATGCGGTTAAATACCGGTTTCCCCGGTAACGAGTCCTTCGGGTCCTGACGGAAATAGCCCATCCGCTCGAATTGATAGCGTGTTTCCACATCCGCGGCGGCCAAATCAGCTTCCAGTTTGCAGTCGGTCAATGTTTCAATCGATGCCGGATTGAGGAACTGCTTGTAGTCGGCGCCCCCCCGGTCAGGATTGGGATCGCTGAAGAGCCGGTCGAACAACCGCACCTCGGCGGTTACCGCATGAGCAGCGGATACCCAGTGAATAACGCCTTTGACCTTCCGGCCATCGGCGGTATGAATCCCTTCGCGCGAAGCGGGATCGTACTCGCCGTGCAGCTCGACAACCTCTCCCTGCTCGTCTTTCACCACGTTCGTACATTTCACGATATAGCTGGAACGAAGCTTGACTTCGCCGCCAACCGTCAGGCGATGGAATCCTTTGCTCGGCACTTCCATGAAATCATCACGGTCAATCCAGATTTCACGGCTGAAATGAATCGTACGGCTCCCCATCTCCGGCTTTTGCGGATGATTGGCAGCAGTCATCTCTTCAACCTGATCCGCGGGGTAATTGTCGATGACCAGCTTGATCGGGCGCAGCACCGCCATGGCCCGCGGCGCCGTTTCATTCAGATCGGCACGAACACACTCTTCGAGCGTGGCCACATCTATCCAGGAATCATTCCGTCCCACGCCGATCATTTCGCAGAAGTTCCGTACCGCTGCCGGGGTATAGCCACGCCGTTTGATCCCGGCAAGAGTCGGCATGCGCGGATCGTCCCAACCGCTGACAATGCCGAGCTGCACCAGTTCCTGCAGCTTGCGCTTGCTCATGACCGTGTAGGTCAGGTTCAACCGGGCAAATTCATACTGACGCGGCCGGGCCGGAACCGGCAGATTGTCCAGAAACCATTCATAGAGCGGCTTATGGGATTCAAACTCCAGAGTACAGATCGAATGGGTGATCTGTTCGATGGCATCGGTCTGGCCATGGGCAAAATCGTACATCGGATAGATTTTCCAGGCATCGCCGACATGAGGGTGGGGAGCATGCAGGATCCGATACAGAACGGGATCGCGCAGATTCATGTTGGGAGACGCCATGTCGATTTTGGCACGCAGAACGCGAGTGCCGTCCGGGAACTCTCCGTCTCGCATCCGGCCGAACAGGTCAAGATTCTCTTCAACAGAGCGGTTGCGATAGGGACTTTCTTTCCCCGGTTCAGTCAGCGTTCCGCGATGAGCACGAATCTCGTCGGCGCTCAAATCCTCGACATACGCCTTGCCCTGCTCGATCAAGTACACCGCCCACTGGTACAGCTGTTCGAAATTATCCGAAGCGTAATAGAGATGCGTGCCCCAGTCAAAGCCGAGCCAGCGAACACTTTCCTTGATCGAATCGATGTATTCCTTTTCTTCCTTGGCCGGATTGGTATCATCAAAACGGAGGTGACAGCGGCCGCCGAAATCACGCGCAAGACCGAAGTTGATGCAGATCGACTTGGCATGACCGATGTGCAGATAACCGTTCGGCTCCGGGGGGAAACGGGTCACAACACCACTGTGTTTGCCGCTTTTCAGATCTTCGTCGATGATGGTTCTCAGAAAATTGTTGGCTGTTGGTGCAGCCTGTTCCGTAGTGGTCATGATATCCTCGTGAAGACTAGTTGGACAATTCACCCAGAAGCGAATTCGGGTAGGCCTTGGTAATAGTGACGTTGACAAAGGTGCCGATCAGGGAACAGTCACCGGTGAAATTGACGATGCGCCCGTTATCGGCCTTGCCGGAAACCTGGCCGACAAGCCGCCCCTCCCCTTCAACCAGAACGGACATGACGCTGCCGACGTAGGTGTGGCAGATTTCACGGGTATGGCGGCGCTGCAGCTCCATCAGGCGGTCAAGACGGGCCATTTTTACGGCTTTCGTTAGATCATCGTTCAGCTCGGCCGCCTTGGTGCCGGGACGGGGCGAGTAGACAAACGAAAACAGGTCGATATAGCGGACCTCTTCCATGAGGGAGAGGGTCTGCTCAAAATCGGCATCCGTTTCTCCCGGAAAGCCGACGATTATGTCGCCGGTAAACACGAGATCCGGACGAATCGCCTTGAGCTTCCTGACCCTGTCGAGATAGGAATCGCGGGTATAGCCGCGTCCCATCAGTTTCAGAACCGCATCACTGCCGGACTGTGCCGGGAGGTGGATCTGGCCACTCAGTTTCGGGACATCGGCAAAACAGGCGATCAGCTCGTCCGACATATCCTTCGGATGCGAGGTCGTAAAGCGGACCCGCTCGATGCCGGCAACTTCGGCCACCTGCCGGATCAACCCGGCGAATGACGGTTCGTCCGCAGATTTGAGACCGTAGGAATTAACATTCTGGCCAAGCAGAATGACCTCCCTGACCCCTTCATCTGCCAGCTGCCTGACTTCGGCCAGGATATCGGCGGAACGGCGGCTGATTTCACGACCGCGCACATAGGGCACGATGCAGTATGAACAGAAGTTGTCGCACCCCTGCATGACCGTGACAAAACGGGACAGGCGCGATTCACCCTTGATCGAGGGGAACAGGTCCAGCCGTTGCTCGTTGTCAATAAAAGATGTTTCCGAGCGGCGTTCGCCGCGCTCGGCACACCGCACCATATCCGGCAGCAGGTGCAGATTGTGGGTGCCGATAACCAGGTCAAGGTACGGCAGCTTGCGCAGCAGTTCTTCGCCCTCCTGCTGGGCCACACAGCCGCCAACGGCAATAATCTGCTGCTTGCCGTCACGCTTGTAAATGCGCAGGTTGGCCAGCCGCCGGTATACCTTTTCCTCCGCGCCACCCCGCACACTACAGGTATTGAGCAGAATCATATCGGCAGCAGCTGCTTCGTTGGTCGGCGCGTAGCCGAGATCAGCCAGCATGGAGACGATCCGCTCGGAATCATTCACATTCATCTGGCAGCCAAAGGTTTCTATGTAAAGGAGTTTATCGAACATAGTGGACCGTATTTTATACGCGACAACCACCTATAAAGTCAATTGAATTGGCTTGCAGATGAAGTATTTCCAGCGCTTGACAAGAAACGGTTCCAAAACGTATTGTCAGGTAACTGTGAACACTTTCGTAAAGGGCACCTGCTACCATGAAGATTGACTGGAACGACATCGACACCGTACTGCTGGATATGGACGGTACCATCCTGGACCGCCATTTTGACGATCACTTCTGGCTGGAGCATGCGCCAAAACGCTGGGCTGAACGCAACCACGTACCTCTTGAGCAGGCCAAGGAGCACCTGTACAACCTGTTCCGCAGCCAGGAAAACACCCTCAACTGGACCGACCTTGACTACTGGTCAGACCGGCTCGGCATGGATATTCCGCTTCTGAAACGAGAAGTCGAGCACCTGATTGCCGTACATCCCTACGTGATCGAGTTTCTGCTGTTTCTGAAACATGCCGGCAAAACCGTCTGGCTGGTCACCAATGCCCATTCAAAAACTCTCGACTTGAAAATGAAGAATACCCGCATCGGGCCGTATTTTGACGGGATCATTTCCGCTCATCAGGTGGGACTGCCCAAGGAAGACCCGGGGTTTTGGAGGAAGTTGCAGGATTATATCAGTTATGTGCCGGAACGAACGTTGCTGGGGGAAGACAGCGAAACCAACCTGGCAACGGCACAGGGTTTTTCGATTCGCTATCTTGTCTATATCAGCCGCTACAGCTCAACTGTTGAACCGCGTCAATCAGACCAGTTTGCGACAATTGACTACTTTAACCGCCTCATTCCCGAGAAAGGCTGCTCCAGCATTACAATTTCAGCATAAACAAAACGGCGACCGGTTTGTATTCTGAACCGGTCACCGTTTTACACGATTTCATCGAAATTAAATTTATTGCATCCTGCTCAGCATTGTCCTGAATTTCTCAAGCTTCGAAGCCCCCTCTTCAATCATTCGAATCAGATCCTTACGGGCACTACCAGCGGCATCTTTTCCCTTTTCAAGCAGATCATCCGTTTTTTCACCTATAGTATCAACAAGATTCGATACATTGGCGGCCAGGTCATCTACAACCTCATCGGCCCGGTTACGGACTTTCTTAGAGTAGCGAAAAATATCTTTTCTCGTCCTGGTTCCCGACTGGGGCGCAAACAGCAACGCCAGCCCGGCCCCGATTACCCCGCCTGCAAAAACCAGTAACGCCGCAGCAGCTATCTTTTTTTCCCTGTCTTCCATGGTTAACCTCCCTTTTGGTATGTTAGTAAACATCTTACCTCATTTGGCATAGATAACAAGCCCCATGGCACTTTATCTTTCTACAAAATAATGTTATAAATCACTCGTATTTTATTATCGCTAAAACATACAAGGATATTCATATGAACCATACAACCTACGATGTTTTGATCATCGGCGGAGGACCGGCCGGCCTCTCAACGGCATATCTGTGCCATAAACAGGGACTTTCCTACTTGGTTCTTGAATCGGGAAAGGCGATCTTCCAGGGAATTGCCAATACGTACCCGGAAGGAAAGCTGGTATATGCGTCCAAACCAAAAGATGCACCCATGCCATTCATGGTTGACGAATTGCGCCCGCCGGACAAGCCGGTTACCGTGGAAAGCTACCTGCAATACGTGCAGCACTTCGTGCAGCATGAAAATCTTCATGTCCAAACGGAAGTGGATTTTGAGGATATCAAGGATGAGCGGGATGGCCTGACGGTTGTTACATCCAAAGGTAACTATAAGGGGAAGAAAGTCGTGCTTTCCTTCGGCAGCAACATTCCGCGCGAACTTTCCGTGTACGGCGATGCCAAAATGGTCGCTAAAAACGTTGACGATCCGAGCAAATATATCGGGATTAAAACCTTGATAATCGGCGGCGGCAATACAGCCGCAGACGTGATTATCAATATCCTCAGGGCCAAACGCGAGGCTGGAGACACCAACCCGGTCTACTGGGCGCACAAGGCCGAAACGTTTGACGTCAACAAAGAGACCGCTCAACGGCTGGGCGAAGAGATACTCTTGGGGGGAAATATCAGGCTGTTGCCTGGATCGACACCCCGTATCGGTGAAGTTGATGATGAGGGGGTGGACCGGCTGGTTATCCGCATCAACGAGTTCAAGCAGGCTGACGGCATCGATCTCTATCATGCCCTGAGCTTCCCGATGCAGAACGTAATCGCCTGCATCGGATCGCAGGGACCGGTGCCGATCTTCGACAAGTTGAATATCCAGAGCATCGCCTGCACCTCCGGCGTCTGCAAGATTGCGAAAGAAGGTGAACGCCTGGTTCTGCTTTCGTCTGATTTC
>Ga0154471_154_pt3 | contig 15445 bp, 15 predicted proteins | sample RifGroC2_FD_115950 | JGI IMG/M metagenome (GOLD analysis project Ga0154471, IMG submission 115950) | Geobacteraceae bacterium GWC2_53_11
AAGTGGCTGCCGACATTGTAGGCAAGCCCCTGGTTGGTGCGGATTTCCATGGTCAGGCGCGACGTAAAGCTCCCCCCCAGGATATAGTCCAGAAGACGCACGGCGTAGATGTCGGGAGAGTCCTTGCTCAGCCCCAGATGCCCCATGCGGATGACGGTCTGGTTGACGTCCTTTTTACCGTAGAGCACTTCACCTTGAAGGCGCTGTTGCGGCTGCGGCACTTCGGGCAGGGCAAGAGCCGTGCGGCTCTTTTCCGTTTTGAATACGGCATTCAGCTCTTTAAGCAGCGCGGTACGGTCAAAGTCCCCCGAAACCGCCAGGATCATGTTGTCAAGCCGGTAAAAGCGGCGATGGAAAGCGACCACGTCCTGGCGGGTGATAGAGGCTATGGATGCGAAGGTCGTCACTTCCCCCAACGGATGACCGGCGTAAATGGCCCGGTTGATTTCGCGTCCGGCTATTTCCTTGGGGTCGTCGTTCTGGCGCCGCAAGCCTTCGATGGCCTGCCGCCGGGCTATTTCAAGCCGCTTCTCGCTGAAATCGGGGTGAAGCAGCACCTGGCTGAAAATCTGCAAGGTACGGCTGAAATTCTTCTTCAGTGCCGTCAGCGAGACGGTTCCCATGTCAGCGCCGATGCCGCTTTCAACGGAAGAGGCCATGAATTCAAGTTCGTCATCCATCTGCTCGGGAGTCATACCGCCGGCGCCGCCGCTCCGCATGACAGCACCGGCCATGCCGGCCAGTCCCGTTTGTGCGGCAGGTTCGTAGACCGACCCCGCCTTCACCATGGCGGTCATATTGATGATGGGCAGTTCGGTGTCGCGCAGCAGATAGACCGGCATGCCGCACTCCAGCACGACCCGCTCGGCCTTGGGAATCTGGAAGTTCAATTCAGGGAACTTCATGGTGCGAGGGTTTGCGAGCGTTTGATCCGCGGCATACGTAGAAGTTATGAAGGTGATCAGGAAGCAGATGGAAAGAAGAAGCTGGTTCATTTGTCACCCCCTTTTTTAGTGATAAAGCCGACGGTACGGTTTTCCCTGACAAAGTAGGTGGAGGCCACCCGCATGATGTCAGCCGGTGTAACCTTGGTAACTTTGGCGCGATGCTCGGTCATATAGCGCCAGCTGCCCGCGGTGGCTTCGAACTCGGTGAGATTACGGGCCAGACCGCCATTGGTACCCATGCGCCGGGCTTCCTCGTACTCGATCTTGTTGAGGATCCGTTGCAGATCCCGCTCGGCAACCGGCGTTGTTTTCAGCAGATCAAGCTCGGCCTGAACGGCTTCTTCGACCTCTTTAATGCTATGGGGTGCTCGCGGGTTGGCGCTGATGACAAACAGGTTCGGATAGCGGCTCCCCGGCGCATCAAAAACGCCGATATCAGCGGCGATCTGCTGTTCAATGACCAGTTTCTTGTGGAAGCGCGACGTGCGGCCGCTCCCCAAAATCATGCTGATCACATCAAAAACGTAGTCATCCGGGGTATTGATCGCCGGTTTGTGGAAGCCCATGATCAAGGTCGGTTCGGATTCGGCTACCAGCTCGATGCGCCGCTCTCCCGCCTGTTTCGGTTCCAGGGCGGTGACCGGGGCCGGCTCTTTTCCCGGCTTGATGGCGCCAAAATAGCGCTCAACCAGGGCGATGGTCTTCTTCGTATCAATATCTCCCACAATCGCTACGATGGCGTTGTTGGGGGCATAGTAACTGTGAAAGAACTGCTCAGCCTTGGTGCGGGTGAGGTTTTCAATGTCGGACATCCAGCCGATGGTTGGCTGGCCGTACGGGTGGGCCAGGAAACTGGAGGCAACGAACGTTTCCCACAACTTGCTCTCCGGGTCCGCATCGTACGATCTCCGGCGCTCCTCCATGACGACAGAACGTTCGGTGTAAAATTCGCGCAGGACGGCGTTCTGCAAACGGTCAGATTCAATGGCGGCCCACAGTTCCAGTTTGTTGGCCGGAAGGCTGATCAGGTAGGTGGTGCCGTCGCGGCTGGTAAAGGCGTTATAGCCGGTGCCGCCGTTTTTCGAATACAGTTCGAAGAACTCATCCTTGATGACATATTTTGATGCATCAGCTTCCAGAGCTGCCAGTTGCTTCTCCAGGGCGGCAATCTTTGCCGCATCAGCTTTGTCACGCTTTGCTTTCTCGGCAGTTACCGCCAGGGCGACACGCTCGATGCTGTCAAGGATCGGCTTTTCAGCGGCGAAATCCTTTGTACCGAGCGTGGTCGTTCCCTTGAAAAGCATATGTTCCAGAAGATGGGCAATGCCGCGCTCGTCGCTCCGTTCATCGGCGCTGCCGACCCTGAAACGCATCCAGGCCGAAACAGTTGGTGAGGTGTGGCGCTCGACCATCAGCAGCTTCATACCGTTTTTCATGGTGTGCTCGACAACTTTATCTTCCAGCGTTGCGGCATGCACTCCGGAGGCGCATGCGGCCAACAGGGTGAGTATGATCAATATCCGTTTCATGGTTCCTGCTCCTTAAAACACCGAAAACTTTATATATTTGCGCGGATTTTCCTTGAAGTCTTTTACCAGTTCATTCAGATCATCGGCCATTTTGTTCATTTTATCATAGAGAGCCTTGTCATTCACCAGTTTACCGGCGGTGCCATCGCCGCTCTTGACTTTGGCGGTCACCTCTTCAATGGCCTTGACCGACGCTTCCGCCTTGGTCATGAGGGAAAGACCCTTGTCATAAAATTCCCGGTCATTGATTAGCAGGCCGACGGTTCCCTCTTTCGACATGATTTTTTTGTTCAGGTCTCGTACATCGTCGGCGGCCTGAATACTTTTGTCGGCCAGCAAGGTCAACTTGGTGTAAAGCGTCTTGTCGTAAATCAATTTATTGAGTGTGCCTTCTGATGCCTGAATATCCTGGAGGGTGCGGTCGGCCCGGTTAAGGATGGCGATCAGCTTGTTGTACGGTTCAGGATCGCGGTTCAGCTTGCCAAGCGTTCCATCACCCCGGTTGATGGTGACTACCAGATCCTTCATTTCAACCGTCAGCCGCGAAATGTTGCTGTAGAGCGTTTCGTCCTTGTTCAGCTTGCCGAGCGTGCCCTTACCCTTGTCGATGTTGTCTATGATGCCGTTGACCTTGTCGAACGCGTCTCCCGCTTTTTGGATGACATCGTCCAGCTTGGCTACCGACGTCCCCTGCAAAACTGTTGGCGGCTTGTCGGAGTACTGCTTTGAAGGGAGGATATCGACATATTTTTCACCCATAAGTCCGCGGGTTTTTATGGTAACTTTTGAATCGCTGCCGATTTTCTTCAAGGCCTCGGTATCGACTTCAATATCAATGCTGACCTCATTACTGTTCTTCGGGTCGGCAAAAAGGATGTCGGTGACGAGTCCGACATCGACCCCCGCCAGCCAGACCGGAGCGCCGACTTTCAGGCCGACGACATCACTCATGACAACCCGCATGGCTCCCTTGTTGACAAACATCTTGGTCTTCTGCCCCATCAGCAGAACTCCACCGGCAAAAAAGACCAATGCCAGAAAGATGAACACACCTCCCCGTACCTGGGCCCAGCCGATTTGATTGCTTCGTTTCATAGTTTTTCCGCCTGTTCCTGTTGTTTTTCAGTGGTGACTTGAACGTCATAAAACAGCGACCGGTCCGTTGGTGACAGAAATTCACGCACTTCCGGGATGCTGCTGGATTTCATTTCCTCTTCAGTCCCTTCAAAGAGCATGCGGGCCTTGTGAAGGAAGGTGAAACGCTGCGAGGTTGCAAAGGCGGTCGTCAGATCATGGGTAACCATCAGGGTGGTCTTGCCTTCCGCCTGTAACCGCTGCATCAGGTTGCAGATGTTGAAAACGCCGATCGGATCGAGTCCGGTGGTCGGCTCGTCAAAAAAAATGTAATCCGGGTCGGCCGCCAGGGCCCGTGCAATGGCAACCCGCTTTTTCATGCCGCCCGACAGTTCGGCCGGATACAGGTTCAACGCTGATTCCACGCCGACGAAGCTGAGCTTTTCGAGCACGATCTTTGTTATTTCACCCTGGGAAAGTTGTCCGTCTTCGAAGAGGCGGTAGCCGACATTTTCACCGACCGTCATGGAATCGAACAGCGCCCCCCCCTGGAAAACGATGGCGATTCGCTTGCGCGGTTGCATGAAACTCGATTCCGGCAGGCCGGTGATGCAGAGGTCACCGATAAAAACTTTACCGGAATCGGGGGTGAGGAGACCGAGCAGCAGTTTGAGGATGGTTGTCTTGCCTGCGCCGCTTACCCCCAGAATCGTCCGGTTGACGCCCCGCTCCAGATCAAGGTCGAAATCCTCCAGAATCTTGCGCCCGCCAATCGAGTAACAGAGTTTTTCCATACGGATGGAGTCGCCGGAGATCATGGTACGGTTACCCCCGCCATCATCCCGCCCATGGTCAGAATAATTCGCCATTCAGACTCCGTTACCGGTTGAATGGAGAGGCGGCTTCGCTTGACCAGCGGCATATCGGCCAGCAGCGGGTTCTGTTTGATGCTCTCCAGGGTGACAATCCGCTGCAGCGGTTCACGGTAACGCACATCGACCATGTACCAGATCGGTTTGTCAATCGATGCTTTGGGATCAAAGTGTTCGGCATTTGGATTCAAAGCTGTGGAGTCGGGATAGCCGGCCCGCACGACATCTGCCAGGCCGACCACGGCAGGTTCCGGTATGTTGCTGTGGTAGAACAGCACCCGGTCGCCGGCTTTGATCGTATCGCGCAGGAAATTACGGGCCTGGAAGTTGCGCACTCCATCCCACGACTCGGTCATATCGGGACGTTTTTTCAAATCGTCGAAGGAAAAACAGCCCGGTTCGGTTTTAAACAGCCAGTACGCCATATTACCCTCTGAAAACGACAAAAACTTTTGCTATGAAAAAATCGCATACCAGAATCAACACCGAAGAGAGCACCACTGCCTGCTTGGCCGCCGCACCGACCCCTTCAGCGCCCCCTTTGGTGTTGAGTCCCACATAACAGCCGGTGAGGGCAATGATGGCACCGAACACCGCCGGTTTTGCCACGCCTTCAATCAGATCCTGAAACACCATGAACTGGGGGAGTCCGCTGATGTACATGACCGGGTTAATCTGGTAGCCGGCTGACATGATATAACCGCCGAAGATGGATACCACGTCGGTTACAACGGTCAGGAGCGGCAGCGCCAGCAGCATGGCTTTAAGCCGCGGCACGACCAGACGCTTGATGATGTCGGTGCCTTCCACCCGCATGGCATCGACCTGCTCCGTTACCACCATCGTGCCCAGTTCGGCGGTAATGGCCGATCCCACGCGTCCGGCGACCATCAGCGAGGCAAGCACAGGGCCCAGTTCCTTAATCATGGTGACAGCCACCATGCCCCCGACATAGCTGGTTGCCGCAAACGGTTTGAGCTGGATCAGTGACTGCAGCGCCATGACCATGCCGGAGAACAGCCCGGTCAGGATGCAGATGAACAGGGATGAAAACCCCAATTTGTCGAACTGGATGGCGAACTCACGATAATAGAAAGGACGGCGGAAGATGCGGGCAACGGCGCGTCCGGCCAGGATGAAATAATTCTGCAGCTCATGAAAAAAAATGAGCAGAATTCTATCTGCTATGGCAAGTTTCATGGTTGATCAGAGCGCCGCTGCCAGCGCTTCGGCAGCTTCGCTGACGAAGATGAACTGCAGGTCGTTGCGCACATTTTCCGGGATGTCTTCCAGGTCGTCCCGATTGCGTTCCGGGGCGATGACCGTGCAGACACCGGCCCGATGCGCTGCCAGCACCTTTTCCTTCAGGCCGCCGATGGCCAGCACACGGCCGGTCAGGGTGATTTCGCCGGTCATGGCAACGTTGCGGCGCGCCGGTTTTCCGGTCAGGAGCGACACCAGTGCCGTAACCATGGTGACTCCTGCGGAGGGGCCGTCTTTGGGGATGGCGCCGGACGGGACGTGGATGTGAATGGTGCGGTTTTCAAAGGCCTCCGGCTTGATGCCGAATTCCTCGGCGTGCGCCTCGATGTAGGAGAGTGCCGCGCGGGCTGACTCTTTCATGACATCGCCCAGCGACCCGGTCAGGATCAACTCTGCCTTGCCCGGCATGGAGGTGACCTCGATAAACAGGATGTCTCCTCCGGTCTCGGTCCAGGCCAGGCCGGTTGCGACACCGATGCGGTCGTTTTCGGCCGCTACCTCATTATGGAATTTTTTCGGTCCAAGCAGTTCTGTGACAATCTCGGGAGTAATCGTGCTCCGGGCCGGTTTGTCCTGGGTGATCTCTTTGGCAACCTTGCGGCAGATCGAGGCGATGGTCCGCTGGAGGCCGCGCACGCCCGCCTCACGGGTGTAGTCGCCGATAACCTTCTCCAGCGCGTCGTCCGCGAAACTTAGCCCCCGGTCGGTCAGGCCGTTTTCATCCAGTTCCCGCCGGATAATGAAGCTTTTGGCGATTTGCAGTTTTTCCTGGCTGCTGTAGCCGGCCAGACGGATGACTTCCATGCGGTCCTTGAGCGGGCCGGGAATGGGGTCGAGCTGGTTGGCGGTGGTAATGAACATCACCTTTGACAGGTCGAAGGCGACGTCAAGGTAGTGGTCGTTAAAGCTGAAATTCTGCTCCGGATCAAGCACTTCCAGAAGGGCGCTGGAGGGGTCGCCACGGAAGTCATTACCAAGTTTGTCTATTTCGTCCAGCATGAAGATCGGATTGTTGGCGCCGCAGCGGTACAGTTCCTTGATGATGCGGCCCGGCAGCGCGCCAATGTAGGTGCGGCGGTGGCCGCGGATTTCGGCTTCATCCCGTACGCCTCCCAGCGAAATGCGCACAAATTTCCGTCCCATGGAACGGGCAATTGATTTGCCCAGGGACGTTTTGCCGACTCCGGGAGGACCGACAAAACAGAGCACCGGACCTTTCATGTTTTCTTTCAGTGACCGCACCGCCAGAAATTCCAGGATGCGCTCTTTGACTTTTTTCAGATTGTAATGATCTTCGTTGAGAATTTCCTCGGCGCGCACGATGTCGAGCGTGTCAGGGGTGCTTATGTTCCATGGCATTCCGGCCAGATAATCGAGGTAGGTTCGTGCGACGTTGTATTCGGGAGAAGCCTGGTTGATCCGCTCCAGACGTTTCAACTCCTTGTCGGCAATCTTTTTGATATCTTCGGGAAGACCGGCTTCTTCAATCTTGCTGCGCAACTCGTTCATGTCGGCCGACCGGGGGTCTTCCTCACCCAGTTCTTCCTGAATGTGCTTCATCTGCTCGCGCAGGATATATTCTTTCTGGTTCTTGCCGACCCGCTTGGTGACTTCACCGGCAACCTCGTTCTTGATCTGCATCCGCTGCACTTCATTGGTAAGATGCACATACACCTTTTTCAGGCGGTCCAGCGGGTCAACGGTTTCCAGCAACTCCTGAAGGTCCGTGGCCGGAAGATTGACATACAATGCCACCAGGTCGGACAGGCGGGCCGGGTTGTCGATGTAATCAATCATTTTCATGACATCATCCGGGAGCGGTTTTCCGTGGGAAAGAGCTATTTTCAGCAAGGCATTCAGGCTCTGGACAAGAGCCTCAGATACCAGGTTTTTTTCCACGAACTCACGGACTATCTCACAATGGGCGAGCGTCAGCGCTCCGTCAGGTTCGGTGTCCAGTATCCTGATGCGGGTGATCCCCTCCAGCGAAACCTTGTAGCGGCCATCTTCCATCTTTTTTATCTGGGTGACCTTGCAGAGTGTGCCTATTTCGCACCTCCCAGCCGGATAGCCGCTTTTCGGGTCGTCGGGCCGCTCAAAGACAAAAACGACAAATTTTTCATAGCTATCCGCTTCCCGGAAAACAGAGACGTCTTTTTCCCCGACATATAATGGAAACAGCATGTAGGGGAAAACCACGGTCTCTTTCTGGGTATAACAGGGTAATTTCGCAGGTATTTCAATAGTTGTATGTGGCATCTTCCGGCGGTCCTTTTAGTAGGTTCACAATTGTCAGAGTTGTATGGTCATGCCCCAGTAGGGCAGGTCGGGAATACTAGCATATTTCGGGTTACAAGCAAAGCCTCAGACAGGTTTTCCGTCCCGTACGACAACATTTACGATCCTGACTCCGGCAGACGGTCCGGCCAGTTCATGACAGAGCAGTGCGAGAAAGCGAATTGTTACCAGGCGATGGATGGCGGCCTGGGTCAGGCGGTAGAGCCAGAAACGAAGCCGGGAAGGTGACCGGCTGCCCAGAATGAGCGGGCAGAAATCGCTGAGCTGGAGCGATACCCGCATCCCTTCGGCCAGCGGTTCAATACCGAAGCGGAGTTCGCCCCGGTCACATTGGCGTGGCTGTACCAGAAAACCGCCACAGATGCGCAAGATGGCGAAGCCGTCCGGGTACGCCGGCGGCAGAAAGCTGATCAGGCTCCGCTCCGTCCCGATCAGGCGGAACTCGACGCCATGTGCCAGCAGCACGGGACGAATCACCGTGAAGGTGCATTTGTTGATATACTCCAGATAGCGAACCAGAAGGTGTTCCGGCGTAAGATCCCCTGTCAGTGACATCGGCAGGTCGGCCCATTGTACGGAAAAGACGGAGGCGTCCTCTTCGAGCACCTGCTGACAGGCTATTTCCAAATATGGTTTGGGAGACGACATATCTGTCATTTTGCCATCCAGGCCAGATAATGCAATCGAAATCGCATTATTCGAATTTCACGCTTGACAAGTCTTCAAATAGTATTAAGATAAAAACCATCCTGTTAGGAATCAAATATTACATCGAAAGGAGACCCTGCCAATGTGGACTGCAAGATTTAGAATTCGTCCGGTTTCCCACTGCAAAGAGGGTTGCCATAGTTAGCCCGCCGCCGAGTGGCCGCGGGCGTCCAGATAAAAAAGCTCCGCTGTCATCAGACAGGGGGGCTTTTTTTTTGTCGTACCACCCGTTATCTGCTATGATGGCCGCTATATCCGAGTTTACATTACGACGCTACGAGAGATTCGCATGAAAAAATACCTTATCCTTCTGGCCGGTATCCTTCTTATCGGAGGCGTTGTCGGCTTTTTTTTCTATAAGCGCACGCCGGAAATTAGTTACAAAACAGCCAAGATCGAACGTGGCACGGTTGTTTCGACGGTCGCTGCCACCGGCAACCTTTCGGCGGTTACGACCGTTCAGGTCGGCACCCAGGTGTCCGGTACCATTCAGAAGCTCTACGTTGACTACAACTCACGGGTCAAAAAGGGTCAGGCCATCGCCGAGATCGACCCCTCTCTGTTTAACGCTTCGGTGGAACAGTCACAAGGCAATTATTTGAGTGCCGAGGCCAATCTGCAAAAAGCGAAAGTCACCCAGACCGATGCGGAACGCACCTTTGGCCGCAACAAAAAACTGCTGAGCGACGGCATCATCTCGCAGGGAGACTTTGACGCTGCCGAAACCGCGCTCCAATCGGCCAAGGCGGCGGTTAAGGCTGCCGAGGGGAGCGTTGCCCAGACCCGTGGCTCTCTGATGCAATCCAAAACCAATCTGCGCTATTCCGTTATCCGCTCACCGGTGGATGGCGTGGTTATCTCCCGCGCCGTTGATGTCGGCCAGACGGTTGCCGCCTCATTTTCAACCCCGACGCTGTTCACCATCGCCCAAGATCTGACGAAAATGCAGATCGAGGTGAGTGTTGACGAAGCCGACATCAGCCGTATCCAGCTTCACCAGAAAGCCACATTCACGGTGGATTCCTACCCGGAGCAGACCTTTCGCGGCAACGTCATCCAGATCCGCAGCGCTCCGATCATCACCCAGAATGTGGTTACCTATGTCGTTGTTGTCACTGTCGATAACAGCGACCTGAAACTGAAACCGGGTATGACAGCCAATGTTTCAATCGAGGTGGCAAAAAAAGATGGCGTGCTCATGCTTCCCCCTGCAGCGCTCCGCTTCAAGCCGAAGGCAAAGGGTGATGAAGCGAAAGGCAAGAGCACCGGCGCTGGCGACCGCTCCGGAGCTTCCGGTCAGCGTCCGGCTGGCGGAAAAGGCGGCTCCGGTAAAGGGAAGGGGCAACAGGTGTATTTGCTCAAGGAGGGAAAACCGGTAGCTATGGCCGTGAAAACCGGCATTGCCAACAACAACAGCATCGAGTTGGTGGAGGGGGACCTGAAGGAAGGTGATGACGTCATTATCGAACAGGTCGGCGGTGATACCAAGAAAAAGGCGGCAAGCTCGCCGATGGGGCGGCCGTTCTAAATGACCAGCGTCATTTCCCTGTCAGATATCCGCCGGGTTTTCACCATGGGTGACCAACAGTTCGAGGCGCTGAAAGGTGTTTCGTTCGACGTAGCAATTGGTGAGTTTGTGGCAATCATGGGGGCGTCCGGAAGCGGCAAATCAACCAGTATGAATATTCTCGGTTGTCTTGACCGCCCTACTTCAGGCACGTATCTTCTCGACGGCCTGGATGTGGGGGGCATGACGCCCAACCAGCTGGCCGACATCCGCAACAAAAAGCTCGGTTTTGTCTTTCAGGGGTTCAATCTGCTCGCCCGCACCCCGGCGGTCGAAAATGTTGAACTGCCGCTGGTCTATGCCGGTCTCCACTCAAAAGAGCGCCGCCAGAAAGCCCTGCTGGCCATGGAACAGGTCGGTCTTGCCGGCAAGGAGAATAATCACCCCAGCCAGCTCTCCGGCGGGCAGCAGCAGCGGGTGGCCATTGCCCGCGCCCTGGTCAACAATCCCGCTGTCATTCTGGCCGATGAGCCAACCGGCAACCTGGACAGCAGCACCAGCGCCGAGATCATGAACCTGTTCACTGCCTTGAATCAACAGGGGATCACCATCATTATGGTAACGCATGAGCAGGATGTGGCGGCCTATGCGGGTCGGCAGATCACCTTCAGGGACGGGAAAATTATTTCTGACCATCTGACCGGCCAGGCGGCGTAGCCATGGATTTCCTGCAAACCATCAAAATAGCCCTTCGCGCCCTGCGCACCAACAAGATGCGTTCGTTCCTGACCATGCTCGGCATTATCATCGGCATCGCCGCCGTCATTGCCATGATGGCGGTCGGGTCGGGCGCCAGCTATGTCATCTCCCAACAGATTGCCAGCATCGGCAGCAATATCGTGCTGATTATCCCCGGCTCCACCACCAGCGGCGGCCTGCGTACCGGTAGCGGCGGGGCGCAGACGCTGTCCAGCGATGACGCCAGGGCGATCATGAACGATTGCCCGTCCGTGGCGTACGCTGCGGGTACAGTCAGGACATCGGGACAGATTGTCAACGGCAACATGAACTGGTCAACCGTAATCATGGGGGGAACGCCGGAGCTGTTTGAAATCCGTGAGTGGCCGGTCGTCTCTGGCCGCCCCATCAGCCAGCAGGATGAGGATGGGGCGGTCAAAGTCTGCCTGCTCGGGCAGACGGTGGCTGAAAGCCTGTTCGGTTCCTCCGATCCGGTCGGCAGCATTGTCAGGATCAAGAAAATTCCCTTCACGGTAATCGGCATCCTGGAACGCAAGGGGCAGTCTCCCCAGGGGCAGGACCAGGATGATGCGGTGTTTGTGCCGCTGCGCACCGCCCAGCGCAACCTGGTCAGGTCGCAACGCACGGGGATTGTCAGTGCGATCATCGTCAAGGCGAAAAGCGAGGACGTGATAGCCAAGGCGGAGAGTGAAATCCAGGCGCTCCTCAATCAGCGCCACCGGATTACCAACAGCAAGGAACCGGATTTTTCGACCCGCAACCTGTCGGAAATCCTGGCCGTAGCCGAACAGTCGTCCAAGGCGATGTCGCTTTTGCTGGGTGCGGTGGCCTCCATATCGCTGATTGTCGGGGGGATCGGCATCATGAATATCATGCTGGTTTCGGTAACCGAACGTACCCGCGAAATTGGCATTCGCATGGCGATCGGCGCCAAAAAGAACGACATTCTGCTGCAATTCATGACCGAGGCGGTGCTGCTGACCATGCTGGGCGGGGTGATCGGCATTGCTCTGGGTGCGGGAGGTGCTGCGGCTGTATCGCGGATGCTTGACTGGCCGACCCTGATTTCGTTTCAATCCATCGCCGTTGCCTTTATTTTTTCTGCCGTCGTCGGAATCTTCTTTGGCTTCTATCCGGCCAAAAAGGCCGCCGGACTCAACCCTATAGATGCCCTGAGGTATGAATAGCATGACTGACTGCCCGATGTGCCGCCGCTGGGATGCGGATTCAGATCTGCGGATTATTGAACTCCCGCATTCCTATGTAATCCTGAACCGTGATCAGTATTTCCCCGGTTATACGCTGCTGTTCACCAAACTACATGCCACCGAATTGTTCCATCTTGACCGTGAGGTGCGTGTTGCCCTGATGGAGGAGGTCTCTTCGGTGGCGGAGGCGCTCTACTCCGTATTTACCCCCGCCAAAATCAATTACGAACTTCTGGGGAACATGGTGCCGCATATCCACTGGCACATCGTGCCCCGTTTTGCGTCCGAACAGCTTTGGCCCCGCCCAATCTGGGCCGAAGCGCATGAAGAACTGATCCTGCCGGCTGATGAATACCGGTTGCGTATTGAAACTATCCGGAGTGCCCTGTCATGATACGTCCCACCCTCCATACCCTTGAAAACGGCCTGCGGGTCGTCTGCGTCGAAATGCCCCATCTTCATTCCGCCGAACTGGCCATTTACCTCAAGGTGGGTGGCCGTAATGATCCACCGGGCCGGGAAGGGTTGTCCCATTTTCTGGAGCATATCCTGTTCCGGGGAACTGACGAATTCCCTTCATCGCTGGCAATCGAATCGGCCTTCGAAATTATCGGCGGCGCTCCGAATGCAGCGACTGACGCGGAATCGACCTACTATTATTCCCGAGTCCACCCGGACAGTTTCAAGCGCGGTATGGAAATATTCGCATCGATGCTGACGAAGCCGCTGCTGACCGGTATCGATATCGAAAAACGGATTATTGCCGAGGAAGCACGGGAGGATCTGAATGAACAGGGGGAGGAAGTCAATCCGGACACCATCGTCAGCCGGTTGCTCTGGCCCCGGCATCCGCTCGGGATGCCGACCATCGGCACGCTTGACAGCATCGCCGCCATTGACCGGAGCGATCTGGAAGGGCATCTCAACAACTACTATGTTCCTTCAAATTCGGTACTGGTCGTATCGGGTCCGGTAAAGAGCCGTGCCGTGCTTGCTGCTGCCAAGGATTGTTTTGGTGAGTGGCGGGACAGGGAAATCCCCGCTGCCGGACTGGTTTCGCTGCGGCAGTTTTCTCCGCAAATCCGCACTGTACAGGACTCCGACAGCCAGATGAATCTGCAACTGGCGTTTCTCGGTTTTGCCCGCGACGACAGCCGCTTTATGACTCTGCGCTTCCTCCGGCGATTGCTTGCCGGCGGGGGCAGTTCCCGTCTGCATCTGCGCTTGCGGGAAGAGCTGGGTATCATTTACTCCGTTGATGGTGCTATCGGGGCGTATGACGAAACCGGTTGTCTGGCTTTTGACCTGTCAACAGCTCCTGAAACACTGCTTCATGCCGTTGAAACCGCGCTTGAAGAGCTGTTTCGTATTGCCGTGACGCCGGTGCCCGGGGACGAGTTGGAGCGGGTTCGCAATTCCTACATTTTTGATCTGGAGTTCAGCCGTGATTCCGCCTACGAAATGGGGGGACGGTATGGCTGGGGCGAATTGATGGCGGTGGTCAGAAGCATTGAAGAGGATCAGGATGAAGCGCGCCGGGTAACGGCTGAGGATCTTCAGGAAACCGCACGGGAGCTGTTCGCCCCGGAAAATCTTCGCCTGGTCGCAGTCGGGCCGTGGAAGCGTGGTATGAAGAAGGCGTTGCGGGAGTTGGTGGCGGCGTATGAGAGGCGGTTTGCCGAAAGTTGTAAGGTTACGTAGTCAGCCGGTCGCGGTCAAACTCTTTACTTGATTTAAGGACGCTGGATAATGCGGGAACAACTGTTTCATCCATGCTGCAGAAGCGAAGACCAATTCCGGGTGCGTGGCGCAAAACTCCCCACGGCATGATTCTGCATACTTCAGCAGGAATATGGATGCTGAATTCAGGTATCAGGATGGTCACCTGATCTCCGACGGTAAATTTTTCAGCCTGCAGGTCAACAATAAATGTCCCTCCCCACGAAATATTCAACGTGAAGCCACGTAATTCCAAATTGTCATGCACTGTGAGGGTTGAAAGGCAAACCGGATGGCGCCGGTATTCGCGCAGTCGTTTTGGTTCAAACTCAACGCAGGTTTTGTGCAGGAAGTCGTCGAGGCTCTTGTCCTGTTTGGCGCTACCCGGCATGGTCATCGGCACGAGCATGCCGCCAATTGTCCGCACCCGCAACGTAGGAAAAAAGTTTGCCAGGGTGTAGGCGACAATCTTTTCCTCTCCCTTCGATTTGATAATGGAGGGGAGGTCTATCAGCAGACCGCTGTACAATCCCTTGAGGGCCAGATTTTCCGCCTCGCAGAACGAGCTGCAGGGAACAATAGCGGCGCCGGTCCTGCTTGCTACCCCTGTCAGAGCTGCACGGATCTCATCAATGTATGAGACAACCAGTATCGGAGACTGGGGGACCGACATTGTTAATCTTCGATGGAGAGGGCAACCATGAACCATTCTTCGTCAGTTGCAAATTTAAGCGTGATGTTTTCCAGATTGTTTCCGGAGGATACGAAGTAATCTGATCCGTTGACCACCGAAGGGGTGGACAGCTGGATGTCCGAGCCTCCTTTGGAGAGATGTTGCTTGAAAGAACCGGCCACCATGTTGGCGATTTCACCCATGGCGTCGTTGACATCATCGTCAATTTCAGTGACTTCCATGCCCAGCATCAGTGAGGTGAACGAGATCGCCAGCTGCCAGGGAATATGCACACTAACCAGCCCGTTGTAGGTTCCGGCGATGCCGACCATGGCGGTGAGGCATTCCTTGAAGTGCGTCGTCACATCAATCTGGATCGGCAGATGCATCAAATCTTCCACTCCGACCATCGTGATGAAGACATCCTGGACATCTTTGATAAGGCTTTTGACCAGGGCCTCTTCGGTCATGTTGATCGCAGTGAGTGTTTCAGGTTTCATAGGCATTGTTCGGCTCCTCCCGTTCACGAAGTGTTCTACGATTCTACGGTATTTTTTTACATGGTCAATGCCTTATTCAGGATTATCCTAGTACCGCGTTTCCGTCACCGTCATTTTTATCCGGCCGATAATGGCAATAATCGGAGCCATATCCTCGGGAAGATGCCCCTCAAGCAGTTTTATATGGGTAGGGTCAGCCGGAAGCTGGTTGTAGGTGGGATCCACGGCTACCCAGCGTCCGCCGGTAAAACTCTCCGCCCAGCTGTGATAGAGAAAACCCTTCCCTTCAACATATACCAATCCGGACACAAAACGGGTCGGAATGCTGGCAGAGCGGGCCAGGGCGGTATAGAGCCGCGCGTGGGTCTGGCAGTTGCCGCTTCTTGAT
>Ga0154471_147_pt3 | contig 15294 bp, 12 predicted proteins | sample RifGroC2_FD_115950 | JGI IMG/M metagenome (GOLD analysis project Ga0154471, IMG submission 115950) | Geobacteraceae bacterium GWC2_53_11
CCTGACGCCGCTCATGCCGAGCGGTTCGCGGATGCCATCCTGCTCATCAATGATGAATTCCTGTGGCAGAATATGCAGTACTTCGCGGTCCATGGGGATATTGATTGCTTTGGCCGCATCGATAACCCGGCGGACATCTTCCTGGGAAACTTCGCGATTTTTGATGGCGATGACGCCATTGGAGTTCAGTCCTTTGATATGGCCACCGGCGATACCTGCATAGACGGACTTGATTTCGCATCCGGCCATCAGTTCAGCTTCTTCGACAGCTTTGCGAATAGCACCGACAGTGCTTTCAATATTGATGACAACGCCTTTGCGAAGGCCGCTGGAAGGGCTGGTCCCGATGCCGACAATATCAATGCCGTCTTCCGTGACGTTGCCGACAATGGCACAAATCTTGGTTGTGCCGATGTCGAGACCGACGATCAGGTTATCCCGTTTTGTTGCTGACATACCGCTCCCCCCTGCTACATGATAAATATATGAGCTAACCTTTTTTAACGATAATCTTGTCGTTGTAATCGAGATCGATGTAATGAATTGACGGCATTTGCACCATCAGATCACGGTAGATGCGGGCGAAACGTTCCACTTTTGCAGAAAAATCCCCCGAACCGACCTTGACCGGCAGCGCTCCAGCCGCAGTGAACAGCGTAAAGCCGTACCCCTTATCGTAATGAATCTCCGATACATCCGCAAGGATAAATGCGCCTTTGTCCCGTAATATCTTCAGGAGCTCGCAGGTGGCTTCAAGGGCCTCTTTGGTCCCTTTAGGATCGTTGCCCAGTTCTTCCTCGCTGAAGCCGGTGACAACCGGATAGTCCAGTTTATCCCCTTGGTTGAGGACCTTGAAGACATTTCCTTTTTTGTCGAGATAATAGATGAAGCCCATGTTGACGATTGCTACCGGTTCCCGTTCGGAGATGGCGATGGAAATGGCATCCGGATAATACCGGTTTATGCGCACCGTCTCTACCCAAGGGTTTTGCAGAATATGCTCGCCCATGCGCTTCAGATTCATACGGAGCAGGTCCTTGCCCGGTTCTACACCGGCTAATTCAAGAATCTCTTCACGTGTCAGGTGCTTGGCAGCCGTTACATCAATCGTTTTGAGCGAGAAGAGGGTGACCTCCGAGAAGGCGCGATAACAACCGTACAGGATACCGCTCGACAGCGAGATTGCAGCTAGCCCCAGAGCGATCCTTTTCAGCGGACGCAGATATTTCTTGAGATCGAGCGGTTTACGCTGGACCTTTGTTTTGTTCGGCGCAACCTTTTTGCGCTGATATGATGAGTTTGCGAAATCTCGCACCAGTTAGTGCACCTTTATGGAGAGGTCTGCCGATTCAATAATGCGTGCTACCAGTGCTTCAAATGACAGGCCGGCGCCTTTTGCGGCAATTTCCGGCAGCAGCGAGAGCGCGGTCATTCCCGGCAGGGTATTTACTTCAAGCACATAGCAGTCACCGGTGGAGGTTACCAGCAGATCAACACGGCTGTATCCCTTGCATCCCAGGGAGCGGTGTGCTGCCAGGCCGACCTGCTGTGCTTTTTCATAGAGAGCCGGTTCCAGCCGCGCAGGAAATACGTGCTCGGCCATGCCGTCCGTGTATTTTGCTTCAAAATCGTAAAACTCATTCTTGGGAATAATTTCGATGGCACCAATGGGTGAGTCATCCAGAATCCCGATCTGAACTTCCTGCCCCTTGACGTATTGCTCCACCAGGATTTCGTCGTCATGGCGGAAAGCCTCTTCAACTGCTGCTGCCAGTTGTCCCTCTTCCTTGACGATAGATACACCGACAGATGATCCTTCCTGTACCGGTTTGACAACAAGCGGCAGTCCGAATGGCAGTCCTGATAACACGACCGGTTCGCCTTTCCGGTAACAACGGAACGGCGCAGTCAGGATGCCGCTGGCGGCAAAAGCCTGCTTGCTGTAAAGTTTGTGCATTGCCAGAGCGCTGGGGAGCACGCCCGATCCCGTGTAGGGAATCTGCAGCAGTTCGAGCAGCCCCTGAACACAGCCATCCTCACCATAGCGGCCATGCAGGGCGATGAAGGCGGCTTCAATCTGTTCCCGTTTCAGAACATCGGCAAGATCGCGGCCGACATCGACGGCCACCGCATCATATCCCTGGGCGACAAGAGCCTGGTGAACGGCGGCTCCGCTCTTTAGCGAAACTTCCCGCTCTGCCGAAAGACCGCCGTACAGTACACCGATTTTTTTTGATTTCATCATGGGCAAACCTTCATACATATTTTATAGATACGGACTTTTGTTAAATGTCGCCAACTATACGCACTTCTTCTTCAAGAGTCACGCCGGATGTTGTCATTACGGCATTTTTTATGGTTGCTGCCAGATCAAGGAAATCCTGTGCTGTTGCTTTTCCGGTGTTAACCAGAAAGTTGCTGTGTACTTCGGAAACCTGTGCACCACCCACATTCTTGCCGCGCATCCCGGCAGTGTCGATTAGCCGCCAGGCGGCCTGGCCGTGCGGATTCTTGAAGAAGGAACCTGCGCTGGGATAACCGACATTATGCTTCGTACGCCGCAACTCGGTATCCTTGCGGATTTCTTCCTCGGTATGGTGCGGTTCCCGCTCGTCCAGCCTGAATGTCGCAGCCAGCACAATGTCACCATCTGCCAATCTGAGATGGCGATATCCGTAATCCAGTTCATCCATGCGGAAATCGTGAATAGTGCCGCTTCGCAACAGTGTGAGATGATCGGTCCGCTCCAGAATCCCTTCGCCGTACGCTCCGGCGTTCATCTTGATTGCTCCGCCAATCGTACCGGGAATGCCGGAGATAAAGCCGATGCCGCCCAGTCCCATTTTCTGGGCAAAACGAACCAGAGACAGATTCTCTGCGCCTGCTTCAGCAGTAATCAAGCCCTCGCCAACAGCGGTTATCCGGTTGAAGCGCTCTAGCGAGATAACCGCTCCGCGAATCCCCTTGTCCCGTACCAGCAGGTTGTACCCTCTGCCAATCGGCAACCACGGTATGTCCTGTTCACCCAGCCATGAAAGCAGCTGGCGAAGATCATCCGCATCTTCCGGAATCGCAAAAATATCAGCGGGACCGCCGACCTTAAGCGACGTGTGAAGACTCATCGGCTCGTGGCAGAGCAATTGGCCGCGAAACGATAAACGAGTGGTATCGTAGGGGCAATTCATAATTGCGCTATCCGTTGTTCTGCAACAGTTTCACCAGGGCTTCTCCCTGTTGCCAGATGTTCCCGGCCCCAAGCGTGATAACGATATCTCCTTCACGGACAATACCGGCTAGATGCTCGGGAACCAGTTCGCGATTGGCGATCCAGGTCACATCCTTCTGGCCGTGACGGCTGACCTCGGCGGCAAGCCGCTCTGCCGATGCTCCTTCGATGGGCTGTTCGCCGGCGGCATAGACGTCGGTCAGTATCAGCACATCGGCATCGTAGAAGGCGGTGACAAATTCATTGAACAGTTCATGGGTCCGGCTATAGCGATGCGGCTGGAAGGCGGCTACGATACGGCGCTCTGGCCACCCCTGGCGCGCTGCTGCCAGGGTCGCCTTGATTTCAGCTGGGTGGTGGCCGTAATCGTCCACGACCATGATGCCGTTCGGCTCTCCCTTGACGGTGAAGCGCCGTCCGACACCGCTGAATGCGGCAAAGCCTTCCTGGATGGCGGTAAACGGCACGTCCAGTTCGAGGGCCACCGCGATACAGGCCATGGCGTTCAGGACATTATGGGGTCCCGGCATGGGAAAGGTGATTTCCCCCAGACGGTACCCTTTGAAGTGGGCGACAAACGACGTCTGAAACCCGTCATGTCTGACGTGGGTGGCACGGATATCGGCCTGGGCCGAGAGGCCGTAGGTCATGTAGCGTTTTTTGACCCGGGGCAGAATCTCGCGAATGTTCTTGTCATCAAGGCAGAGTACGGCCAGGCCGTAAAAGGGAACCTTGTTGATAAATTCGACAAAGGTATCCTTGATCTCTTCAATGCCGGAATAGTGGTCGAGGTGGTCGGCGTCGATATTGGTCACAACGGCAATGGTCGGCGACAGGAGCAGGAAGGAACCGTCTGATTCATCCGCTTCGGCAAGCAGGAACTTGCCCTGGCCGATCTGTGCGTTGGTGCCGATGGCATTCAGTTTGCCGCCGATGACGATGGTCGGATCGATCCCCGCATGCCCCAGGATGGCTGCGCCCATTGAAGTCGTGGTGGTTTTGCCATGGGTTCCGGCGATGGCGATGCCGTACTTCATCCGCATCAGTTCGGCCAGCATTTCGGCGCGCGGGATAACCGGCACGTGCAGTTTTTTGGCCTCGACGACTTCGGGGTTATCGTTATGGACGGCTGAGGAAATCACCACAACATCGACATTCTTCAGGTTGTCTGCTTTATGTCCGATGCCGATTTCAGCGCCGAGGGAGGCAAGACGCTCGGTAATATCCGAACCGCGCAGGTCAGAGCCGGACACCTTGTAGCCAAGGTTCAGGAGGACTTCGGCGATTCCGCTCATGCCGATGCCACCGATGCCGACGAAGTGAATCTTATCTATTTTCCCGTACATGAGGCCACCTTCCCGCTTTCGTTTGTGTTCGTCATCTCATCAACAATAATCTTGGCGGCATCCAACCGTGCGAGGCTGAACGCCAAATCACCGGTGCTGCGTACGAGATTCGGGTCGTCTGCCAAGGTGAGAATCGACTGAGCCAGGGTTTTTCCCGTCAGTTCCCGTTCCAGCATTATGAAACAGGCATCCTTCTTGAGCAGCGCCTCGGCATTCTTGCGCTGATGATCGTCAACTGCATGCGGAAACGGGATGAACAGGCATGCCTTGCCACATGCGGTAACTTCGGCGATGGTGGTGGCGCCTGCCCGGCAGATGATCAGATCTGCTGTGGCATACTCTGCCGCCATGTCACTGATAAACGGCGTGACCTTTGCCTCGACGCCTGCCGCCAGGTATGCCGCAGTTACTTCCGCGTAGTCCTTTTCACCGGTTTGATGTGTAATCTCCAGGCTCCCCTGATGTTTTTGCAGCAACGGCAACGCCTCAATCATGGCTGCGTTGATGGCGTGAGCGCCCTGGCTGCCGCCAAAGATGAACAGGTGGAAACGACCGGCAGCTCTGAGATCATCCTTGGCCGATGAACCGGAAACGGATTCAACCATGTCCAGAATCTGCCGTCGCAGCGGGTTGCCGGTCAGTTGCGTTGTTGCAACCGGGAAATAGCGGGCTGATTCGTCCAATGTTATGAATACCTTGGTGGCAAACCGGGCCAGTAGACGATTGGTCTGGCCGGGGATGGCATTCTGCTCATGAATGAATCGAGGAATCTGCATGCCGCGGGCTGCCAGCACCATCGGCAGGGAGGCGTAGCCACCCACGCCAAGAACGACGTCCGGGCGAAAACTCTTCAGGATTTTCCTCGACTGGGCATAGCCGTAGATCATCATGGCCGCTCCCTTGATCTGGCTGAGGGTACCCTTGCCGCGGATGCCGGCGGCGGAAATCAGCTCAAGGCGATATCCGGCGGCCGGAACGGCACGTGCTTCAATGCCCCGTTCGGTGCCGACAAACAGCACTTCATTGGCCGGATCGCGTGATAAAAATTCTTCGGCAACGGCGATGCCGGGAAAGAGATGTCCGCCGGTGCCGCCACCGGCAATAATCAGTTTCATTTTTCCTCCTTCAGGCTGATGGAGGATATCTTCAGTCCCGATGATATGTTGAGCAGAATGCCGACGGCAAACAGGCTGATCAGCAGGGAGCTGCCGCCGTAGCTGATAAAGGGGAGCGCCAGTCCCTTGGTCGGAAGCAGTCCGGTGACGACCCCCATGTTGACCGACGCCTCAATGCCGAACAGTACGGCAATTCCCAGGGCCATGAAACGCCCGAATGGATCCGGGGCAGCAACGGCAATGCGCATGGCCCGCTGCACGAGCAGGAAGAACATGCCGACGATGACGATGACGCCAAGAAAGCCGAGCTCCTCGCCGACAACCGACAGGATGAAGTCGGTGTGCGCTTCCGGCAGATAGAACAGCTTCTGTTTCCCCTCACCCAGTCCCTGCCCGAAGACGCCGCCCGTTCCGAGCGCCAGCCACGACTGGATAATCTGGAAGCCGCTGTTCTGCGGGTCCTGCCACGGGTCGAGGAACGCCAGAATACGCCGCTTTCGATAAGCAACGTTCATGATCAGAAAATAGATGAACGGCATTGACATCAGAAATATGGAAATTATGTAGACCAGCCGCGTTCCGGCGGCAAAGAGCATGATGATGGCGACCGCAGCCAGGGTCAGTGCTGAACCCATGTCCGGCTGTTTGAGCAGAAGTCCCAGCATCACGAGGAGAATCAGCATGTACGACACAAAGCCGGGTCCGAGCTGTTTGATCTTGTCCTGCTTGCGATCCAGCGAATACGCCATGTACATAATCAGGGCAATTTTGGCGATTTCTGAAGGCTGCAGATTGAAGCCGGGCAGCCTGATCCAGCGTGATGCTCCCCCGGCGCTCCCCCCGATGCCGGGGATCAGCACCAGCACGAGAAGGGCGATGCATGCCAGCAGAATCGGAGCGGCCAGCTTGCGCCAGAACTGGTAATTGATCCGCATGGTCGCCAGCATGAGCCCGAAGCCGAGCAGCGCAAACAACCCCTGGCGTTTGAGAAAGAAAAAGCCGTCGTGAAATCGTTTGGCGGCCATGACGGAAGAGGCCGAATAGACCATAACCACCCCGAAGCAGGTCAGGGCGATGGCCATCAGCATGATCACCAGATCATATTCTTCCAGTTTCTTGAACATTTAGAGAGCCTTTACGGCGGCAATAAATCGCTGCGCGCGTTCTTCATAATCCTTGAACATATCAAAGCTTGAACAGGCCGGCGACATCAGCACTGTTCCGCCGGTAGCGGTTATCTCCGCCGCAAGCCGCACCGCTTCTTCTAGTGTCGTCGCCAGCCGGGTATCAGTCAACGAGCCCAGCTCCTGCTTCATCCGTTCTGCCGCCTCACCGATCAGGATCAAATGCCGTACCCGTTCCGCGATGAGCGGCGCCAGCGGTTCGTACGAGCCCCCCTTGTCCTTGCCTCCGGCGATGAGCGTGATGTCGGTAAAACTTTCCAGCGCTTTTTCGACGCTCCCCACGTTGGTGGCTTTGCTGTCCTCGTAGTACCCGACGCCGTTTACTTCACGCACGAACTCCATCCGGTGGTGCAGCGCCTCGAAGCAGAGGATTGTCTCGAACGTTTCATCGGGCCGGCAGCCGAGCAGCAGGGCGCAGGCTACTGCGGCCATGATATTTTCCAGGTTGTGCACTCCCTGCAGCCTGATGGCTGCGGTGGGGAAACATTCTTCGTGGCCGTTGTGGCGATAGGTGATGACGCCGTCCTTGTGGAAAATGCCCTCGTCCAGTTCCATTTTGCGGCTGAAGGGGAACAGGGTTGCTTTCAGCTGTTGGGCGTGCTGCCAGACGAGAGCGTCATCGCGGTTGACCACAGCAAAGTCCTCTTCGGTCTGGTTCTCGAAAATGCGCAGTTTGGCGTCAATGTATGCCTGGTAATCCGGGTAGCGGTCGAGATGGTCTTCGCTCAGGTTCAACAGCGCCGCCACGGTGGGGCGGAACGAGGTGATCCATTCCAGCTGGAACGAGCTGATCTCGGCCACCACCTGATCGACGATCTGATGGGACTCCGCCAGTTCGATGAGCGGGTTGCCGATATTGCCGCCGACGAAGGTGTGGTACCCGTTGTGTTTGAAGATTGCACCCAGGATGGTCGTGGTCGTCGTCTTGCCGTTGGTGCCGGTGATCGCCGCCAGCGGCGCATCGATGAAGCGGGCAGCCAGTTCGATCTCGCTGATGATCTCCACTCCGGCCAGCTTGGCCGCCACCAGCTGCGGCAGGTCCATCGGCACGCCGGGGGAGACCACGATCAGGTCGCTGGTGATGAATGTTTCCTCGTCATGCCGCTCCAGTTCGCGGATAATGTCATATTTTGCCAGTTCCGCCAGCTGTCCTGCCAGGGCAGCTTCGCTGCGCATGTCGGTGACGGTCACCCGCGCCCCTTTGGCCGCCAGAAAACGGGCACAGGCCACGCCGGTTTTGGCGAGGCCGACAACGAGGATGTTTTTATTGCTGTAGTCCATGGGAACCTACCTCATCTTCAGTGTCGAAATCGCCACCAGCGCCAGGATGATACTGATAATCCAGAAGCGGACGATGATCTTTGGTTCCGCCACGCCTTTTAACTCGAAATGGTGGTGAATCGGCGCCATGCGGAAAATGCGCTTGCCGCGGTATTTATAGGAGCCGACCTGGAAGATGACGGAAAGCGCCTCGATTACGAAAATGCCGCCGACGATTACCAGCAGGATCTCCTGCTTGGTCAGTACCGCGATCGTGCCCAGCGTCCCGCCCAGCGACAGCGACCCCACATCTCCCATGAATACTTCGGCGGGATACGAGTTGTACCAGAGGAATCCGAGGCCCGCTCCCACCATGGCGCCGCACAGTACCGCCAGTTCACCGGCGCCCACCACACGGGGAATCTGCAGGTAGGCCGCCAATGTCGCGTGCCCGGCGATATAGGAGAAGAGCATGTAGGTTGCCGCGTTGATTGCCACCGGCCCGATGGCCAGTCCGTCAAGGCCGTCGGTCAGGTTGACGGCGTTGCTCGCCCCGACAATCACCAGTGTGACAAACGGGATGAACCAGATCCAGAGATCGGGGTGGAAATTTTTGAAGAGCGGAAAAAAGAGCTGTTCGCTGAATTCCGGCTTGAGAAACAGATACACACCCACCGCTCCGGCCAGCAGTACCTGCCAGAACATCTTCTGACGGGCGGACAGTCCTTTGGTGTTTTTTTCGACGACCTTCTTGTAGTCATCCACAAAGCCGATCACTCCGTAGCCGATGGTAATGAAGAGCGTGATCCAGATGTACTGATTGGTAAGATCAGCCCAGAGCAGGGTTGGTATGACGATTGCCGCCAGTATGATCACGCCGCCCATGGTCGGGGTACCCTGTTTCTGCAGGTGAGATTCCGGGCCGTCGGTGCGGATGACCTGGCGAGCCTGCAGCGACTCAAGTTTCCGGATGATCCAGGGGCCGAGTACAAAGCAGACGATCAACGCCGTGATCATGGCGTAGATAGTGCGGAAGGTCAGGTACTTGAATATGTTGAACAGCTTGATGTTGGTCGCGAGCGGATAAAAGATGTGGTAGAGCATGGGCTATTCCCCCTTGGCTTGCTGCATGAGGTTCTTCAATTCAGCTGCCACTTTTTCCATGGTCATTCCGCGTGACCCCTTGAACAGAATCACATCACCTTCGGTGGTGCTTTCATACAGTTTATCGGCAATTTCTTTGTGGCTTGAACAGCAGAAAACGGCATCTGCCGGCATATCAACCAGTGTCGCTCCCGTGGAAGCATGCTTTATCATCCGGTCGCCCAGCAGGTAGAGGCGATCGGCATTCCGGCCGGCGATGGCGCCGACACCCTGGTGCGCTTCGGCCTCGTGTTCGCCCAGTTCCAGCATGTCGCCCAGTACGGCGATGCGGTGCCCCGCGGGGGCGATCTGAGCCAGCGTTTCCAGGGCGGCCTTGGTCGAGGCGGGGTTGGCATTGTAACTATCGTCGATAAATGTGATGCCGTTCAGCTGAGTAGCCTGGAAACGCCCTTTATACGGCGTAAAAGCTTCCAGACCGGCTGCGATAACCGGCAGTGCGACTTTCTCAAGAAGTGCGGCGGTTGCGGCAAGAGCGTTATAGATATTATGGCGGCCGCACGCTTTCAGGTGAATCGGCAGTTCGCCGTTCGGTGTGTGCAGCAGGAATTTCTGCCCTTCCAGTCCCAATGAGACGATGTCGCGAGCGCGTACTTCGCCGCGATCGATGCCGAAGCTGATCCGGCGTGCGGAGGCATTCTGGGACAGCGACGCGACCCGGGGGTCGTCGGCATTGACCACCGCCAGGCCGCCGTCAGTGATGCGATGCAGTAATTCGCCCTTGGCAGCGGCTACCGCCTCTACCGTGCCCATGCTCTGCAGGTGGGCGGGGAGGGCGTTCAGGACGATGCCGACCCGGGGGGCGGCAATGGCTGCCAGGCGGTCGATTTCACCCGGTTCGCTCATGCCCATTTCCAGCACGGCCCAGCGATGCTCCGGGGTAAGCTGGAACAGCATCTGCGGCAGGCCGATCAGGTTGTTGAGATTGCCGGATGTTTTGAGGCCAGGACCGGACTGTTCCAGAATCGTCCCGAGCATTTCCTTGACGGTTGTCTTGCCGTTGCTGCCGGTGACGCCGATTACCGGAATGTCGAAGCGCCGCCGCCATTCCGCCGCCAGGTCACCCAATGCGCGCAGGCTGTTTTTGACGGCAATGCAAGTCATGTTTTCAGGGACGGCATGCCCTTTCAGCCACTGCTCCTCGGCCAGAACCACAGTAATCCCGTTTTTTGCGACTTCCGGAATAAAGGTGTGGCCATCAAACCGCTCGCCCCGTAATGGCACGAACAGCTGGCCCGCCGCAACGGTACGGGAATCGGTTGATACGGCGGTTACCTCTCCGGTGGCAAGGCCGATGATCCGGCCTCCGGTGGCGATGGCTATGTCATTGATGGTAAACATTACGTCAGGTTCTCCGTAAAGGCTGCTTTTGCCTCTTCCCGGTCGTCAAAATGGTGCTTCGTTCTGCCGATAATCTGATAATCTTCGTGCCCTTTGCCGGCCAGCAGCACTATGTCACCTGGATGAGCAAGGCTGACCGCCAGACGTATCGCCTCATGACGATTTTCCAGCATCGCAAAACCCTTGTCCGTAAACCCGCTGCTCAATTCATTCACACGGTACTCGCGGAGATTCAGCGGCATGATGCCGGCTTTGATCTGCTCCAGGATGCTCTGCGGATCTTCGGTGCGGGGGTTGTCGGAGGTGACAATTGCCAGGTCGCTCATGGAGGCGGCAATTTTCCCCATGATCGGACGCTTGCCGTTGTCGCGGTCGCCCCCGCAGCCGAACAGGGTAATGATCCTGCCGGTGGCCAGTTCCTTCAGCGTGGTGAGCACGTTCTCCAGCGCATCCCCCGTATGGGCATAGTCAACCAGACAGGTTACGCCGCGATGGTTCTCTACCCGCTCCATGCGCCCCGGTACGGTAGTATGGTTTTCGATCCCCTGCTTAATTGCCTGAAGCGGCAGGTCAAGGGCAACTCCCGCTGCTGCCGCTGCCAGGATGTTTGACAGGTTGAAGCGCCCCAGCAGCCGCGAGGTAAACGCTATTTCCCCTGCGGGGGTAACCAGCGTCGCACTGATGCCGTTGACGGAAGAGAGCACATCTTTCGGGCGGACGTCGCAGCTGCCCTGAATGCCGAAGGTGATTACCGGACAGGCACAGCGGCTGGCGATTTCTGCGCCATAAGGATCATCCATGTTGATAACTGCCCGCCGGCGGGGCTTGTCGTCTGAAGGGCGGAGCAGTTCGGAGAACAACCTGCTTTTAGCCTCCAGATAGCTTTCCATGGTGACATGATAATCAAGATGATCGCGGGTCAGGTTGCTGAAGACACCGATGTCAAAATGGCAGCCATCGACCCGTTTCTGCTCCAGGGCGTGGGATGAAACCTCCATCACAAAAGATTCGGCGCCTGCTTCCGCAAGTTGTCGAAATGCCTGTTGCAGCTCGGTTGATTCCGGGGTGGTGTGTGATGCCTCAATGATGGTTGCGCCGAAGCGGTAGCTGATCGTTCCGAGAACTGCAGCCGGTTTACCTGCGGCAGCCAGAATAGCCTCAATCAGGTAGGTGGTTGTCGTTTTGCCGTTGGTGCCGGTAATGCCGATCAGCGGCCTGGTTGCGGTCGGCTCACCGTTGAAGATTGCCGATATACGTCCCATGGCTGCGCGGCCATCCGCCACTTTCACCCAGGAGCAGCCTGCCGGAGCGGCGGCGGCATCTTCAAGAATAACCGCTGCGGCGCCTGCTGCTACCGCCTGCTCGATATAGCGGTGACCATCCGCCTGAACCCCGCGCAGTGCGAAAAATAGCGCTCCAGGCACGACGTCCCGCGAATCGCAGGTCAGCGAGCTGATGGAAACGGTGCTGTCCCCGTGAATTTGCACATCGGGCAGTTTTTTGAGCAGTTCACACAATGTCATGCGCTCTCCTTAACCTGGTAAACAGGATACGTGCGTTAACGAAGGTTGTTTTCTGCCAAATAAATTGAGAAAAAAACTCAACTTACAAAAACCGTAAAACCTGCCGGTTGCCCGGCAGGCGGTTTCAGCGTTATGCTGAAGGTGTAAACTTTATCCAGACCTCGCCGGTTCCCCGGATTTTGTTGCCGGGGGGAGGACTTTGTTCGGCCGCTCGGCCGCTGCCGATCAGCCGAATATTGATACCCCGTTTTTCCATGACCTGGAGAACCCGGCGCATGCTCATCCCCTTGAAGTTCGGCATCACTTCGCCCACGGCGGGTTCATCCAGAATGTCGCCATCGGACAATGATTCAACCGGTGGCGCCGGTGCGGGCTTCGCGTCAGCTGTTTTGACGGTTGCGGCGGTCGGCATGCTCGGCTGTATTTTCAGATATGCCAGAGCATTCTGGGCGATGCCTCGAAATGCAGGAGCGGCGACCACTCCACCGTATTTGATACCCTGGGGTTCATCGATAATGACCGCTATTGTCAGCCTGGGCTTATCGGCAGGCACAAAGCCGACAAACGAGGCGATTCGCCGTGTGGGCGAGTACGCGTGGGTGACCGGATCAACCTTTTGTGCCGTGCCGGTTTTGCCCGCCACGCGGTAGCCGTCCAGCGCCGCTTTTGTTCCGGTACCGCCTTCAGCGGTAACGGTTTCCATCATCTTGGTTACCTTCTGGGCCGTTTCTTGCGAGATGACCCGCCGGACAAGTTGCGGTTCGAATTTCTGTACCACCGTGCCGTTGTCATCAAGGATCTGCTCAACCAGATAAGGCTTCATCAGGTTGCCTCCGTTGGCAATGGAGGACAGCGCCGACACCAGCTGGATGGTAGAGAGTGAAACCCCTTGACCAAAAGAGATTGTTGCCAGGTCAACGCCATACCAGTGTTTTTTAAGGTTTCCGGGAGATTCACCGGGCAGGTCGATGCCGGTGCGTCCGCCGAAACCGAAATTGCGAAGATAGGTGGCAAGCTTCTCTCCGCCCATTTTGAAGCCGATCTTTGCCGAACCGATGTTGCTGGAATACTTTATGATTTCCGACACACTCAGACGCGATTGCGGATGGTCGTCGTGAATGATTCGATCAGCAACCCGATAGGTGCCATTTTCACAGTTATACACATCTCCTGCCTTGATGGTGCCGGAATCGAGCGCAGCGGCGATGGTGAAGACCTTGAAGGTTGAACCGGGCTCAAAGCTGTCCGTCACTACATGGTTGCGCAGCTGTGCCAGGGAATAGCGCGAGTAGGCATTCGGGTTGAACGTCGGATAGTTTGCCATGGCCAGCACCTTGCCGGTGTCCGACTCCATGACCAGCGCCATGCCTGCCTTGGCATTACTTTCGGTTACGGCTTTGGCCAGCTCTTTTTCGGCAATAAACTGGATTGTTTTGTCCAGCGTCAGGATAATGTTTTTGCCGGGCGATGAATGCTTGATGACGGTGTTCTTTACGGAGATGTTTCTGCCGAGAGCATCCCGCTCCGTGATCATGTAACCGGTATTGCCAAGGATGGTGCTGTCGTATTTAAGCTCAATCCCCTCCAGGCCGTTTGGGTCGCGCCCTGTGAAGCCGACCACATGTGCGGCTATCTCCATGTTGGGGTAAAACCGCTTGGATTCCGGCGCAAAGCCGATGCCGGGGAGCTTCATGTTCTTGACGCGAGTGGCCATTTCTGGTGCAAGCCACCGTTCGACCCAGATAAAGGATTTGTTAACGGAAAGCTTGACGACCAATTCCTCTTTCGGGATGCCGAGAATCGGCGCCAGAACGCCGGCAGTCCCATCCACATCCTTGATGCGGCGTGGTTCGGCATAACAGGAATCCATGTGGATAGACTCGGCCAGCGGAGTGCCGTTGCGGTCAAGAATACTGCCCCTGGCCGGGGTGAGGTCCACTCTATGCTGATGCTGCTTATCCGCTTTTTTTACGAGATTTTCGTGCTGGAGGATTTGAAGATAGAACGCGCGTCCGACCACGGTCAGAAATAACAGGCCGAACACTGTCCCGATCATGATGATCCGGATGCGCGCCCATTTTTCCCGTTCGTCTTTCATTTGACGTGAATGACCTGTTGCTCGGTCGGCAGAGCCATACTCAACTCGTTCCTGGCAATGGCTTCAATACGGGCCGGAGCCTTCAATGATGCTGCTTCAAGTTTCAGGCGTTTCTGCTCCTGTCCCGCTTCGCTCAGTTGACGGCTGATTTCTGATATCTCCAGGTTGAGGTCAACCAGCTTGAAGCGTGACCAGACATGAAAAACCGAGACAATCGTAAAAACAATCATGCAGATCATCAGGTACTTGAATATGTCAATGCGGTGCGGGGTTACTTCTATCCCGCCTAGCGCCCGCGGTGCGGCAACTTTGGTGTAATCTGTCCGTGCTTGTGCCATGGTGACCTCCTTCACTCCCGTCAGGGAGTTACAACTTTTCTACTGCCCGTAATTTGGCGCTGCGCGCCCGTGGATTGACCTCTGTCTCTTCAGCTGTCGCCGTTACCGGTCTCGTGGTCAGGATCTTCACCCGCGGCTGTTTGCCGCAGACGCAGATCGGCAACTGTCGTGGGCAGGTGCATCCTTCGGCGTATTCCCGGAAGATGTGTTTGACGATCCGGTCCTCCAGGGAATGAAACGAAATAATGACGCCCCGTCCCCCCGGTTTCAGCAAGTCAAGAGCCGCGCGCATTCCCTGCTCCAGGCTATCCAGCTCGGTGTTGACCGCGATGCGGAGTGCCTGGAAGGTGCGGGTGGCCGGATGAATACGCTCATCCCACTTTGCCTTGGGTACCGCTCCCTTGATGATGTCCACCAGCCGGAACGTCGTAGTGATAGGTGACTCTGCCCGCTCCCTGACGATGAAGGCCGCGATCCGTTTTGCCCAGCGCTCTTCGCCGTACTCGCCGATGATCCGCTCCAGCTCCGCTTCCGGAAGTTCGTTAACCAGATCTGCCGCTGTTTCGCCGCTGCTGGTGTCCATGCGCATGTCCAGCGGCGCATCCTGCTGGAAACTGAAACCGCGCTCCCTCGTATCAAGCTGGTGTGATGACACGCCCAGGTCAAGAATGAAGCCGTCAAGTGCCGTAACGCCAAGGTCGC
>Ga0154471_169_pt1 | contig 15135 bp, 11 predicted proteins | sample RifGroC2_FD_115950 | JGI IMG/M metagenome (GOLD analysis project Ga0154471, IMG submission 115950) | Geobacteraceae bacterium GWC2_53_11
GGAACCAATGTATGCACAAATAATTAGACTCATCTTCTACAGTAGATTTTTTAAAGCTATTTGATATCAGCATATTACAATGCATATTTTGGCCCGTGGCACTACAAACCCTGCTTTTTGAAACTTGAACCAGCTTGTTTTCTTCTATGGCTGTACGACTCTGATCGACGGCGGCACGGCAACTCCTGTTGCCTTGAACACCTTGCCGCAGATTCCCTGGCATTCTGTCCTGACCGCCAGTGTTGAGCCGTTTTCTTCCAGGATTACTTCCTGAAGCGCTTTCAGATCCTGCTTGAATCGGCCCACTCAAGCTGGAGGCCCTGGCTGACCAGTCTGTCGTCCAGTTCCTTTTTCAGCACCAAGTGTTATTGAAATAACTTCACCATCTACTGCAAGGCATGATCTGGCCATCAAGTTTGATCTTTATCAAAAATACGCAGTGCAGGAATACGGGATTCTCCACCATTCTGAACAAACGCTGATGGTATTCAAACTACAGCAAAATGGATGCTATGGTGCGCCGGATAGATATGCTGGGGATGATAAAGTTGCAGTGCCTATGCTGGGAGAGCTTGAAATAGATTTGGGCGCAGTATTTATGGAGTAGATTCGTCTATTATGCATAATTATACAGAATTAGCTTGACAAGTATCTAAATTATAGTAAATGTCTCATAAACTATATTAGTTTATGGGTCGGCTAACTATGAAAATGAATAATAATGTAAAAGTAATTCGAGAATCCAGACTGATGAGCAAGTCGGAACTTGCCCGCAAGGCAGGTGTTTCCGTTCTAACTGTTGGAAGGATTGAACGTGGTGAAGAGTGCCGAATGGATACCATGCGAAAAATTATTCTGGCGTTAGGTTATAGCCTTGAGGAAAAAACTAAAGTATTTCAGGATCAGGAATAACGGGACTGAATATGTTTCTCTTTAAAAAGAAAAAAGAAGTTGTGGGAATAGATATCGGTTCAAGTTCCGTGAAGGTGGTTCAACTAAAGGACAATAAAGGGTCTTTCCAGTTGCTGAATGCTGGTATTTTTCCATTACCTCCTGAGGCTATAGTTGATAACACTCTGATGGATAGTACTGCCATTGCTTCAGCTATTAAAAATCTAATTGCAAGTCTTGGTATCAAGATCAAGGATGTTGTTTGTTCCATATCCGGTAATTCTGTCATAATCAGGAAAATAGTGCTGCCAGCAATGCCACAGGAAGAGCTGGAAGACCAGATCTCATGGGAGGCAGAGCAGTACATCCCGTTTGATATTAATGATGTTAATATGGATTTTCAGATCCTGTCGCCCGACAATAATGATCCTTCCAAAATGAATGTTCTTCTTGTAGCCAGCAAAAAAGACATTATAAATGACTATGTATCTGTATTCAGCGAAGCTGGGATGCAACTATCCGTTGTTGATGTTGATTCTTTTGCTGTTCAGAATGCTTTTGAAGCCAATTATGACTACAGTTCTGAAGATATTCTTGCATTAGTCAATATCGGCGCAAGTGTGATGAATATTAATGTAATTAAGGCCGGAATTACGCTTTTTACTCGTGATGTTCAGATGGGAGGGAATCTTTATTCAGAAGAGATTCAAAAGCAATTAGGTTTAAGTAGTGACGATGCGGAGGTCGGCAAATTGCTCGCATGTGAATCCGATAACGAATCGCTTCGAAATGTAATTTTGAAGGTTAATGAAACTATTACCCAAGAAATTCGCCGGTCACTGGATTTCTATAATTCAACGGCTAACGATGATCGTATTTCTGGTGTGTTTGTCAGTGGTGGTTGTTCCAAGATCTACAAGCTTATCGAAACAATTTCCGAGAGAATTGGTTTACCCGTTGAAAAACTCAACCCTTTTGCAAAACTAAAATATAATGAAAAAGAATTTGACCCTGAATACCTACAGGAAATCGCCCCTCTTATGGCAGTACCGGTCGGGCTTGCAATCAGGAGGGTAGGGGACAAATGATTAAAATAAATCTTTTGCCTGTCAGAGCTGCCAAAAAAAAGGAAACTGCAATTCAGCAGGTTATCATAGCAGCTGTTGCTGTTGTTGTCGTTGCCGTGATAGTTACATCTCTTTACATAGTTAAAAGAGTTCAGGTGTCTACAACCAAGGATGATATTGCTTCAGCAAACAATAAAATAAATGAACTTAAAACAAAGATTGGAAAACTTGAAGAACTGAAAACCCTTAAAGACCAGGTAAAGAAAAAGCTTGGCGTTCTCTCTCAACTTCGAAAAAATAAATCCGGACCTGCACAAAGATTAGCTAGTCTGAGCGAGCATACCCCTGATCAGTTATGGCTTACAGCATATGTTGAGTCTAGCCAAAATGTTAAATTATCAGGTATTGCTATGACTGAGGAATTGACTGCTCAATTCATGAAGTCCTTGGAAGCTTCTAGTGATTTTATGTCAGTCGAGTTGCTTGTCTCTGAGCAAACAGAAGTTGCTGGTACAAAACTGAAAAAATTTGACCTATCAATGAAACTTGAATCGGCATCAGTGGAATCTCTTGGAGTCCCGGCTGCTAAAAAATAACGCATAACATGTAGGTGGTTTGAATATGGATCCAAATATTGAAAAAGTACTTAAGCTGCCAACCAAACAGAAAATTCTAATTTTGGTGATTGTTTCTGTTTTGGAGGCTTCTGCTTTGATTTGGTTTTTATATCTTCCAAAACATAATGAGCTTACCGGTCTTAAGGCTGAGCTTGAAAAGTTGCAGGGTGAAATTACTGAAAAAACTAGAATAGCCAACAATTTACCAAAATTGAAAATTGAGTATGATACGTTAAACCAGGAGTTAGCTCTGGCTTTAACTGAGTTACCAAATTCAAAAGAAATTCCTTCACTTTTAACAAGTATTACTGCCTTGGGGAAAAATGCAGGTCTTGATTTTCTCATGTTCAGACCCAAACCTGAAACACCGAAAGACTTTTACGCCGACGTTCCTGTAGATATAGTTGTCTCAGGGTCTTATTTCAGCGTTGCAAATTTCTTTGCGGCAGTTGCAAATCTTCCTCGTATAGTAAATATTAACAATGTAGCTTTTTCTGATATAAAAAGTGTCAATAATCGTATGATGACCAAGGTTACGTGTCTTGCGACTACATTCCGCTTCCTTGATAAGAAAGAGATTAAGGATGATAAAAAAGCTGCTCCCAAAAAATAGTCGTCTTTTGTTTTGCTTCGTTGCTCTGTTGAGTGCGCTTACTTTGGCTGCTTGCAATAAAAGCCAGCCCCAGTCTCCCGTCTCAGCGTCGGCTCCTGCTGCTCCGCCTAAGCCTGCTGTGGCGCAGGTTAAACCCGTTCAAAAACAATCAAGTTCAGCGTTGCGGCTCCCACCACCTTTGGTAAATCAGTTCGATTTTAGTAACAAAAAAGACCCATTCAAGCCGTTTGTGGTTGTAAAAGTAGAGTCTAAAAATTCCAAAGAAAAAGAGACACCCGGAAAAAAACTTCGTAATTCTCTCCCTATTCATAGCTTTGATGTGAGCCAGTTTAAGTTGATTGGTATAATAACCGGTGGAAGAGAAAATCAGGCAATGGTTACTGATCCTGGTGGAAAAGGCTATGTACTCAAAACCGGTATGCTGATTGGCAAGAATGATGGAAAAATAACATCCATCACTTCAGCTGGTGTCGATATCTTGGAACAATTTAAAGATGATAACGGTAGGGTCAGAAAAGAACATATAAAACTTACCCTCCCCAGGAAACAATAAGGAGTCCCGCATGAAGTGCAAAACACATGCATTGAGAATTGCGAGTGTTGCTTTGTTAACTATGATCAGTTGTTTTGTTGTTCCTGTTATTGCCGTTGCTGAGGTAAAACAGGATGCAACAAAACTTTCTATTATTGAGTCTGTTGTTCCAACGGGAGAAGGTTCTGCTACGGAATTAGTAATAAAACTGACTGATCCTGCTACCTATACCAGCTATAAGACGACATCTCCGCTTCGACTTGTGATTGATTTATCCCAAACCTCACAAGGTCAGATTGTTTCTCCGGTTACTATAAATAAAGGCAATTTTAAGGCTGTTACTGTAAACCGCTTTGACACAGATGCAGGAGTGTTGACAAGGGTTGAGGTTGAACTTGAGCATGACAGCGAAGCATTAATCTCTGTGCTTCCTTCTAATCCAAATGAGTTGAAAATATCTTTTCCAGACTTGCTGTTGAAATCTTCAAGACTAGAAGTTAAAGAATCACCAGAACCTGCAACAGATCAACAGGATCCTATAGTTGTTTCCAATGTAGAACTAAGTACTTTGACAGACATTTCTGTTAATAATAATAGTATTACCTTATCAATTAAGGGTTCAGTGAGTGACTTTAAAACTTTTAGACTGAGCAAACCAGAGAGGTTTGTCGTTGATTTAATCAATGTAAAAAGTGGCTTAACCACCAGGTTACTGCCACTGAATGCATCCGGGGTTGCTTCTGCCCGAATTGGTCTTTACCCTGACAAAGTTCGTGTTGTACTCGATGCTGTAAATGGCAACTTCCCCGAGGCTGTTGCAGCTAAAAATGATTCTGGAGTAGTCATTACTCTAGCAAAGTCTACCGTTGACGAGAATATAAATACAAAACTTACATCTACACGAATAGAGAAGCCAACGGAAACACTAGAAAGCGATACTTCCGCAAGTTCAACTCCCATTGTAGAAAAATCGGTTACTAAATCTGATGCTGCTAAGGAATCAAAATCAGAAGTAAAGTCATCTGATGTTAAGCAGGTTGTTTCTGACATATCGCGATCTGAAAAAAATATGGCAGAAAAAAAGACTTCCAGTACATCAAGTGTTGAAATGATTGATTTTCAAGTAATTGACGGGATATCAAGAATTTCCATCAAAATTATTGGTGATATTAATGCTGAAAAGCCTGTTAAGAATGCCGGATATGTCACCCTGAATTTTAAAAATACATCTCTCCCCAAAAAACTTCAGCGGTCTCTCGAAACACGTTCTTTTGTATCTCCTGTATTGCGTATCACTCCTATTTCAGTGAAAAACAAAAAGGGTGTAGACGCTAAAATTCGTATTTCAACTCGCATTGTAGCTCCTTTTGAGGTTCGTCAAGAAGGAGATATGCTGTATGTTGATTTTAAACACCCTGAGGGTATGTCTTCAGATAAGCTTTTTACAGAGACAACGAACCAAAATAACAAAACAGATATTCCTAAGCCTCGTACAGATCGTGATGAAGAACTTTCATCTGATATTTCCCCGTTAGTTGAAACCTCTTCAAAATCCAGTGGAAATGCACATGGGTATAAAGGGCGAAAAGTAACCCTTGAATTTGCAGATGCTGAAGTAAGAAAAATATTTCAACTTCTTTCAGAAGTTAGTAACAAAAACTTTGTACTGGGTGATGAAGTTACGGGAGCAATTAGCCTTAAGCTTGTGAATGTTCCTTGGGATCAGGCTCTTGACATTATCCTTGATACTAAAAATCTTGATAAGCGTGAAGATGGCAATATTATTCTGATAAAGGGTAAGGGTAAATTCAAGTCGCAAGCTGAAGAAGAACTTGAAATTAAAAAAACTGCTGCGAAGTCTATAGAATTAAAGACAGAAACCTTTTCTGTGAATTATGCTGATTTAGGAGATATTGCCTCTCAGTTTGAAAAACTTAAGACGCCCGAAAGAGGGCAAATCGCCTCTGACAAACGTACAAGTAAGGTGATTGTAAAGGACACACCTCAAGCACTGAATGACATGAGAGCATTACTTAATCAATTGGATCTTCCAGAAAGACAGGTAATGATAGAGGCGCGGATTGTTGAAGCAACCTCTACCTTCAGTCGTAATCTGGGGATTAATTGGGGTGTGCATCAGCGCGATGGTTCAGCAGCATTTTTAGGAATTAATGCTATGGATACTGTCTTTGGTGGAATTGCATCAGCAGCTCCGACTTCCGGAACTGGAACAGCATCTGGCGGGAGTATGGGGATTTCATTTGGAACGCTGGCAAACAACATTAAGATTGATACACGTCTGAGTGCTGCCGCAAGTGTAGGCATGGTCAAGATCATTTCGTCGCCAAAAGTAGCGACACTCAACCACAAACCAGCTAAGATATCGCAAGGTCAGCAGATACCGTATCAAAACACCACAGCGACAACAGGTGCGGTTACTGCGTTTGTGGCAGCAACGCTTTCCTTGGAAGTAACTCCCCATATAAATGCCAACGGCACTATCATAATGAAAATAGATGCAAAGAATGACGCTCCAGGTACAGGTAGTCCTCCTCCAATCAACACAAAGCAGGCAACTACAGAATTATTATTAAAAGACGGAGAGACCACAGTAATTGGTGGGATCTTTGTTGATAGTGATCAGGAAGGTGATGAAGGTGTTCCCTATCTGATGGATATTCCCTTTATAGGAAGTCTGTTTAAGTCAAATTCCAAGAGCAAAACAAAAACGGAATTGCTGATATTTATAACGCCGCGTATTCTAGGAACAATTTAAAGATGTCGCCGTTTGTTGCGTGCCAAATGCATATTTTTAAAGGGGTAACTCAATGAAAGTGAAATTTATCATATATGCTGTATTGGCTTGCGGACTCTTTGGATGTGGAAGCACGGACAACACACTTTTGAACACTACTACGGCAAGCGTAACCGTCGATAAACTTGATATGGAATCTGATATAGTATCATGGGTGGATGCAAAGAGTGCAAAAGCAACAGCATGTGTTGCAACCAGTTATAAAGCTATTCCGCCAGCTGATTCAGTCAATGTCACGGCGGCCTTTACTCCCTATGCCAATTCTGACGGTAATAATCTTGCAGTCCGGATTGAAAAGGCTACAATTATATATACCCCAGCAAATGCAGTCTCTCCTGCTCTTGCGACAGAATATCAATATGTTAATCAGGTCGTGCAAGCCGGTAAATCTTTACCTATTTCCATACGAGTCGCTACGCAGGAGCAAAAACAAGCTTTTGTGCCTATTCTTGCCTGCGATGTTTCTTCAGCCATTTATAAATATTACGTCACAATTATTCTCGATGTTACAGAAATTGGTGGTAAAACCAGTAATATAAGCACTGGGATGACATTGAGGTTTTCAGATTACGTTGATAAATAGCTGAAAGTTGCTACTACGTTAAAGTAATTGGAGTTATTTATGAAACGGATTCTTACTAAATCTTTGTTGTTCGTGTCGGCGTTTACACTGTTTTTATCAGGCTGTTCGGGGACGAGTGAAGATACCGGGAAGTCAGGCGGAACAAAAAGAGTCTATTCTGGTATAGCCGGCAATGCTTTTCAGGTGACAAATGGTACTGATAATGAGGATCAACCAGCCATAGCGTATGATCGTAATTCGACCAAGTATCTTTCCGTATGGACTGACCACCGAAGCGGAAATGCCGACATTTACGGTAAGTTATGTGATGCTTCGGCTGCCGGTGCAGGGCTAAATGCCTCTACTCCGGTATGTGGTGCTGATTTTGCGATAGCATCGGGGGCCGACAACCAGTGGCAACCGAAGGTTGCTTTTGACTACAACAGCAACAAGTATCTCGTAGTTTATGCTGATACTTCATTAGCATTCAGCCAGATAAATGGTCGTTTTGTAACTAACCTAGGTGCCAATTCTGGGGCTTCATTTTCCATATCAACTCATCTTGATGTCGCTGACCCGTCTCAAATTGAGCCTGAAGTAATCTATAATGATTTCAAAAACACCTTTACTGTAGCCTGGCTCGGCACCAGCAACTTTGACACTGTTGACTATCCAGCAGAAGCCAACTCGGCAACCGCAACATTTACGCCAACGTGGAAATATGGCGATTCTAGAATTGTTGCCAATGCGAACAAAATATTGAGCCTTACACAGGGTGGCGTGGATGTAACGAACTACTCTGTTTTGCCGACGACATCTACCAGGAATACTTCATCCTCAACGGTCTCTCTGGGGGGCCTGTCCAATGCAGTTGGGACATCAAGCGATATTACTATAAGTTACCTTGATTTTACTAAGTACATTGATGGATCGACCGCGCCGACTGCAGGTGCATTTGCAGCAAACCAGGGGTATACGATTACTCCGGGCGCCGGACAGACTAATGTTGCTTTTGCCTATTTTTTTCTTGATTCAGCGATGACTAACTTGGTCACTAATGTTAATCAACTGACTCTGGGTAATAATTTGAGTTTTGGGGTTGGCACAGGTTCAAATCTTATTGGCCTGACAACAAATGCATTTTGGCGTTCTTTTCATGCAAGTACTATAACATGGACGGCACCAGTTTGGAGCGCCAGTTCTTCTATAATCATCGATAACATTTACAGCGGTGCCAACATTGCACCCTATAGCTTACAGCTAACAGCCGGAATTGATGTAACAAATCAGTTTGATGTTGTGATCAGCAATAACAGACTGGTCGCTACATTAAAGGCTGGAGCAACGTTACTTGGCACTAATTCAACCGTAACGGTTGCTTACACTCCATTAAAGAACCTATTCGGACCTGTTGCCGGCAAGGGGTGCGGCAATTCATTTGGCCCGATTCCCTACATCCCAATTAGTCATGCAGGAACTAATCTGGTGCAATATGTAAATGTATCTTCGCTTGGTGTTGTTACTGTTCCAGTTGATTCAGCTTATTCTCAATTAGTGCACAAATCACTCACTGACAGCGGAAGTGAAATAGTTCAAACCTGGACGGTAAGTGCTGATGAATCTAAACCACGTCTTGCCTATAATCCTCTGGATGGTAATCCATTCCTTGTCTGGAGCGGCTCTCAGTTTGATGAGCAATTGAAGATTGCCTACGCACAGGACTCAAATAACCCTGGGATGTGTACCTACTCGGCTACTTTTGTTAATGCCCTGGATCCAGCTACTCCATTGCAACCGAAAGTAATTATTCGCCGGTTCATCAACAATCTTGCGAAAGACACCCTCCTTGGCACGTATGCACTTTTTCCTGCAATCTCTATTGATCCGACTGCCAAGCGTATGCTAGTAACTTGGGAAGAACAGGGCAGTACGACAACCGGTAAGGATGTCAGTGCCCAGCTTTTCGACCTGACCAACTTTGTATTGTACGGTTCATTGATTAATGTAAGCAACGCGACTGGAGATCAATCTTCCCCTTCGGCGGCATTTGATACCGTTAATCAGCGTCATCTGGTTGTGTGGGAAGATGCTCGAAATCAGCAAGCCAATATCTCAAATATTGATATTTACGGTCAATTCGTTGATCCGCAGGGCAACCTCTCCGGTGGAAATGTACCGATCAGTGTTGATGCCGGTAACCAACTTTCTCCTGTGCTTGCATTTGGTGATGTAAACTTTCGTCAATTTCTGATTATTTGGAAAGATGCTCAGGTTGCCGAAAATTCAGATCTTTGGGGACAGTTAATCCAGTATTCTACATTACCGCAGTTGGTGGTCGCGAATGGTGCTGGCGAACCGATTCTGAATGGCGCTTTAAATTTTGAAAGTGTCGACGTTGGGAAATTCAAAGATATTCCAATTAAACTTCGTAACGACGGCAACACCACATTAACTCTATCTCCTGTGAACCCGCCGGATGCTCCGTTCAGTTTTGTTACACCTACGCCAATAACTATAAATCCGGGTACTGCGTACGACATGGTAGTAAGATTTACCCCTACAGCAGCGGGTTCCTTCGCCGGAAATACTGATAATAATTATAAAATGTCACTCTTTTCAAACGGCGGAAATACCGTGCTCTATTTTAGTGGCAGCGGTGTTGGGATCAATCCGCTGACCATAACAACCTCAAGCTTGTCTGACATCCTGCCGACGGTTGCTTCGGATACTACTATTACTACTCTTGTCGGAAGCGGCGGCGTGGCGCCATACACATGGAGCGTCACTCTCCCGGCAGGGCTTGCCGGTAAATTGTCATTCAATGCAACCACCGGAGTACTTAAACAATTGACGGGCGTTGCCGCAATTGCCTCAGCATCTTATGACATTCCTTTTACCGTGACCGATAGTAATACCCCGGCCGTTTCGGCAACCAGAACGCTGACTCTTAATGTCGGTTCTATAGGCATTACGACAACACAACTTTCGACTTGGACTCAGGACTCTCCAGCAACTTACAGTTTCACACTTCAATCGACTGGAACGACAGGAGCTAAAACATGGTCAGTTCCGGCTACCGGTGTTGGTTCGCTTCCGCTCGGCCTGTCGCTTAATTCCAGTTCAGGAGCAATTACCGGTATACCAACCGTATCTGGTAGCTTTACGGTTTCAGTTACTTTGTCAGATGCCGGTACCGGTTCAACTGCGACCAAAAGCATACCCATAACCATAAACCCTTTTCCTTCTATTATCACTTCCAGTCTTGTATCAGGTGTAGTTGCTCAGGTATATAACCAGCCGCTCGTTATGGCTGGCGGGACGCTTCCAATCACTTGGTCGCTTAGCGGTTCATTACCTCCTGGTCTTACATTCAATACAGGAACGGGAGCTATAATCGGGACGCCAACCACCAACGACTCCTTCACCCCTACAATTTCTGTAACTGATGCTACCGGAGCCTCCAGCAGTAAACCACTTCCCATTACTATCAATCCGGCTCTGGATATTGCTACACCAACGACTGGTACTACTTCTCCTGGAGCAGGTATAGTAGGCAGTCCCTATAGTTTTACCTTTACGACGAACAATGGTGGCATAGCACCGTACTCATGGTTCGTCACTGCCGGTGCGCTTCCGCTTGGTATGACACTTAATGCCAATACCGGTATTGTATCAGGAGCGCCAACTGTTAATGGGAGTTTTACCTTTGTATTGCAAGTGCAGGATCTAAATGGAACGAATGTTACAAAAACTTTTACAATAGACGTATCTGTGCCCATGAGTATTACTACCGCCAGCTTACCAAGTTGGACTGCCAATTCTCCAGTTGCCTACAATCAGACACTGGTAGCCGCTGGTGGTACAGCGCCGTATACTTGGATAGTTACTGCCGGAAATTTGACAAATAGCGGTCTTACTCTGAGTCCTGCCGGTGTAATTAGCGGCACACCAACAACAGCGGGAACGTTTAATTTTACTGTAACCGCTACTGATGGTGCTACTACTGCGCTGACTGCTAGTAAACAATTGAGTATTGTCATTAATCAGGCAATGGTAATTACAACCGCATCTGTTTCCTCTGCGACGGTTGGTTCGGCATATAGCCAGTCTATGTCCTTGTTTGGCGGGACGGCTCCGGTACTCTGGAGCGCAACCGGACTTCCTGCAGGTATGGTTATTGACTCGGCGACCGGTACGGTTTTTGGCCTTCCATCTGCAGTTGAGACAGCTCCTGCTACTATTACCGTCACAGATGCCAGCGGCGCCACAAAAACAAGTAACATTACTTTTAATGTGTATGGCACGATAGCAATTACCCAGCCGGTTACCATAACTAATGGAGTAGTAGGTACTTCCTACAACACCATCAATCTGGTGGCAACTGGTGGTCGTACACCGTATAACTGGACTATCACCGGCACGCTGCCTCCGGGTCTTACCCTTGGTGCAGGAACTGGTGTTATAAGTGGAAAACCGACAACAGCCGGTGTTTATACCTTTACGGTGAGTGTCCAGGACCCTGATTCCCGGAAGGATTCCGTATCGTTATCAGTTCTTGTTCTTGATCCGGTGACGGTTGCAACAACGTCTCTTTCTTCATGGACTGCCGGGCAATCTGGTTACAGCCAGATTGTTTCGGGAAGTGGCGGACTTGGTAGTCTCACTTGGATCGCAGTTGACCCAACGAAACTCCCCCCTGGACTCTCGATTGATACTGCCGGTAAGATAACCGGTACTCCGTTAATTACAGATGGTGGAACATATCCTTTTACCGTGCAGGCGAGTGATACAAGCGCGCCGCCTTTAACAGTTCAGAAACAGCTGAGTATTACAATAAAACAGCCTGCATCTTTCTTATCCAACAGTGTCCTACCTGATGCGGTATCTAAATCCGAATATTCAACCACCTTAAAAGCAACAGGTGGAACGCTTCCTTACTCATGGTCCATCTCAGCTGCCAACGGGTTAGCTACTCTAAGTAGCCTTGGATTGGAGCTTGATCCAGTGACCGGAATAATCTCAGGCACTCCGATTTCTGTTACTACAACTCCTGCTGCTTTTACGGTAACGGTGACTGATGCTGCCGGTTTTACGGCTGATCTTGCATTTACGATTAATGTTGTTGGTCCACTATCAATAGACACCAACACGTTACCGAGCGTCAATAAAGGCAGTTCATATACTCAGACTATTGCAAAATCGGGTGGCTCCGCACCGTATACGTGGTCTATTACTTCAGGTTCTCTCCCTGCCGGAGTGAGTCTGGATGCGAGTACCGGCGTTTTGTCGGGTACGCCAACGGCTGGTGGTGCTTACACGTTTGTTGCAACTTTGACCGACAACGCAGGTAGAACCGTAATCAAACCGCTTACCATCACGGTAAATGATGTTGCAGTCGGGGGCTCACTTGGTTTCTATGACTTGAGTAACACATTATTATCTAGTAATACTCTCACTTTTGGTACCGTGTTGAAGTCGAGTGTTGTAACCAAACAGTTCAATCTAGTAAATAGCGGCACGCAGCCAGTTTCTATAAATAGTGTTGTGCTTCAAGATAGTTCTTTCAATGCTGTTCTTCCGCAGGGTGTTCTGATCCAACCAGGCACCGCGAATGCGATACCCGTCACGGTCACCTTTATTCCGTCCTCAGCAATTAATTATTCGGCAACACTCAAAATCACTGATTCTAATGGCGCCCAGAGTATTCTGAATCTAGTCGGGACGGGGTCTACTGTTTCAGTAACGCTTGCAGGTGGTTCTTCTGGTACCGTAACGTCATTTGGGGCTTTAGCACAGACTCAGCTGCCTTTAACCAGTAAACCATCAAATCTGACAATCAGCAACGCTGCTCAAATGAGAATAGATGGTGTTACACCGAACGCAACTGTGACTATTAATATAGCTTTCGACAGTTTACCTGCGAATCCGGTGTTCTATAAAATTGTAGGCAGTACCTGGACTGCTTTTACGCCAATAGTATCGGGGAATATCATTACCTATGATGTGGTGGATAATGGAGCGTTTGATTCTGATCCGACAGCTGGTGTTATTGTTGATCCTGTCGTTGTAGGGACTACCAGTACAACTGGCGGAACTGGTGGTGGTACAGGAGGTAATACGACTGGAAATGGGTCGGTTGCGCCTGCGACTGTTAGCTCTGGAAGTAGTAATAGTGGTTGTTTTATTGCGACGGCTGCGTATGGCAGTTATCTTGACCCGCATGTCAAAATACTGCGGAACTTCCGTGATGACGTACTGTTGCAAAGCCGCATAGGAACATCTTTTGTGAAGTTTTATTACAAGCACAGTCCTCCGATTGCTGATTACATTGCCCAGCATGAGACTCTGCGCACGATTTTCAGATTGTTGCTTACTCCGGTAATAGTGTTAGTCAAACTTGGCTGGATTTCACTTGGCGCTTTGATTCTCGCACTTGCCGTACGGTTGTATCGTCCATACAAAAATAGTGCATTAAATGCCCGGTTGTTGAAAAAATCCGTTGAATAAAAGAGAGAATTTAATGAAACACGTACGTAAAAGTTTATCTGTAGGTCTAGGTCTGGTTCTTGTTAGTTTGGTTGCAGGTTGCGGAGTAGCTCCTTCAAAAGATAAAGTTTCAGAAGCTTTGAAGCCGATCATGCCGCCTAATTTTTCTGTGAAAAGTATCGAGAAATTTTCTGCATTGGATGGGATTTACGAAGTGGTGGTGGTTATCAATGATCAACCGACGGTTCTTTATCTTGACAGTAAGATGAAGCATGTGATTTCGGGCAGCGTTGTGGAAATAGCGTCAAAAAAGAACCTTACCTATGAAACCCAGATGAAGAACAAGCCTACAGGATTACCGCAAGCAGCTCCTTCTCCACAAAAAAGCAAGTAATTTCTTTGTTGTAGTAGCAAAAACACAAAAGAGGGCGCAATTGAATGCGCCCTCTTTTGTGTTGAATAAAGGAAGTAAAATGTATTGAACTAGAAACTGAGAGCGGCTTTTAAAGAATAAATTGGACGTTCAGCATATTCAGCTTCTATCGTCACACCAACCAGAGGAAATGGCGATACTTTAAGTCCGCCAAATATTCGTGGCACGGCAATTGTTTCACTTTTAAGATTAACCCCGGCTGCTTGTGACAGACTCTTTAAATTTCCTTTCGCCTCGCTGTTAACCCACATCATACCGGCTCCTGCATAAGGGGTCAGGAACAAAAAACCTTTGCTGACTGATGCATCAAGTCCGTAGGTCTGTAGGTCAAGATCATTTACCCCAGCCAATTTCGTATAGGTGGCACGGACACCGACAGCAGGTAGTGCGATGCCGCCATCGAGAATTGATTTGCTGAGCTCAGCACCATAAAGCTTGATATTGCTGTCTGGTACATAAGAATACATGGCGCCAACATCAATACCAAACGGCAGGCCTTTCCGTGCCCTAAGTTTGGGAATTGCCAGGAATGATGGAGCATTGTCATGGAACGCTCTGTTCCAAGAGGTGCTGTTCTTGTCAATGCTCATTGCGGAAAGCTCTACACCAACATCAAATCCGGTTATGCCGAGCGGTTCAGCAGGGGCAAGATTTCTGTAGCCAAGGGCTGCACCTGCCTGTTTGCTCAAACTCTTGAATGCTCCTTGATCGAAGCCGGCTACCGAATTGAAGCTGATGTCTGCTGCACATACCGGTGAGGCGGCTAAAGCCAATGCTGCAACCATTCCGCACAATAGTGTCTTCTTCATGTAATCCTCCTGAATATTTAGTGGTGTCAGTGTAACAAAGCTTTTGCCAAGGGTCAATCTACATGCTGTTATATGGATTGGTTACAGGCTCTGGCTATTAAGCGCTATAAAAAACTGTAGAAACCCGTTGAATTGCCGATATGCGTAAGGGTCGCATAAAGTAATTGTCGAGGGCAACAGGCGTGGCAAAAAGTGTTGAAATAAAAATCCCGGACGATATTGAATTTAGAGTTATAGGCAATGCCTTTGGGGTGCTTATCGCGTCTGCTGGGCTGCTGGCGGGTGAAATGATCCGTTTACGCAGCCTTGA
>Ga0154471_191_pt12 | contig 15027 bp, 8 predicted proteins | sample RifGroC2_FD_115950 | JGI IMG/M metagenome (GOLD analysis project Ga0154471, IMG submission 115950) | Geobacteraceae bacterium GWC2_53_11
TCGTGTATACCGGTCTGCGGGAGCGTGCCGATGACTATCGTAAGGCTGCTGTCGAATCCCAGAAACTTGCCGACAACCTAGCGGCGGAACAGGAAAGCCTGGCCCGTGAAGCCCAACAACTGTGCGGCTTTCTGGCGGTGCTGCCGGATGTCGTCAATCACAATACGGACAAAGTTCAGTCCGTTATCCGTAGCACTCTGAAAATGAACCCCCAGTATAAAAACATCATGATTGCCGATGCCGACGGTACGCTCTGGGCGTCGGCCATTCCCCAAACATCCCCCATATCCCTGCTCGACCGGCGCTATTTCAAAAACGCCCGTGACACCCTGCGCTTTTCCTCGGGCGAATATATCGTCGGTGCGGTGACCAAACAGCCTGTTCTGGCCATGGCATATCCCATTGTCGATAAAGGCGCCTTTCGCGGCGTCGTGGTGATAGGGCTGGATCTGGAAGTCCTGAAAAAGATCCTGCGCCGCTCCCAGTTGCCGCCGAAGTCCAACTACATCCTGGTCGATCATAAAGGGGTTATTATCAGCCGCGGAACCGATCATGGCCGCAATGTTGGTGAGTCAATGCAAACCGCTGATTTTGAAAAAATGAAGGCGGGGCCGGACCGGGATACGTATGCGTTTACTCTGGGGGACAGTGACCGGCGCATTACAACCTACCGCAAGCTGCGGCTGCCGGGCGAACAGACCCCCTACGTGTACGTGCGTGCCGGGATGTCTATTGAGGCGGCTGTTGCCAAGGCGAATCGCCAACTCCTCTATAACATCGGCATAATGGCGCCATTTGTGGTTTTTGCCTTGCTTCTGGCACTCTTTATCGGCAAGCGCTCTATCGTTGATCGTGTCAAAATGCTTCAGTCCGCCTCGAAACGTCTGGCCGGAGGTGATCTGAAAACACGTGTTGCCGATCAGGTGGCGGGCGGTGAACTGGGCGAGCTGGGCTGTACGTTTGATGAGATGGCCCGCACCCTGGAAAAAAATATCGCCGAACTGAATGAATCCCAGCTGCTCCTGCATGAGAAAGCGGTGATGCTGGAGGATGAAATCGCCGAACGTCAGGTTGTTCAGGAGGATCTGGCGGACAAACAGCGGATGCTTGAAGCGTTGAACCGGACTCTTGAAGAACGTATCGAGACCGCGGTGAACGATCTGCGCCAAAAGGACCAGACCCTTATTCAGCAGAGCCGGCTGGCGGCTATGGGGGAGATGATCAACAATATCGCCCACCAGTGGCGACAGCCGCTCAATCTGATCAGTCTCATTGTTCAGGGTTTCCCTTCCTGCAAAGAACTGACGCAGCAAGAACTCGACCAAGAGGTTGACCGGATCATGGGAATTATTCTGCACATGTCCCAGACTATCGACGATTTCCGGAATTTCTTCCGTCTGGACAAGGAAAAGGTCCGCTTTACGGCTAATCAGTCGGTGGCCAAGGCTGTGGAATTTATCAGCCCGACCCTTTCGGCTAACGGAATCAAGCTCTGGATCACCGAGCAGCCGGAAGTGAGTGTAATGGGTTACGGTAACGAGTATGCCCAGGTTTTGCTCAATATTCTCAGTAATGCCAAGGATATTTTAGTGGAGCGAGGGGTGGAAAAACCGCGCATCGACGTCAAAATAACCTCAGTTGACGGCCGCTCTGTTGTCTCGGTAACGGATAACGGCGGCGGTATCGGTTCCGAGGTCATGCCCAAAATATTTGATCCGTATTTTACGACCAAGGAACAAACCCAGGGTACCGGCATCGGGCTGTACATGTCCAAAATTATCATCGAGCAGAATATGGGCGGCAGTTTGACGGCTCAGAATGTGGAGGGTGGGGCGCAATTCCGTATCGAGGTATAGGGTGCCAGCTGATTGTTGCTAGGGTTGTTTTTGTGGTTGTTGGGCCGCCGGGAAAATGGTCATGTGCAGCTCTCGCGTTCTGGTGCCGAAGGGTGCAAAAACATAGGTCAGCGGAAGTGCTGTCGCATCGGCATCACGTTTTTGGAACTCCAGTCCCAGGCTGTCAGCCAACTCTTCCACCACGTTGTTCGCGGAATCATCCTCATCAAAAAACAGAAGCTGTTTGCCACTGTGGGCCAGCAGACGTTCATAGGTGTACTGTTCGGCTTCCGAAACTCCGCATACGACGGTAACACTCCGTTCGGCATGTCCTGCATCAACTGAGTCCATCCCTTCGATACCGGGTGTGGATGATGCAAACAGCCCCAACTTTTTTGCCAGATTTCGTGCCAGCTTGCAGGGCGATTCAGAAATGATGCTGATTATTTCGGCTTCAAGCGGCTGAACGGCAGGCAGGGTGGGAGATGCTTTAGTCGTGACCTGCGCAAGCGCCGGTTGTGACGCTGTTGTCAAGTCTGCTGCCGGTGCTGTCCTGCCGGGCGCCGGAACCGATGGGGGGATTGCCGCGCTGCGGGATCCTGCCACGGCAGGAAGCGGAATGCGCAGGCGCTGCCCGACTTTAAGTCCTTTCGGTGATGAAATTCCGTTCAGTTTCATCACTTCGGGAATCAGGCGCTCAGCTTCCGGGTCGGACAGTCCGTATTTCTTCATCAAAATTTGAAACAGGTGTTCACCCGGCAGCACCACGTAGATGCTTTCATGCTCCGGTGCCGTACCCTTGTCGATCTTTGTTTCTGCCGCAACGCGGTGGTGGCGCTTTTTCGGCTCACTCTTCTCCGGCCGGGGCGGCGTAGTTCTGCGCAGCTCCTTGAGGTCGATTTCGTAGTCATTCGGGGCCGCAAGTGCCGATTGTTGCATCATCATCAGTGCTGCCAGTATGCCAATGCTCACCAGCCTCATCGTTACCGCTCCTTGGACACCCTGGGTATCCGGTGGTGTCCGGCAAGGTGACCTATCACATTAAGACTATCCTGAAAGTAGATTGTTTTCAACACTTCTCATGAATTACTTTCATGGTGGAGCAGGCTTCAAAAATTTTGCGGGTTCCGTGGAGATATGCTATGTATTCCGGCACTCGGCGTCACTCGATTGCCTCAATTCTATATTCCCGGACTACCTGAACGAAGGAACCAGATGAAAACGACCATAACCGCCCTTGTCCTGCTGCTCTGGATGACGACTTTCGCCCATGCGGCGCGCCTTGATACCTCCTACACTTTTTCCACCCTGGAAACTCCCCACGTTTCGGTGCACTACCACCAGGGGCTTGAAGCGATTGCCCGCAAGGCCGCTGTTATTGCCGAAGAGGTGCATGGCAAACTGAGCAGTGAATTCGCCTGGAGTCCGGCTGAAAAGACCGAGCTGGTGCTGATCGACGACAGCGACTTCAGCAACGGCTTTGCCACGGCGCTCCCCTACAACACCATCTACGTGCAGGTGGTGCCCCCCGGCATCGCTTCGACGCTCGGTGAGTACGACGACTGGCTGAAAATCGTGATCACCCACGAATATGCCCATATCGTCACGCTGGACCCGGTGCGGGACTCCTGGAAGGTGATGCGGACGATCTTCGGAAAGACTCTGCCGGGCGTTGACGGGCTGTCACAACTGCTGTTCCTGGTGACGGCCCCGCCGAACTCCTTCCTGCCCCGCTGGTGGCTGGAAGGGATGTCAACCTGGGCTGAAACCGAGTACAGCGGGAAAGGGCGGGGCAGAAGCAGTTACTACGACATGATCTTCCGCATGGCCGCTGCCGAGCGGAATTTCCCCACCATCGGCCAGATCAACGGCGACGGTGCGGCCTGGCCGTCGGGCAATCTCCCCTACGTGTTCGGCTACCGCCTGCAGCAGTACATCGCCGACACCTACGGCAAAGAGTCGCTCGCAAAGCTGAACATCGCCCACTCCGGGCGCTTCCCCTATTTCATCAACGCGCCGCCGGAGAAGCTGTTCGGCGGGAAAGGGTATCCCGCCCTTTACAACGATATGATCAATGCCGTGTACCGCGAACAGTCACAGCGCATCGCGGCTCTTGGCGCGGTTCCCTTCACCCCGCTGCAGACGGTTTCAAAAAGCGGGGAACAGTTGACCAACCCCCGCTTCTCACCGGACAGCAGCCGTATCGCCTTCACCAGCCGTGACCCACACGATCACGCCGCGCTGGTGGTCACGGATGCCAATGGCGCCGTGCAGGCGAAAGTCCGCCGCACGTATTCCGACGGCAGTGTCTGCTGGTCACCGGACGGCAAGAGCCTCTATTTTACCCAGGCGGAGATCAATAACGGCTTCAACACATTTCAGGACCTGTACGCCTATGATGTTGCACGTGATGCGGTGACCCGACTGACGACCGGCCAGCGCCTCGGCGACGTGGACATCTCGCCGGACGGCAGCCGTTTTGCTGCCGTGGTCAGTGCCCGTGGCAACCAGAACCTGGTGCTGCTGGATGTGAAAGGTGCAGGCGCCCCTGCCGCTTTAAAAAAGATCACCAGTTTTGTTCAGCAGCGGGTGGCCTCGCCGCGCTGGTCGCCCGACGGTGTCACTATCTCCTACACCGTCACCGACAATACCGGCCAGACTTCCCTGCACCTCTTTGAGGTTGCTTCCGGCAGTGACCGGACGCTCTTCAGGGTTCCCCACACCGTTGCCTACCCGGTCTGGACTCGTGACGGTTCCGCACTGGTGTACGTCTCCGATGAAACCGGCGTGTTCAACCTGTTTGCCCATGACCTGAAAGAGGGAAAACAGTACCAGGTAAGCCACCTGCTCGGCGGCGCCCTGCAGCCCGATCTGTCGCCCGACGGAAAATCGGTCATCTTCTCCAGCTACGATTCCCGCGGCTTCAGCATTGCCAGGATTGCGCTCGACCGGGATAAATGGCTGGCAACGCGCGGGCCGTCCCTGCCGGGCAAACGTGCGTCGGAAGCGCCGGTTGCAGCCGGCAGCGACAAGGATGAAGCGGCGGCGTTGTCTCAGGCTCCTGCTGAACCATACCGTTTCCTGCGCACCGCATTGCCGCACTTCTGGCTGCCGCGCATCGCCGGCGACGGTTCCGGCACCTCCACCTACGGCCTGTTCACCGCCGGCGCGGACGTGATCGGCTACCACAGCTATGCTCTTACCGCCGATTACAGTTCCGGCCGGAGTCGCGGCTATTTCGACCTGATGTACCAGAACGATTACTTCTACCCCAGCCTGTTTGTGAAAGCCCACGCGAAGCCGGTGCTCTATGCCAATCTGCTTCAGCGGGGCGACTACTACGAACTGAACCAGGGCGTCACCGTTGGCGCATCGGTGCCGCTCAACAGGCTGGAATCGAGCTACCGTTTCCTTGCCGGGTACCAGTTGCAGGATCAGAAAGCGCTCAGCGGGCTGGACAGCAACGGCAGGTTCAACGGCATTTCAGTCTTTCAGGGACGGCAGGACAACTTGTTCACCGGCCTCAGCTTCGACAACGTGCTCAAATACCCCTATTCGGTCAGTTCCGAAGAGGGACGGCGGGTTTCCCTGCTGTACCGGCGCTTCGACAAGGCCATCGGCAGCGATCTGGAGATGTCGCAGTACAGCGCCGAGTACCAGGAATTCCTCCGCCTGCCGCCTGATCTGCTGAGGCATCATGTGCTCTACCTTCGCCTCGCGGGAGCTCTATCCGACAGCAGCGCGCAGTTCGGTCAGCGGTCGTTCCAGATCGGCGGTGTTCCGTCCGAGCTGAATGCATACCCGCTGCGCGGCTACGAGGAGCGTTCGGTGACCGGCAAGTACATCGCTACCGGCACCCTTGAATACCGGCTGCCGCTTACCTTTCCCATGCGCGGATCCGGTACCCTTCCGTTCTTTACGGAAAAGCTGCACGGGGCGCTTTTTGTCGATGCTGGGGAAGTGTGGGATGACCAAACGAAGTTCAGCGGCGACAATATCAAGGTCGGTACCGGGGCGGAGCTGCGTATGGACGTGACGCTGGGGTACTGGCTCAAGGTGACCCCGGCGTTCGGTGTCGCCCAGGGGCTGAATTCGGGTGGTGTCACCCGGATCTATTTTACGGTGTATGTTGATCTGTAGGAAGGGTTTGATACTGATGTGAATTGAGGCCTCCGGGGACATGTTGTCCCGGAGGCCTTTTGATTACCTATAATCCCCTCTCCCCTTGTGGGAGAGGGCCAGGGTGAGGGGGGACATATTACGGCCGGGAGTACGTGCCGTCGCTTTCAAACAGATACCCCAGCGCCAGTTCATAGGTGCCGGTGGCTGAACCGGAAGAGATGTAGTTGTATGTGTGCAGCCAGTCAAGGGCCGCCTTGGCGTCCTGGTTTATTGAGCCGTCATACAGCCAGTCGATGGAGTCGTAAATCATGCGCCGGACGTATCTGGCATTGTGTGCGTAGGCGCCTGCCTGATTGACGATTACTTCGTAATTGAATGCCGCTCCCATGGTATATGCGCCTGCCGTGACCGCATCCGGACCACCGGGCACGGCAGGGTTGCCCGAACCCGGCACCACTCCGTTCCCAAAGGCCGCCGTCCATTGATTCAGAATCGGCGCCCCGCCTGCCGTATAGCTGATACCCCCCTTCGCCGCACTGTCCGCTACTCCCACTGCATAGATCGAGCTTTGCTTCGGATGCAGCAACATCTGCTGAAGAGCTTTCATGGCGGCTGCCATGCCGTTTTTCCTCCCTTGCAGGAGGGCGGGGGTACGGGCCGGATGTTGACTGTTCTGTGCGTTGTGGCACTTGGAGCAGGTTTGCTGGTCGCTGAGTACCTCGATAATTGTGCCGCTGCTGATTTTTACCGGCATGAAGCCGTGGGAGCGGTTGTTGTTCATATGGCAGCCGATACAGGGACCGTTGGTGCCGCCGCTGTAGCCCGAAGCCGCCAGGCCGATGGTCGTGTGGCGGTACGCGCTGTTCTCGTATTTTTGGGCGCTGGTGTAATAATTGAAGCCCACCTGGGTAGTCATGGTCGAGGCGGTTGCCTGGTTATGGGCGTCGATCCGTTTCTGGTTGCTGAAATCCATTCCCTTCACGGACGCCAGTTTGATGACCAGGCCGATCTCGCGTCCGGTGTGGCAGACGATGCAGGCGTTTGAAGTGCCGAAATCGGGGTATAGCGGCGATTTGTAGGTGACATCCCAGGCGCGCTGGTGCAACGGTGTGGATGAATAATTGAAGTAGGCGGTCACCCGTGGAACCGGGCGGAGCCGGTAACTGTAGGATGCGCCGGGATCGTCCGAGCGGCCGTCGGTGTGGCAGCCGTTGCAGTTGTCACCTTCCCGGGACCTGTCCTGGTAGTTTTGGGAACCGGAAGGGTAGGCGGGGTAGTTGCTTCGTGTCCCATCCAGGTCGGGGAGCGCCTGAACGTCACTGAATCCGGACGATGCATAATTGAGGAACCCGGTTGTGGAGTGACAGCGGACACAGGCGTTGCCGAAGTTTTTGTCGGCGCTAATGGAGCTGCCCCGCGTCTTGAGATCGGAACCGGAGGTCCTTGCCGGAGTCGTGGTGGCTCCGACGTTGGAGCGTGACCACTGCCGCAGGTAATCCATGGCGCTGGCCGTGTCGTGCGGGTTATGGCATTTACGGCAGGAATTCTGATAGAAACGGGATACGTAGGAGGAGTGAGATCCGCTGCTGAAATGCACAAATGCCGTGTCGATTGCAATGCCGTCATAGACGGAAATGCCGAAACCTTTTGAGAGGGTATGGCATTTTGCGCATTTACCGGCGCTGTCGGGATTGTTGGTTGTATCCGGAACCGTGGTGGCGCCTGATGCTGCGGTGGGATGACCGGCGGCAGGTTCGTGGCAGTCGGAGCAACTGGCACCGTTTTTGGTGTTGTGTCCGGACAGCAGCCATTCCTGTGGGATGTTTTTGCCGGTCCCCGGGCTGGTTGCGTTCTGGTGGCAGCTGTTGTTGAAACAGGCTTGCGATTGTACCTGTTTGGAGCCTCCGGGAGAAACCACCGTTTTTTCGCTGCATGCAGTCAATGAAAGCAGAAGTGCCGCAAAAAGAGGAAAGGTAACAGGTGCCAATGTTTTCATGTCATCTCCTTTAGTTTGTCCGCATGAGCCCCGTTTGAAATGCAATGAAGTGTTTGCGGATAAACTTAGTCTTTTAATAGATAAAAAAGCTGAGCATGTCAAAAGAGTATACAACGCATTTTTAAAAGCGGTAGTTACTCACGCGGAGACACGGAGTTCGCGGAGAAACTCAATCGGTTGATACAATGTAATTACCTGATCCTGCTCCGCGTTCTCGCTTAGAAGCGCCTACTTTTGGCCGCGACTCCGCGTGCAACGGTTTTTCAATACGTTTTTTCCTTCCGCCGATAAATTTCCCGGTTTCAATTATCCATTTTTTTTGCAAAATATTGAATTCCAGTAATACCAGTAGGTTACCGCTACTGTAACAAAATGTTACAGTTTGTAACGTGTTGAAATGCAACGTGAAAACCGGGTGCTGTAACAAAATGGTACAGTTTTTGGTGATTTTAAGTAGCTGAAACTATTATTGATTTACTGGTGGGAATGGGTTAAGGAAAGTTAAATGAAGTGCCGGGATGAGCTGTTTGTTTCTTGTGTGATCGGAAGTTTAAAATAGTAGAAACCTTTTAACACCAATCAAACGGAGGGAAAATGAGAAGAAAAATTTGTAATGTAATGGTTAGTATTGCAGCAATTTTCGCGGTTTTTAGCGGCACGGCGCATGCCGAAGGTGAGCATATGCATGACGGTTTCTTTCTCAGGCTGGCGCCTGGTGTCGGGGCGATGTCTATCTCGGAAAAAGTTGGCGCAAACAAGTATGAATACAGCGGGGCGAGCAGTCACTTGAATTTTGCTATCGGCGGTGCCGTGGTCGAAAATTTTATCGTGCACCTGGACCTTTCCGCCACAGGCATGTCGGAACCCAAGTTGAAAGTTAACGGGCAGAGCACGACGGGAGCCACCGGTGATCATGCCACAAGCGTTCTGGGGCTTGGGCTTACCTACTATTTCCCGGCTAATTTCTACCTGACCGGTGCCGTCGGGACGGCACGCACGTCAGTAAAAGTAAATGGCAAAACCTACGACACAGACAGGGGTGTCGGCTTTAACCTGATGGTGGGCAAAGAGTGGTGGGTGAGTGATAACTGGGGGCTCGGTGTGGCCGGACAGTGGTTATACTCGAAATGTCCTGATAAGCCGATTAACGGCGCTACTCCGGACGTTATCTCTTCATCACTGGGTGTACTGTTTTCGGCAACGTACAACTGAAAACTGCGGTTAATCACTCACGATGGTACTGATCTTCAGCCGAAGGCCTGATGAGTGGAACAACCGGTGCCATATATTTTAACTTTTCCCCCTCACCCTAACCCTCTCCCTCAGGGAGAGGGGATTGTTTATATCCCTGCATCACCACGAGGCAAATCATGAAACTTTTCCGGCACGGTCTTCTGCTGGCATTAACAGCAGCGCTGCTAACCCTTCTCACCGGCTGCGGTGACGACGTCACCAACATCACCAACGTCAATAATGCCGATCTGCCCGGTTTAAATGATATCACCACGGCGCCGCCCGCCATCCAGACCGCTGCCAAGGCGGTTGTGCGGATACACACGGCCGGGAGCTATGCCACCGGGTTTTATGTGTCGTCAACCGGCCAGCTGCTCACCAACGATCATGTGCTGGGGGATTCGGTCTGTCCTTCCGAGGGGTGCTATGTGGAGATAACCACCATGCACCAGAAAGGTGCGACCAGGATCGATCCGGTCACCTATTTTGCCGTGCCGAACGCGGTGGATGTGGGGCTTGATATGGCGCTGGTGCAGTTGTACACCACCAAGGGTGGGAGCAAGATCAACACCCCGGATTATCTTACCCTTGCCTCCCGCACGCCGGCATCTCTGCTCGGCACCCATGTCACCATTGTCGGGCATCCGGAAGGGAACCTCAAAAAATGGACCGACGGGTTGGTGGCAAATGCCTCCAGCAAATGGTTTCAGGCAACGGCGTTCGTGCTCCCTGGCGACAGCGGTTCGCCGGTGCTTGACGACAACGGCCAGGTGGTGGGTTTGATCCATCGCGGTCCGGCTTCGCTTGATCTGTTTACCACCAACAGCGCCAACGTCTCTGCCATCTGCACCGCGTCGGCGCCGATCCTGGCGGCAATGACTTCGACTACGCCGCTTCCAACCACCATGATCTCGGTAACGACCGCCACTACCGCCGACAAGTTTCTTGCCAACAACCTGCTCTACCTGAATGCCCGCGTCAATTCAATCACCGGAGTCACCACGAGTCCGCTCAATCTGCTTGGCACTGCCTGCGATGCCGGGCTGGCCCGGCAGGATTATACCTCGCCCGACGATTTGTATGATGGGCTTACCCCCTGCTACGATGCTCAGATCTGGATCGAGTGCCGGACGGATATAGGCTCTGAACCGTACGGTGGCGTCTGCCCGACCGGCAGTGACGCCACGGCATGGGAGAACCGTTTCAAGGCAATCAACCAGCGTTGGCTGGATATGACCGGCGAGCCAGATTATGATTCGGTTACCTTTGGCATGGCCAGCCTGAAGTCATCGTTTTATCTGGGGCAGGCTGCCGGTGCGGTTGAGCTGCAGAAAATTGTGACGGCTACCGCTCCCGTGCTGGACCCGTCATTGGCCTATTACATGGCGGCGTTCAACCTGCCGACCTATAGCGGTGTTACGATCAAGGATTACCTCGTTAATTACCGGAATGTCTTGCATTATGAGCTGAGCGACGATTCAATTGCCTTTGGCTTCCGTTGGCTTAACATCAATCAGAAGCTGCCATGGAACGACATGCTGTCGCTCTTGACCGGGTTGTACAACGACCCTGACGTGAGTCTGGGCACCAGGCTTGCCATAGAAGATTTGCAGTATGAGCTTGGTGCGCTGTAGGTCGTGCAGGATGAGAGGAGAATCGGGTATGAGTAGAGTATGTGGTTCAAACTTTTTGAAGTCGGTTGTGCGTGCGGCGGCGGCACTTGGTGTGCTGATCGTTGCCTTGGCAATCGCCGGCTGCGGAGGCGGCAGCAAATCGACTCCCGTTACCTTGACATCCATCACGGTTACCCCGGCGAACAAGAGCATCGCTGTCGGCACGACCATGCAATTCAAGGCGTCAGGGGCATATTCCGACGGATCCTACCAGGATCTGACAACCTCGGTTAGCTGGAGCACGTCGAACAGCAGCATTGCTTCCGTCAGCACTACCGGCGGATCGAATGGGCTTGTTTCCGCGCTTGCCGCCGGTTCGGTCACTGTCAGTGCCGCATCGGGCAGTATCACGGGCTCAACCACCTTTACGCCGGCGTCGCTCGCTTCCATAGAAGTCACACCGTCAAACTCCACGTTCGTGGCGGGCACCTTCCACCAGTTCAAGGCAACCGGGATCTTGGCCAACGGCGCTACCCAGGACTTGACGAACCTGGTGTCGTGGGCTTCATCGGACAGCAGCGTTGCCATCATCAGCGCCGCCGGACTTGCCAACCTTGTTGCATCCGGGCAATCCACTATCACTGCCGCCTTTTCCGGCATTTCCGTATCAACCACGCTGACTGCGGCAACTGTTACCTCCCTTGATGTTTCCCCGCTCAATCCTGTTGTTGCCGCCGGGGCGACCCCGCAGTTCTCCGCCATTGCCACCCTGTCGAACAACGCAACCCTGGACGTGACCTCGCTGGTAAGCTGGATTTCATCGGACAGCGGGATCGCCACTATCAGCTCCGGCGGCATTGCCTCGTCCCGCTCAATCGGCTTAGCCACCATTACGGCAATCTACGGCGGTGCGGTTTCTGCGGCGACGACCCTGACGGTGGAGGGGCCGGTTTCCATTGCGATCACTCCGGCCAATCCGAGTGTCGTGGCCGGTTCAACCCTGAAATTCAGCGCTGTGGGAACATTCGGTGACGGTTCTACCGGGGATGTCACCACCTTGGTAGCGTGGAGTTCCTCAAACAGCGCGGTTGCCACCATCGCGAGCGGCGGGACGGCAACGGTGAAGGCTGCCGGAACTACGACAGTTACCGCGACCCTGGGTGTGTCCGGCTCGACAACCATGACGGCAACAGCGCTGACATCGCTTGCCGTGACGCCGGAAACTCCCGTGGTCGGCGCCGGTTCGACCCTGCAGCTTGCGGCTACGGGCACGTTCTCGGACAACTCCACTCAGGATCTGACCGGTTCCGTCACCTGGACAAGCGGGAATACGGGCATTGCCGCCATCGGCAACACGGCTGCGACCAAAGGGGTGGTAACGGCGGTCGCTCCGGGATCAACCACGATTACGGCCACCTTTAACGGAACGGTGAAGACAATCACGCTGACGGTCAACCAGGCGAACCGCGCCTATGTGGCCAACAATGGCGGCAATTCGCTATCCGTCATTAATACGGCGAATAATTCGCTTGTCACAACAATCGGAGTGGGCACGGCTCCGCAAGGTGTCGCGGTCAATACGGCCGCCAACCGTGCCTATGTCACGAACAGTGGCGCCAGCACGCTGTCCGTTATCGACACCACCACCAACACGGTCGTTGCCACGGTCGGCGTCGGCTCGTCGCCGAAGGGCGTTGCGGTCAATCCATCGGCGGGCCGGGTCTATGTGGCCAACAGTTTCGGCAATACGCTGTCGGTTATCGATACGGCCACCAACAGTGTGGTGGCCACAGTCGCGGTGGGCATCGGGCCGCAAGCGGTGGCGGTGAATGCCGCTGCCGGACGGGTCTATGTGGCAAACACCACCGGCAATACGGTCTCCGTCATCAACAGTGCCACCAACACGGTGGTTTCAACGGTTACGGTCGGTTTCGGGCCACAGGCTGTGGCGGTTGTTCCCTCAATCAACCGGGTGTATGTGGCAAACGGCACCAGCAACACGGTATCGGTTATCGATACCGCCAGCAACGCCGTGACCGGCACGATCAGCGTGGGCACCAAGCCGGTGGCGATAGCGCTGAATACCGGTGCCAACCGGGCCTATGTGCTGAATGGCGGGGGCAACTCCATCTCGGTTATCAATACCTCCACCAACTCCGTGGTTGAAACCATCTCCGTGGGCAGCGCGCCGCAGGGCATAGCAGTGAACACCGTCACCAGCCGCGCCTACGTGACGCTTGGCGGCAGCAATATGCTTTCGGTTGTTGACCTTGCCGCAGGTGCGTCGGTTGCTTCGGTGGGGGTGGGTGTCGCGCCGAGGGAGGTTGTGGTGGTTCAGTAGGTTTGGTTCTGTTTTGCGGATACATGTTCCATATGGGTGAACCGGTCAATAGGGAGTTGGTGAGAAGAAAATTTATGAAAAGAGAGGGGCAGAAATCACTATGACTGCGCTTCGCGATGTTGTAGGCATCTTAATTTGTGAGTACGACACTGACCTCGTGCGAAACTTGCGCCCGATTGAGACGACCCGCGTGATTATGAGAGGAAATGACCTCGAAGAGCAACTTCTTGTAGTGCTGGCGTTACTGATTAACTTCCAAATGCCTGGGTCGCTAGCAGTGCGCGTATCGCAGGATGTGAAGGCCAAGGGACTCCTACGGGACACGCGGTGTCTTCAGGACGTTGGCACCGCGCAGGCAGCGCTGGCTGGCGTTCGATTCGGGAAGAACAAGGCCGTACTGGTCGCAAAGGCGTTTGGAGACATCGAACGTGCGGGTTCTGTTATCGGCTGGCTGGAACAACTGCGGACCGGAGAAGCTCGAATCGGCAAGGGGGCACCGAAAGTGAGATCCAACTTGCTGAAGCAGGCCGGCTATTTGGACGAAGCACCGGTTGACCTACATGTGAAACGCTTCGTGAAACGCGTCGCGCGCGTCGACCTATCCTGCGATAGTCGGGGCGAGAAGGAACTGAAAGTGCTTTGCAACACTCAACTGGCTGGGCTTCGCTTCCGCGAGTACGATTTAGGGCTCTGCCCGGGTGTGCTGGACAAGCTGATACGAATTCATTGTAGCCCAGACAAGGACGAGTTCGGAGTGCCCTACAGGGGCATCTGCGGGATCTCGCCCTGCTGCGACGTTTGCCCTGCTAGGGATCACTGCCCAAAGTACGCCTAGCCAATAAGAGGGGGGCTGCCTTTTGAAATGGGAAAATTAAGGATGTGATCCCAAAAAATGGCAATGGTGTCAAACCTACATTCTTGACAAAGTAAATTGTGTAGATTGACCCCCAGGTCTCTTAGTTGATAAAGCTGGACGGGCAGGTCATAGTCCTAGCCGTTCGTCTTATTGAAAATTGTTGCATTTAAGTAGAGAGGAATGAGTACGTGACCGATGAGGTAAAGATGAAGCACATGGCGTTCGTCCAGGCAGAGGTTGGTCGGCACCTCCGTTCGAAGATTGTCGCTCTTGGTGATGTCATTCTTAGAAAGCAGCGCATCTACCTCGACGTGAACTACTGGACACACCTCGCCGATGCCCTTGATGGCAAACCCAGACATCCCGACTATTCGCGCCTTCTTAGCATTTTGAAGACTCGCGTTGACAGTGATAATTCAATCTGTGTAGTTGGAGATGACACGCTGTTGGAATTGTTCAAGCGGAAGGATCTATCCAAGCGCCTCCTCCTGGCACGAACAATGGATCGTCTTAGTGCCGGGACTGTTATCCAGCATTCGTTCGAACGAGCAGAACTGGAAATATCAGAATTTCTTTGCAACATCGAGAAGGAGAAACCTTGTTCACCTCCTGCACACCTTGTTTGGAGGCGACCGTGCTATTTCCTCGGCGACATATTTCCAATTCCCGGTTCACAGATCTCACCTCAGGACGCGGCACTTCTATCCAAAGCCTATCTTGACTACTCTTGGGATCAGTCCTTCGAAAATATTGTTGAAAAACTCGGAAGCAAGTCTCCTCCACCATCAAATTGGGATTCGACTGCTGACTTTATAAATGCAGCAAACATGGAACATCAAATAGAAGTCGGCAACTTTGACGACTTATTCCTCAAAGAGGCAGACGGCGTCCTGGATGCAATTAGCTTCGATGCTGCACATCGACGTGTTAGAGACGACGTAACAGGTGCAACAACGGTGTCTGGTGCACTAGGAGTCTGTCGGGCTTTTTAGCATCGTGCCCGGCATAATCGTTGTTTTAGTAACTGGGTA
>Ga0154471_103_pt1 | contig 14944 bp, 14 predicted proteins | sample RifGroC2_FD_115950 | JGI IMG/M metagenome (GOLD analysis project Ga0154471, IMG submission 115950) | Geobacteraceae bacterium GWC2_53_11
GAATCGAATCGGAATGCTGGCCGGATTCCTACCGGAAAGGTGGACGCTTTCAAGCCGGAATGGTGGACGGATTCGTCCGGAATACGCATCGAGACCACCGGCCGATCCGCCCACGCAAACTACAGGAAAGTTTTTTGCAACAATCTGGGCATTCATTTGCAATTACCTCTTCTGACATCAATATAATCAGTATAAGAGGTAAACCCAATCTAAGCTATTACAAAAAGGTTTAGATTCAGGACAACCTCATGAAGCGATCTGAAGCACTCCCAAAGAATCGCCACACACTGCATAGCCTTTTCCTTCTGAGTGTCTCACGGAGCGCTACAGTAGCTTTCATCTACCATCCTGGGCATCAACCAGATCCCTATGTCCTCTTTCAGACCCTCTTCTTCATATATACTCCTCTTGCAGTAACTTGGAGGTAGTCAGGCCAATAAAGACAAGGCTATGCGGGACTCGTGCTTGGAAGTTCAACTAGAGGCTCGGCCAACTGGTGCGGCCAAATAGGGAGAACTGCAGCCGATCACTACGGCTACAGGAGGTGGAGGATGTTATTTTTTATTGAGAGTCCAAATGCTGACAATGGAGCCTTCACTCAGCATTACCGTGTAATCTCCATAAACGCGAGTATACGATGTCCCGTAAGCCACTTGATTTGTGGTTGGACTCAACATATTGCTTGAGGTATGAGCTTTAACACTATCTGGGGCGCCGAGCTGTGTCTCCAGCGTTTGCTGTGACATGCCGATATAGATTTCCTTACCATTGATCTGCGCTTTACTGAATGTTGAGTACTGGCTTGATCCTGCACACCCAGCCATCAACAGCATTGCTCCGATGACAACTAACTTCTTCATAGTGCCTCCTTTTAATTTGATTGGTCCTCTTGCCACTGCCACCCCTGCCTCATTCAAAATTTCTGGGTCGAACAAGCTGACAATTGACGCAGCCGTATTTTCGTTCCTCAACTTATCCAGCGTTACTTCACTGAAGTCAATTTTATTAACCTGACGCTCACCATACATAAGGGGACTTCAAGAGACTGATTGAAATATGAAGAAATCTAAAGCACTCACAAGGAATCGCCACACTCAGCTATAGCCTTTCCCTCTGGGCATCCCACAGAGCATTACAGGAGCTTTCATCTACCATCCTGAGTACCCTAAAGGAGGATTGACCGACTCGGTATCACTTCCACGCATCAAGCAAACTGAAGTCACATCCCTCCCAGCTTGCCTTGTCAATGGCTCTTTTCTTTAGTTTCAGCTCAAACACTTCTGTGTACTTGTTATGTGCTGATCTGGAATTGTGCTCATGGCCTGCTAAATCGCAGCGCATTTCAGAAGCGACACCACCCTGCTTTAAGGCATTGATAAAGTTGTGGCGCAATCCATGCAACCTTGCGGTACTCTCTTTCTCAACAAACTTGCTTTTAAGATTGTAGAACCATGCCGAAAACTTTTTCTGGTCTATTTGAATGAAGCCGTCATTCACATGATAATCCATGAACAAGAAAGGGTGTTGAAGTTGGTTCATTTCATTTCTGAAGCTTAGGAAACCGAAATCATGAAGAATGGACGGCAGCGGAACATCACGGATACCGGCTTTAGTTTTGGCATCTATTACCGCTATATACCAAATCCCATCATCGTTTAGCTTTACATCATCAATTCCAAGCCCCACAACTTCTCCGGCACGTAGTCCACATGTCAACGCAACCATAGTCGCCCAAAACTGCCATTTTGCAGTTTTCTTTCTGTTTCCGATGCACTTGAACAGGCCATTTAATTCAGCAACGGTAAGCGGCTGTACGTCGGCAGCATCATTCTTCAACTCTATTTTATATGGATGCTGAAGAATACCATAATTAACTGAAGCAAGTTTCAGAACATCAATTAGTATCCGATTCCTCTTTTCAATCGTAACGTGCTTAATATTCTTCTTCTGCTGGTCTGTGACGAATCTTTGAAGTTCTGAATTATTTAGCTTCCTAACGGCGTAGTCATCGCCATAGAACTTCCTGAAGCCATCTAGCACTATTACGTACTGTTCATAGGTCTTTCCCTTTTCCATCTTCACACGTCCACTAGAGGCTTTTGCCTGTAGCCAATCTTCTGCCGCCAGTTTAAGAGTAACCGGACGAACTTCCGCCACATGCTCCACTACCTTATCTCGGTAACTATAATCTTTGTTGCCTTCCAACCGGTTCGCAGTCTCTCGCATGGCTAAAATATAAACATAGGCAAAATCATCACGAAACTTTTCAAAGTCAGGTGATGTCTGATCAATACTAATGCCGTTATCATCAAGTACACCTTTGGCAAAATTTCCAACAAATTTCTTTTGTTTCTCTACATAAAATTCCTTTTGAATACCATCAGCAGCTTTTCTAAATTGGTCGGGAGATGACATCCCTCTATTGCAATCAGATATGTTGAGGTACTTCTGCAACTCACTTTCATATAATGTATCGCCTTCATGGAGCCTGTGATCATTCCCAGACTCCCGCAACTCCGAAAGCACGTCATCAATGTAATTCAAAAGTATAGCAGTCAACTGACTTCTGTTTATCATCCCTACCCTCACCATAAAAAAAAGGCTTTGTATGCCGTCTTGAAGCTTTCTGAGCAATACAATAGCCTGTCTCTTGTCCTTGGTCTTTAGTGACCTAACTATTTCGACGCGTCCAACAATCTTTTGAAACTCCACAGGTATAAAAAAACGAGCAGAAAATCTACTACCCCTTCTCATCAAATTGTCAGCCATGTTCCCTCCAATATCGTAACAAATATCGTTACAAGTCAGAATTATCAGAGGGAAAAGCGCATATTTTCAGCGTGCTATCTCATTATTCAGACCATCCGCTTCAGCTCATCCAGCAGATTAAGCGCCTCCAGTGGCGTCAGGGTGGCAATGTTAAGTTTTTTGAGGCGCTGGCGCAGTTGATCCTCGCTGGTTTCAAACAGCGAAAACTGCGGCGACGCCTCTCTTGCTGGTTTTTTGCTGCTTTTGGCCAGGCGCGGGGCACCCTCCTCGAACTCGCCGCTCTCCAGGTTGCGCAGGATCTCCTTGGCCCGTTCGATGACGTCGGCAGGCATCCCTGCCAGACGCGCCACCTGGATGCCGTAGGAATGGGAGGCACCGCCGGGGATGATGGTACGCAGGAAGATGACCTGGTCGTTCCATTCGCGTACCGCCACGGTGAAATTCTTGATCCGCTCGCGGGTGGTAGCCAGTTCGGTCAGTTCGTGGTAGTGGGTGGCAAAGAGCGTACGGCTGCGGCAGGTCGGCACGTCGTGGATGTACTCGGCCACGGCCCAGGCGATGGAGACGCCGTCAAAGGTCGAGGTGCCGCGCCCGATCTCGTCCATGATGATCAGACTGCGCGGGGTGGCGTTGCGCAGGATTCCGGCCGCCTCCATCATCTCCAGCATGAAGGTGGATTGGCCGCGGGCCAGGTTGTCGCCTGCACCGACGCGGGTAAAGATGCGGTCGGCGATGCCGATACGGGCTTCCGCAGCCGGAACAAAGGAACCGGCCTGGGCCATGAGGGTGATCAGCGCCACCTGACGCATGTAGGTCGATTTACCGGCCATGTTGGGACCGGTGATCATCAGCAGCTGGTTAGAGTCGGCGTCCAGCAGGGTGTCGTTTGGCACAAAGCGTTCCCCCAGCTTCATCGACTCGATGACCGGGTGGCGGCCATCGCGGATATCGATGACGTCGGCTTCATCCACCAGCGGCTTGCAGTAGTTGCGCTCACCGGCCACAGTTGCCAGCGACAGGAGCACATCCAGCACAGCCAGACCTTCTGCGGTACGGGCGATCCGTTCGGCCTGCGCAGCCACCAGCTCCCGGATTTCCTGGAACAGCGTGAACTCCAGCGCACAGATGCGATCCTCCGCACCCAGCACCTTTTCCTCGTAGTTCTTCAGCTCTTCGGTGATGTAGCGCTCGGCGTTGGCCAGGGTCTGACGGCGGATATAATCGGGAGGCACGTTGGCCAGGTTGCTCTTGGTTATCTCTATTGAGTAGCCGAACACCCGGTTGTAGCGGATCTTGAGGGTGGAAATGCCGGTGCGGGCCCGTTCCTGCGCTTCCAGCCGGGCGATGAAGCCCTTCCCCTCGCTGCTGATGGCACGCAGTTCGTCCAGTTCGGCATGGTAGCCGGGGGCGATGATGCCTCCCTCGCGCAAAGAAAAAGGCGGGTTTTCGATGATACCACGCGCCACCAGTTGACAGAGGTCTTCCAGCGGATCAATTGCGACAAGCAGTGATTGCAGCAGCGAACTCCGCACCCCGTCCAGCCGCTCCAGCAAGGAGGGCAGGTGAACCAGCGAATCGTGCAGCGCCCGCAGGTCACGCCCCCCGGCACTGGCCATGCCGATGCGGCCGTTGAGCCGTTCCAGGTCGGCGATGTTTTTCAGGCGGCCCTGCAACTCTTCGCGCAATTCCGGTGACTCCAGCAGCTCCTCAACTGCGTCAAGCCGCCGCCGGATAGGTTCCAGTTCGATAAGCGGATAGCTGAGCCACTGTTTCAGGCGGCGGGCACCCATGGCGGTGCCGGTACGGTCAAGACAGCCAAGCAGCGAACCGGCGCGCTTCCCCTCAGCCATGCTGGCGGTGATCTCCAGATTCCGGCGGGTGGCGGGATCGAGCGCCAGGTGCTGGCTGCGTTGGGACACCAGGAGGTCGCGAATGTGCGGCAGTGCAGCCTTGCGATTTTCGCGCAGATAATAGAGAGCGGCAGCGGCAGCCAGCAGCGCAGTCGGAGCAGCTTCCAGTCCGAGCACATCAGCCGACGCAACTCCGAAATGGCCGCACAGCAATGTCGTGGCATAGTCCCGGTCATAGATCCAGGCGGGGGCCTTTGACACAATCCGTTCACTCAAAAACGAGCGGAGCTCTGGAGAAAGCGCCTCACGGTCAAGAGCATCGGAGATCAGGATTTCCCGAGGGTTAATCCCGGCCGCTTCCGCCAGCGCGGCACCATCTCCGGCCAGCTCGGTCGCACGGAATTCACCGGTTGATACATCAAGCCAGGCGCAGCCCCAGTTGCCCACAGGGCTTTCACAAAGAGCCAGCAGATAATTGTTTTCGTCAGGGACAAGACTTTCGGACTCGATCAACAAACCGGGAGTCACCACCCGGACGACTTCGCGCCGGACAATACCCTTGGCCTGCTTCGGATCCTCAACCTGCTCACAAATGGCCACCTTGTGACCAGTTTCAATCAGCTTGGCAACGTAGGGAGAAGCGGAATGGAAAGGGATACCGCAGAACGGTATCTCGTCGCCGCTCCCCTTGTTGCGGGACGTCAGGGCGATGTCCAGCACACGGGAGGCCACCAGCGCATCGTCCAGAAACATTTCGTAAAAATCCCCCATACGGAAGAAGAGGATCGCATCGGGATAGCCCGATTTAATCTCCAGATACTGGCGCATCATTGGGGTCTGTTCTGCCATGGTAATACGGCCTTTCGTCTGCGTGAAATGGTGAATGGTTGTAGCATACGCCCCCGGGCTTTTCAAGGCGGAGTAACCGGCAAAATGTACGGATCAGCTTGCTCTGGAAGATTTTCGTGGTACAATGGCTCTCACAATCTATGACTACCTGACTGGAAACAACCTCCCCACATAATGATTCTTCTCTCTCTACGCAAAAAAATGATCCTTGGAACAGCTCTTCTGGTTGTTCTGGTCGGTAGCGCTCTCGGCTTGCTGGTTAAGCATGAGCTACATTCCCGTTTTGAAGACGAAATCCTTAAACGCGGCCTCTCAGTTGCCCGGTATATTGCGGAAGCTGCCGAAATCCCGCTGATTACCGAGAACAAAACGAGTCTTGAAGCGCTCGTCAACGACTACCGGAAGCTTGATAAGGATATCGAATATATCTATATCGTAGCTCCCGACAACTCCCTGGCAGCACACACCTTCGGTGCAACAGTTCCCCAGAAACTCATCAATGAATCAATCAAAAACCTCCGGAGCCAGGGAAGAAAGGTCATCCTCACCACTGCTTCTGGCCGCATTTATGACATCTCGACACCTGTTCAGGGCGGGGCACTCGGCTCGGTTCATATCGGACTCTATGAATCCCTGATTGACAGGAACGTTGAAGGCGTACTGATGCGCATGCTGCCGTTTGTTCTTGTGATCCTGGTGCTCGGCATAAGTGCGGCAATCCTTTTTGCCGCCGCCATTACCCGTCCGATAGCGCTTCTCACGGGCGCAGTCAAGCGTTTGAGCATGGGTGAGCTCAATGAGCCGATTGCCATCACGTCACACGACGAAATCGGACACCTGGCACGTGCGTTTAACAGCATGACAGACAAACTGCGCACCACCACCGTTTCACGCGAATACATGGAAAAACTGATCGACAGCATGAACGACGTGCTGATCGTCATCTCTCCGGAGGGGGTAATTCAAAGCGTTAACCACGCCTACTGCGAGTTGTTCGGCTACCAGGCAGAAGATGTCGTCGGCCAGTGCCTGACTGATTTTAACGAACTGGATGCGCCGCTTTGCATGTTTTCAGCATTTTCACACGCGCTGGAACATGGCCCGATTCACGGTATCGAGAGTAATTGTCGCACCGATCACGGCGATATGGTGCCGATGCTCTACTCACTGGCGGTCATGAGAGACGAGGAAGGTCAGCCTCAGGCCGTTATCTGCGCCGCACAGAACATCAGCAACCTGAAAAAGATTCAGGATGCGCTCCATCAGAAGCAGGCCGAACTGGAAGAGGTCAACCGGAACCTGGAAGGAATTGTCGCCTCGCGTACTGCCGAACTGGCAATCGGCAACGAGGGTCTGCGGGCGGAAGTTGCCGAGCGGCAGAGAAAGACTGAAGAGCTGCGGGCGGCCCGCGACCTTGCGGAATCTGCCAATCGGGCAAAATCAGAGTTTCTGGCAAACATGAGTCATGAAATGCGCACGCCGCTTAACTCGATCATCGGCGGCACCGAATACCTTGACTCGGCACCTCTCAGTGAAGATCAACAACGCTGCCTGACCATGATACGCCATGCGGGAGACAGCCTGCTGGTACTTATCAACGATCTGATAGATCTCTCGCGCATTGAGGCGGGCCAACTGGAAATCATCAGCCGGCCATTTGATCTGAAACACACCCTGGAGCAGGTCATCCATATGGTTGGACAGGCAGCGGAACAGAAGAATCTGACCATTTCCCTGAACAGCCACCCCTCTCTGCCCCAGTTTGTCAAAGGCGACCAGATCCGGCTTCAGCAAATCCTGGTCAACCTGATTGCCAATGCGGTCAAATTCACCCAGGAAGCCGGTTCGATCACCGTAACGACATCCGCTGCCTCCGCCGATAACGATCAGATTCCGGTCACGTTTGTGATCAGAGACACCGGCATCGGCATAGACCCTAACAAGCTCGACATGATCTTTGAAAGCTTTTCCCAGGCAGACACGTCCATTACGCGGCGCTTTGGCGGGAGCGGCCTCGGTCTTGCCATCAGCCGCAAGCTCGTGGAAGCAATGGGAGGAGGCATACAAGTTGAAAGCATGCCGGGAGAGGGAAGCACCTTCAGCTTCACCATCCCTTTTCACATTACATCGGTTGTGCCGCGCAGCAGAACAATAACGCCCGCACAGGAACCGGCATCATCCGTTCTTGCCTTGCATGATGTCCCGGCCGGAGAAACAAAACGGGTGCTTCTGGTTGACGATTCCCTGGAAAACCGCCAATTGATGCGCCTGCTGCTGCGCTCATTACCGCTGGAACTGGACGAAGCGGGCAACGGCCAGGAAGCTTTTGACCTGTTTACGCAAAACAGCTATGATCTGATCTTTATGGATATCCAGATGCCGGTCATGGACGGCTATACCGCCACACGCTTGATACGGCGGCAGGAAGAGAATTCCGGCTGTCGCAGAACCACCATCGTCGCGCTTACCGCTCACGCCTACGAATCGGATATCCAGAAATGCCTGGATGCGGGGTGCGATGACCACATCGCAAAACCGTTTAAAAAGCGGGTCCTGCTTGACTGCCTGGCTCATCATCTCATTCCGGTTTCACATCAGGGAGATGCCACATGAATGCAACACCATATCCGGACATCATTGCCGTTGAAATTGACAGCGAAGTAGAGTCAATCGTTCCGGAATTTCTCGAAAACCGGAAAAAAGACTGCGCTACCATCAGTAATTTACTGGAGAGAGACGCATTCAGCGAAGTCCGCATCCTGGGACATCGCATGAAAGGTGCAGGAGGAAGCTACGGATTTGATGACATTTCAGAAATTGGTGAAATCATCGAGGAAGCGGCCATGGGTGGTGACAAACAGACTATCGCCAGCGCGGTACTGCGGCTATCCGACTACCTGGAGCGGGTAGTGGTTGAATATGTGTAAAACCGGTTATCCTAAAAAAAGCCGTTGCTCGCGGAAACGCGGAGGACGCGGAGCAAAATCAGGTAATTACATCGAAACTGTCATCGCCTGATTGGCGCAAGCATCAATTGACGTAACCCATTGAATTTCTCCGCGAACTCCGCGTCTCCGCGTGAGTAACCGTTATAAGGACTATTTTATATTGTACAACTGACGGTAGGTAGCTGCCGAAGCGTACACTTTTTTTACATAATCCCTGGTTTCCTGGTAGGGAATACTCTCGATAAACTCATCCTTCTTCAGCCCCCGGAAACTCTTTTTCCACCGTTCCAACGCCGCAGTCCCGGCATTATACGCCGCCGCCATATAGACCACATCGGCATTATGCTCTTTCATCAGGTCATGAAGATGTTTCGTCCCAAGACGGATGTTGTACTCCGGCACCGTCAGGCGGAGGGGATTGAACTCCCCTTTTTCGCGGGCGGTCATCCTGGCCGTTGCAGGCATCATCTGCATCAGACCGATAGCACCGGCACCCGATTTGACCGCCGGGGAGAAACCACTTTCCGCGCGGATCAAGGCGTACACCAACCCCTCCGACAATCCGTTCAATGCGGCATTCTGGCTGACCAGATCCGTGTAGGCACGCGGATATCCGGCTGTCCAGAGCGGCAGGGTCCCTTTTTCCCACGCCACCGGTCGATTCTGCATAAACAGGGCAATGGCCGAGCCAAAATCCCGTATTTCGAGATAGACCCTGGCAAGAACAGGAAACTGGGGCTTCTTTTCACTATTTTTTTTGCGAAGCCTCGACAATTCAACCCTGGCATCTTCAGCCATGCCGAGTGAAGCCAGCAGGCGCGGTTTGTCAAAGCCCGGCGCTGAAGGAAGTTCGGCCAAGGCATCACGACTGCCAAACGACTCGCGGCTATCCTTCATCCCCTTCTGTTCACGATACCAGGTGGCATAAAAGCCGGCCGGGAATTCATCCAGCAGAGAGCGGTAATACGACGACGCGGCTGCATCACCATTCTTTTCCAGGGCACGTCCCGACCAGTACAAGACTTTCTCGCGCTGAGCCTCATCGCTCAGCAGCCCTTTGAAAATTTCGACAGCTCCCGCATTATCTCCCGCCAGATAACGGCACCACCCCGCATCCCACACTGATCGCGAGACAGTCTTTGCTTCGGTCGAGAGCATGGCAGCCTGATCAAACAGGCGGGCCGCTTCGGCATACTGGCCAAGACCGCGCTTCAGACCGGCCGCTTCAACAAGGGCGTCATCGGCAAACTCCTGTTTTTTCCCTTCAGCCGCCAACTCCAGATACAGCGTCAACGCCCGTTCCTTCAGGTCCTGACGGTCAAAGGATTTGGCCAGCCAGAAACGGGCTTCGGAACGAATGCCGGGCAGAGAACTGGCTGACGCTTTGACGAACTGCTTTTCAGCCTGCTTATACTGTCTCAGGCGATACTGGGCCATGCCGGTACGGAGATCTATCCGGTTCGTCATCGCCGGTGACTGAGAGGCGGAAGAGATCATATCCAGCGTTTTCAAGGAAGCTGTGAACTCATTCTGGGCATACAGCGTTGACGCCCGTTTCAGAAGTTCTTCCGGGGTGTACGGCGACACGGTGCGTCCGGAGCGTTCCAGCTGTTTAAGCCGCTCCTGCGACTTTGCGGCAAGCGGCGACACCGGGCTGTTGAGCCAGATGCTGCGATAAATCTGCAGCGCTCCCCCGCCATCCGCCAACTCTTCACGGCAACGGGCCGACTGGAAACTGGCATCAACGGAATCACTCCCCGAAGGATATTTTTCAATGTACGCCTGATATGATTTGAGAGCGTTCTTGTAATCACCCGCCTCATACAGAATATCGGCATACAGCTTTTCCGAGCGGCGAATCAGCCGGGAAGAGGGAAACGCGGTACGAATTGATGCAGCTTTGGCGGCCGCAGCAGGATAGCGCTTCAATTTCAGGAGCGACTCAGCCTGATGGAAGGCAGCATAATCGGCAACCAGCGGCAGTTTTTGCTCAGCCTCCGCCAGCAGCGCCGCCGCCTCATCATACTTCTCCAGACGCAGCGCGGCCATACCCCGGACAAATGCCCGCTGCGGATGTTCGGCAGACTTCCCCGCTGTCGTGTAAGCCGCGCCATAATCCTTGTCGCGGTACAGCGCCGAAGCGCGATTCAAGTAATCATCAGCAAATGAAGACAAAGCAGTGCCGGTTAGCACCGTTATTCCTGCAATAGCCAACAAAGCCGGCCTGAAACGATAAGACATAAATAAGTACCTTTCGATAAAAAAGCCGTGAGCAGCAGCTCATGGCCGGGAAAATGAGGTTAATAATTCTGCCACGGAGACACAGAGACTCGGAGTACATCATTCGAACTTCAAAAAAAGCATTTTCTCTGTGCCTCTGAGCCTCTGCGGCACAGATTCATGGATTCCTTCTACGGTGTCAGTTTTTTGAGAACGGCTTCGGCCAGATCCGTGGCCAGTTTCTTGCCGAGCCGCTTTTTGGCAACGGCAATATCTTCGCGATCATGTTCAAAATAATGCTCCACCGGAATAAAAACTTCAAACGTCGGACTGTTTTTGCCCGGCTCGTACAGATAAATCCTTGATTTCACCTTCATATCGGTCGAGCAGCAACCGCTGGTCTCAAGATACCCCCAGATGTCGCCCGAAATATAAATCTGCTTGATAAGCCAGACAGGTTCAACCTCTTTCAACTCCTCTTTCAGGATGACGAAACGGCCGACTTTTGTCTGTTTACGCCGGGAGTTCAAAATATCAACAAACTGGTCAAAGATCGGATCACCAAAATCAGGCGGCACCAGTGTCGCATCAAACGGCACAATATACAGCGACTCCCGCTCCACGTTCGGATCAAGCACGGTGTAATTTTTTGTCACCGGAGATGCCGCACACCCCGCCAACAACATTACTCCCAGCAGGAGCAGTAAAATCCTGCCGGATTTCACAGATTTCTCCGGGCCATCTCGTCGTGGTAGAACTTCTGGTAAAGGACATCGTAATCGCGGCTGCCGGGCGCCTTGTTTCTCAGCTTGGCCTTGACCGCCATTTCGATCTCATCCACCGCGCCGAAAAAAGCTTCCAGGGACTGTTTGACCCTGCTGAGCGCACGGCTGTCATCGGAGACATCGGCCAGATCGTCCCGCCAGATGCACTTGATTATTTCATGGGCCATTGTTGAAATACGATCTTCTGATAACGACATGGTCACACCCTTTATAGGACTATCTTTCGTTCCTTGGCCAGCTTATCCTTGATCATCTTCAGCATGCGGCGGCGGTCAATATCGGCAGCGCCACGCCCCAAGCCATCAAGGGTTTCATCCAGGAGTTTTTCCGCATCCCGCTCCAGCTTCTGCTCGGCGGCAAAATTCTGCGAAATGGTACGGGCGATCCCGGTAACAACGGCTCCGCGCTCGCCACGTGGTGTAATCAGGTTGTCTGCGGCAAGATCGTTGTAGACCTTCTCCGCTAAATTGCGAATCTGCTCTTCTTTCAGTCGCATGGTACCTCAATTGAAAAGGTGTAAGAGATGATTTAACTTTTTTCCTGCGGAAATCTGTGAGAAAAGTGGACTTATTGTACGTGATACGCGTAAAATTGCAAAGCTTAAAAGCTTCTACCACATTCCCGGAGAGCCATATCATGCAACGTAAAGCGGTAGTTTTATACAGCAGCGGACTCGATTCCACCACCTGCATGGCCATAGCCAAAGCAGAAGGTTTTACTCCCTACGCCATCAGTTTTTCCTACGGCCAGCGCCACAGCTTCGAACTGTCGGTCGCCCGGCAGAATGCCAAAAGAATAGGCGCTGCGGAACACCTGGTGGTCGATTTCGATCTGCGCCTGATGGGTGGCAGCGCCTTGACAGCTGATATCGATGTCCCCAAAGAAGGGGTCGGCGATGACATTCCGGTCACCTACGTCCCGGCCCGCAACACCATTTTCCTCTCCTTCGCCCTGGGTTGGGCCGAAGTACTGGGCGCGTCCGACATCTACATCGGAGTCAACGCTCTCGACTACTCCGGCTATCCGGACTGCCGTCCGGAATACATCCAGGCGTACGAGACCATGGCCAATCTGGCCACCAAAGCCGGAGTCGAAGGAACCGCGCCGTTCAAGATTCACGCGCCGCTGATCAGCATGACCAAGGCCGACATCATCAAGCGCGGCGTGGAGCTTGGCGTCGATTACGGCCTGACCCACTCCTGCTACGACCCGACCCCGGAAGGGCTCTCCTGCGGCCAGTGCGACTCCTGCCGCCTCCGCCTGAAAGGGTTTGCCGAAGCGGGGTTGAGCGATCCACTCAGGTATGTTTAATAGAATATATTTGTGGATAGGGAGCTTTCATGGGGTATACTTTTGAGTGGGACGTGAGAAAAGCGGCGTCCAATCTTAAGAAGCATGGTGTATCATTCAATGAAGCAACAACCGTTTTTGGTGATACTTTGTCACTTCTTATGGGAGACCCGATGCATTCCGAGGAAGAACAGCGCTTTCTTGTGATAGGGCTTTCAGTACAACAACGTCTGCTTGTTGTTTCATTTGCGGAACGACCACCACGCACTCGAATCATATCTGCTCGATTGGCTACACGACAGGAAAGGAATCAGTATGAAGAATAAACAGGCCGGCAAAGCTAATAACAACGACACCCTTCAGCCCGAATATGATTTTTCGAAAGCTGTACGGGGAGTTACCGCAAAGCGCTATGCTGAGGGCAGCAATGTGGTGGTCATTCCACCTGACATTTTAGACGTGTTTCCGGACGCCGCCACTGTTGCCGAGGCGTTGCGGGCGCTTGCACCGGTCATACGGCATCAGCGGCAACTTCATGCAAAGACGATGTAGTTTATGAATAATGTATTTGTAATAGCCGCACTGTCCCTGCTGACCGCTATCCTTTGCTCCTGCGGTGGTGGTGACGACAGCACCGACTGTTCCAGCACCTCGACTGTTGTCCAGACAAGCACCGGCAAGGTAGTTGCGTCTGCGACCGTAGCGGTTGCCCCGACCGATGGGTTGTTGTACCCGATCATTGGAACAAATCTGGAATGTCGCCGGTATTCAGCTTGACATCACCTATGATGCCGCCTCGTTGTCGTCCCCAACGGTAACTCAGGGTTCCCTTGTCTCCGGAGCGATATTTGTTGCCAACACGACACGCCCCGGAGTAATCAGAATAGCCATCATTAGTGAACATCCCTTCTCAGGAAACGGCGAAATAGCAACAGTTTCTTTTGCCTCTAAAACGGGAAATGGCGGTATTTTTTCCATTACAACTAATATGATCAACAGTCAGGGATCGGCGGGTGCCGCTTCCCCTGATGCCACGACAAACAACAACACATCAACCCCAAGTTCCCCAAACACCCCCGCAAGCCAGTCACAGCAGCAAAACTCGACTACGACTGCAACATCAAGCACAGCTTGTCGTTAACATTCAAATATTTCTGCGAAAACAGCTCAAGTTCCGCAAAAATATGACAACTCCACTTTTAACTTCCGCTTGAAAATCGCCACGTTTGCCGCTACTATCCAAACAAGATAAATATAGTCCTGATAGTTGGAGCCATACATGAACATCGAGCAGATGAAGATCGTCATCAAGGAAATCATCACCAAAACCGACCTGACCCCCTGCGTGGTCGGGCATCGCGGCGTGGGCAAGAGCGCCGGGATCATCCAGGCCTGCCGGGAGATCGACCGTAAATACGTATCGCTCCGCCTCGGCCAGATGGAGGTGGGCGACCTGGTCGGCATCCCGTTCCGCGACGGCGAGGTTATGCAGTGGTCGCGCCCCTCCTGGTGGCCGGGCGACGACGAACCGCCCACCGTGGTGCATTGCGACGAGCTGAACCGGGCCCAGCAGGAGGATACCCTGCAGGCAATCTTCCAATTTGTGGAGCCGCCCGCCGAGGGACTGCTCCGCTCACTTCACACGCACCATCTCTCCCTGCGGCACAAGGTGGTCGTCAGCATCAACCCGCCGGACGGCACCTACCAGGTTGCCACCCTTGATCGCGCCCTGATCGACCGGATGGTGATGCTGTTTGTCGAGACCGACTACAGCTGCTGGGCGCGTTATGCGACAGATCGCGAGCTGTCAGGCGACGTGCGGCAGTTCCTGGCCGGCAATTCCGGCATGCTGGCCCGTCAGGGCGCGCCGATGGACCTTCAGGTGGAACCGACCGAGCGGGGGTGGGAAATGGTCAGCGTCCTGCGCAAGAACTGCCGCTTCCCCGGCGATCTGGAAATGGAGGTCTACTCCGGCATCATCGGCAAGGAGGCCGCCATCACCTTCATGCGCTGGCTGGCCGACCACAAGGGGCGCCCCCTCTCCGCCGCCGAAATCCTGAACGACTGGCCGCAGGTTGCCGGACGGGCAGAAGCGCAGCGGGACGACGTCCAGGCCGCCTCGATCAACGACCTGACGGCAACCCTCCAAGTATCGCCCACCCTTTCTCCGGAGCAGGAAGCGCATCTGGTTGCCTACGTCGCCGTGCTGCCGCGCGACCTCCGCTTCGGCTTC
>Ga0154471_173_pt1 | contig 14342 bp, 17 predicted proteins | sample RifGroC2_FD_115950 | JGI IMG/M metagenome (GOLD analysis project Ga0154471, IMG submission 115950) | Geobacteraceae bacterium GWC2_53_11
AAAACAACGATTATGCCGGGCACGATGCTAAAAAGCCCGACAGACTCCTAGAGCGTTCCTTGGTGACAAATGCTCACGGATCAGCTGGTATTGTTCTGAACTATAGGCGCGGCCACCCCGCTCGGTGACCAAGTCTGAACGCACCCGCTCCAGACGCTGCCCCAGGTGGCACTGTAGTGCCAAACGGTCGAGGTCAATGGCACTTTGCCTAACTTCACCAGATCTGATAGATAAATATGCCAAAGCTTCGGTTGCTGTAGCACCGGCAAGATCGCCCAGGCGATTTTCGCTAAGGAATCGGGTAAACCCGGCCAGGGCTGAGGCATAGTTGCGGGCAGTGCCTAGGCTATGCACCAGACCGCTGTCGCGGTTATCGTGGCGAGATTTACCGATAGCCAGTCGCTGGCTGACCGCATGGGCGGCTTGATGCTTTGGGCTCCGAAAGCTAGGCAAGGTTGCCTCCTAGCTCCGGAAGCTGACGCAGGTAGCGGGACACGGTCGAGGCGGCAACCTTGAGCCGCTTGGTACGGAGCCATACCACCAGGTCCTTCAGACTGGCGCCTGCCCGGCGTAGCGCCACTAGCTCGGCCCGGTGCTTCTCTAGTGCCGACTTGTGGTATCTGGGCCGGCGGGCCAAGCCTCGTAGCCGGTGAACGGCTGCCAGTTCTGCTGTTGCATCAAACATGTGCGTTACCTCCGTTGCGCCAAAAATTATCTGTTGGTCGCCGTGCTATGTAATCAGAGGGCTGGCGCCGGCCGTAGGCCGGCATCAGCACCGTGACATAGCACGGCGGCCATATAGTCAACATAAACCGGCACGCAACACATTGTGCCAAAGGGCGCCGCCGGGTGGCCCGTATGCCGGGCCGGCCGTAAAAAAGCTTGCCATGCCGGTTCAGTCTGGTATGGCACACACATGTAGTAAACTTTGTTGGTGGGTGCCGTGCTTATCGTCGTTGGTGGCGATGGCATGGGAGGTGCGACCAGTCCGACCTCAGCGCGAGCTGAACGTGGGCGAATCGGGGGAAAGTGCCCCGCTCTGGTGTTGAATCTCCAGGGAGTTATCTAACGCGAGCAGTGTGTTGATGAGGTATAGCGGGGTTTTTGTTAAAAATATTGCGGTCGTCTACATAGACATATCAGACATTATTGCGGCGGATCTGCCCGCTGCTAAGAGTTCCCTGTCGAACGGTTAACAACTGGCGGCAGGCATACCGGAGCCAGACAAACCGCGAAAAATCTGTCTGGTCAAACTGAAAACGGCACCTAAATGGTGCCGTTTTCAGTTTGACAAAGCGACTGATGCTGTCTTTGACCAGCTCGAAGACTTATGGAGGTGGTTGGTTCGCGAAAACTTTTCTATATGTCGTACGCATAGATGCCCCCACAGATGTCGCACATATAGCCGAGGTCTTCAACGTGGGTGTAACCGCCGCAATAATGGCTGTCGAGGCATTCTCCGCAGAGCCAGTAGTCCTCGTCTGATTGAATCCATGTGCAGGTTGAACAGTCCCTTTCCGGCTCGGACGCCGCCCGCGGCCGCGGGCGGCGCTCATAATCATTGTTATAATATCCGTCGTCATAGTTCATAGAATTGCCTCCTTCTGTGTGATGTTAATCGGTATCACCCCTTCAAGGTTGCATGAGTGGTGAATTCGATCTGAACCTGCTCAGCGATGTCAAGCTGGTCTTCATGTACATTCGACCATGGCAGCCAAATGTTAAACAGGCCCCAAAATACCGCTGCAGCTATCTGCTCGTTGGCGTAGAATGCCTGGACGGTTGGCTACTTGCCCTTCCGCCCCTCCATGCAGCGCCGGTTAGTCTGACTGGTGGTGAAAATGGTGGCGCCTCCTCACCAGAAGTGTAGTAGGCGCTGTAACAGCCAGATCAGCTAGGCGAAAGCCCTGCTTTCTGCTGAATTTCGGAAGCCTGTTTTTCGAACTTCTGGTTAAGGTCAGCGATGGCTTCATCGCGCTGCTGTTCTAGCTTACGCAGGGCAGCAGCGGTTCGAGCCTGATTAACATGAGTGTTGATGGCGGCCTCGGCGAGGTCGTGGGCTTGCTGCACCCACTTGAGTGCTGCATCAAGGTTCGTTTCATTGTAATTTGACAGACCGTAAGCATTAAGAACCTTCAGCAGGTTATCACCGGCAGGCCAACTGATGTGAGCATGGTAGTTGCCATTTTTGTGAGGGCCGCTAATAGAAGCATACTCTCCGTTAATTTTGGCTTCATAGCTAATGTAGTGACTGTCGTCATGATGCACAGCCCTCAATTTCCACGTAGTCCCGAAATCGTCCACGATGCCATCACTTAAAAGCCATACCTCCTTATCAATCTTTTCAGCCGGGGTGAGCTCTTGGGCTTCAGCAGCAGGCACATTATGCAGCTCCTGGCTGCTGGTGCCTGTCTGAGACGGATTACCTCTTGCGCCGCTGCGCGGTGTCGATGCTTGAGTTGTTTTTTTCACAGATTATTCCTCCATAAGTGTTTGTCTTGGCTGCGATCGTGTGCAGCACACCTCGGCCGAGGATGCCTGTGATCAGGCTGTGATTTGGAGGTTAAAACAATTCGGCTGCTAAAAGCAAACCTCCGCCAAACTTGACATGACGCGTTTTTGGCAGAAAACAACGCCACCAATGTGAACATTGACGGCAAAAGGAAAATGGATCTGTGGGGTTGCTTCCGCTCGATCCATCATATTGCTTGATGCTGATTTTGTGGCTTGTTGCCAACGGCTAGAATAAGATATTGAAACAGCGTTTTTTTTGTTTATGACGGGTGGCTTAATGTGGTACACAAGTGTTACACAAACATAGCCAGATCAGGTGATGGGTGATTGCGCAAGTGTATGTAATTACAGTATATGTGGTTTGTAATTCTGGTGGAGATCCCGATCAGCTCCACCATATTTCACCAAAAGAGGTTTTTCCGCCTTCAGTGCACCTACTCAGACCGTGCAATAATCAAGAATCGTCTTGAGGAGCCTATGAACGTACCAGGACGCATCATAGCTCTTTTTCTTCTTTCAGCCTTTCTGATTAGTTCGGGTATTTCCCTCTTTGTTAATTCGCTACATCACGATTCTGGTCAGCGTTATTTGCAGGCCGCAGGCCTTGTTTTTGTTGTCTTGTTTATTGCGATTGCCGGTAAACTGCTGCATTACCAGCAGGCCTTGAGCCGGGCAAAGCAAAATCTGGATGAGGCTCAACAATTGGCAGGTCTCGGCAGCTGGGAGCGCGATCTTGCTACCGGAAGAGGATACTGGTCCGAAAACTGCTATCGCCTTTTTAACCTCTCCTCAAACTCCCCCGTTCCAAGTATGGAAGAGTTCTTTTTGATGATTCATGACGAAGATCGCGAGTCGGTGCGTGAAACGGTCATGGGAACGATCCGTGTGAGCGGTTGTTATGAAGTTAAATATAGACTCGATAATGACGCCGGTAACCGAACCTTTCTCAGCCGCGGTAAAGTGATGCTTGATGGTACCGGACAACCGGTTACGATGGTTGGTTCTATCCAGGATATTACCCACAAGCAGCGGCGTGACCAGTTTCGTGAGGGGCTCCTTAAACAGAAGGATCTTTTTATCAGCAGGCTTGGACACGACCTGAAAACACCCCTTACGCCACTTGTGGCGCTATTGCCATTGGTTCGCTCACGCATCGATGACAAGCGGCAGCTTGAGCTTTTGGATCTTTGTATCAATAACGTCAGCTACATCAGTAGCCTGGTAGCCAAAACGCTCCTGCTGGGACGGTTGGCGACATCGGACGAAGTTTCAGCCGGGCGCATGAATATCCAGCTGTCCGCACTTGTCGAATCGGTTATCTCATGTGCTCCCGACGCCGTCAGGGACCATGTTGCAATCGACAATTTCATATCTCCGGATGTTGCGGTCCGCGGAAACCGGGTAGAACTGGAAGAGCTTTTTTCGCAACTGTTAAACAACGCCGCCAAATTCTCTCCGCAAGGCTCTTCTGTCGTGGTCGTAGCCCGCTGTGAAGGTGATATGGTCGCGATTGACGTGAGAGACAGCGGCATAGGTCTTTTCCCCGAAGAAATGGTTCATATTTTTGAAGATTTCTATAAAGCGGACCCTTCCCGCCACCTGCTTGGTTCATGCGGGCTGGGACTAACCATTTGCCGCCGTATCGTGGAAAGCCACGGTGGCCGGATTTCTGCCAGCAGCCCCGGTAGAGACGGCGGGACAACAATCAGTTTTACTCTGGAAGCAGGAGGTAGTGTATGAGCGGAACAGAAGCCGGGTACGGGCAGAGAATGATCGGTCCGCGAGTCATGCTGGTTGATGATGAAGAATGCATTCGTGAAACCATCAGTGAACTGCTGGATTCTGAAGGAATCGATATCGTTACTGCCGCCTGCGCGGATGAATGCCTGCACTTGCTGCGCAATGGCTTCAAGGGAGTCATCCTGATGGACGTCATGATGCCCGGAACTGACGGATGGTCTACAATTCGGGAAATTGAAAAAGCGGGGCTCCTGCAGGGAAACATAATTTCCATGCTGACAGCTTTGGATGTGCCGGACGAGCGGATGGAAGGACTCCAGGAAGTAGTCATAGATTACATTACCAAGCCGTTTGAGCCGTCCGGATTTATTGAAAACGTCAGAAAGTATCTGGCGCTGCTCGATCAGCTGAAGAGCGAGAACTGAGCCATGCCGGGCTGCGATCTCGTATTGATAGGATCATCCACCGGCGGGCTCAAGGTGCTCGAACAACTCTTTCAGCGATTGCCGGTTCTAAAGGCCGCAATTGTCATCGTGCAACACATAACCCCCTTGGTTGATCAGTCATTTGTTGCCTCGCTTGCACGGGTTTCAAAGATGCCGGTACTGCTCGCCCAGCAGGGCATGGCACTTCAATCCGGGAAGGTTTATCTGGCGCCGGGAAATGTGCACTTGACACTGCTGCGGAACAGCGTTGTCCAGTTGAGCGATGGAGACAAAGTCAATTCAGTTCGTCCGTCTGTCGATGTTGCCATGAAATCAATTAGTATGCCGTATGGATGCAAGATCGCGGGAGTAATTCTGACCGGTATGGGTGCCGATGGTGCTGCCGGAATATCTCATATCAAGCAACTGGGCGGAATCACCATTGCCCAGGATCAAAAAACCAGTGTTATTTACGGTATGCCCAAGGCTGCGGCGGAAACCGGACGAATTGATTTTATCTTGCCGACAGAACGAATCGCTGACAAAATGAAGGAATTGTTCAGTTAACATATTCAGTTTATGGAAAAAACATCAGAGATAAGGGGTTGAGAATGGGAATTACACGTTTCAGAAATTGGCGGATTCAGTACAAAATCATGTCCATCTCGGTCATCAGCGTTGCGGTCATGATGATCGGCCTGTTTACGTATCTGCTGCCGCTGATTGAATCGCGTATCAACAAGGAAAAGCAGGACGCGACCCGCCATGTTGTCGAGTTGGCAGCGGGCATTCTTGAACTGCACGACGCAGAAGTCAAGGCGGGGAAAATGCCGCTTGAACAGGCACAGAAGGAAGCTGCCGACCATATCAAGAAGCTGCGCTATGAAAAAAAGGAGTATGTCTGGATTAACGATCTCGGCAAGCCGGTGCCCAAGATGATTATGCACCCCGCCTTGCCTGCACTGGACGGCAAAGTGCTTGATGACGCGAAATTCAACAAGGCAACCAAGGCAATTGACGGCCTGAACGGCGAAGTGAGAAAACTCGACAATAAAAACCTCTTTGTTGCCTTCAATGAAGTTGCTGACAGGGCCGGCAAGGGATTTGTCAACTATGAATGGCCAAAGCCGAAAGAAGGCGGCGGTACGACCTCGGAGCTCTATACGAAACTTTCCTACGTGCAGAAATTTGAACCTTGGGGATGGGTCGTGGGAAGCGGTATTTACGTTGATGATGTCAAAAGGGACGTCGACACGGTTAAATGGATTCTGGTCGGCCTCAATGTCATGTTTGCCCTGTTCATGCTGCTGCTCTGCTATTTCATCAGTAAAGGCATCACACGAACCCTCGGGTATGTGGATGCAAGCCTGGAGGAGATGTCTAGCGGCGGTGGCGATCTGACTAAACGATTAAAAATAGAGCGGGATGATGAAACCGGCTCATTGGCACATTCATTCAATAAATTCCTCGATAACATGAAAGAAATTATCGTCCATATCAATCAGAATGCGGTCAATGTTGCCGGATCAGCTGACAGCCTGAACCGGACATCCGCGGCCATTGCCACCGGTACGGAGAACGCGGCCTCGCAGTCAACTTCCATTGCAATTGCCTGTGAAGAAATGGCGGCAACTTCGGCGGAAATCGCCCACAACTGTATCCGGACGGTCGAAATATCGAACCGTGCCACCCAGACCGCCCTGAATGGCTCGGAAGTTGTCGATAATGCCGTGCAGAGCATCCAGCGTATTGCCGTCAAGGTACAGCAGAGCGCCAAAACCGTTGCTTCGCTGGGCACCCGTTCCGAGCAGATCGGCAATATTGTCGGCACGATTGAAGACATAGCCGACCAGACCAACCTGCTGGCCCTCAACGCCGCGATCGAAGCTGCCCGGGCAGGCGAACAGGGCCGCGGATTTGCCGTTGTGGCCGATGAGGTCCGGGCTCTTGCCGAGCGTACCACCAGGGCAACGCGTGAGATCGGCGAGATGATCAAGGCGATCCAGAAGGAAACCCAGTCAGCCGTAGAGGCCATGGAGGAAGGAGTGCAGGAGGTTGAACGCGGTACGGAGGATGCTTCCCGTTCCGGCAAGGCTCTTGAAGAGATCATTGCCCAAGTGGGAGACCTGACCAGCCAGATCAACCAGATTGCCACTGCTGCCGAACAGCAGACCGCTACGACCAATGAAATAAGCAAAAGCATGCACCAGATTACCGGTGCGGTCAGTGATGCATCGCGCAGTTCCCAGGAAACGGCCGGAGCGGCGCATGAACTGGCTTCAATGGCCGGAGAGCTTAAAAATATCGTGGCTCAGTTCAGGATGTAAATCACCACGGACGGGAACCGGTTATGCCAACCGGTTCCCGTCCGTGGTCACCTTACGCGAAACAGCAGGCCAGCCGATGCCCCCCTTCCGAAGTGCGTTGCTATATTCCCCGTTTTTTGACTCGTTCAATTTCGGCAGTGATCACCCGTTCAAGATTCATCGCAACCGCCTGGCCTATGACCTGATGAATGGCTACGGTCTTCTGAATCTTCCGGACATGCAGATCAGAGAGTGTTGCCCGGTGTCCGACGAACTGCTGCTGACGTTTCATGACCCTGACTACATTGCCCGTCTCAAGGAATTCAGTATTTCCGAGGAAGCCAGGGCCGATTTCAGGTTCGGCCTTGGAGATGCGGATTGCCCGGTTTTCAAGGGGATGTTCGATTATGCCGTTCGGGGTGTCGGCGCCACTTTCGAAGCGGTCCGGCTGGTAGAAGAGGAGGGCTACGATGTCGCCTTCAATATGAACGGCGGCTGGCATCATGCCCATCGCGCCAAGGCTTCCGGTTTTTCGTATCTTAACGACGCGGCGGTAGCCATCAACTGGCTGATTGCCCGTGGCAGGCGCGTACTCTACCTGGACATCGATGCCCATCATGGCGATGGCGTTCAGGAGGCATTTTACGACACCGATCAGGTGTTGACGCTGTCAATCCATGAAAGCGGCATATATTTCTATCCCGGCACCGGTTTTGAAAACGAAACCGGCGAAGGGCGCGGAACAGGGTACTGTGTCAACGTACCGCTGCTGGCCCATACGGATGACGCCATCTATATGAAAGCTTTTGACGAGGTTGCCTATCCTCTGATCGCCGCCTTCAATCCGGATATTATCGTCACGCAGATCGGTGCCGATACGTTCCGCACCGATCCGCTTACCAACCTTGAGATTACCACCCATAGCTACGGTGAAATCCTGAAAAAAATTAAACGGCTGAAAATCCCCTGGGTTGCTCTGGGTGGCGGCGGATATGACCTTATGAACACGGCGCGGGCCTGGACACTGGCCTGGGCTGTGATGAACGATGTGACACTTGATCCGCGGCTTCCCTCTGAGTTTATCGCCATGATAGAGCCGCTTGGGTATCAGAACCGCGTCCTGCTTGACGCCCAGCATTGGGCGGAAGAAGGTGAGCGTACCCTGGCTCTTGCGGCGGTTGAAAAATGTATCGCTTCCATTAAAAGAGACATTTTCCCTGGTATACTCGGAAGCTATGGCACTCCTTCCTCATAACAGTCAGCTGCTCGATGCTGTCGGCCGGCCGCTCTCTTCACTTCTGGCCATCAACCGGCTGAGCGAAGCTGAAAAAGAGCAGATCTATTCGCGCCTGTTGCCCCAACGACTGTTTGAGGTTCTGGGGGTGGACGCCGGGGCTCTCAGTAATTCCGCCGGTGAGCGGCTGATAACCATCATTGCCCCGGACGGGCTGCCGCTGGTTCGCGTTGAAGCTCGATCACAACCGGGTGACGGTATCGTGGTGTTTTTTCTGGAACTGTCTGATACCCAGTTTCATCAGATGGAACTCAGCTTCTGCATTATTCGCGATCCCAACGCCGAAAGCTTTGCTGTCGATGTCGATGAAACCGGGAGAAATAACTGGTTTGCGTCCCAGGGACGAAATATCCCCGAGGAGTTGCGCGCCATGCGGGCGGGGCTGTTTCCCAACCAGACCCATCATGGATTGCGGATGTTCGGCGATTTTTTTCAGCACCTGGAGCGTTTTACCGATGCGCTCGGGATACAGATGATTATTGGTGAGCCGCTTACCTATGACAATGCCATCCGTTATGAAAAATATGGTTTTGACTATCTGCGCGGAAAACGGTTAATGTTGGAAATTGACCGCGAGTTTCAACCGGGCGGCCGATATTTTAAACGACTGGACGGGTCAAGTCCCTTTCGGATGCCCGGCATGGAACGCACGGTGAGCGGAAGAAGTTGGGCAATCCACGACGGCATCATGGATTCGCCGTGGGACGAAGTGCATATTTACCGCATGATCGGTGCATACGCGGGCATTAACACGTTCCCGGGAAGAGAGGAAGAGAAACGATGAAGCACGGGAATCACAATCAACCGACCCCACTGGATGGGATTATCTACGTTACTCCGCCGGACAACTATGTGTTGCGCGGCAGGGACGGAATGGTCGAACTGGCATGGCACGACAAACCGCGTATCCCCCTGATGGAGGATGATTTTGCCGCATTGTCCGCAGGTGACGTCCCTGATTACGACATGGTCGGACGCGGCATCTATCAGGCTTTGCGGCTCGACCCCGACTGTGTTGGCGCCGCCGCATACGCGGCTGTGCTCAAGGAGGCATACCCTCATATCATCTCTGAACTGGGGGGGCAGATCATCATGCTTGAAGCCCGGGAGGTGGACACACCCTACCTGGACCGCAAGATCAATTATCTCAAAATAATGGCGTTGCTTGACCCGGACAATGCCGGACTGCCGCTTGAAATCGCCAGAACCTATGTTGAGAAAGGCTCCCGTCTGTCCAGTATGCAGCACGCAGTGAGCAGTTGGTACGCTGCCGAAGCGCAGTTGAAAAGATCGCTGAAGCTTGATCCTGACAACCATCTTGCCGCCTATGAATACGGGGAGGCTCTGTACATACTGGGACGCTACGAACAGGCGGCTGAAATCTGGCGTGGCCTCATAACGCTTCTGGAACCGGCGGACCGGGCCCGCCTTGAAGCGCGCATTGCCGGCATACTGGCCGGAAAAATCCCGATGGTACCGCCGCTTGACTACCTCACGGCACTTTCGGTCGCAGTCGAACAGCATCATGGCGGCTTTAGCGGCGATGCCGCTGCGATCATCAACGACGTACTGAGCGATCCGGTGTTTGCCGAGCAGTTTCCGATGAAAGAGGTTTATTATCTGCTCGGAACCTGCTATCAGGATAGTGGCCAGATGTCCGAAGCGGCTGAAGCATTCAAGAGGAGCTAACCATGTTCGATTTTACGGCGGCAGACTGGATTTTCTGCGGATTTATTCTGCTGGTTATTTTTGGGTGCGTTGCCATCAGTGATATGAGGTCATCAAAAAAATCGTAATCAGGGAGAGGGTACGGCGTGGAAGATAGCGACATTCATGATGAACAGGAACTGCGGCGTCCGCTGGCGATGATTCTGCTCGGGGGGCTGTACCTGTTCTTTTTTCTGCTGACGGTTTCAACCTATGGCCACCCGGCCCCCTTTTTCGGCACAATCTACCACGGCACCGCGGCCGGCGTACTGGTCTTCTTGGACAGCCTCCTTTGTCTGTACCTGTTTCTGGGGTTGATGAAACGCCAGAGCCTGACGTGGTACCTCCTGCTCGGTTACAACGCCTTTGAAGTGGTGAATACACTGACAAATATGCTGCTCATAACCCCCGCCGAACTGGAGAAAATCGTAGGTGAAAAAGTCGATACGTCTGGCCTTGTTACCAGCAATATCAGCGTGATAGTGGCTATTATCCTGCTGTCAGGCTTCATTTTCCGTCAACGTGCCTCCTTCACCAATCGTTCAAAATACCTGTTTTAGGCTCAAATATTAAACGGCATGAATACTGCACCAGTTTACTGTTTTCATGTTCTTTGCTCCGCTTGTAATTTATCGGCTTCCCGCTACCGGGGCAAGAACAGCCGTTTCCGGCCCATGGAAATGATGACATGAAACATTTACTTGCAATAATTCTGGCTGCCGGCGTCATGCTTCTGTTGACGGTTCCCGCACGCTCATCAGCTACGACGATCGCTGCAATCCTGAGCAGTGATCAGCCCCGTTACCGCGAGGCACACCGAGCGTTTGTCAAGTCGATTGCATCCCACGGATATAAGGCTCCTTCCACCGAAATTACACTGCACAACCCGGGCTCTGATCCGCTTTCCCTGTCAGCTGAAATTCGTAAACTGGGCAACTCTCGTCCCAACCTGATCGTTGCCTATGGTGCTCCTGCGGCTCTTGCCGCAGGACGCGAAGCGCCCGGCGTTCCGGTTGTTTCCGTGGATGTATTTGCTCCGGAGCAGCCGATCAAAGGACTCTGTGGCGTCAGTTCACGGGTGTCAATGGTGACGCTGCTCACTACGCTACAGAAAGTACGTCATTATCAGCGACTCGGGGTGCTCTACACGCCGCGCGACTTCGGGTCGCAACAGCAGCTTGATGATATAAAAAAAGTAGCCCTCAAGCTGGGCATAACCGTGATCGAAGCAGGCGTTACGTCTGCCGCGGCACTTGAACCGGAATTGAACAGGCTGCTTGATAAATGTGAGGCCATGGTTGTTACGGAAGGGGGGGGATTCAGCCAGCAGTTCGAACGCATCATCGCCAAGTCAAGAAGCCGGAAAATCCCGGTTGTCTCCACCATGCCCGATGCGGCAGAAAAAGGCGCTCTGGTTTCCCTTGAGATTAATCCTCAAGAGCAGGGATATCTGGCGGCGGAAATGGCCGTCCGGGTCCTGGAGGGTGCAAAGGCGGAGTATCTTCCGATGATTCGTCCCCAGCGCATCGACCTGATCATCAACATGCGTCAGGCTCGAGAAATTGGCATACAGGTACCGCTTTCCGTATTACGCCGTGCCAACCGCCTCATAAAGTAGTCTTCATTGGTATCATTTTTATTTCCCCCCTCTGCTGAATAAGATATACTGTAACGCTATGGGAAGAATACTGCTAATCGACGACGATCCGGCCTTTACCCGCTTTTTGGCGGCGTATATCGCTGACAATTTTCCGCTGTTGCAGGTAGAGACCCGCAACAATCCGATGACGGCGCTTCATTCAATCAAATCGGGCGGTTACGATCTAATGCTGATCGATCTTGAGATGCCTGCCATGGACGGCATGAAACTGCTCAACTTTGCAGTCAGTGCGGGAATGGACAAAAACCGGATCGTCATACTCTCGGGGAGGGATGCGGATTTTTTGCATGGTGTCTGCCCGATGGGAACCTGCTTGGCTGTTCTGAATAAATTTGAGGCGCGCCAGAAAAGTGTTCTCGACATGGTGTTTAATTCACTCAACCGGAAAGCCGAGGAGCCCTGACAGTATCACCGAAAGCGACTCTCTTTTCAGTATCTCACCTTACTTTTACCTTTCTCGATTCATCACCTGTTCTGCCTTAACCTCCCGCAACTCCGTGCACCCTCTGTATACTGCCGTATCTAAAAACGTGGAATTCCCTGTTTTTCTTCTGCCGAAGTTGTGGCACACTGATTACAGGCATTTTATTCCAATCCATGGGGAGGAACGGAAATGAAGAAAATCGGAGTCGTATTATCAGGGTGCGGAGTATATGACGGCAGTGAAATCCAGGAAGCGGTCATCAGCCTTCTCGCGATTGACCGTCAGGGGTGCCAGGCTGTCTGCATGGCGCCGGATGTCGAACTGTCCGTCATCAATCATCTGACTACCCGGGAAACAGGGGAAAAGCGCAATGTCCTGGTGGAATCCGCCCGCATTGCCCGCGGCAACATCCGGGACGTCAAGGATGTCAGGGCGGCTGAGCTGGACGCCATCTTTTTTCCGGGTGGCTTCGGTGCCGCCAAGAATCTGTGTGACTTTGCCATGAAAGGGGCCGCAGCATCCGTCAATCCGGATGTGGCACGGCTGTTACAGGAAATGGCAGCGGCCGGAAAGCCGATCGGTGCGGTCTGCATTGCCCCTGCATTCATCGCGGCGGTACTGGGCAGGCAGTATGCCCCTGTGGTAACCATCGGCAACGAAGCTGCTACCGCTGCAGAGATCAACAAGACCGGCGCTACACACCACGATTGTCCGGTGACGGAGTTTGTTGTGGACCGGAAAAACAAGCTGGTGACGTCACCGGCCTATATGCTGGCGGAGCGGATCACTGAAGTGTTTGAAGGGATCGACAAATGCGTCAGGGAAGTGGTAAAGCTGATGTAGCAGTTCACGCCGGCATCTCAACTACTCAGGGCGAACGCACAGTTCGCCTTTCTTTTGCAAGGATACACCATGAAGCTTACCCTGTTCTGCCTCTTCGCCGCCGTAACCGCCTTTACCTACTGGTTGCGTCATATCAACCTTCAGCACCTCAAACATCATGGCACTCGCGTGCCGGACGGTTTTGAAGGGAGCATCGACGAGGACAAGCTGCGCCGCAGCTCCGCGTACACGGTTGACTCCAGCCGCCTCGGGTTGTGGGATTCGCTGTTCGACAATGCCCTGCTGATCCTCTTCCTGTTCGGCGGCCTGATCACGGCCTATGATGGATTCATCAGTAAGTTGAGCGGCTCTCCGATTCTATCCGCCATCCTCTTTTTCCTGCTGCTTAGCTGGGCATCAACCCTGCTGGGCATTCCGTTCGACCTGTACGGCACATTCCGCATCGAGGCCCGCTACGGTTTCAACACCACGACACCGCGAATCTGGTTAACTGATTTTCTCAAGTCGCAGGCTATCGGTGCACTTCTGCTGTCAGCCCTGCTTGCCGTAACTTTCTGGCTGATCGGCTGGAGTCAGCAGAACTGGTGGCTCTGGGTGTGGGGCTTCATGGCTCTGTTCAGCCTGTTCATGATGTTCATCTCACCCTACGTGATCGAGCCGCTCTTCAACAAGTACGAGCCGGTCACCGAGCCGGGGCTGGAGGATGATATCCGGATCATGATGGAGAAGGCTGGCTTGAAGGTAGGCAAGGTGCAGCAGATGGACGCGTCAAAGCGCAGCAACCATTCCAATGCCTATTTCACCGGCATCGGCAGGGTCAAACGCATCGTGCTGTATGACACCCTCATCAAGCAGATGAGCCACGAAGAGATTGTGGCCGTACTGGCTCACGAAATTGGTCACTGGAAAAAGGGACATATCTGGAAACGGCTGTTTTGGGCTGAGCTCATGGCACTCGCGGGATCGTGGCTGGCGTTCAAGCTGCTGGCATGGCCGGGGCTGCCCGGTTTGCTGGGGTTGCCGGACGATATCTCGCTGCCGGCCAAAATGGTGGTACTCGGTTTTGTCGCCTCTCTGGCCCTGTTTCCGATCGGCCCCTTTTCGGCCTGGCGTTCACGCTGCCACGAACGGGAGGCGGATCGCTTTGCGTCGGATCTTACCGGCAGACCGGAACATCTTGCTTCAGCACTGGTCAAAATGTCGGCGGAGAATTTATCCAACCTTTTTCCGCATCCGTGGTACGCCGCTTTTCATTATTCCCACCCTCCTGTCGTGGAGCGGGTGCGGATGCTGCGGGAGTGAGAAATCTGCAAGATAATTAGACTTCACACAAGTTGACTAGGAGCCTGTCGGCCTTGAGGTTTTGACCGAATTCAAGTTGAATCCGCTGGTCGATCCTGACCAGCCAACAGATCAGTTTCGATACGCG
>Ga0154471_169_pt2 | contig 14329 bp, 3 predicted proteins | sample RifGroC2_FD_115950 | JGI IMG/M metagenome (GOLD analysis project Ga0154471, IMG submission 115950) | Geobacteraceae bacterium GWC2_53_11
CTGTCAACCATGAATGCCTATCAGGATGTGCCGCCGCAGGGAACGCATCCGGCACAAGCCGCCTCCCCGCTTAAGAATGAACAGGTCGCAGCAGCGCAGATTCCTGCCAAACCAAGCTACTCGGCTGAAAAAGTTGTTGAGGAAGTTGCAAAGCGTATTGAGGCTCAGAAGGCTGATGCGTTGAAAAAGAATAAAATGATCAATTGACGGGGATTATGGCGGAATCGAAGAAACTGACGTTTGAAAACCTTGCCCATTTAGTTGAACGTCGCGGACTGATGACACGTGAGCAGCTTAAAGATGTGCTTGTACGCGGTAAGGCTCAGGAATCGCGCCTGTTTTCTCACCATGTCTCCGGCGTATCGCGTAGGACTCATAGCAGTTCTGAATACGTATCTCCCGCCGAAATTCTCGCCTCCTTCAATCTAGAAATCAAAGACTCACCGGGAAACCTGCTTACTGAGGATGTCATCACTGAGGCGCTTGCTTCTGCTACCGGTATGCCTTTTCTGAAAATCGATCCATTGAAGCTTGATCTTCGGGTCGTAACCGATCATATCCCCCGACCGTTTGCCCTGAAAAATCTGATTGTTGCCGTCGAAGAATCCAAGGGCATAATCACTGTTGCAGTTGCTGATCCTTTCAACGAGGCACTTGTCAACGAACTGGCAACTGCCCGGCGACTTGAAATCAGGCGCGTGCTTAGTTCCAAAAACGATATTCTGAAAATATTGCGCGAGTTTTATGGCTTTCGTGCATCCGTTGCTGCTGCTGAGGAAGAGGCTTCAACTTCAATAGATCTCGGTAATCTGGAGCAGTATTTCAAGCTGAAAGGTCATCAAGAGCTTGAGGGCACCGATACTCATGTGGTCTCAGCTGTCGAATTTCTTCTTAACTATGCGTTTGATCAGCATGCCAGCGATATCCATATTGAACCGAAGCGTGAAACTTCTCTGGTCCGTTTTCGTATCGACGGTGTCATGCATAATATTCATATTATCCCCAAGCAGTTGCATGCGCCCATCGTTTCTCGCATCAAAATGCTTTCGCGCATGGATCTTGCTGAAAAACGGCGGCCACAGGATGGCCGTATTAAAACAAATTTCAACAACAAGGATATTGAACTGCGTGTTTCAACTGTCCCGGTTGCTTTTGGGGAAAAGGTTGTCGTACGTGTTTTTGATCCTGACATCCTTTTGCAGGACTTAAACAGCATGGGGTTTTATCCCCGCGAATTATCTCTCTACAACTCTTTTTTGCGTCGTCCAAATGGTATCATTCTGGTTACCGGACCAACTGGCAGCGGCAAGACTACTACTCTTTATTCCTCGCTCAGGTCACTCTCTTCTCCTGAAGTAAATATCATCACTGTCGAGGATCCTATTGAAATGGTCATGGAGGAGTTCAATCAGATCGGTGTGCAGCAGGGTATTGGCGTCAGTTTTGACAGTATATTGCGCAATATCCTTCGACAGGATCCCGACATCATCATGATCGGCGAAATTCGCGACCGGGAAACGGCGGATAATGCTGTTCAGGCGGCCTTGACCGGGCATCTGGTCTTATCAACGCTGCATACCAATGATTCTCCTTCCACCATTATTCGTTTGCTTGACCTGGGAGTGCCTCCTTTTCTGATCTCGGCGACCGTGCTTGGCATAATGGCTCAGCGACTGGTTCGAAAAATCTGCCCTCACTGCAAAAAAGTCCGTACGCTTTCTCAGGATGAATGCGATTATCTGCAGTTGTCGGGAAAGTCGTATGCTGTGTGGGAAGGAGAGGGGTGCAAGGAGTGCCGCGGTACCGGGTACAAGGGGCGTAGCGGACTGTTTGAAGTTATGGATATGAATGACAAGATAAAAGCTCTGATAACTAATTCTGTGGAATTGGCTGAAGTTTCAAGGGTTGCGGGTCTGGAAGGTCTGGTAACCCTTCGTGAAATTGCAATACAGAAGATGCTTGAAGGTGTAACAACGTATGAGGAAGTCGTATCCATGACCGGGTAAGAGATTTTCATCGGATCTGTTTGTAGAAAATGAGAAAGCCGCCCGATCCGGGCGGCTTTCTCATTTGGAAAATATACTCCTATTTGGCCGGCTTCTTTGTCGGCGAAGCCGGTTTTGTCACGGTTGCTTTTTTGTTGGTTAGATAGTTGCCAATAAAAATGTATTCATCAAGATAATCCCGAACACCATCGCTGTTGAAATCATGTTGAGGAGCCGCTGCTTTGCTGAAGGTGCTCCAGCCCTTTTCGTCAAGCGTCAACGAAGTTTTGATTGGTTGAACAACGGTAAGCGGATATTCAAATTCATCAACGCCGGTAATTATCGTCACCGAGACATTATTAGAACCGGGCTTTGGTAAAACGACGACGGTCCAGCGCCCTTTTACCTGTTTCACCTGCTTGTAGGAAACAAGTGTGCCGTCATTTACGGCAAAATTCGGTGAAGACGTTATCCGGGTTGGAATGTCCACGGTGAGAGTTGCCTTGTTTTTTCCATCACTCAACAGGACAGATGGCTCCTGATGGACTGTCTGGGCAATTTTCTTGTCAAAAAGTTTTATCATGGCAGCAAGAGTCTTGCTGCCGCTGTAGTGTTTGAATCGTTCTGCAATTCCCTTGTACACGACAAGCTGTGGGGTCTCTTCCGCCTTGGCCTCAGGGACAGGTTTACTGGATTGTGGCGCCTGCTCCGCTGTTTTGGCTGGCTGTTCAGCAGGATAGGCAGGAACAGATGATGAAGGCACTGGTTGTGAATCGGTGCGTTGTTGCTGTTGATCTGTCGGGAGAGAAACTGTCCCTCCATAAATGGGGTTTGATGTTACCGTTGGCGGAGTCGTCTGATTTGCTGACGTTGGCTGGCCGTTGGTATCTGATGTAGGTGAAGTGGGGGAAGGGGATGAAGGCAAAGGACTCAGCGTGTTCCCGGAGGTAGCGGACACCGGAGAGCTTTTTGCGTCAATCATGCTGGTAGAAACAACTTTAATGTCACCGCTTCCTTTCCGTAATGCGAATGAAATAGTGGCAATAGGGCCGCTGGCTGAAAAGGCGTTTGTGCTGATGATGGCAATTGTTATTGAGCCGGGACGAGTAGTATTTGCCGCAAGCATCGCTCCTGCAACAAGAGAACCTTGTGTTACGGTTGGAGTAGCAAGCGCCGCAGAGTCATAGGTGATATCAAGCTGTATTCCAGCAACGCCATCCATGCCGGAACCCATAAGAGTATATGACGAACTTCCCGATGAGGTGACTGTTACGGTAGCTGCCAGTACAGATGTTGACCAGCATAAAACCGCAAGCGTAACCGAAAGTACCACTCTATGAAATGACCGTATCTGCATAGGTAAACTCCTTGGAAATTTTGACTGACTATAATCGAGTTCAGCTGTCAGGACAAGAATCAAAAGGCCTCCCTGAAAAGGAGGCCTTTTGATTTCGTCACGTATGTCCGGATTATGGTACGAACGACGTCAGAAAGTTCAGTTTGAGTCCTGTTGCATAAATGATACTGAGTGAACTGGTCTCCTCACCAACGAGAACGGTTACATCCTCCCACGGAGAAGGAAGTACCGGCAAAACATCGGCGGTAGCCAGCTGGAAGTAAATAGTAGCAACCTCAACACCATTGCCTGTTTTTCCGCTCCTGATGTTCTTTCGGATCTGAGTTGTAAAATCCGGTGAATTTACAAAATCAATGAAGAGTTTGCGGTCAGAGACACTGAATTCGGCAGTAATATCATTCTGGGAAACCTTTACCGGACCGGATGGGATGATCGACCCATTTCGCACGGCATATTTTCCCGTAGTAGCCCCCGGTGGCGAGGAGTAATTAACCATGACTCCGGTCGGCACGGTAAGTTCGGAATGCAGGGTTGCTACCTTGCTGGTGGACGTCATATTACCAAACAGGTACACGGTGGTTACGGCCCGTGTATTGGGAGCCGGTGCTCCACTGCCTCCACCTCCGCATCCTGCCAGTATGCCGGATAGTGCTGATATAGCCATGGTAATCAAGATAAAGCGTTTCATATGGTTAATCCTCCTGTTGATCGAAGATTCTCCTCTCCCCGGTAAATGGGGAGAGGAGAGGGGGGACTACAGTTCAACTGCGCCTACCAGATGCAGCAACAGGACATACACATCGAGAAGATCAATTTTCCCATCCGGTTGCGGCACACCATTTACATACGGAGCAACATCAGCGTGAGCCAGGTCAGCAGCCGTGGCAACGATATTTCCTTTGGCGATCTGAAGTGCCTTTACTGCGCTTGCTAACTGGCTGGTTGTGCCGGGAAGCAGGCCGTTTTTGAACGCCAGAGTGATCTGATCGGTATATGGTCCATACATATTTCCAGAATTATCCTGAAATTTAACATATACGGTTTTTTGCGCTTCCCCTGCCGACAGTGACCATGCTTTTGCTGTCGCATATGCTTCGAGAGCTGTGTAGGTAATGCCATCGTTAGAGAACTGCATTGCCGCTACTCCGGCTGAATCAGTGGCCGTGAGGTTAAGGGTTACCGCCTGGGTAATCGTAACGCTGCTGCCGCCGTTTATTGCAACGGTCGCCTGCATGTCGAGATCATGAGTTGCCTTGAAAGTTGCACTTTGTACGGCTTCTTTGTTGCCTGCAGCATCAGTGGCAAAGTAGCGTATGGTCATTTCAGTGTCAGCATTTACCAGAATCGGTGAATTGTACAGTATTGCTGTGGCTGACGTCAGCGGGTCTGACCCATCAGTCGTGTAGCTGATTGAAGCTACTCCGGATCCCGTGCCGTCACCGGATGACAGTGTTACCGAGAACGGTGTCAGGCTTAAGGTGCCTGACGGAGGATTGGTTGATGTAGCCGCCGCAAGCGTATCAAGTTTGATCTGGGTTGTTACTGGGTCATACAATATACCTGCACCGTCGGTGAACTGGGCATAAACCGTTTTTACGCCATCTCCGCTTGAAAGTGTCCAGCTCTTGTTTGTTGCATAAACTTCGTCAGCCGTATAACTGATGCCGTCGTTAGAGAAACGCATTTTTGAGACGCCATATGCGTCGCTGGCATCAATAGACAGCATGACGGAAGAGGTGTTGGTAGCTGATGCACCGTTATTCACCAGGAACGAGTTGACTGTTAAATCACCTGTGTGAATGGTGTATGTGCTGCTCTTGACAGCTTCAGAATTGCCGGCCGCATCGCGTGCGAAATACCTGATGGTTGCAGTTGCATTTACCGTTATCGGTGCACTGTATGTGGCTGCTGACGCCGATGTGGTCGGGTCGCTGCCGTCCAGAGTATATTTGATGGTGCTGGCCGATTCGTTGGCTGTTAGCGTTGCCGAAACCGTACTGATGAATACTCCTGGTGCTGGGGCGATGCTGGTAGCCGGAGCAACGGTGTCGAGGATAATTTGAGCGGTAACCGGATCATAGAGATTGGGGGCACCGTCAGTAAATCTGACAAATACGGTTTTTACACCTTCGCCTGCAGCAAGTGTCCAGCTCTTGCTGATTGCATAGGGTTCGTCAGCACTGTAGTTGACGCCATCGTTCGAGAACCGCATCGAAATAACACCCATCGCATCAGTTGCGGAGATAGCCAGGGTAACATTCGGAGTGGTGGTCGTCGCCGCGCCGTTATTGATGTTAAACGTGTCTACCGTCAGATCACCGGTGTGAATGGTATACGTTCCGCTCTTGGCAGTCTCGGCATTTCCGGCTGCGTCATAGGAGAAGTATCGTACCGTCGTTGTTGCACTGACGATGAGCGGTGCGGTGTAGGTGGCAGCGGTCGTCGACGTTGCCGGGTCGCTGCTGTCAAGTGTGTACCTGATGGTACTTCCCTGTTCAGTTGACGCGAGAGTCACGTTGACCTGACCCAAGTACACAGCCGGTGCAGGTGAAGCATTGGAGACCGGTGCGGTGGTATCAAGCATAATCTGCGCTGTCACCGGGTCATAGGTAAGAACCGGGTTGTTGGTGCTGTTTTGGAAACGTACGAAGACGGTTTTTACGCCATCTCCGGAAGGTACGGTCCAGGCTTTTGATGCGGCATATGTCTCAGGAGTTGAGTAGGTGATGCCGTCATTGGAAAAACTCATCTTGTCCACATTGTTAGCCGACAAGGCAAGGTTGACAGTACTGTTTCCGGTTACTGAGGCACCGCCGTTTATTGCCACCGAAGCGTTGATTGTGGACGAAATAATGGTGTACGTCCCACTCTTGGTTGCTTCCACATTACCGGCGACATCAGTGGCAAAGTATCTGATTGTAGTTGTCGAGGTTACAGGAACTGGCGCACCGTATACTGCTGCTGTGCCGGATGTGGCCGGATCACTGCCGTCGAGCGTGTATTTGATTGTGCTGCCGCCTTCATTGGCAAAAAAGGTCACGCTTGCCTGTGAAATGAAGGTGCCGGGCACCGGTGTGACTGCGGTTACGGGAGCAGTGGTGTCAAGAGTAATTTGCGCCGTTACCGGATCATAGGTCAGTACCGGGTTGTTGAGTGTGTTGTGAAAGCGTACAAAAACTGTCTTTGCGCCATCACCTGAAATGACAGTCCAGTTTTTTGCAGTAGCATACGTTTCAGGTGATGTGTAGGTAATACCGTCATTAGAGAAGCTCATCTTGTTCACGCCGGTAGCGGAGATAGCCAGAGAAACAGTACTGCTTCTGGTTATTTGCGCCCCTCCGTTTATCACTACGGAGGCATTGATCGTAGATGAGTTAATGGTATACGTGCTGCTTTTTGGTACCTCTGCGTTATTTGCGGCATCTGTGGAGAAGTATCTTACTGCTGTTGTTGAAGTGATGTTAAACGATCCATTATAGGTGACAGCAGTTGCCGAGGTTCTGGGATCACTGTTGTCGAGCGTGTATTTGATGGTGCCGTCTGGTTCGTTGGATGTCAGTGCGACACTGACCGCGTTGATGAATACACCAGCTGCGGGAATAGCCGTAGTCACGGGAGCTGCTGTGTCAAGAACAACCTTGGCAATAACAGGGTCATAGGAAATGTTATTGGTGGTGTCGAAGAATTTGACGTACACCGTTTTTACTCCGTCCCCGTTGCTAAGTGTCCATACTTTGCTGGTGGCGTAAGTCTCCTGAGCAGAATAGGTTACTCCATTATTCGAGAAACTCATCATGTTCACACCAGTCGCTGCAATGCCCAGATTGACGCTCGGACTGCTTGAATATGCGGCTCCGCCATTAATTGAAACCGATGCTGCAATGACGGAAGAGGTGATGGTGTATAATGCGCTTTTTGGAGCTTCAGCGTTGCCAGCTGAGTCTGTTGCAAAATACCTGATTGGCGTGGTCGCAGTGATATTGAACGATCCGCTGTAGGTGACCGCAGTGGCTGAAGTGGCCGGGTCGCTGCCGTCGGTCGTGTACATGATTTTACTGCCAGGTTCATTGGCGGTAAGTGTTACCACTACACTTGAGATAAACGTTGCCGGAGCAGGTATGGCGGCAGTTACCGGCTTTGTTGTGTCGAGAGTGATCTGCGCCGTAACAGGGTCATAGGCAATGTTTTGTGCGGTGTTATAAAATTTGACATACACGGTTTTAGGGCCATCGCCCGGATTTAACGGCCAGAGCTTGCTGGCGGCATATGTTTCCTGAATTGAGTAGGTAATGCCGTTATTTGAAAAACTCATCATGTCAACACCGGAGGCGGCAATGCTGAGGTTGACATTCTGGGTGGGTGTGACTGCCGCCCCTCCGTTAATAGCAACCGTTGCCGGGATGATTGGCGAGGTAATGGTGTATGTGTCACTGAGTGGTATTTCGGCATTACCTGTTAAATCGGTTGCAAAGTAGCGGATTGTGGTGGTGGCACTAACAGTGACAGGGCTGGTATAGGTAAGAGCCGTTGACGATATGCCAGGATCACTTCCGTCCAAAGTATAGCGGATCGTGCTGCCCGGCTCATTGGCTGACAATGAAACATTTATCGACGAAATGAATGTTCCTGTCGCTGGTAAGGCGCTTGATACCGGTTTAGTAGTGTCCAGAGCTATCTGAGCAATAACAGGGTCATAGGAGATGTTGTTGGTGGTGTCAAAAAATTTGACGTACACCGTTTTTACCCCGTCTCCGCCGCTGAGAGTCCAGGGTTTGCTGGTAGCGTAGGTTTCCTGTGCCGAATAGGTAACTCCGTTGTTGGAGAAGCTCATCATGTTTACGCCGTTTGCGGCTATGTTCAGGTTGACGTTCGGGCTGTTTGTATATGCCGCCCCGCCGTTGATGGCTACAGATGATACAAGCACAGAAGATGTAATGGTATACAGCCCGGTTTTTGGTGTTTCGCTGTTTCCGGCCGAATCGGTAGCGAAATATCTGATCGGAGTTGTTGTGCTCAGGTTTATCGAGCCATTATAGGTTGCGGCTGTTGCTGATGTGGCCGGATCACTGCCGTCGGTAGTGTACTTGATAATGCTGCCCGGTTCATTGGTTGCGAGCGTTACCGTTACGCCGGATATGAACGTTGCAGGAGCAGGAAGCGGTGTGGTAACCGGTTTTGTCGTGTCGAGAACGATCTGAGCGGTGACCGGATCATACGCGATATTCTGTGCGGTATTGAAGAATTTGACGTACACGTTTTTCACGCCGTCGCCAGGATTTAACGTCCAGGCTTTGGTTGTTGCGTATGCTTCCTGGGCGGAGTAGGTCACGCCGTTGTTTGAAAAACTCATCATGTCAACACCGGCCGCAGCAATGGTCAGGTTGACATTCTGATTGGCTGTGACGGTAGTTCCGCCATTGATAAGTACCGATGCCGAAATGACCGAAGACGTAATCGTGTACGTATCGCTTAATGGCGTTTCAGCATTGCCGGCCGGATCTGTCGCAAAATAGCGAAGTGTGGTAGTTGCAGTAAGTGTGACCGGCGCTGAATAGATAAGTGCCGTTGCAGAGATACTCGGGTCACTGCCGTCGGTGGTGTAGCGGATCGTGCTGCCCGGTTCATTGGCTGCAAGTGAAACATTTACCAGCGAGATGAATGTTCCGGTAGCCGGCAGTGCGCTCGTTACCGGTTTTGTCGTATCCAGAGTAATCTGGGCGGTTACCGGATCAAAGGTGAGGTTATTAACCGAGTCAAAAAACCTGACGAATACGGTTTTGTTACCGTCTCCGGCACTAAGTGGCCACGTTTTGGTGGTTGCATATGCTTCCTGAGTTGAGTAGGTGATGCCGTCATTTGAAAAGCTCATCCTGTCAACACCGATAGCGGATAAGGCCAGACTGACGCTCTGGGTGTTTGTAAGAGTCGCACCGCCATTGACCGATAACGTGGCGGAAATAACAGATGAAGTGATCGTGTAGGTGCTTGATTTTGTCACTTCGGCATTTCCTGCTACATCGGAGGCGAAATACCTGAGGGTTGTGGTGGTACTGATGGTGATTGGTCCGTTGTAGACAGCAGCTGTTGCAGATGTTGCCGGGTCACTTCCGTCAGCAGTGTACTTTATGGTGCTTCCAACTTCGCTTGACGTCAGGTAGACGTTTATCGAAGAAACAAATGATCCATTAGGAGGATTGGCTGTTGTCACCGGAATAGATGAATCCAGTGTGATCTGGGCTGTTACCGGAGCATATGTCTGGCCGGCACCGTCTGTGAAACGGACAAATACCGTTCTAATGCCGTCAACCGGGTCAAGCATCCAGTTTTTGGTTGTGGCGTAGGTTTCTGCCACACTGTAGTTAATACCGTCATTTGAAAAGCTCATCATGGCTACTCCAGTGGCGGAAACCGTCAGGTTGGCCAGCTGGGAGTTGGTAAGCGTAGCGCCGTTGTTGATAATCACCGAAGCGGCAATATTAGCTGTCGTGATGCTGTAGAGAGCGGTTACCGGTGCAGATATATTGCCTGCCGCGTCGGTTGCGCTGTAATTGATTGATGTAGTTGCGTTGATGTTGAATGGCCCGGCGTAGGTCGCTGCAGTTGCAGATGTTCGTGGATCACTGCCGTCAAACGTGTATTTGATGACACTGGCCGGTTCATCTGCGGTGAGGAAGATATTTACCGAATTGACATACGTGCCGGGGGGCGGAGTCGTGGTTACTACCGGCAGAGCTGTATGCAGGGTGATCTGGGCCGTAACCGGATTGTAGAGTATTCCGGCGCCGTCTGTGAAGCGGACAAAGATGGTTTTGACTCCGTCACCGGCGGAAAGAACCCAGTCCTTTGCCGTTGCGTACGGCTCATCTGCTGAATAGGTGACGCCGTCATTCGAGAAACGCATTTTCACTACTGATGTTGCATCGGTAGCAGTGATGGCCAGAGTGACGTTGGGGTTGTTGGTCAGTGTTGACCCGCCGTTGATGGCAAATGTCTGAACAATAAGATCACCGGTATGAATGGTGTATATGCCGCTCTTGATGGCTTCCATATTTCCGGCCGGGTCGGTGGCGTAGTAATTAATCTGGGTAGTCGCAGAGATCGGAATCGCTGTGGTATAGATTGCTGCCGTTGCTGATGTGACTGGGTTGCTGCCATCGGTCGTGTACTTGATGGTAGCAGCTGGCTCATTGGAGGTCAGAGCGACGTTTACCGGTGCGATAAACGTGGCGGGAGCCGTCGGTGAAGCTGTTGTAGCCGGTGCGGCTGTGTCGAGAGTAATTGAAGCGGTTACCGGACTTTGCAGAACACCATTCGAGGCAGTAAAGCGTACATACACAAATCGTTGGCCGTCAGGTGTTGCCGGAGCAAGCGTCCAGGCACGGGTTGTGGCAAAGTTTTCATCGGCAGTGTAGGTGATACCGTCATTGGAAAAACGCATTTTGGTGGCGCCGGTGGCGGAAATGGAAAGCGTAACATTCGGCGATCCGGTAACCGTTGCTCCGCCATTAATGAAGACATTAGCGTTAAGATTCATCGGCAGCAGATTATACTGGCCGGTTTGAACAAGCTCAGGGTTTCCGGCCGGGTCGGTCGAGTAGTATTTCAACGTCGTAGTGGCGCTGATACTGATAGGCCCCGAGTAGATTATACTGTTTGCAGCGGTGGGTGTGGAACCGTTAGTTGTATAGCGTATGATGCTGTTTGCCTCATCTACCTGCAGATATACCTGCACCGGATTAATGAAGTCTCCGGCAGCAGGAATGGCAGTCGTGACCGGAGGAATGCTGTCGATCGTCGGCAGGAGGTCGTACGATATGGTCTGGGAAATATCTGGAGTAGCTGAGGCATAGTTGGTGCGTGCATCAACCTTCACCGAATAGGTGGCCGGAGTCGTTCCAGCCGGCATGACCCAGTAGCGGGTAACGCTGTAATCCTGAACAACAACATTGTTAACTGAAAAGCGGTATTGCGGTTGCACGGCAGTTCCGCCGGCCAGGGCAATGAATTTGACCGGCGCATCGTGAGGCGAAGCAAAGTCACCAGCCAGTGTCAGGGTGCTGGCGGGAGTCCAGGATTGAGACACGACCGACGCTGAATAGGCGGGGGCGGAAAAGCCGTTGACCCAGCTGCCGATCTCGGCGCCGCCGGTGGTGTAACGGTTGTAGCCGATGACGCGATAGGTGTAGGTAGCGCCGGGTGCGACGGAATCATCGATATAGGTCGGACTCGCTGACGAGATCATGGACATATCGGCAATGCGATTGAATGTGCCGGTATTGGCGTTGCACGATCCGTTGCAGCGTTCGATGTAGAAGCCAAGGGTCATATCGTATGGCTTTAACACTGTTCCGTTATACGAATTATCGGTCCAGGAAAGCTCATTTCTCTGCAATCCTGCAAAGACCGCCAATCCTGTCGGGTCGGCAGGTGCACCTGAAGCGACGCGCAGCACCAGGGGCCGCATCATGTCCTGCTCTTCATGACTCAGGATATGGCAATGCCAGACATATTCCGCGCCATAGTTATAGGGGATGTTTGTTTCTGCCGGGACCTTGGCTTGGCCGGTCAACGGTTCAAGATTCATAAATCCATCGGTTGCACCAACGGGAAAGACCGGGTTTTTTAGATGAACGCTGTCCTGCAAAGGGAATGGGACCGGAGGTGCCTTGGGCCGCATGGCTACGATGGTATCTTCCAGAGGACTTACCCTGACGGTTTCCTTCCAACCCAGTTCGTTTGGCCAGGGGAGCCTGACGAAGCCGTCCCAGCCAACCCGGTTGATTACTTGGACATCGAACAGGTGGAAATGAAGCGGATGCGTATCTACGCCGTTATGGGTCAGTTTCCAGATTTGGACCTTGCCGTCCTGGACGTTCTCGGTCGGAGGATCGACATAATTCTGCATGACGAAAATCTGATTGATGTTGGTGGTATTGGGTAATTCAACGCCCAGTTTGGCGCTCATACGGCCGTATTCGTCCCAAACTGCCCCCATTTCATCGTGCAGAGCCTTGGGCTGCATCGGATATGAGTTGACGATTTCCGGAGCAAAAGTGTTCGGATTCAGTGATGCAAAAGATATCTTCTGATCGCCGATGTTGGATATTCCCCAGAATGGGGCCACGGCGGGGAATACATAGTTGTAGGCTGAATCATAGGCGCTTTGGCCGACGATTACCGGGTGCTGTGATTTTTTGAAGACGCCATCCTGTGTCGGGGTTGTGGTGAATTCATTCATCAACTGGTTCAGGTTAAACGCAGGTGCCGGTGTAGCAGCAGCAACATTGATCTGCATAAGGGTACGGGTATTGGGGCCAATGCCGGCTTTGGTGCCGGGGTGGCCACCGGCGCCGGTGTTGTCCGGATTGTCGGTGTAGTAATCATTGTTGGGAACGAATGCCGGAAATGCAGCAGGGGCATCGTTGTAGAGTATCAGGGTCTTGCCGGCATACTGCGAGAAGTCGATGATCACATCGGCGCGCTCCGCTGGTCCCATAATAATGGTGCCGTCATTGACATCGCCGACGTTGAACAGGGTCGGATCAAGCACGAATGATATCGGCTGGTTTGGAATTACGACCGGAGCCGGGAGAAATCCTCCCTCATTGCCGATCTGAATCCAGGCCGGGCCTGATTTTGCCGGGTCGGGTACACCGCCTTCACGCTGGTCGGCAGCCGGATCCCAGAGTGGGAAGGCGGGATAAATTATCGCCGGAACCATCTTGACTTCAGTTTTGGTGGCACATCCGCCCACGAAGTTGGCACAAGCAGGATTGACAACATTGGGATCAACGGTTGCGTCCGCTTCATACAGCTGCAGGTTGAAGAACCTGTCGTGGGACGCGTTCAAAATCCGCAAGCGGTAACTCTTTGGCTGAACGTCGAGTTTCGGATAAACGGTGCCGTTTATCATGGGAGTATCGACGAATGCCTCGGCGGTCCACGACGGATTAATGGTTGCCGGCATGGTTGGCGGTTCCCATGGGGCATTGCAGAGTTCGCCTGCACCACAGTCGTAATAAGGGTTGTTGACCGGCAGGAACTTGATGCCGGTGGTTGGTGGCCAGAAATACAGGCCGTAGACCCATCGTCCCATGGGGTTTACACCACCGAGGGCGCTTGGGTTTTCAGCCGGCATATACACGTGGGGCCACCAGAGGTCACCCGCTTTCGGGTTCCTGCCGATGATTTTTCGTGCTCCGGCAACATTGCAGGTAGTCTGACCGGTACAGGAAGCGATGGTGGTGCCTATGGAGTCAACCCATTTGGTTGGCAGAGCTGCCCCTGTTCCCCATACCCAGGTCGGATCCAGAGTGCCGATCGTGGCCGGATCCACAAAAGCTTTGTCCTGAATAATAAGTGGAATCTGGTCGGCAGGAATGATGCCGCGATTTATCAGGTCTATTTCGGTCGGATCCTGAATCATGTAACCAGCCGCTTCACCGGCATATACGTTCAAGCGGGTAATTCCGTAAGAGTGGTCGTGGTAGAACATCAGACGGGCGCTTTGGTCGTTCGTGTAGTAATACGTCTGGGCACCGTCGCCGGGATTGTTGCTGGCACCGTTTGTTCCACAGGTGAGCTGGCCGGCACACGAGGCGATGACGCTGCCTGTAGCAGTAAACCACATGTCCGGTACATACTGGACATTGTCAGCTTTTTTGTAGGGGGTATTTTCACCGGCAGGGGTGATCCATTGGTGAGGAGTGCCATCGCTGATCCAGGGGCTTAGGCCGCCATGGAGGTGAAGTTCTGCACGGTTGGTTGTGTAGTTTGCACAGCTTGGTTCGGTGGTGGGAAGGCCGCGGCCTCGGGGATCCCAGACTGGGTCACAGTCAGTGCCGTCTGCATTTTTTGTCCCCATGCCTGCGCCCATAACCGTCCGGTCAACCGGGAGAAAGAAAGGTTCAACAGCTTCAAGAGGCAGTTTGTTGACAAACTTGATGCGTACCGGGCGCCCCTTTTGCGTCAGGATGAGGGGGCCAAG